>Ga0316620_10000048_pt1 | contig 50524 bp, 36 predicted proteins | sample OWC_Aug_M1_C1_D5_FD_207651 | JGI IMG/M metagenome (GOLD analysis project Ga0316620, IMG submission 207651) | Wetland soil microbial communities from Old Woman Creek delta, Ohio, United States - OWC_Aug_M1_C1_D5_B | ecosystem: Environmental > Terrestrial > Soil > Wetlands | place: USA: Ohio...
TCTGTGTGGTAGAGTCAGTCATCGAAGAGCCTTGGGTAGCGTGTGGAACCTGTGTCGATACAAGTTCTTATACGCCGCCTGAGGCTCTTCGTTTCTCCGAGTGATGAATAAACCGGGTTAGGACATCAGCGGCAGATACATTTTCGTGTATTTCGTGGTTATCAAAATGCTTATCGCTGTGCCTCGCTGGGACCCGGATCCGATTATTTCTGCAGGGCGGAGATCTTCAGCACCCAGGCATGCTCACAGGGCGGGTTCTTCCGAATCGATTCCGGAATCCGGACCGTCAAGCGGCCGCCGCTGAGTTCCCAAGGCAGGTCCCCGGCGGCGCCGAGAAGCGATATTCTGGCGTTTGTCGCGGGCGTGACGGAGGCAATGGTGATCCGGGCAGGAAGGGATTTTTCGTTTTCCCCGGTGAGATAGATGGCGTACGCCGCGCCCTGCCTGGACTGTGTCAGGCAGTTGGCGCCATCCCGGTATGGAGCAAGCGGCCGCGAACCGTAAATCGCTTCACCGTTGATCCGCATCCATGCGCCGATCCCTTTCAACCGCTCATAGGCGGCATCGTCCCAGGTACCCTCGGGGGATGGAGCGATATTGAGCAGCAGGTTTCCGCCCTTCGCCACGATATCGGCGAGCATGTGTATCAGCTCGCGCGTACTCTTATATTTGGCATTGAACGAATAGCTCCATCCGCCTCCCATGATCATGCAGGATTCCCACGGGTAGGGGAGGAGCTTGCCGGGAATCTGGTTCTCCGGTGTCAGGTAATTCTGATACGGGCCCGTTACCGCACGGTCGACGACAATCAGGCCGGGCTGCTTTGCCCGCGCTTTGCGGACCAGTTCCGGCATGTTGATATCCTGGCTCTGCGGCCGCGTTGCATATCTGGCCTTCAGGATGGCCTCCCGGATCTCCTCGCCGGTCTTGATCCGGACCCAGCCGCCGTCAAGCCACAGGATATCGACACGACCGTAGTCCGTCATCAGTTCCAGGATCTGGTTGTGGGTAAACTCGACGAACCTCTGCCAGCGCTCCGGGTATTTGAGGATGTCGTAATTCACATTGCGGTCAGGCGTGGCGAAGTTCGGCCACCAGTAATTCTCATTATGCCAGTCCGGCTTGGAAAAATAGGCCCCGATGAGAAACCCCTGTTTGCGGAACGCGGCGAAGATCTCTCTGGTGATGTTGGCGCGCGGGTTACTGCTGAAAGGGCATGCGGGATCGGTGATGCGGTAATCGGTCTGTTTCGTGTCGAACATGCAGAAACCGTCGTGGTGCTTGGTGGTGAAGACCACATACCGCATGCCGGCATCGGCGGCCGCCTGCGCCCATTTTTCGGGATCAAAACGGACGGGATTGAACGTCCTTTTGAGATCTTCGTACTGCTTCTTGTACTCGACATAATCCGGGTTTTTGCGGCGGCACCAGGGCTCGTCCTCGGCGCAGATGGACCAGGACTCCACAATCCCCCATTGGCTGTACGGCCCCCAGTGCATCAACAGGCCGAATTTGACGTCCTGCCATCTTTCGAGCTGTCGCAGAACGACGGGATCCGTCTCCGGATAGTATTTCTGCAGGTATTCCTGAGCCGTTGAGCTCGAGAGGTTAATTCCCAGAAGGAGCAACCACAGGAAAATGTGTTTCATGCCTGTTTTCGAATGAGCCTGTCATGTGCTTGAAGCGCACCCGGCGACGGCTGGATAATTCGGGGTCGGGATCGGATCCGGGATTGTGCTGATGCGCGCTTCGATACCGATTCTGATTTCGACCTTCCCAGCCGTCGTTCTATTTTTCTAAGCAGCCTATCGTGCGCCCGGGGCCTGCCAACGCATGATGTCGTGCAACCGCTCTATCCTGATGTCGTAGTCGATGAGCAGCCCTTTTGGTTTAGAAGTTTATTCGGATGACGAATTCGAGGATGCGCCCTCCCGTATCGTTTGTGTTCTGCAGGTCGCGATATGCGCCCGTCGTCTGCCCGAACGAGGAATTGACCGTGAGGCCGGTTGTGATGTTGTTCCCGGGCGAGAACAACATGAAATTGGTGAGATTGAAGGCGTTAAGGGCCTGCACGCGGAACTCCAGGTTGGCTTTCTCGCCGAGGTTTGTCTTCTTTACCAGGCTGAAGTCCCACTTCTGTTGCGGCGGCCCATAAAGGTAGACGAACTGGCCGTACTCGCCGGGATTCCTAGGCGGTGCGATGTAAGGCTTCGTCGTGTCCACGGTCTTGTTGGACACCAATTCGAATGCCGCCAGCGTGTTGTCGATCAGGTCCTGCGGGAAATACGATACAACACCCAGACCCTGCGAGTTGGTCCACTTGCGAATCGACATCATGCCCTGGAGCTGGTCGACAGTCATGTTCTTGAGTACGACGCCGGATTCGCCGGAATTGAATGTTGCGCGACCGCTCTGCAAGCGGATCGGAGAACCGGTCTGCACGCGCATCACCGATGCCAGGCTCCATCCCTCCAGCGCCTTCCGCGCGAACGCATTGCTGATGCCCGACAAGAAGTGCCGTTTGGGGCCGAACGGGAGCTCATAGATCCAGTTCAATTTGAGGGCATGTCGAATGTCGTAGGGTGACGGCCCTCGATCGTAAGTATGGTTGCGATGTGTGATGAAATTGCCGCCGCGCCCATTGCCGAAGTAGTTGGAAGTGGCATGAGCCCAGCTGTAGCTGCCCTGAACGAGCAAACCGCTGGCCATGCGGCGCCGCACCTCCAATTGCAGGCCATGATATTGGCTGTGGACGTCATTGACCATGAGGTTCGCGGCACCGCCGGCAAGAGGATTCACCTGGAAGAGATTTGCCGCATATCCCGCAGTGGTAAGCCGGCCCATGCGCGTCGTGTTTGTGGCGATGGCGTTCGCCAGCGCTCCCACCTGGCCCTGTGCGATTTGCGTGGCCGTCGTGGTGTCGCTGTTGAGATTGAGCGCCAACCTGATGATCGGCAGAGGCTGCTGTCCGGTGAGCCCGGCAAATTGAGTGCTGGTCGGATTGGTCGCGCGAGCGAGTGCCAGGTTCGACTGAGCGATCTTGAATTCATCCAGGAAGCCGTTTTCGAAGACGTTTACTTCATTCAGGTTGATCTGGCGCCACATTCCGGTCCCGTGATTGCCGACGTACCGTATCTCGATCGCGGTATTCCGGGTCAGTTGGCGCTGCAGGCCAATGTCCCAACTCTGAACATAGCCGACCTTAAGATCCGGATCGAAGTCGCTGACGCTGTTTCCTGCAGATATCGCCAGCGGGAAGCTGGGAGCCGTCGGGGCTGTTCGAGCCGGAAAAGGCGGATTCCTGAACAATACGGATCCAGGCGCCCCAAATACCGCGGGGTAGTTGGTGGGATCGACATTGAGGGTGACTGTCCGTCCCTGATTGTTCCCCCAAATGCCGAAGCTGCCGGCATCCTCTCGAATGCTCGATATGGCGTATCCGGCGCGAATCACGCTGTTGCCTTGACTGCCGATCAGCCACGCGAGGGGCTTGAAATCGGTCTTGGGTATCACCCAGGCCAATCCTGCCGAGGGTGAAAACAGGAAGTTCCCGTTGAACGTAGGGGTCCCGGGGTCGACGATGTTGAACACAGGGGCTTGTCCTGTCAAGGTTCCCGGCTTGAACAGATTTCCTACGCCCGAAATACCCCACACGCCCTGATAGCCCGGGCGAGTGTACACGCCGTTGAGGTTCACCGGCGGCCGCTGCATGTCCCAACGCAAACCATAATTGAAAGTCAACCCGGGACGCATGCGCCAGGTATCCTGGAAGTAGAGGCCGATCTGGCGTTGCTGGTTTCGGACGGTCGGCGGAAAAGCTCCGTAGGTCCGCGTGATTTCGTCCATCACGACGCTCCGGTTGACGGCGGAGACGCGCCCGGTCAGCAACGCGTAAAGCGCTCCGGCGTCACTGAGCACAGTCGGTGTGCTGCCGGGGAAATTGACGGCCGTGAACAGGTTTGTGGTCCCTGTGCTGGCAGGGTCGCCTGTGGCCATGGCGAACGATATCCCGGGAATGAACTGAGTCCCCTGAACGTTCGTCGTCCATTGATTCACCTGCGTAAAGCTGCCGCCAAAATTCCAAAGATGGGCGCCCATCGACCAGGTCAGGTTGCCGTTGCCCTGCTTGAGCGGCGTGTTGCGGCGGCTTTCGCCCGTTTGGCGGTAGGGATTCGTTACGAAATTGAAAACCGGCGCAAAGCCGTTCCACTGGTCAAAATCCGATGGCGTGATGCCGTTGTTAAAGATCACCGTTCCACCGGTGAGGCCGAACCGGATCTCTGTTGTCAGGCGCGGGGTAAGGGTGGAACGGAGTGCGGTGACGGCTGAGAACGCGATCCCACCCTGGTTTCCGAGCACACTGTTGCCCAGGACAATGCCGGTACCCGGATAAATCGGGCTTGCGGTCCCGATATTCACTCCATCCGGCTCGCGAAGGTTTGTCTGATAGTTGTAAATGAACTCGACGTGATGTTTGGAGGTAACGTTCCAGTCCATGCGCAGGCTGGGAAATCTGCGATAGTTGCCTCCCTTACTCTGAAAATTCAGACTGTTGCGATTGTAGTCGTTGTTGCTGGCGATTCGGCTTTGAATGCCCGCATTGCCATCCGTCAGCGTGGCGACCTTGTCAAGCGTACTACCGAGGAGCGGATCGGGCGTTGAAGTGAAGCCACCTGCCGCCGCCAGGGTAAAGAGGTTCTTGGTCACGATGTTGCCGCTGGAGTCCTTGTATCGGAACAGGCCCTGCCGCGCCTCCGGTGTCAGAAGCGTTACGATCGGCTCCGTATAGGTCTGCGGCAGTTGAAAGGCCTCCATATGAAAGAAAAAGAAGAGCTTGTCCTTCAGGATGGGGCCGCCCACCGTGCCGCCGAATTGGTTGAAGATAATGTGGTCCCGCGGCTGGTTGTTGACGTTGTTAAAATAGTAATTTGCATTGAAGAGTTGGTTGCGGTGCTGCTCGAACACGCCCCCGTGCCAATCGTTCGATCCGCTGCGCGTGACCATTTTGACTTGCAGGGCGCCTTCCGCATTGCTCTCTGCGCCTGCCGCCGAGCTGGTCACCGACATTTCCTCGATCGAGTCAGCCCGGGGGAAAATGGCATTGAAAAAACCGTCACTGGATCTGTTGGCGTTGTCCTGGATGTTGATGCCGTCGAGCGAAACATTGAGGGCGCTCTGCGGCAAGCCGTAGACGGATGTGCTGCGGGCGACACCAGGCGTTGCGCTTCCCGGCTGGGTGACGATCAATTCAGTAAGATTGCGGCTGGTAAAAGGCAACTCGTGCAGCTGCTGCCCGACCATGGTGGAGGTAACCGTAGCCGTCGCGGTCTGCAGCACTTCGGCGCCGCCCAAGACCTCGACGACTTGTGACATCTCGCCGAGTACCAGAGCAACGTTGACCGTTGCGGGAACGCCAGCATCGATCTTGACGCGATCAACGGTCGCCTTCTTGAATCCCTTTTTGGTGACCGTGACTTGATACGTTGCGGTAGGAAGCGAGGGGATCACCCAATAACCGCGTTCGTTGGACACTTGCCTTAACACCAGGCCGGTTTCGGGATTGATCACTTGAATTTCCGCTCCCGGCACCATTGCACCCTGAGGATCAGTAACGGTGCCTTCCAATCGGCTGGTGGTTACCTGGGCAAAACAGTTAAAACCAAAGAAGAAACAAAACAGCAATGCTGGAAGGTGTTTCATCGTTCCCCTCGTGGCCTCGAGCTGTTCGGCCGATGTTGTGATGTGGTCGTGAAAGACCTGATTGTGTCAATTAGGCGTGGGCCGATAGTATCCTTTGACATACAATTTGTCAATTTTTGGATTTCATCGCAATCTGGCGAGAGAGGATGCGCGCCACCCGCTCTTTCTTGCCCTCTGGACCAGGTGTACTCATCCACTGGTCATGAAGAAGGCCAAGGTATCCGAGGCGAGGGCGCGCCTGAGTTCTTACCTTGCAGAAGTCGAACAGGGCGAAACCATTACGGGATGCGAACGGCAAACCCCGATAGCGAGGCCCGTGCCGTACGAAGAGCAAGACAGGGAGTTCAAGGTCTGCGATGCAGCCGCCTCTGCCTATCTATGGGGTTGTGTCACTGCTCTATCCTGATGTCGTAGTCGATGAGCAGGTCCTCCATTTTCTTCCACAGGTCGGAGACATCGTTCACCATGATCACCAGGCCGTGGGTTTTGCCCTGGATGTCGATCACGAAGTTCTTCAGCTCCGCCGCTTTCTGGAAACCGAGCCGCTGAAATGCCTTTTGAGCGGAGATCTGGGTATCCATCATTTCCGCCCGGATGCGGTCGACGCCTTTCTGGCCGGCGTAGGACACAAGTTCGTGCATCAGGATGGTTCCCAGGCCTTTTTTTTGATGAGCCCTTGCGACCACACAGCGGATTTCCGCCATGTGCCGGTGCCAGCCGTACTGGTTGAAATGGAGGGTTGCATCCCCGATGATGGACGGACCCAGTTCCGCCACCATGGGGAAGACTTTGCCGTAATCCAGCTGTTCTATCCACCGGTCGATGGTGTCTTTCCTGGTGACATCTTCCCGGAGAAAGAGGCGATCGTCCTCGGGCAGCGCGCGAAAGAAGGCCAGCAGAGCGGGGGCATCCTTCTGCGTCAACGGCCGGATCACAACACTGGTACTGTCTTTGGTCTTCACTGCTTTCGGATAATGTTCCATGACGACCTCTGGAAGGCTCGCATAGGGTACCGAAACCGAAGCGTGCTACTGGACCGACGGGGCCGCCGTGCCCTGGACCAGTGACATCCCGTATTCGTAGCCGCGATCGAAAGCCTGCAGGTTCAGCTTTTCGGTCCCTTTGGGGACCGATGCTTTCACGGCCTCGCGGGCGGCCTCGCAGCCGACCAGCCTGGTGACCGCCGTGAAAAACCCCACCATGACGATATTCAACACCATCTTCCGGCCCAGCTCTTCCGCAAAGCGCGTGGCGGGGATGCTGAACAGTTTCATCCCGGCTTTGAGGGCCTTGGGTTTGACGAGTTCCTCCTCGATGATGATGGCGGCATCGTCCGTGGTCTCAGGCAGGAACTTGTTGCAGGCCTCCTGCGACATGACCAGCAGGATTTGCGGCCTGGTCACATAAGGGTAGAGGATTTCCTTGTCCGAAACGATCACCTGCGCGCTGCAGGCGCTGCCGCGCGCCTCGGGGCCGAAGCTCTGGGTGAGTGTGGCGAACTTGTTGTCGTATATGCTCGCGGCTCTGCCGATGATCATCCCCGCCAGGATGACTCCCTGGCCGCCGAAGCCGCCGAATTTGATCTCTGTCGTCATCATTGGATACCCTCATATGGACTGAAGGAGGAGCCGATTCTCTCCGCCATCTTACTGTTGTACATATCGAGGAAGGAGGGCCGTTCACGATCGACGAACTTCCCACAAACGATCGGTCCTTTGAAGCCCAGACCGACTTCCCGGGTATCACAGCCGTTCTTGATGGAACTGTTTTCCTTGTAGAACTTCATCATCTCGAGGCCGTCCCCCAGCCGGTTTCTGCGGCCGTAGAGCGTCGGGCACGGGCTGATGATCTCCACGAAGCTGAATCCCTTTTTCTGGAGCGCTTCCTTGATGGATTTGGTTATGTGCCGGATGTGGTATGTCGTCCAGCGCGCGACATACACCGCTCCGGCGGAGTCCGCCAGGTAAGGGAGATTGAACGGTTCTTCGAAGTTCCCGTAGGGAGTCGTGGAAGCGATGGCGTCGATAGGCGTGGTCGGCGTCACCTGGCCGCCCGTCATTCCGTAGGTGAAATTGTTCACGCAGATGACGGTGATGTCGATGTTTCTGCGGGCCGCGTGAATGAAATGGTTGCCCCCGATGGCGATCAGGTCGCCGTCGCCGCTGTAGACGACCACCTTCAGCTTCGGATTCGCAAGCTTCAATCCCGTCGCAAACGGGATCGGGCGGCCGTGGGTCGTGTGGAAACTGTCCAGCTTCAGGTAGCCGGCCACGCGCCCCGTGCAGCCAATGCCCGAAACGACGCTGATCTTGTCCAGCGGAATCTGGCAGCCTTCGAGAGCCCGGACAAAGCAGTTCACCGTCGTGCCCAGACCGCAGCCCGAGCACCAGATGTGCGGCATGCGGTCCATTCTCAGGTATTGTTCAACCGGATTGGTCTCGCTCACTTTGCTGCCTCCTTGATCTGCTGGTAGATGACCTCGGGCTGATGCACGGTGCCGCCGCCGTGGGGAACCAGATAGCTTTTCGTCTTCCCTGCCACCACGCGCTGCAATTCCAGGAACACCTGCCCGTAATTGAGCTCCGGCAGGACAAAGGCCTTGATGCGTTCCGCCAGCTTGCGCACCCGCGTCTCCGGGAAGGGCCACACCGTGATAAGTCTCAGGTGCCCGACCTTGATCCCGTCCGCCTTCGCCATCTGGATCGCCCTCAGGGCCACTCGCGACGTAATGCCGTAGGACATGACCACCACTTCGGCGCCCTCGGTGTCCTCCTCTTCGATGCGGATGATCTTGTCGGCGTTTTTCCGGATTTTGTCCACCAGCCGGCGCACGAGCTTTTCCTGGCAATCCGCGTTCATGGCGGGATAACCCCGCGCATCGTGCGTCAGCCCCGTCACGTGAAAGCGGTAGCCGTCGCCGGCTTTCACCATTTCGGGGACCATGTCGCCGTCGGTCATGTAGGGGAGGTATTCGCCCGGCTTTTTGGTCGTGAAACGCCGCGGCGTCACCTCGATCTGGTCGGCGGGAGGAATGAGGACTTTTTCCGTCATATGGCCGACACACTCGTCCATCATGAACATGACCGGGACGCGGTACTCTTCCGCCAGGTTGAATGCCAGGATCGTCAGATCGAAACATTCCTGGGGAGAGTTTGGCGAGATCGCGATGATCTCATAGTCCCCATGGCTTCCCCACCGCGCCTGCATCATATCCGCCTGGCCCGGAAGCGTGGGCAGCCCCGTCGACGGCCCGCCGCGCTGGACATCGACGAATACCGACGGCGCTTCGAGCATGGCCGCCAGGCCGATATGCTCCATCATCAGAGAAAATCCGGGGCCGGAAGTGACGGTCATGGCCTTGGCGCCGGCCCAGACAGCACCCTGAATGGCGATGGAGGAGGCAATCTCGTCCTCCATCTGGATGAAGATGCCGCCGACAGATGGAAACCGGCCGGCGATTCGCTCCACGACCTCCGTCGACGGCGTAATCGGATATCCCGCCACGAAACGACAGCCCGCGGCCAGAGCTCCTTCGCAGCAGGCGTGGTCCCCATCCAGGAAGTGGGGTCCGGTCAGGACTCCTTTAGGATCCGCTTTCACACTGCGCCTCCTTTCAGGCTACCGCTTTGATCCGGATGCCGAAAACGGCAAAGTCCGGACAATAGATGCCACACAGATCGCATCCCGTGCACGCCTCAGGCTTTACCGCATAGGGCGGATGATACCCTTTGCTGTTGAATTCGCTGGAAAACACCAGCACTTCCGTCGGGCAGAACTCGATGCAGAAACCGCATCCTTTGCATCGCTCCGCGTTAATGATCACCTCACCTCGAGGCTCTCGGGGTTTTTTTGTTTCTTGCGCCATCGAATATCTCCTTCAACAAAACCTGCCGCCGCCGGGTAGACCTGCCGGCGTTCCTGGTTCATTATATAGAGATTGCCGGTGATCCGGAGCATTATTAGCGAATTCGGGGGCAGAGGGAAAGAAATTCCTTGACAAATATCGGCCAATCGGAGCACCGGGAATTGAGAATTCCGGGTGACTCATCACGTACGCAGTGGTACTCTTTGCCGTCCAAGAAAATGCAAACCACATTCAAGACGAGGTCCCGTATGCGTCGAATCATTGGCAGCGTCGCTCTTTTGGGAGCCATGTTGCTCGCCCTGGCCTGGATCGAAGCAGCGCCGCAGCAACCCAAGGCGAAAAGTAACAGGAAGACCGCAGCGGCCGCTGCCAGCTATGGCAACGCCGATGCGATCACGGCTGAGGAGCTGAAAGAGTACGATTATTTCCTCGCTTCCGACGAGCTGGAGGGGCGCTACCAGCCTTCCCGCGGCTACAACACCGCCGCCAAGTACATTGCCAGCCGGTTGCACGAATGGGGCCTGCAGCCGGGAGGCAATACGGAGGGCAATGACGGGCCTCTGGAGCCTTACCTGATGCCGATCGAGCTGGTGAGCAACCAGTTGAATGCGGCAGGGATGAAGCTGTCCTTGATTATGCCCGCGCAGGCGGCCGGCGGCGGCCGCGGCAGGGCGGGCGGCGGTGCGGCCGTTCCGGCGGGCCCCCGCAGCTTTGAATACACCGGGGAATGGACGATCGGCGGTGGCGGCGGCTTCGGTGGCTTCGGCGGTGGATTTGGCGGCGGCCGCGGCGGGGGAGCAACCGTCCCGGCCAACATCACGGATGCCCCGATGGTCTTCGTCGGGGACGGGTACGTCATCAACAAAACCAACACCAATCCGTACCAGGGCTTGAATGTCCGCGGCAAGGTCCTGGTGGTTGCGGGAGTGCCGCCCGAATTGGCGGCGGCACAGCAGGCTGCAGCGGCCGCAGCCCGCGGGGGCGGTCAGGCCGGCGCCCCGGCGGAAGGCCGGGGCCGGGGCGGTGCAGCCCCCAATCCGCTGGGAGAAGAAAACACCGATTTCGTGACCCCGCAGGGCTATGCGGCGAAAAACGGGGCGCTGGGCATCATTATGGTCCCGACCCTGCAGCAGTTGACGGCGATGGCGAATCCAAGTCCCGCCACCGGCGCCCGCGGCGCGGGGCCTAACGGCCCGGCCTACCAGGTCGTGAAGTTTCAGGCAGCCCGACCGGCTTCCGTGCCTGCAATCACGGCCGGGCTTGAACTGACTAGTGCCATCTTCCAGGGTGAAAAACTCAGCGCGGCTCAGGTGCTTGAAGGAGTCGCCGCCAGAACCAGGCTCGATTCTTTTGAGCTCAGAGCGGAAAAGAAACTCAGCCTTACCATTCCGGTCACCAGTGAACGTAATTATGCCTTCAACGTGATCGCCAGGCTGGAGGGGAGCGATCCGGCGCTCAAGAACGAGTACATTGTCATCACCGCCCACCTCGATCATGTCGGGCTGGCCGCTTCCGGCGCCGAGGATGTGATTTTCAATGGCGCCGATGACGATGCCTCGGGTTGCGCCGCAATCATGGCCATTGCCCGCGCTTACGCGGAAGGGGCCGCCAGGGGGATCAGACCGAAGCGCACGATGATCTTCCTGTGGGTCGCCGGAGAGGAGCGAGGCCTCTGGGGTTCGCAATATTTCAACCAGTTTCCACCGGTGGACATCTCCAAGGTGGTCCTGGACCTCAACATGGACATGATCGGACGGCACAAAATACCGGGCTACGCCGATCCGCCCCAGTACAAGCTTGTGGATCCGAATGAGATTTTCGTGGTCGGCCCCGATATCAGCTGCAATGAAGTCGGGAAAATGCTGGAAACCGTCAACAACAACTATCAGAAGCTGAACCTCAATCACTTCTATGACGTCACAGCACCCGACGCCACCCACGACAACCTGGGACCCGCGCCGAACGGCCAGCGTATTTTCTACCGCAGCGATCATTACAACTTCGCCAAGATGGGAATACCTGTCGTCTTTCTTACCAGCGGGCTGCACTCGGATTACCACCGCGTGACCGACAGCGCCGACAAGCTCGACTACCAGCAGATGCAGGCCGTCACCAGGACCGTCGCTGCTCTCTCCTGGGTGGTCGGCAGTGCGGCGGCGCGACTCAAGCTGAATGAAAATCTTCCGGAACGGCTGATCAACGACATGAAGACCGCGAAGGAGCAGGGCTGGGGAAACCTCACTCCGATTGAGAAGGTCGAAAAGCGGTTCTGACGCCCGGCAAATCAGGTACTGCCTCCCAAAAGTCCGGGGGCCCACCTGTGACGCATGAAAATGATCTTTGCCTGGCGTCTTAGGGCCTTGGCGCCTTGGCGTTGAGTTTTTTAACGCAAGGACTCAAAGACGCCAAGACACGGAGCGCTATTTTCGGAACAGGAACGGGAACACGGTGCAGCGGCCGCCAGCGGATTCAGCAGATGCCACTGGCGGAAGCGTCAAGGACCGGAATTGTGGAGGCGACTGGGCACGACTGGTCCGGCTCCCCGGCGTCAGGCATATCGCCGGTATCCCTGCGCAGGTATTTCCGCAACTGCGGCCGGATGGCGGCGAGCAGTTCTTTGCGGCTTTTGATCTTGAGCCGCTTCCCGGCATAGATTTTCCCCATGCTGGCCATGAGCCTTTCGGGCAGGACGCCGGCAAACAGCAGGAGTGGCCAGGTGAATTGCGGCCCGTTCAATCTGCGCAGCCGGAAGAGCCACAGCACGAGCGCTCCCAGCCGCCAGACAAACGGCGCCCACCAGGTGAACTGCGCTGCCTGCACGTTCATTTTCCAGCATTTCATCATCAGTTGCCACTGAAGCGCCGTCAGCTGCCGGGTCTCTGTCACCCCTTCCTGCCTGGCCATGCGGGTATCGTGCAACGGCGTGAAAATCGATGGGACAAAAAACGCGAACAGGTTCCGGCGTTCCACTTCGTACACCAGATCCAGGGTGGCCCTGGTGTCCTCATCGGTTTCGTCCGGGCTGCCCAGAATCAGGGTGACCACCGGAAACCAGTTATGGCGGTTCATGATGGCCAATCCCTGGATGAAAACGCTGGGCCATTCCTCGATCGGAAAAGGCGCCGCTTTTCCGGGCATGATCTTCTTTGCCAGAGGGACTGAGCCCGTCTCCAGGCCGATCAGCGGCGAAAGCACTTTTTTGCCGGGATGCGTGCTGAACGAAGGGAGACGAATCGGGCTCTTGGACAGCAACAGCTCGGAAAGCTTCTGGATCAAGACGGGATCAACTACCGCAGGCGCCATGGTACTGTGGCTTAGCAGGAGCTGCTCCACACCCGGTGTGTTTACGATCCCCTCATACAGATCCAGCAATGCTTCGCGGTTCGGAAAGTAAAAGGGTATTCCTGTCCGGACTTGTCCCCAGATAAACATGTCCTCCGTCGCTAATGAAACCTGATGGTTGCCGTTCAGGGCATTGGCGAGGATGCCCGCCATGATCTTATCCTTGGGCAGGTCCAGCTGCGGGTTCAAATCGGGCAGGCAGAAACGGCACCGCCTACCGCAACCGCAGGTCATCTCCACAACGCCGAAAGTCGTGCGTTTCCCGGGCATAAGGATGCTTTGCCTGTCTGCGGGAGGCGGAACCGCGACGTGGCACGGCAGTTCTTCTCCCCGGACCGCCTTCCGGAACAGATCGAGAGTCTCGGCCGATTCACTCCTGCCTTCCACCACACAGTCAATGCCCAGTTTTTCATGACTGCGAGTTTCGCTGATCTGCCAGGCCCCGGGGCCGCCCACGATGACTTTGAAGTTTTTGCGCCAGGGATTTTCCTTGAGGCCCGCAAACAGCTTTCGGGAGTAATGGGAATTGATCGGATCCTCCGACGTGCCGAAAACGGAAGCGTATACGCCCGCAGCAAATGTGACGCCAAGCGGATTATGCGTGGAGACGGCAACCACACGAGTATCCGGCCCGACGAATTTATGAAGATCGTCGGGATAGCAGGCGATCACATCTTCGGGAGAAAAATAGCGGAGTAGCGAGGATTCCAGAATCCGCACCCCGGCAGTCATGCATCGCGCCGAACCGTCTTCGTTGCAATCCAGCTCGCGCCACCGGGGATACCTCCTGTTCATGACCCCTTCCATCCAGGTGGGCATGGACGCCATTCCCATCTGGATGAAGAACCCGGCGTGATCGATAATCTCGGTCAGCGGCGCTGTCAAGACGAAAAGCTTCCCCCTTGCGGCCGCGCCGCCGGTCACTGATTCCGCCTCGTGCGGCCGGCGTCCGGTGTCCGTTTCCTCCTTGCTGTCTGGCCCGGCTAAAACTCGTGTCAGGTTCACAGGCACTCCACTTGCCTCGGAGAGAGACCGACGGCCAGGTCGGCACGTGCAGGCTCCCTTGCGGCCCGTGCTTGTCGCGAGACTACTTTCCGACGATCATCTTCACTGCGATCAGCAGCAGGACAACGCCAAAGATCCGCTCCAACATCGCCTCGTTCAATCGGGTCGCGACCTTGGCTCCGAAATAGCTGCCGGCCACGAAACCAAGAATAATGAAAAGAGCGATCCGAATATCCACAAATCCCTGCTTGTAGTATGTCCACGCCGCCAGAATGCCGATGGGCGGGATGAGGAGCGCCAGGGTCGTCCCCTGGGCCTGATGTTGTGTCAGGCCGAAGAGCAGGACCAACGCGGGAATGATGATGATTCCTCCGCCGATGCCGACGAGCCCACTGAGGGTCCCGGCGGCAAGTCCGAGCAAAACGAGCAGAAATTCACGCACCATGTAATCTCCCCTGTGTGGCAATAACCTTTGCATAATACCTTTGCAGCCCTCTATTCACAAGGACGCAGGAAGCGGCAGGCAGCCCCGAATGGCAAATGATCCATTACTGTCGCGAGATGCCGCTCAGGATGCGAAAAGGAAGCTCCGTGATCAGCGACTCGGCTGTAGCGGATTAGGCGGATCATTTGCATTCGCTTGGGATAGAATGCAGCCAAAAGATCTTTGCGAGGCTCCCATGAGGATTGTCTTTCCCTCCGCGCACCCGGTGCTGACCGGCTCGGCAGGCATCCTGGGTGCCATGCTCGTTGCCGCCGGGCTGGCCGCCTGGCGGCATCAGCCGCCTGCTCCATTGCCTGCCGACGCACCGCCGGAAGCATTCTCCGCACAGCGGGCGTTCCCGCTGCTGGCAGAACTGGTCGGGGACGGGATTCCACATCCAAACGGGAGCCGGCAGAATGATATCGTCCGCGAGCGCATCCTCAAGGCCTTCCGCGAGAGGGGTTATGAGCCCGAGGTCCAGGAGGCCGTGGTCGACCGCCGGGGACGGCCCTTCACGGTGCGCAACGTAGCGGCCCGGCTCGAAGGGAGCGGAGCGACGACCGCAGCAGGACCCGGCGGAAAACCAGGAGGGTCGGGCTCGCCTCGATCCGCTGTGCTGCTCATGTCCCACTATGATTCGGTGCCGGAAGGCCCTGGAGCCTCCGATGCCGGAGTTTCGGTGGCCATCATCCTGGAACTGGCCCGCCTCCTGCGTGCCGCCCCGCAAGCCCGCAACCCCATCGTCTTTCTGATCACCGACGGGGAAGAATACGGTCTGTTGGGCGCCCGGGCGTTTGTCGACGGCCACCCGTCGGCACAGGAGATCGGCGCCGTAGTTAATCTCGAAGCACGCGGCACCAGTGGCCTCAGCCTGATGTTCGAAACCGGCAAGGGAACGGCATGGCTGGCTGCACGGATGGCAGGCCGCCTGCACCACCCGGGCACCAGCTCGCTCATGGCTTCGATCTACCGCACCATGCCCAACACTACCGACCTCAGCGTCTTCCTGAGAGCCGGATACACCGGCTACAATTTCGCCTTCATCGGCGGCCGCGAGCGCTATCACACTCCTGACGATGACCTCGCTCATGTCGACCCGCGTTCCCTCCAGCATCAGGGGGAGAATGCCCTGGCTGTGACGCAGTCGCTGGCGGCGAGTGACCTCTCGGCCCTCGCTGGCGCCGGGGAAGCAGTCTGGTTCGACTTTCTGGGCAGCCTCCTGGTATGGTGGCCGATGCCGCTAACCCTCCCTCTCGGATTGCTGGCGTCGGCCTTGTTTGTCTGGCTGCTGTTCCGGCTGAGGCGGAGGGGAATTCTGTCGTTCGGCCGGGCTCTGGCTGGACTCGGCCTGTCCCTGCTGCTCAGCGGGATCGCCTTCGGAACGTCCTGGCTGTTTGGAGCCCTTGCCCGGAACCTCGGCTGGATCGTGGGCCGCAATGCAGCGGTTCCCGCCGCAGTGGTTTCCGGCTTCTGGCTGGCCGCTTTGCTGGGAATTCTGGCGGGTGTCCTGATCCTGAGCCGCCGGGTCCGCAGGCCGATCCTCGAGGAACTGGCCTGGGGTTCCGGCGCGCTCTGGGCTCTGCTGGCCCTTGCCGCCGCCCTGCTTTTCCCGCCGGGCAGCTACCTGTTCCTGGCACCCGCGCTGATCGCCGGCGCAGCCGGCTTAGCCATGACTTGGATCCCGTCAGGCATCGCCGGCGCCGGCATGCGATTCCGGTGGGACGTACTCGTCACCCTGTTTCTCGCCGCCTGTCTCTGGCTGCCCATGGAAATCCTTATCTGTGAGGCCCTGGGGCTGGCACCGACCTGGCTCGTGGCTGCCCGCCCAGCGCTGGTCTGCGTCCTCGCCTCGCCGCTTTTGCTGCCTCTCAGGAGAACCTCATCCCCCTGACACGGACCCTTCGACCTTGTCGGCCGAAACGATGTATGGAAACCAAGTATGAACCGATGGGCGCCTTTGACTCACCAATATGAGTCATATATACTGCTGATATGAGTAAGCGGTTGCAGGTGCTTCTGAATGAAGCGGAACTGCGGGAAATTCAGCGTGCGGCGCGAGCCAGGAAGTTGACCGTCGCCGAATGGGTGCGCAGGACTCTGCGCACAGCAAGCAGCAACGAGCCGTCGGGGGATATCAGGAAAAAGCTTCAAGTAGTGAGGGCCGCGGTAAAGCACTCCTATCCGACCAGCGACATCGACCAGATGATCGCCGAAATTGAGCGGGGATACGGGGGCAGTGACAGACCGTGATCTTCATCGACTCCAACATTCCCATGTATCTGATCGGAGCGCCCCATCCCCATAAGGCCGACAGCCAACGCTTAATTGAGCAATGCATCTCCGAACGCGAACTCCTGCTCACAGACGCGGAAGTGCTTCAGGAAATACTTCACAGGTATTCGGCTGTGGATCGCCGCGATGCGATTCAGCCCGCTTTCGATGCTCTTCTGGGAATTGTGGATCAGGTGCTGCCCATCGACACATCAGTGGTCGTGCGGGCCAAGGAGATCGTTCTGGGAAATCGACGCCTCTCTCCCCGCGATGCTCTCCATATCGCCGTCATGGAACGGCGCGGCATACGGCGTATCATGAGTTTTGATGCAGGATTCGACGGATTTCCCGGAATCGAACGCGTAGGCGCCTGAGCCGAACGGTCAAACCAATCCCACAAACTGCAAAGCTCCAGATTCTCGAGCGTTTCTTTGTTGGAAAGTATATTATACTTGACAAATAGTAATGCATACTGTATATAATATATCGTACACTTTACTATTGTGGGTGTCCACAATGAAGCTCGGAAATCACATCAAGCGGTGCCGGTTCGACCGGGACGACATGTCGCAGGAGGCGCTGGCCGCGGCGGTTGGTGTTACCCGGCAGACGATTCACTCCATCGAGAAGGGTAAGTTTGTTCCATCGACCCTGCTGGCGATGAAAATCGCCCGTTTCTTCGGGAAAACGGTGGAGGAAGTATTCTTCCTCATCGATGGCGAGCAGCCGGCCGTACAGACTCCCGGAACCGCGAGGGACTGACATCATGACCAAGAGCATCAAGGCAGTCGCCGCCGCAAGCCTGATCCTGGGGATCATTTCCCTTATCTGGATACTCTACGACCTATTCCTGATTTCGGCCGATTTGCAGGGGGTGCTCTTCGGGTCCAGGGGAACGGCGGTTGGCATCGGCTATATCGTAATCCTGCTGCTGCACGGCATGGCCTTCCTTTTAATCCTGCTGCTCTTTTCCCGTTTCAGGGGATATGGCGTGCTGAAGGCCATATCGATAGCGGCCGTTGTTATTTCCCTGCTGATGCTCGCCGTGCAGAAGGTCATGTACGACGAGGTCGGCCGCGAAATCAAATTCGGATCAGATGCCGGCGAGATTGTCTTCGTGAACCTGGGTCTGGTCATCAACGCATCGTTTTGCTTTCTGGTGATCGGTCTCGCTGTATTTGCTTTCAGAAAACCGCATGCCGGCACCGATCTCGACAAAGGGGGGCCGATTTTCACTCTGGCGCAATTCATGGGAATCGTGTCGGGATTGCTCGGTCTTTTCCTGACTTTTTCCCTGGTCGGAAGGCAGGTCCCGGCTGGCAGGCTGTGGTTTTACGTCCCTTTTTACCTGTTGTTCCTCTTTCCTTACGGGCTGACGGCCCTGTTCTGGCTGGCGGGAAAGAGGCAGGAGCGTCTTCAGGACTGGTACGATGAGAAACAGTGGCAGGACCTTGCGCTGGCGGCGCTGGCAACGCTGGTTCTGTCGATACCCGCTCTGACGCTGTTTCTGTTCGTCCCCGATGGGACCGGCGTGTACTGGTATCCGTACTACCTTTTCACGGTCCTGCTGCTCTTTTCGGCGAGCACGCTGTATTTCTACAAGCGGAGCTAGCCCGCCTTTCTCACGAGGTTCCGAAGCCATGGCGTCATGAGAGGCGCGGCCTGGCCCGTTCATGAGCAGCGATCGGGCACGCAGACCCGGCAGGATCCTCCAAATTAGCTTGCTTCGCTGATCCGACCTGGATTACATCATTCAGAGATCCATGCAATTGACGAGCAGTTGCAGCGCCGTCCCATGCCGCCGGGGAGGTTCGCCATGCATCAGCGTGTGTTCGTGCTCTGCCGTGCCCTAGGTCTGATCCTGGTCTGCCAATTCCTAATGCCGGCAGCGACCTCGTCGTTTTCTTCCGCCGGCGCGCAGCCGGGCTCAGCGGCAAAGGAGCCGCCGCGCGACTGGGTCGTGTATGCCACCGAAATAGGCTGGTTGCGCGTGGGACGCCTCGCGGAATCCGCCGCTCCGTGGAAAAAGCGGGATGAAATCTGGGGAGGCATTTCCGAGGAGCCTCTCGAGAAGGTTCTGTTGCGCAAGGGATACGGCAGCCGCGAGGAGGCCCTCGAGGCGCTTTGCGCCCGCCTCACGCGGGTTCAGCTCAACATCCGGCCGCCCACTCAGGGCGCGCCGGCCCGCTATCTTTCGGGCGTCCTGGACGGCCAGGAGTACAACCTGCGCCTCACGCCCGGCTTCAGCGCGGATGCGGTCGAGGCGATGTCGCGGGGCGGCTTCTGGAAGGGCCTCGAGTACGACTGGCGGGCGGAGTGGGACACTCTCGCGCGATACCATATCACCCCGCGCCAGGTATTCGGCAAGCAGTGGCTGGTGCATTCGATCGAACACGGCACACGGGAAGGTCCCCGCCGGGAAGACCGCTGGATGTGCGCTCCGTATCCGCCTGTGGCCGACAAAGCGGGGCGTCTCTTCCTAACTCTGCCCGACGGTTACGGCGGCTGGATTATCCACCAGGTCCGCGAAGTCGAGGGCCCGTTCCGCGACAACTACACGCTGGCGCAGGTGCTCAGGAGACACGGCGTGCCGCAGGTCGACCTGTGGCCGCCGCGAACCAGCGTGATGGGACTTGATGTGCAGCCCCGGGTTGCCGCCGCCGAAGTACCGGGTCGTCCCAAGGACTACGGCGACGGAACGGTGCCGCAACAGGCGGTTCTCCCCGACCAGGTCCTCCAGGACTGGGTTATCTACGCGGTAGAGGGCGGGTGGCTTCATGTAGGCACCCGGTATGAGTTCGGACGGCCGCTGCTGAAACGTGAGGTGATTTTCGGCGGTCTGGCAGCCGATCCGGCCCGCAAGACGCTGCTGGCGCCGGCCGGTGAAGCAAAATTCCATTCGCGCAGCCAGGCTCTGCGATTCCTCCTCTCCCGTCTGGCGAATGTGACGACGCAATTCAACGCGACGGCCAATCCGCGCGAGGTGATCGTCGGCACTTTCCAGGGGGCGGAGTATCGCCTGCGCTTCGACCGGGGCCGGGGCGGCGATGATGTCGCGGAATACAAGAGCCTCGACTACGGCCATGATGAAATCTGGAATGCGCTGGTCCAGAACCGGATCGCGCCGTTGCGCCGGTTCGGCCCGCTGAAACTGATCCATTCCATCGGTCACGGCACGATCAGCGGCCCCGTCAAAGATGACATGTGGGTGCTCGTTTCCGCAAACTCGGTGGCTCCCGACGGAAGATCAATGCTGCTGCCGGACGGCATGGGTGGTTACTTCGGTTACACTCTGGATTTTGCGCAGCCGGCGACCGGGATGACCACCAACTACGAGATCTCGCCGATGCTGCAGGCGCTCATCGCGCGAAATCCCGGGCTGGAGACGAAGCTGGCCAGCGTGGCTCTCTGGGGGATCAGCCGCGGTGTGACCGCGGCGGAAGTGCCGCCCGGCTGCACCAACCAGGGCGCCGCCGTCGCACCCTCGCGGATCCGTCTCGTCAATGTCCTGCCGCAGGAGATCGAGCAGGGAGCAAAACTAGCCATTTTGATCCGCGCCGAAGGCATGGAGCCGGGATGCGCCCTGGATTTCGGGCCCGGCATTCAGGCCACGGACCTGGCCTATGGAGGCCGGGACGCCGACGGCAGGAGCGACCAGTGGCACTGCACCCTCGAAATTGCCGCGGATGCCCCGCCGGGACCGCGGAATCTGCTGGCGACCAACCCTGACGGCGGTTCGGGATCCGTATCGGGCCCGGCGGTAGTCGAACCCAAGGATTCCGAGGTCCAGCTTCCGCCCCTGCCCCTGATCCTTCCTGCCGCAGAACTCGAGGGGTTGCTGCGCAACGAACTCGCCAGCCTGAAGGAAAGCATCGATCGTGAGCTTCAGGCCGCGAAGGCCCTGGGGGCCCGCAAGACGGCCCCTCCGCCGGGAACCCGTGTCGACAGCCTGGATTATCTCATCCGGTGGGCCACCTCAAAACAGGACCGGCTTGCCTCTGAAAGGGATGCCCGCCAGCATGCCGAGCAGTTCTTCAGGATCCTGGCAGCTTCGTATGACCGCATGACGCCGGCGGAGCGCAATAGTGTGGAACAGGGCCTTTCCAGCCGCGCTTTCGCGCTGCGCGCCTACCGCACGGTGCAGCGCAGGATCCTCCGGGAGCGCTCCGGCCTCGGCAGCGCCCGCACACATCAGGCATTGGACGAGTACCACACGGCCCTGTATCGCGCCAACTGGGCCGCGCTCGAGATGGATGCGCTTTGCCGGATGTGGAGCACGATGGCGCATGCGCGCCTCTTCTATCACAAAAGTTACAACGCCTACGATGGGGCCGAGATCTTGCCCGATCCGTCCCGGCCGGCTGCAACGGAACTTTCCCGGCGTGCCCACTTCGAAGCCCTGATCGATCTCGGCCTCGCTTCCCTGCTCGCCTCGGAAAGCAGCTATGAGGCCATGATGGAGGCGCGGAAAGACCGGCTTTATGGGATGAAGGAATGGTGGCAGGATGCCAGGCATGCCTGGAACGATCCCATGGCTTCGAGGGGGTTCGCCGGGGCGGCTATTCAGCTATTCTCTTTCGGGTTCAACGTCTTCGACCTCGTGGCCGGAATGGGCGCCGACGCCGTCAAAGGCGGCATCTACTATGTCTTTGGGGCTGATTTTCATACCCGGGCGGAAAAACTCGAAGATCGCGTCATGGAGAACTGGGAAAAGACGCAGCGTAAAATACTAGTGCTGCGCCTGCTCCGGCTGCGCACCCTGGCCGACGTTCGCGCGATGGCCGAGGATGCGGCCAAGGGAGTCCCCGCAAGTTCGCTGCCGATCGCCGGAGACAAGATCGATGCAGAAGACATCAAACTGGTGATGGAAGATCGCGCTTTGCACGAAGCTACCGACGGCGGCCTCTTCCGCATGCTCTCGATAGCGCTCGTGTCGTACCGCAGCCGCTGCAGCCTGGAACTCAGGATCGCCGCCGAGATGATCGGGCTGCTGCAACGTGACGAGCGCAGCGCCTACCGCCAGGAACAGGGGCAGGACCCCGAGACGGGCGAGACCACATGGGGAACCATCCTCAGTCCGATGGCCTGGACGGAGCTGGCCTCCAAGAACATCTTCCACAGGACCGATTACTCCCAGCGGAGCGCGCACATCGCCGCCAAGGACCGCCAGATGGCGATGTGCGACCGGCTGGGCGATGCGCTCCCGGAAATCGATTTCGCCTTCGAGAAGCTTCCCCCGGACCTGCTCCTCGAGCACACCCGTCTTTTGGCCTCGTCCGCGCCCTATGTCTCTTTCTGCATCCGCGTCCGCGAGGAGGACGCCGCGCGCACCCTGAGCCGTATGAACCGGGCCATTCGCAACCTGGAAGGCGATCCGCTGACGGCCGCCAGGGCAGCCTTTCTGCAGGAATTGCTGCTCGATTCCGTTTCCATGGAACGGAAAGCGGAATCCCGCCGCATGCTGGATCTGCTCTATGAAGAGTTCGTGTACGCGTGGGATCTTTCGGGAGCGCTTTCGATCGCGGAAGGCTTGAAGCAGGACCCGGTCTATGCCGCGCGCCTGCAACTGCTCAAGGATGCGGTCGCGACCGACCGTGTGAAAACGCGCGGCATCCAGCTGTTTCGCAACCTGGGCGACATGGGGCTGACCATGGCGGCTTCCGGGCTCGCCAGCCGGGTGATGATTACCGTGAATTCCGAAGGGATCGTCCTCAGCCTGGCGGAAGCCGTCCAGACCGGACAGACCTCCTTCGCCAGGTATCTGTTCGGGGTGCTCAATCCGATCGTTCTGGGTCCCCAGGAGCTGATCGAGGAAGTCCTCACGGAGGTTGCCACGGATATCGGCACCTCCATAGCCGGGCCTGAGTACGAAGAGCTGATCGGCAAGGTGATGGATCAGGTCGTCGAGTACCTGAGCGGCAGGCTGTTCCCGGATGAGATGCCTTTTCAGCCCGACGTCCAGGAGCAGATGCGCCGGTTTGAGCAGACGCTGGCTGCGCGCATGCAGCAGGAAGAGAGGCGCTTTGCCGATCTGGATCCGACCCTTTTCTCCAATACCGTGCGCCGCCGCCAGGTGCCCTTGACGGTCGCCGCCATCCGCTCCGAGCTGCAGAAGGCTGAGCAGGCGCCCTCCCGCCAGATACGTGAGTCGATCCAGCGCAGGAACATCAACACCTGGAGCGACGGCAGCCGGCTGCTGCAGTCTTCGGTCCTCGCGCAATGCTATCAGAAGGCGCGGCAGGCGCTGGTCAGGCAGGTCGATGCCGATACGGCACGCATCTACGCGCAGGCCCGCGCGCTTGCTGTCCAGCGGGCACGCCCGCCATCGGTGGAGATCTATCAGGAGATCGTGCAAACCCGACCTCAGGATCTGTTCGCACCCAAGAGCGGCCGGGACGTCCAATCCATGCGCGCCGATTTCAAATTCCTCATGGCGGCACTGCCCGTCACGGAGCACGCGCGGCTGGATAGCGTGCTGGCCGCGATCGATCTGGTCCGGGATCAAAAGGTGCGTCGCGCGCTGGCACGCGTCCTTGCAGCGCACGCTGCCGATATTCGCGGCATCGTGGTCAACGGTACCGCCCGCGGCAATCCCGAGTACAAAGGCCTTTTCAGCGACAACGATTACACCCTGGTTCTGAGAAACGCGGCGGCCGAGCCGCGCGTCCGCCAGGCTGTCAATGACGCGTTCCGCGCCGAAGGAATCATTCCGACCTCCGCCCAGAATCCCGGCACGGCAGACGTGGAAGTGATGATCCAGGAGTTTCTGCCGGGCCAATCGGTGCCGCTGCAGACCGTGGACGCGCTCCTCCGGTGGGCCACCGGCACTTCGCGAAACGCCGCAACCCGCTATTTGTCTGCGGGCGGCGCCATGTGGGTGGGGCTCTACAATCACCTGAACGGCGGCACCCTCAGCTACCAGGACGGCAATGTGCTCCCCGACGCCGCAGGGAATCCCGATTTGCTGCCCAAGCCGGTCATGCATCCGCTGTTCGCCCACGGCCTGGTCCTCGACATGGCGAGGTTCGACAAGCTCATCGATCCGGCAGGCCTGTCGGCAGCGGATCTCGCCGAGATGGCGGGAGCGCGCGCCAAGTTCGTCCTCCGGGCAGCGGATGCGCTGATTTGGGCCCACGCGCCGGAACTGATGAACCACAGGACGCCGGAAACAGCCCGCAGACTCGGCTACCACGCCCTGATCGTGGCGGATGCGCGGGTTCTGGCGCAGCGCGGCCAGCTTACCGCCGGCGAATTTCGGCTGATCCAAATGCTTGCCGACATCAAGCGCGGCCTGAGCGCTGCCAATGCCTTGGGCATCGATCCCCGGAATCTGGAACAGCAGCGGGAGCAGCTCGTCGATTTCTGGAACGGCATGACCGGCCTGATGCAGAAGGCATACGGCGTCACCCGCGAAAAGCAGCTTTCCCTCATGGAAAGCATCGCCCAGCGGAGCATCGACAATCCGGTAAGACGGGAACAGCTGTTTGAACTCGCGTTCCAAAATTGGAGTGCCGCTGAAAAGATTCCGCCGAATTCATTGCAGATGCTCACTGGTCAGGTAGCCCAGGTCGCGCTGCGCGGGATGCGGCAGCAGGAGCAGTTCATCATCAGCCAGGGTGTCGAAATCAAGCAGCCTGTACAGCCCGCGAGCCCGCTGCCTATCCCGGAACCGGCTTCCGTCCCTCCCGGGGATCCCGGCGACGTACGGCCAGCCGAAGGAACGGCGCCTGCTCAGCGCAGTACCCCCGAGTCGGTTTCGGTGTTGCCCGCGGCGCCGGACGCGGAGAAGGATTATTTGCGGCCGTTCGGCGAGCAACTGCGCAGCGAGGCGATGCAGAAGCTTTCGGCCACTGCCAGTGACTTTTATTCCAGCCAATTCAAGGATCCGGTCGGATTTGTGAAGAGCGCGTTGTCGGATGCGCCGTATGAATTGCCTAATGAGGTCGCCGCCTACGAATTCGGGCGGCTTCTGAACGCGAATGTCCCCTATACCGAAATCATTCCGGTGGAGGGCGGGCAGCAGCAGATTGCGCTGATGCGCTTCGTTCCGGGCGTCAACCTCGCCGACATCCTCAGCGACCCGGCCAGGCTCCCCGCCGGGCTCACATTGCCGGATTTTCTCGCACGGTCCAAACCCCAGTTCATCCTGGACGTGATTCTCTCCGCCTTGCTGGGAGATTTCGACCGGAGGCCGCCGAATTACATGGTAACCCCGGGGGCGACTCTGGTGCCGGTAGATCATGCGGCCGCGGAACCGATCGAGTCCGGCCTCGGCGTCGATCCGAATGTGAACCGCGGCCTCGTCCTCGAAGCGATGAGGGAGCGGTTCCGCGAGCGGCGCTTCCGTGATCTGGTCGCGCGGATGGGAGTGACGTATGAAGAAGTCGCGGCTGCGTGGCAGGCGGAACAGGCAAAGCTGACGACCGGACAGCTCCAGCGCATCGCAGCGCTGTACGGTCCCCAGGACGGGCCGCGTGCCGTAGCCACCTGGAGAATCCGTAAGGAGGTTTTCCTGGAAGCAGCGGAGGGAACCTTCCCGCAGGCGCGGTGATGCAGGAAGAAGCTCGGGGTCGGAATCGGGTTCGGCCTTATCCCTTCGATCCCGATCCCGATCCCGACATCCGGGTCGGAAGTCGGAGGTCTGGGGTCGGGTGTCGGTATTTTCGGAGCAGCCTTAAGGGACAATGCCGCACATCTTGATGAACAGCTTGTGGAACCGGGGATCATGCGTCAGTTCGGGGTGGAATGAGGTCGCGAGCAGGTTGGCCTGGCGCGCCGCGACGATCGTGCCGTCCTGCAGCCTGGCAAGGACTTCCGCTTCTGCACCAACCCTCTCGATGGAGGGGGCGCGGATGAAAATCCCATGAAACGGTGCCGGGGGTTCCAGCACGGGAACCTCGAGATCTTCTTCGAAGCTGTCTACCTGCCGGCCAAAGGCATTGCGCACAACCTGGATGTCCATTATGCCGATGTTGTCCTGACGATATCCGGAATCTCTGGCCAGCAGGATCATGCCGGCGCATGTCCCCCACATCGGTTTGCCTGACCGTGACATGGAGCGCAACGGCTCCAGGAGTCCGGAGGTGGCCGCAAGTTTGCCTATGGTGGTGCTCTCGCCGCCCGGAATGATCAGCCCGCCGAGGCCGGCGAGTTGCTCCGGCCTGCGCACCTCCAGGGCCTGGACGCCGAGGCTGTGCAGCATCCTGATGTGCTCGATGAACGCACCCTGGAGCGCCAGAACGCCAATGCGCGCGGGCAATGTTTCTGTCCCGGCAGGAATGTCTGGGAAATTCATCGCATGCCTCGGCCGGAGAGGAAAGGTCTACCACCCTCTCCCCGCAAGCTGCTCCTTTTCTGGAATCTCACGCGCCGCGCGGCCGGCCATGGGTTCGCCCAGGCCGCGCGACACTCTGGCAATGATGCCGGGATCGGCATAGTGCGTCGTCGCTTCGACAATGGCTTTCGCCCGTTTTGCCGGATCGGAGGACTTGAAGATCCCTGAGCCGACAAACACGCCGTCGACACCGAGCTGCATCATGAGCGCGGCATCGGCCGGGGTGGCGATGCCGCCGGCGGCGAAATTCACGACCGGCAGGCGGCCCAGCTCCGTGGTCTGCTTCACCCATTCGTACGGCGCGCTCATTTCCTTCGCGGCCCGCATCAGCTCATCCGCGCGCATGCCATGGATGCGGCGGATCTCTCCGAGCACGGCGCGCGCATGGCGCACGGCTTCCACGACGTCCCCGGTGCCTGCTTCGCCCTTGGTTCGGATCATGGCGGCTCCCTCGCCGATGCGGCGCAAAGCCTCCCCGAGGTTGCGGCAGCCGCAGACAAAGGGCACTTTGAATCCGTGTTTGTCGATGTGATGCTCTTCATCGGCAGGGGTGAGCACCTCACTCTCATCGATGTAGTCGACCCCCAGCGCCTCGAGCACCTGTGCTTCCACAAAATGGCCGATGCGTGCCTTGGCCATCACCGGAATCGTCACCGCTTCCATGATCTCGGCGATCCGGGCCGGGTCCGCCATGCGGGCGACACCGCCTTCCCGGCGGATATCGGCCGGTACGCGCTCCAACGCCATCACCGCGCATGCGCCGGCGTCTTCCGCGATTTTGGCCTGTTCCGCAGTCGTTACATCCATAATGACACCGCCCTTGAGCATTTGGGCGAGCCCGACCTTGACCGTCCAGGTTCCCGTGTTTGGTTCTGACATGGCGTCCTCCGTCTGCCGCATCACCGCGGCGTTGAGTTCCGTGTCCTGCCTGCTCCGGCATGACCACCCCAAACCGGCTCAGGGCGGTCCCGTTCGAACCGGCCGGGCCCGCACCCGGGAGACTGCTCTGGGGCCCGGCGCCACCGCCGCCGTGCGCCGGACGGCACGGCCCAGCCGGCGGATTCCTTCGCCGATCTCCTGCTCGTCCAGGCCGGAGATGGAAATCCGGAAGCAGCGTTCCGGGCCGGCAGCTGGGTAGTAGAAGCTGCCAGGCGACACCCGGACGCCCTCCGCTGTGCAATACTGATAAAAGCGCCGCTCATCGACATCGCGGCCGCGGAATGTCACCCAGATGAGGAAGCCCCCGGCCGGCTCCGTCCAGCTGACGAGCCCGTCCGGCATATGCTCGCGTAACGCCGCCAGCGCCGTCTGCATGCGCTTGCGGAAAACGCGGTGCATGCGGCGCACATGGAGGTCGAAGAGCTCGCGCCGGCAGAAATCGCAAAGCGCCGCTTGCAGCAGCGGCGTCGTCGACAGGTCACTCATCCGCTTGATCGCCAGCAGCCGCTGGATGCACTCCCGGTCCGCTATGATCCAGCCGATGCGAACACCGGGGAAGAGCACCTTGGAGAAGGTGCCCATGTAGATCACCACCTGGTGCCGATCCATCGACTTGATCGGCAGGGAGACTTTACCGAAATACTTCATTTCCTCCTCGAAGCCGTCCTCGACCAGCGGCAGCCGGTGCCGGTTGCAGATCTCGAGCAGCCGCTCGCGATGTGCCTGGCTCGTGGTCACTCCGGTCGGGTTCTGGAAATTCGGCATAGTGTAGACGAAGCTGGGCCGGCTGCGATGCAGGGCCCTGTCCAGGCATCCCAGGTCCATGCCGTCTTGCCGGACGGGAATCCCCAGGACGCGGCACCCGTGATACTGAAGGACCTGGATCACGTTGGCGTAGGTCGGGGACTCGATCGCGATGGTTTCACCCCGGGGCGCCAGCAGCCGGAAGACCAGATCAATGGCCTGCGCCGAGCCATTGGTGACCAGCACCTCGGAAGCTGCAACTGAAAGCCCGTGGATCCGGCTCCGTTCCGCAAGGTATTCCCGAAGCGGCAGGTACCCCTGGGCTTCACCGTAATTGAGCAGGAGACGGCCGTCGCGGACAAACACCCGCTGCAGGCTGCGGCGAAATTCCTCGAGCGGGAACAGACGGCTGTCCATGTCCAGCCGGCTCAGATTGACCTCATCGGCCTTGCCGGCAGGATGCGCACTGGCGGCAAAATCCCGCATCTGCGCGAAGAACCTCGCCCTGCTGCGCGGGACCGCCTCCTGCCAGGAGATCGCGCCCACGCGCGGGCGATCCCGCGGCTGGACGATTCGGCCGCGTTCCCGCACCAGCGTGTAGGAGCCGGGCCGGCTCTCGATGTATCCCAGTGCCCAGAGCTCCTGATACGCTTCGCAGACGGTTGTGCGATTCACTCCCAACACCCGCGCCAGACTCCGCGTGGCCGGCAGTTTCGCGCCGGTGGCAAGGGCCCCACATTCGATGAGGGCCTGGATCTGGCGCGCAATCTGCAGATACACCGGACTGGCCGCCGATCGATCAATATTCAATAGCAGCATGGTCCCCTCCGGCGCCGGGCGCATCATGCCCTGACCGTCCCTTTAATCATTACTCAGCGATCGGTTGGTTTACAACAGCCAATTTATGGCCATTTCATACCATCCAATTTTGGCTGTGCTGTGGAGAACCGATAAGGTCAGGGATCAGGACAAAGAGACCATTATGGGTGCCAGCCCCGACATTCGGCGAGCTTTGCGGGGCGGGAGATCGATATAATAGGCAGGTGCCGCATACTTGCTGACCACACAGCGCGAAGGAGGCAGCGGTCTGCACTTCAGAGCGGAAGCGACATTGTCGGCTCGAGGGCACTGACTCGATCGGAGGGGACGATGAGACATTTCCTACGGGTGTTCCTGTTCGGGACATTGCTGGCGCTCGGCACGGCCAAGGATCCGGCGCGCGCGGATGCAGCCGCACTTTTTCCAGTCAGGGCGCGGATCACGTCCTCGCTGGATGCAGATTGGCGTTTTATGCAGGCGGATGCCTCCGGCGCAGAGAGCCCTGGTTTCGACGACAGTAAATGGCGCACCGTCGACCTCCCGCATGACTGGAGTATCGAAGGGCCGTTTGCCGCCGCCAACCCGACCAAAGGCTCCGGCGGATTTCTGCCCGCGGGAATCGGCTGGTATCGGAAGCATTTTGCTTTGCCCAAGGAGTACACCGGACGTCGCGTGTTTGTGGAGTTTGACGGTGTCATGGCCAACAGCGATGTGTGGCTGAACGGCGCGCACCTGGGAAAGCGCCCCTATGGATATGTGAGCTTCGGCTACGAGCTGACCGATCATCTGGTCATCGGCACCGGCAGAACCAATGTAATGGCTGTGCGGGCCGACAACTCCGGCCAGCCCGCATCACGCTGGTACAGCGGCGCGGGCATCTATCGGCATGTGCGCCTGGTGGCCGCGGATCCCGTGCACTTTGTGAAGTGGGGGACGTTCATCAGCACGCCGCAGGTCGAGGCGGCGAAGGCCACCGTGCGCATGCAAGGCACCTTGGTGAATCAATCGGAAAAGCCTCGCACCGTTTCGCTGCAACTCGGGATCGAGTCGCCGGCGGGCAAATCCGAGGCCGGGAGCAAGACAAGATCCATGGACATGGCCCCGGGCCAGACCATCGATTTTCAGGAAGAATTTGTTGTCACGCAACCCAGGCTCTGGCAATTGGACCGTCCGGAGCTGTATCAGGCCCACCTCGTGGTCAGAAGCGGAAACATCCCTCTTGATGAGGAGAGGCTGACTTTCGGCATACGGGACGCGCGCTTCGTACCCGAGTCCGGCTTCTGGCTGAACGGGAAAAACGTGAAAATCAAGGGCGTCTGCCTTCATCATGACGGCAGTGCCTTCGGCGCCGCTGTGCCGTTGGGTGTCTGGGAGCGCCGCCTCGAGCAGTTGCGCACGCTCGGCGTCAACGCCATCCGCACGGCGCACAATCCGCCGGCGCCCGAGTTCCTGGATTTGTGCGACCGCATGGGTTTTCTGGTAATGGATGAACTGTTCGATTGCTGGACAGTCGCCAAGAATCCGTTCGATTATCATCTGTATTTCAACGAGTGGTCCAAGGCGGATACCCGCGATACGGTGCTCCGTGACCGGAATCATCCGAGCATTATTCTTTACAGCACAGGGAACGAGATCCATGACACTCCCAACGGCGAGTTGGCGAAACGGATCCTGGCCGGTCTGGTTGAAGTATTCCATCAGACAGATCCCTCACGGCCGGTGACACAAGGGCTGTTCCGCCCGAATGTGAGCCACGACTATGACAACGGCCTCGCGGACCTGCTCGACGTGGTAGGCACCAACTACCGCGACCTCGAGCTGCTGGCAGCGCACGAAGCCAGGCCAGCGCGCAAGATCATCGGCACCGAGCAGAGGCATGACCTGCCCACATGGCTGGCGGCCCGCGATCACGTGCAGCATGCGGGCCAATTCCTCTGGAGCGGGATCGACTACCTGGGTGAATCGCCGATGTGGCCGATTATCGCGGCCGGTTCCGGGCTGCTGGACCGCACCGGCGCCGTGAAACCGATGGCCTATGAACGCCAGAGCTGGTGGATCGACCGTCCGGTCGTCCACATCGTCCGCCGCATCAACCCGGCACAGATCGCCCCGGTGGATCCGGGATTCGAACCGCTCGTCCGCAGGCAGGCGCAGTTTGCGGATTGGACCCCCGCTATTTCCGGCCCGCACGAAGAAACCGTGGAAGCCTACAGCAATTGCGATGCAGTGGAGCTGGTCCTCAACGGCAAGTCGCTCGGCAGCAAGCCCCGCAATGCCGACGATTCGCCGCGCGTCTGGAAGGCGGCCTGGGAGCCGGGTACGCTTGCGGCGCTGGGGCGGAACCGTGGAGCCGTCGTCGCGCGGCACGAACTGCGCACGGCCGGCAAGCCGGTCAGGATTCTGTTGTCCGCAGATCGCAGCAGGCTCACGCGCTCATGGGACGACGTCGCTTTTGTCACGGCCACAATCGTGGATCAGAACGGCATTCAGGTTCCCGGCGCCTCCGATCCGGTTTCCTTCAAGATCACCGGGCCGGGTGTCATCGCTGCCGTGGACAGCGGCGACAACGCAAGCACCGAGCCCTTTCAGGTTTCGTCGCGCCGGGCCTATCAGGGGCGCTGCTATGCGATGATCAAGGCCGGCGCTTCACGGGGAAGGATCACTCTGGCCGCTTCAGCGCCGGGCCCGGCCGGAAGCTCGATCACCATAGAGTTGGCGGCGGCTCCTTCTGCAGCAGGCCGTTGATCCTGCTCACCGCAGGGATGCTCGCGCGCCTGCATAACGGAACCTGTCCTCAGAGAGCTTTCAGGACACGGAAGAACACGGGCGGAGCTTTTGCCACCCGCCTGGCCGGCAAAAGCCCTGCACACGGATCCGATCCGCGTTCATCCCTTCCTCCGGAGATCCGAGAGCGGGGTATTGTCCGGGCAAAAGCGTGCTATTCTTTTTTACTATGACTGGTCGTTGAGGCCACCGTCGAGGTTGTGATGAAGCCTGAGTTCTGGCAACGGGTGGAGGATTTGTATCACGCGGCACTCCGGCTCGACCCTGCCGCCCGACCGTCATTCGTCGAGCAAGCCTGCGCCGGGGATGAAGATCTGCGCCGCGAGGTTGCATCATTATTGAGCTATGATGACCGGGCCGCCGGCTTCATGAACAATCCCGTCATGAGAATCGATCCCGCGCAGACACCGGCAAATGAGGTCGTGGCCGGCGATTCGGGGCAGGATCATCCTTCCTTGATGCCCCCGCGCATCGGCTCCTACGAAATGCTGGAATCCATCGGCAAAGGGGGGATGGGTGAAGTCTACCTGGCCCTTGACCGGAGGTTGGGCCGCAAGGTCGCGATCAAGTTTCTGCCGGACGGCGGCGACGGCGAAGAGGAGAGGAGGGTGCGCTTCGACGGATGACGGTATCTACATGGCTTCCCTGGATGCCGGAACGCAGCGCAGACTCGTGACAGCGGAAGCCAGCACCGCCGCCTATGTGCCGCCCGGCTATCTGCTCTTTGCCAGGGAAAATATGCTGCTGGCACAGCGCTTCGATCTTCAAAGCCTCAAGACTGCCGGCGAACCGGTGAGGATTGCGCAAAACCTCGCCGGATTTGCCAGCGGCAGGCGCTCGACTGCTGCAGTACCGTTTTCGGCTTCGGACAACGGCGTAGTGGTGTGGCGCATGCGATCGGGTGCGCCGGTGGGCACGGAATTGACCTGGTACGACCGTTCCGGACGGCGCCTCGGCACCATCGGCACGAACGCCGATTATTCCGGGCCGGCGTTGTCGCACGATGAAAAGATGGTAGCGGTGGCACGCCTCGATCACGCCACCAACACTCGGGACCTGTGGATTTATCCCGTCACGGGCGGCGCCGGCCTTCGCCTGACCTCCGAGCCCGCGGATGATTTTAATCCCGTCTGGTCTGCCGATGACGCCTGGATCCTCTTCACTTCCGCACGCAAGGGAGCACGAAACATATACCGGAAACCGGCGAACGGAACGGGAACGCTGGAACCTCTGTTTGAATCCGGGGGCGACAAGCATGTCGAGGATCTCTCGCCTGATGGCAGCTACCTGATCTTTAATTCCTATCTTGAGGCGCGTGAGGGCACCACCAACCCCATCGGAACATCGCCTGATCTTTCCCTGCTGCGTCTGGCGGGCGGAATGAAATTCATGACGTTCCTTGCCTCGCCCAGTCGCGAAGACCAGGCCCAGTTCTCGCCGGATGGACTCTGGGTAGCATTTAGTTCGGATGAGACGGGTCAGCGTGAAGGCTTCGTGCTAGCCTTTGATCCTGTAACCGGCAGCCGCGGAAGGAAATACCGCATTTCAGCCAACGGTGCCGCCCAGCCGCGCTGGCGGGGAGATGGGCGGGAGATTTTCTTCCTGGAAGGCTCCACACTGATGCGGGTGGATGTAAAACCCGGAAAGGGCGAATTCTCTTCCGGGACGCCGAGCCCTCTTTTCAGCGTGAACGTGGAGAAGGAATGGAGAAGAAACCGGTTTCTCGTCACCAGGGACGGCCAGCGTTTTCTCGTTGTGACGCGAACTCAGGTGACGGGGGATTCCACCATCGGAGTTCAGCTCAACTGGATTGCGACGCTGGCTAAGTGACGGCCGCAGGCGGACTGCCTTCTCTTCCGGCGCTGCTTCAATCATGGCCGCGGTCGGTCTCAGTGAGCCGGCGCAGGAGCCATGCTTTGGCCAAACGCCAGTCACGCCGGATTGTCTCGGTCGAGACATTCAGGATCACAGCAATCTCCGCCTCGGTCATCCCTGCAAAATAGCGCATCTCGACAACCCGGCACTTGCGCTCATCCACCTTTGCCAATGCATCCAAAGCTTCACTCAGCGCCATGACATCGGGATCCCTGGCGGCTCCCGGCAGCAGAGCTTCATCCAGAGTCACCTGGAGGGCGCCGCCGCCCCGTTTCCGGTATTTCCGCCCGCGCGCCATGTCGACGAGGATGCGGCGCATGAGCCTGGCGGCGATCCCGAAAAAATGAGTCCTTCCCTGCCAGGGTATTTTTCCGACGTCTGCCAGGCGGATGTAGGCTTCATTGACCAGCCCGGTCGTCTGTAGGATCTGTCCTGCTCGTTCGCGCGCCATATGGCGGCGGGCCAGCCGGCGCAGCTCTTCATACACGATCGGCATCAATTGATCCAGCGCCGCATGATCTCCCGCGCCCCAGGCCATGAGCAGCCGGGTGACTTCATGTGAAGGACCGTTTGCCATACCGCCATCCTGATAACGCCGGACCCATCCGGGAGGCGCCTCCATGCACCGCTGCCGTCCATCGGCGTGAGCCGATTGTGCCATCGCGTTCACGATAGAGCCTGCCCGGCGGGCACGCAAGCAGAAAGGCCGGTGCGTTGCCATCCGGGCAGCGGCATCGACCGAAACCATAAAAATCGAGGTGGCCTTACCGCTTTTCCCTCAAATTCCCGCATGCCTCAGCGAGATCACAATGGGGGAAAAGATGCCCAATCGGATATCCTTTGGCAGGAAGTGTGACCGTGTCCGTTTTCCGGCCCGGATCGTAGCATCGACATTTCTCTGTTTGGCTTCTCTGGCTTACCCACTCGCATACACCCGGGCGGATGATGAGGCATACCTGAAGCCGGGCGTCAGGAACAGCGCAATGCGACCGCTTGCTGCAGATCAGCTCGCAATCCTGGCCGCGGGGCTTCGTCTTTGGACAGGATTTTCAGAGGTGCATTTCGATGATCAAGGATGCCTTCAGATCGGCAACACCACCCGCATCGCGGGCGGTTCCGATGCTGCCCGCGTCCTGATCCTGGCAGCGGTCAGGAGCGGCGACGCCTTCAGGCTGGAAGATCACAGCCGCTCGATGGCCGTGGCGTTTGCATCCATTCAACCGGTGGAAGACTATGTGGACGCCACCGAGGTCAGACATACTATCTGGAGTCTCAAGCTCGATTTGCACGACTTTCGCCAGCTGCGCGGCGGCTCCGAGGCGATTGCCGCATTTGATCCCGCCATCAGTATTTTGCATGAGCTGGGCCATGGCGTGCTTCATTTATGGGATTCGGTCAGCCCGTCGGATCCGCTGGGTGATTGCGAGCGCCATATGAACAGAATCCGGCGTGAGACGGGCCAGGCTGAGAGGCAGAGCTACCTGCCGCAATGCCGTCTGGGTTCAACCCTGGAGAATCCGGCTGAGTCGGTGCTGGCTCAACTCGTCTTTGTGAAACGGGCTCCTGACGAAAAAACTAGAACCACCCTGGTATTCTTCAGAATGGAGAGTGTATGCACTCCCAAGGCATTCCGCAGGGAGACGTGCACGAATTGCCCTCCATTTGCACCAAACTAACAATGAAGATTGATAATGGATCGGCGTCCGGGGATTGATGATGATGGTAGTCTGCCGCGCTTGCATCTTCGTGCGCGGCGAATGAAAGCGCAGGCCCGTTCCGGATCCGGGGAGCGCGTCAACGCGTCCTGGCGACTTGCTGCTGCATGGCATCGAGAAGCTTGGCGGCGGTCACTTCCAGACATCCGTGGATTTCCTGGACCACTGCGGCGACGTCTCTGACCGTTACGGGCCGGGTGCATTCCCATTCTCCACGCCAAACCGATGTGCTCGTCCTGGTTGCCAGCAATTCGAGTTCCAAACCGACCGAGGCAAACACTTCATTACCGCGGTCGATCTCTTCAAAGTGATACAGACGGCCCTGCAACGTAAAATCCGACTGACCTCCATCCTTATAGGTTGAGACGCGCGCATACGTGCCGCGGTCCCTCAGGCAATGCAGGACGTAGTCTGTCGCCAGATCCGCCGGTGGGTTGGCCCAGCGGTGGTACTGGTAGAAGCCGACCGGATTGGTGCCCTCGCGGTACAGGATGCGCTCGTCCAGCAGGACGCGGTCGGCGCGGAAACGCTGGACCGTGATATGGCGATCGACAGCAGGGCCGGCCCCCGCCGCCGTGTGGGGCATTTCCAGGGTATAGTAGCGTGTTCTGGGAACCCCGCAGAAAGCCCCGGCAGTCGCAACGGCCAGCAACAACCAATACCTGAGATTTCGCTGCATAGGACACTTCCTTCAGAAGACAGGTTGTCCGAATCGGAACCGGCTCCTCACTTCTTTTCCTGCTTCGGCACCTGGCGGTCCGGCGCGGCTTTGATGCGAAACAGGTTGAAGGGCTGCTGCTTGATCACATTGGTGAACTCCTGCAGATTTTCGGAGCTGCGCCGGAAGTTTTCGACCATGGAGTCGATGTCATTGCGATTGGCCTCCAGCGTCGCCGTAAAATCGTTCAGCAGCTTGCGTGCGTCGGTCAGGGTCTGCTCCAGGGACTCGAGGTCCTTCTTCAGCTGAGGGCGATTCTCGTCCACGGTGCTGTCAACACGTTCCAGCAGCGCGTTCATCTTGGCAGTGGCTTCATCGACGCGCTGCATCAGGACGGGGAGCTTGGCACTTGCCGACTGGAGATCGGCGGCGATGGCATCCACCTTGGGAGAGTTGCGTGTGATCAGGTCGTTCGCACTGGTGACTGTCCCGTCCGCGCGCTTGAGGATCGATGCCAGGGTTTTGCGGTTTTCGGGACCGGTCGCGTCTTTCAGGTTCGCAAGCAGCGTGTCGGCACTGTCCGAAAGCCGGTTGAGTTTCCCGGCCAGCTCGCCGATCAGTTTTCTGGCGTCATCGGAAACGCCGTTGACTTTGGCCAGCAGCTCGCTGAATTCCGGAGTCTCCTCCGACCGGATGACCTGCCCGGGCGCCAGCAGCGGCGAGTCGCGGCGCCCCGGAGTGATTTCGACATAGTTTTCGCTCAGGGCGGTCAGGGACGCGAGCCGGGCGACACTGTCGGTCCTTATCGGCGTACCCTTCTGCAGGCGGATCAGGACCTCAATGCCCGCGACGGTTTCCGGCGCCAGGCGCAGAGAAGCCACTTTACCTCTTTTCATGCCGCCCAGCCGCACGATGCTGTCTCTTTCCAGGCCGCCGGCAAACTTGAGATGAATGCGGTATTCATCGTACAACGGCTGGAAAGGATTGTAGCGCATCATCATGAAGACCGTGACGATGAGAATCGCCCCGACCAACATCACCATCACCCCCACCTTGACTTCATCGCCCCGCTGTGCCATGGCTAGCCGCATCTTCCCATAAGTTCACTGCTCTGAAAATACCGACGTCAGACCTCAGACCTCCGACATCCGACTTCCGACCTAAAACCAGGATGTTGACCGACTTGGTTATCATGCGTCACCGCGTGCTCCATAGGCGCATGAGGAGTTGCTCTGAAAACAACGACCTCAAAGCACCCGGTTTGCCATCCAACCCTCTGTCTACCCGGACTCTCGGGTAAGGATCTTCAAATACTGCTCCACGTCCACATGCTCCCGGTCGGCCTGCCGGTCCAGAAACTGGCGCACACGAGGGATGGCGCTGCCGCGCATCTCCCCGGGCGTACCCACGAACAGAATGCGCCCACGGTCGAGCATAGCCATGCGGTCGGCGAGCAGGAAAGCACTGGTCAGTTCGTGAGTGACAAGAACGATCGTCATGTGAAAGGCCTGCTTCAGCTTGAGAATGAGACTGTCGATCCCGGCAGCAACAATCGGATCAAGCCCGGCCGAAGGTTCATCGAAGATCAGGATCTCGGGATCCATGGCCAGGGCGCGGGCAATGCCCGCCCGCTTACGCATGCCGCCGCTCAGCTGCGAAGGCATGAATGACTCAAAGCCTGACAGCCCGACCTGTTCGAGTTTGATGCGTGTCATGATCTGGATGGTAGAGTCCTCCAGGTCGGTATGCTCGCGCAGCGGCAGCGCGACGTTGTCGCCTATGGTCATGGAATTGAAAAGTGCCGAGCTCTGGAAGGCCATGCCTATCTTCTTGCGCAGCTCGTCGAACTCGTCTTCGGTCATGCGGGTGATGTCCCGGCCCTGGATCCAGATTTGCCCCCGGGCCGGCGGTTCCAGGCCGACGATGTTGCGCAAGAGCGTGGATTTGCCGGACCCGCTGCCCCCCAGAATGACGAAAGTCTCCCCATACCTGATATCCAGGTTGATGTCCTTCAGAATCTCGCGCGAACCGAAACGCGTCACGAGATCCCTGATTGAGATCACGACGCCGTCCCCGGCCGGCACCTGCACGGCGCTGTCCGCTCCTCGTTCAGCTCTCGCTGCCATAATAGAATATCGCTGTAAATATCATGTCTGCCGCAATCACACTGAAAATCGACTTTACCACCGACGCGGTTGTCGATCTTCCCACGCCTTCGGCGCCCCCGCGCACGGTGAAACCCTCGTAGCACCCGATCTTGGTAATGATGACCGCGAATACCATACTCTTGATCAAACCGGACACGACGTCGCGCATCACGAGGGCGTCGATGGTCCTCAGGAGATAGTTCTGCAGGCTCCAGCCCATGTTCAGGATGGCAAACAGGGCGCCGCCCAGGACTCCGGCTGTGTCCGCAACGGTAGTCAGGCACGGCAGCATGATGAGCATGGCCAGATAGCGCGGGACCACGAGGAAGCGGACGGGATTGAGGCCCATGGTCTGCAGCGCATCCACCTCCTCCCCCACTTTCATAGTCCCGATTTCGGCCGCAAACGCTGAGCCGGACCGGCCGATGACGATGATCGCCGTCAAGAGCGGCCCGAGCTCACGCGTGACGGTCACCGCCACCATGTCCACCACGTAGTTCAGCGCCTCGAACCTGCGCAGGGTATATGCGCCTTGCAGCGCGATGATAACGCCGATGAATACGGAGATCAGGGTGACAATCGGAATGGCATTGAAGCCCACAACGACCATCTGGCGCATGCTGGCGCGCCAGCGGAGCCCTTTGCCGCGCAACGGGCCGATGACCATCCAGTACGTCGACCGGTAGAGCAGCTTGGAGATCCCGCCGAGGAAACCGGCCAGATGGATCGCTCTGCTGCCGATCAGTGCAAAGAAGGAACCCATGGCGCTTCGACCCGGCGCTCGATACATTCTATTCGCTTAATGCGTCCATCTCGGTGGCACGGATTTCAAAAATCCTGTCGAGACGGGCCAACTCGAGCACTTCTCTGGTTTCCTGCCGGAGGCCAAAAAGTACAAAGCGGCGATTCCGGGATCGTGCCAGCTGCAGCGCCTCGACGAGCGTCGCGACTCCGGAGCTGTCGATGTAGTTCACCCCTGACAGGTTGACGGCGACTTGAGCCACATCTTTGCGATTAATCCCTTCCAGGATCGCCGACCGCATCCTTGGTGAAGAGTGGAGGTCGACCTGGCCCTGGACGTCGATGACCAGGTTATCCCGGACTCCACGAGTTTGCACCGCCATTGATCTTGTGCTCAAGGATCCACTCCCACAACCGTACGGTTCTCCCCAAAACCGGAGACATCCCGCCATCCGCCTGTGCAACACAGTCGCTGAACCAACTCCCGCGCAGGTCGCCGATTGCTAATGCCTCAGGGTATCACACAAACCGCATTGTATCCTGTTCCGTGCCTTAGGCAACCACTGCGTTCGCAGCCCGGTGGAACAACCCTCACACCGGAGAAATCTCCGGGCCGCCGAAGGCCGAATCCCGGCCCGCATCAGGCTTTGCGCAGGTGCTTCACCATACGCAGCACGTTCCCGCACCCCGGCTCAAATCGATAATCGACCTCGTCCATGATTGCCCGGATAAAATGGGTGCCGAGCCCGCCGGGCCGGACCTCGCCGATATCCCGCGGCTGCACGCGCTGCACGTCAATGCGCGGGCCGCAATCGGTCAGGACAAATTCGAGTCTCTCCTCGTCCCCGTCACAGACAATCGTGATTGCCTGGCAGGGATCACCCTGAAAGGTGTGCCGAATGATGTTCGCACAGGCTTCGTCCACGGCGAGCACAATCTTCCGCCGCTCTTCTCCCGCACATTGCACGAGTTCGCAGAGCTTGCCCACGGCCGTGCGTACCAGAAGCAGGAGCTTGGGATTGGATGCAATCCTGATTTCGACGAAAATGGCTGTTTCCCCGATATCCTGGGCGAAAGGTCCCGTCGGGCTGGCGCTCTACCGGCTTCATCCGTACTTGTAGTCCCGACAATCGGGATCGTTTCGCGAGTATGCCCTGGTTCCCTATGCAAAAATAGGGCATTCGATCCCGCCACACAAGTCAAAAGCGCCCGCATGACAGGATCTTATGCGCTGTGGCGCACCCTTCGACGCATGAAAACGTTCGTGGTCGGTATCGGGGTCGAGCCGATGTGCGCTTCGATACCGATTCCGATACCGACCCCGACATTACCGGTTGTTGCGTCATTTTCGGAGCAGCCTCGGCTGCCGAGACCTGATTGCCCTGTGCTGAGGTCGGAGGTCTGAGGTCGGTATTTTCGGAACGGTGCGGTGAAGGGGGTGATAGCCGGGCTACATCACCTGCTTGCCGGTCAAAGCGGCTCTGGCCGTATCGTAGACTGGATCTTCCACCTCGAGCCCCGCGAGAAACTCGTCCCCGTAAGGCTGGCAGTACACAAGCTCACCGACAAAGTCCGCATTTTCCCACTCGACTTTTACCGCAGAGCCTGCCGCCAGTTCGCGACGCAGGATCAGGCTGAGCCCATGAGCCGATAGGTTTGCCAGCCTCCCCCTTGTGGAGGTGCCCGGAGGATTCAGACAAGTCACTTTTACGCTCATGTCGGTCTTGAACCGAACTCGATTGCGCCTGTTCATGCACCTTCCATCGGCTTTTCACGCCTCAGACGTTAGGGTGAAAATCACATTTTGCATACTTCCGCCCTTGGGATCCTATCGGGCACCGCCCTGGTAGAGGCGTGCACGGCAGGAGTCGCTTGGCCGGGACGGCTCACCTCGTATATAGTGCTGCTCATCTCAGCCACTGGAGGGACCGTCTTTGGACATCGGCTTTCAGAATATCCGTTTTGCGCTGCGCATGATCCGGCGCACTCCGACAGTAACTATAGTCGTCGTGCTGGCGCTGGCGCTCGGCATCGGCGCAAATATAGCCATTTTCAGCGTGCTCAACGCCGTCCTGTTGCGCCCTTTGCCGTACAAGAACTCGGACCGATTGGTGCAAATCTGGGGGCAGATGCCGAGTCGGAATATCCCGTTCCATTTCGTTTCCTTCGCCGATGTCGCCGAGTGGCGGGAACAGAGCCAATCCTTCGATTCCATGTCGGCTTATCGGCCGGCGGCGCTGAATCTGACGGGTCAGGGTGAGCCCCGCAGGCTGTCGTGCCTTCAGGTGAACGCCGCCTTTTTTGCCATGGTCGGAGTGCCGATGCTGTATGGGAGGGGCTTTTTGGCGGCAGAGGACCAGCCGGGCGCCTCACGGGTGGCCGTAGTCAACCATCCGTTCTGGCAGCAGACGTTCGGCTCCGATCCTCAAATCGTAGGGAGATCGATCACGCTTGACGGGAACAGCTACACGGTAGTCGGAGTGCTGCCCGGCGGATTCCAATTCGGCGGCAACGAACTGGACCTCTATGTCCCCCTGGCGGCATCCGGCACACGGAATCCCCAGGGACCGTCGGTCAACGTGGGGGCATACGCACGCCTGAAATCCGGCGTGTCGCTCAAGGCGGCCCAGACGGAGATCGACACGATCAGCGCGCGCCTGAACCAGCAGTTTCCCGTGGCGATTCCACGCAACGTCCGGGTATGGGGAGTGCGGGAATTCATGGTGCGCGACGTGCGGCTGAGCCTCTGGATATTGGCCGGCGCAGTCGGGGTGGTGCTTCTCATCGCTTGCGCCAATGTCGCCAACATCATGCTGGCGCGCGCCAGCGTGCGCCGCAAGGAGATGGCAATCCGGGCGGCCCTGGGAGCGGACCGGAAACGGATTCTGTCGCAAATCCTCAATGAGAGCATTGTCCTGAGCCTTGCCGGAGGCGCATTGGGCGCCCTCCTGGCGTTTTGGGGGATCAGGGCCCTGATTCAGACCAGTGCCAACAGCTACCCATTGCTCAGGAACGCCTCGGCCGACCTGGTGACTATCGGTTTTTCGCTGCTTCTGTCCATCATCACCGGATTGATTTTCGGACTGGTGCCCGCACTTGTCATGGCGAGGCAAAGCACCAGCTGGGGATTGCTGAGCGGCACCCTCAAGGAGGGATCGGGCGCGGTGTCTGGAGGCCGGTCGAGCCAAAGCGTCCGCAAGCTGCTGGTCATCGCCGAGGTGGCGCTTTCCCTGGTGTTGCTCATTGCTGCGGCCCTTCTCGTGCGCAGTTTCCTGCGTCTGCAGCAGGTGAACCCGGGCTTTGAGGCCGGCGGCGTGTTGACCGCGAGCATCTCCCTTCCCCAGGAAAGGTACGCGACCGGACCCAGACGGCTGGTTCTCTTTGAGCAGTTGCTGCAAAACCTGGGCCGCGCGCCGGAGATTGAGGCCGCCGGCCTTGTGGACTATCTGCCCCTCGCAGGTTCCAATGCGGGTACGGGGTTCTTCCCGGAAGGCCGGCCTCTGCCGCGGCCCGGCGAGTCCCCGATCGTTTGGCTGCGGTTCATGAGCGACGGCTACTTCCGATCCATGTCTATCCCCATGTTGTCGGGACGACAGTTTGACGGCCGGGACAACCTGCAGGCGCCGCCTGTCGCCATCATCAACCGGACGCTGGCCCGCCGTTTCTGGCCGAACGAGGATCCCATCGGGAAGCGCTTCACCCTGAGTCCCCCCGGCCAGGGGGTGACCGCCTTCACCGTCATCGGTGTCGCCGGCGATGTGCGCCACACCAACCTCATCCAGGAGCCGGATGCGGAGATGTTCGCCTGTCTCCGGCAGTTGAGCCCGGCGCGCATGACGCTCACGGTGCGTTCGTCGGCGGATTCCACCCAGGTTGCAAGCGTTGTGCGGCAGGCACTCGCGGCGGCGGACAAGGATCTGCCGATCTCGCGCATCCAGACCATGGACAAGATCCTCGCCGATTCGATCGCTTCAAGGCGGCTGACGACAATATTGCTGGGATTGTTTGCGGCAGTCGCACTGATCCTCGCTGCCGTGGGTATCTACGGCGTGATTTCCTATTCCGTGGCTCAGCGTCGCCACGAGATCGGCATTCGCCTCGCCGTGGGAGCCACCAGCAAACGGGTGCTCTGGATGGTGGCCGGACAGGCCATGACACTGGTGCTGGTAGGAGAGGTCCTCGGGCTTGCAGCGGCTTTCGCGCTGCGGCGCCTGCTCCGCAGCCAGCTCTATGACACTGCGCCTCTGGATCCGCTGGTTCTCACACTTGTGCCGGTGATTCTCGGGGCGACTGCGTTTGTCGCCGCCCTCATCCCGGCACGGCGGGCCATGCACGTAGATCCGCTGATCGCACTGCGCCGCGAGTAACCGATCAGAGCGCAGCCAAAACTTCCTTCAGCAGGTACCTGGAACCCTCCACGCCGTCCCATGGGCCGGCCTCGTATTCCAGGGCATATATGCCTTTGAACCCGGCTTTTTCCAGGATCCGGACGCAGCGCTGCACGTCGTTCGTGCTCCACCGGTCCCAGTACTTGGCGTGCACCGTCGTGTGGGTGTAAGGAGCCAGGGCTTCCAGGGCGTGGTAGAGCATATACTCATGCTCCCAGTTGCAGAAGTCCGGCGAGGCCTCGCAGTAAGGGTGCTTCACTTCATCGAGGATGATGCGCACATTCATGGGGTCGGCGCTCAGCCCCCAATGGTTTTCGATCGTTACCTTCACTCCCACCTTGCCGCCGTATTCCGCCATCTCCCGGAAAGAATCAATGGCGTTCTTCAGGAGTATGACGACTTCATCATTGCGCGGGTAGCCTGTGGTGGCCGTGGCGGAAGGCACGATTCGCGGCCCGCCGGTATTTACACGCATGGTTTTGGCGCCGATCCGGGCGCAGCCGTCCAGCCAAACCCTCGCGACGGCAATGCCCTGCTTGCGCAGCTCGGCATCAGGATCGCAGATGTTGCGCGGGGCATTGTTGGAGACATGGTGGCACCGGACGCCCGTCCTGGCGATCCTGGTTGCCAGTTCGTCCAGCCATCGTTTCCCAGAGACTGAGGATGGATCAAACTCGTTTTTGACGAACATGGTCTCATCGGCGACGTCGCCGAAAAGCGACGACCAGAGATCCATGCTGCTGACCCCGGGGAATGTGTCTTTCGTGAACTGCGGAAAGTCCAGCATGGTGATCTCGCCGTATTTCTTCCTCACAGCCTCGACCTGCGGACTCACGCCACGGCCCGTGCTTCGGGACTTGAACAGTGAGCGCACCGGATATGTATTGGAGGCAATGCGGGCCAGTTTCTGCTTTTCGCCCTGCGGCAGACTGGCGGGTTTGGCCAGGGAGATCGATACCGCCTCCGCTGCCACAAGGCCCGCTCCGACGCCTCTGAGAAACCGGCGCCTGCTTGGATTGATAGGTTTCCTGTTGGTGTCGTCCATAGATGCTCCTTGGAGGGATACCCGTTGGGGCAATGCGTGCCAGCCGTCGGAGTGATTGTAAAGCCACAAAGACCTCAATGGCCACAAAGAAACAAGGGCCTGCCAGCTTCCCCATTGCCTTCCTGCTTACCCGCGACATAAAATCCGCCCCGAGCGGCTGTCATCATGAGAGGATTCCTGCGCATGCCTGAGATGTCTTTTCGCCGTGGTTGGGTTGGTTCGGCCGCGCTGCTGCCGGTGGTGTTTGCCGCGATCCTCTACCTGTCCACCACGTGCGGGCGGGCAGTGATTGATCAGGATGACGGGTACAACGCGCAGGTGGCGGCCCGCATGGCCGAAAGCGGCGATTGGATCACTCCGTACGCCAATGGCGTGCGCTGGCTCGAGAGGCCGCCGTTCACGTTCTGGGTGACGGCTGTCAGCATCAAGCTGTTCGGCGACACTGAATTTGCCCTCCGGCTGCCGCCGGCGCTCGGCGTTATTGCATTGGTGTGGGTGGTGACCTTGATCGCCCGGCGCGCCGGCGAGAACCTGGCGGCGGTCATCGCGGGATTGTGCACCGCCACCTGCGCGGGCACCTTTCTTTTCACGCGCGAGACAGTGCACGACATCTGGCTGGTGCTATTCCTGACCATGGCCATGTACGCGTTCCTGGAATGGTATCTCGATCCGCGGCACTCCATGAGGAAGGTTCTGATTTTCAGCGCCTCCATGGCCGGCGCCGTCCTCTGCAAGAGCCTGATCGGGATTGCTTTCCCGATCGGCATCATCATGGTCTTCTACCTGCTCAAGCGCGAACGGCCGGACTGGCGCAGGTTCCATGTCCTGCCCGGCGCGTGCCTGTTCCTCGCACTGACCGTGCCCTGGCACTGGCTGGCAGCGGTGCGAAATCCCGGTTTTCTGAGGTCGTTTTTCGTCGAGGAACAGTTTCTTCGTTTCCTGGGAATGCGGGATTTGCCCGTTGTCTGGTCGGTGCCGCTGCCCTTATTCTGGGCGCTGATCCCGGTCTGGTTTTTCCCCTGGACGGCATTTTTGCCGGCTGCTTTTGTGGCATGCCGCAGGCCGGCTGACGCCGTTCAGCGTTCGCTGATGCTGCTGGCACTTTCCTGGATGGCTGTCATTCTGATCTTCTTTTCCGTCTCGGCCAGGCTGGAGCATTACGTGTTTCCTGCGCTGCCGGCCATGTCGATTCTGGTTGGTATAGCGCTGAGCCGGCCGGAGGAGAGCCGCCCCGTGAGGTGGGGCTTCCGCGGGCTGGCAGCCCTCGGAGCACTGGCCCTTGCGGCCGGTATTGCAGCCGGGATATGGTTTGCTGCCGCCGGCAATGGACTGGCAAGCGCGCCCGCGAAGACGACGGGCACGGCCTCCGACAGCGACTTCAGCATCCTTGCAGAAATGCCTGCCGTAATCCAGCGAAGCCTGCTCAAACCCGCGGCTGTGACTGCGTTGGCGATGGTATGCGGATTTTGGGTGGCGCTGTGGCTGGAGGGCCGCCGGCGGCGGCTGGCCGCCGGCCTCATCCTGGCGATGGCCATGACGGTTGTTTGCGGCATGGCCCACTGGAGCCTGATCCTGTGCGAGGACATGATTTCCTCAAAGAAGTTCGCGCTGGAGGTCGCACACGAGGCTAGACCGGGCGACCGGCTCATTGTCGTGGGAGATTACGAATCGGCCAATTCCCTCAATTTCTATCAGCCGTTGCCTGTTGAAGTAGCCGGCGGCGTGGCCTATTTTCTCATTCCGGGGATGAAGTACCCGGATGCGCCGCGGGTTGTCATGACTCCGGAGGAATTCGCCGCCGTCTGGATATCGCCGGCCCGGGTCTTCGCACTTGTGCCGCTGGCCCGGCTGGGCGAACTCAATCCCGGCGGAGTGATGCTGTTGCGGGTGCTGGATCGCGCGCTGGTCCGCAATCACTGATGAAGGGTTTCATGGAGGACGCGTACAAGCCGTGCCTGAACTTCCCGACATCATCGTCTACATCGAATCCCTGAATGCTCGAATCCTCGATCAGCCTCTCATCGGCATTCGCCTGTCGAGCCCCTTTCTGCTTCGCACATTCGATCCGCCGGTTTCATCCGTTTCCGGGAGAAAGGTGGGGGGCCTCAGCAGAATGGGCAAGCGGATCGTTTTCCAGCTGGAGGATGATCTCTACCTCGTGCTGCATCTGATGATCGCGGGGAGGCTGCATTGGAAAAAGGCCGGCGCCGGGATCCCGGGGAAAATCGGGTTGTCGGCCTTTGATTTTCCAAGCGGCTCATTAATCCTGACGGAAGCCGGGACAAAGAAGCGGGCCTCCCTCCACATAGTCCGCGGCGCCGCCCGGCTGAGGGAGCTCGATCCCGGCGGCCTGGAAGTGCTGGATGCGGAGCTGCATCAGTTTCGGGATGCCCTGGTCAGAGAAAATCACACTCTGAAGCGCACCCTCACGGATCCCGCCATTTTCAGCGGCATCGGAAACGCATACTCGGATGAGATCCTGCATGCAGCCCGCCTGTCGCCCCTCCGGCTGACTGCGCAATTGACTCAGGCGGAGATAGAGCGCCTTTTTGGAGCCTGCCGCAGCACGCTGATTTTCTGGACCGACAGACTCCGCAATAAGGCCGCCGGTTCGTTCCCCAAGAAAGTCACGGCGTTCCGAGAAGGGATGGCCGTGCACGGCCGATACCGGCAGCCTTGCCCGGATTGCGGAAGTCCGATTCAGCGCATCGTGTACGCCGAAAACGAGACCGACTATTGTCCGACGTGTCAGACCGGAGGAAGGCTGCTGGCAGATCGCGCACTATCAAAGCTTCTCCGATCCGACTGGCCCCGCACGGCGGAGGAACTGGAACGGTTGCGGGCCGGTGCGAAAGACTAACGGAGTCGGTCACTCCTGACTATGCGACACGGCCCGGATCTCTGAAGGAGAGGATTCGCGTACGCCGCGAGCCCGGATTATTCATGAATGTCTGCGTATTTGCGAACAGCAGTACTAAGCCCTGTCTGGAATCCATACGTCTGCGGTTTCTGCCGTAATCTCGGAAGCTGCCGTCCTCATACCCCGACATCGTAGGCGCGCAAGTGCAACGAGTGGACGCCATACGGCATGGGTGGCTCGCACTCTTATCAGGACGGGCCACAGCCAGTTCATCTTCTTGTAGAGCATGCTCCCGGCGAGGTGTGCGGGAACCGATCTGAGGACCGGCGGGCGCCGGCGCCAGATCGAACCGGCCGAGAATAGTCGCCGGTAGCACCACGCGTACCCTTCCTCGAGTTCCCCAGGACTCATGAGCCTCGGTGAGAAGACGGTGTGGCCTGTGTCGTACAGCGACCAGTTCCGGTGAAGGATGCGGCCCTCGTGTTCGAGCCTGCGGAACAGCGGCGTGCCGGGGTAAGGCGTGAGGATGTGAAACGTAGCGCAGGCCAGCCGCTGCCGCTCGATCCAGGCAGTCGTGCGCTCGAACGTGCCGCCGTCGTCATGATCGAAACCCAGGACAAAGCTGGCGTTCACCTGGATGCCGTGGCGGTGAAACGCCGACACCTGAGCGGCGTAGTGATCCGCGCGGGCATTCCTCTTCCCGGCTTCTACCAGGCTTGCAGCGTTAACCGATTCGAGTCCCAGGAAGACTCCTGTGCACCCGGCCGTGCTCATTTCGCGCACGAGCGAAGGATCGTCGGCGACATCAGGGGTTACTGCCGCACTCCAGATCTTGCGAACCGGTCGCAGCGCCTGGCAGAGCGCCCGCAGGTACTCGGGTTGCGAACCCAGGTTGTTGTCAATGAAGACGCCGTACGGTTCCTCGAGCGCCGCCAGTTCTGCAGCGACCTGCCGGGGATTCCGCACCTCATAGCGCGAACGGACCGATCCGGTCGACATATAGCAGAACCCGCAGCGGTTGACACAGCCGCGCGTGGCGATCAGGCTGGCGACGGTCAAGTAGCTCGAATAATCAAGCAGCTCGCGGCGCGGCAGAGGTTCATCCGTAAAGGGAAGTTCGTAGCCGCCGTGGTAGCATGGTGCGAGCCGCCCGGATTCGGCATCATGCAGAATGCCCGGCCATGCCTCAACACCGTTCCCGAGCGAAATCGCATCGGCATGCTGCGCGGCCTCCTCCGGGCAGGACTGGACATGGAGGCCGCCAAGAACCACCAGTGCTCCGCGTGCGCGAAACCATGCTGCCAGCTCGTATGCCCGGCGCGCGAAGGTGAGGTGGACCGTGATGCCGACGACCTGCGGCAACGGATCCTGCGGCGGCGGGCCCTGCATCAGGTTTTCGTCCCATAGCCGGACATGCCACCCGGACGGCGTGCCGGCAGCCACCGCCGACAAGGTCAGGGCAGGAGTGAGAACGTGCTTTCCCAGACTGCCGCATCGGCTCTTGGCGTAGAAGGGCAGCACGAGAAGCGCTGTGTGACTCGCAAACCGAGCCTTTTTTCCAGGCCCGGGGAGCGGGGGAGGCTGCTGCAGGTCGAAGAGTGAGATCATGATAAAGATCTTTATAATATAAAGTAGGTTTGCGCGCAAGACTTTTTACTTCGTCCTTAGCAGGGTGAGGCGTAAAGTGGTTGCCCATCGTTGAGCGGCGCATCCGCGTTCTGTCCGTCCATGTCCGTCCCCTATGCCGGCTGCCTGGCGAGCCGCCGCTTATGCCTGGCGAGCCGCGCGGGCGGTCAGGATCATTACGACCACGAACACAACAAGGATATTCAGCAGGATCGGCAAAAGCCAGGTGGCGACCGCCCGCCGGGTCGAGTAACCGTGAGCGGCTTTGAGCGAGGTCGTCGTGGGCAGAAGGGAACAGACAGCCAGGAGGGCAAAGAGCGGGAGGCCTACAACAGGGGTCACCGAAAAGACCTGTTGTACGACCGCGAGCGGGGCATAGAACAGAGATTGAAGGTAGGCTTGGGCGCCGAATGAGCCCCTGCCGCCCAGCAGGCGTGCGAAAATGAAAAGCACAATCTGGAAATCGTAGAAGCCGAGGATGACCCCCGCGGGGACAACTGCCGCCCAGGAACTGAAGGGAGGCTGCGTTCCCGCAGGCACCCAGACCGACGCCAGGCCCATAAATTCCCGTGCCGGCCGACCGAAAAGCAGATGCGCAAGCCAGGAAAGGCCGATTCCGAGCACCGCCGCAACTGCCACATGGATCAACGTGCGCAGGTTGCTCTTGCGGGCAAGCTCATCGCGAAAAACGGGCGTGTACGGGCGAGTGAGTACGTGCAGCCACGAGCTCAAGAAGGCTTTACCCGCCACGGCTGTGTCCTCCCTGGGAATCAGTCAGTCCAATTCAAGCATGACAACCGACTTCGGGGGCAACCGGACCTCCAAACCGTTTGCCGTCAGCTTAGCCGAGGAAAAATCCGCCGGCTTCACGGCTTCAGGCTTCTCGAACGTGTTGTGTGCGTTTATGGCGTCGGCCGTCAGAATGCGCCCGAACACCCTGCTTGCCCTGGCGCCGCGCAGATCGATGGCCACCGGGTTCGGATTTCTGGGATCCAGGTTGCAGAGCGTGATATGTATCTTGCCGGCCTTGTCCTTGGACGCCGACATGCTTATGGCCGGGATCCGCTCCTTTTCGAAGGAATAGTCGGTGGATTTCAGGTCCAGCGGCAACAGCGTGGCGTCCTGGTGCACCTTGTACATGTCAAAGACGTGGTAGGTGGGCGTGAGCACCATTTTGTCGTCTCTGGTCAGAATGAGGGCTTGCAGCACGTTGACCGTCTGAGCGATGTTGGCCATGCGCACCCGCTCGCAGTGGTTGTTGAATATGTTCAGATTGATCCCGGCCACCAGGGCGTCGCGCAGCGTGTTCTGCTGATACAGGAATCCCGGAATGGTGCCGGGTTCGACGTCGTACCACGTCCCCCATTCATCAACGATCAGGCCAACGCGTTTGCCGGGATCGAATTTGTCCATTACGGTGCTGTGGCGCTCGACCAGTTCTGCCATACCCAGGGTCTTTGTAAGGACCTTGAACCACTCCCGTTCGGTAAACTGGGTCGCGGAGCCCTTGTTCGCCCAGTCCACCGTATAGTAGTGCAGGCTCAGTCCCTGAATCATGCGCGCGGTCTCGCGCATGAGCACCTCTGTCCACCCGTAGTTGCTGTCGCTGGCGCCGCAGGCGATCTTGTACAGGCGGTTGCCGCCGAAGTTGTGCAGGTAGCTCTGATACTGACGCAGGACATCGGCATAGTATTCAGGACGCATGTTGCCGCCGCAGCCCCAGGTCTCGTTGCCGAGCCCCCAGAAGCTGATCCGCCAGGGCTGCTCCCGCCCGTTGGCACGCCGCAGATCCGCCATCGGGCTCCTACCGTCGTGCGTGAGATACTCGATCCACTGCTCCATCTCGCGCACGGTCCCGCTGCCGACGTTTCCGGTAATGTAGGGCTCGGCGCCGATCTGGTCACACAGGTCCATGAACTCGTGTGTGCCGAAATGGTTGTTCTCGGTCACGCCGCCCCAGTTGGTGTTGACGATGCCGGGGCGTTTCTCGCGCGGACCGATGCCGTCCATCCAGTGGTAGCTGTCCGCAAAGCAGCCGCCGGGCCAGCGCAGGTTGGGGATCCGCATCCGGCCCAGCGCCGCAACGACATCCTGGCGGATTCCCCGCACATTCGGAATGGGGGAGTTTTCTCCAACCCAGATGCCGCCGTAAATGCAGCTCCCCAAATGCTCGGCGAAATGA
>Ga0316620_10000049_pt1 | contig 50232 bp, 26 predicted proteins | sample OWC_Aug_M1_C1_D5_FD_207651 | JGI IMG/M metagenome (GOLD analysis project Ga0316620, IMG submission 207651) | Wetland soil microbial communities from Old Woman Creek delta, Ohio, United States - OWC_Aug_M1_C1_D5_B | ecosystem: Environmental > Terrestrial > Soil > Wetlands | place: USA: Ohio...
GGACCGAGCCTCATGCGGTCAACGACTCCTCGGTCCTGTCCCGGCCCAGCGCCACGGTCAGCGCCACCACCGACCCCTACGGTCCCGGTCTGCTGCAGCTCGCGTTCTCCGCCATGGTCGGCAGCGAGGGGGAAGCCAAGTCCATCACGGTGCGCCGCGTCCTCGGCACAGCCGGCGCCGTGTCGGTGGACTACGCCACGGTCCCCGGAACGGCCATCGAAGGCGTCGACTTCGAGCCGGCGTCCGGAACCCTGAGCTGGCCGGACGGCGACGGCTCGCCCCGGAACGTGCATTGCAGGCTGATCGACGACTCCCTTCCCGAGGGCGGCGAGACGCTCGAAATCGAGCTCTCCAACTTCACCGGCGGATCCGCTCCAGGCTTTCCATCGATGTCGCTCCTGACCATCCAGGACAGCGACATCCCCACTGACGGCGAGGGCGATACCGGCTCCACTGGCTACCGACCAGCGGTGGCCGCCGGACCGCTCGGGAACCGGCTCGTCGCCTGGTCCGCACCAGGCCCGGACGGCGCCACCCTCGGCATCTTCGGCCAGGTCTACAGCGCCGACGGTCTGACCGCAGGCGACCAGTTCCAGATCGACCCCGCCCGCGCCGGCAACCAGCACTCGGCCGCCATGGCCCCTTCTGGAGCGGGTGGCTTCGTCGTCGTCTGGATCAGCGAGACCGGCTCCAAGAGCCGGGCAGAGGGCGACGTGGTCGGGGTCTGGCTCGAGCCCGACGGTGCCCCGGGCAGCGCCCCGTTCCAGGTCAACTCGGCGCCCTTTGCCGAGATCGATGAGGTGGTCGTGGCGGCCCGTCACTCGAGCAACACGGCCCTGGTCGTGTGGCAGGGTTGGCCCTCGGGCGGGTCAGGCATGGGCATCTACGCCCGGCTGGTGGACAGCTCGGGAGCGCCCCTCTCGGCCCAGATCACCGTCGATGACGGGACGACGGGCGCAGTTCGCGCCCCGGCGGTGGGCAGCAACGACCCCGGCGACGCGGTGGTCGCCTGGGCGCGGGCGGACGCCGAGGGATGGGATGACGTGGTCGCCAGGCGCTACGACGTTCTGGGCACGCCGCTGGGTGCCGAGATCACGGTCAATGTGGACACCTTCCGTCACCAGACCGAGCCGGCGGTGGTGGTGGAGCCGGGCGGCGATTTCGTCGTCGCCTGGCAGGGGCCGACCCTGCCCGACTCGCCCGGTCCGCGCGAGGTCGGGACCGACATCCACGCCCGCCGTTTCGCGAGCGACGGCACACCCCAGGGCGACCCATTCCGCGTCAACGACTCCGAGCCCAACGCGCAGCGCAACCCGGTGCTCCTCATCAACGGCAGCGGCGACTGCTGGGCGACGTGGGAGGAGGAGGGCATGACCGCGGTCTGGGCCTACGCGGTGTCCATGCCTTCGTGTCTCGGCCCGGTCGGGGGCGAGTCCCTGGTCAACGACCCGGCGGGCGACCCCTCGCTGCGCTCGCTCGCCGCCGCCCTGGCCGACGACGGCGCCTTCACTGCGGTGTACGTGAAGGACGATGTCGACGAAGGCGACGGGTCGGTCGTGGCCCGCGCCCTGAACCAGTCCGCCGGCTCCATCTTCAGCGACGGCTTCGAGTCCGGGGACACCTCGGCCTGGTCAGTGGTCGTGCCCTGATGCTGGCCCCGAGGACCGGCACGAGGGGACTGGGGGTCGGCCCGTGACCCGCGACCGCAACCTGCTCTTCGGCATCCTCGCGGTCCAGCTGCGCAAGATCACGCCCGAGCAGCTGGTGGAGGCCGGCGCCGGGTGGGCGGCCGACCCCAGCCGTGAGCTGCCGCAGCGGCTGCAAGAGGCCGGCGCCATCGGCCAGCGCGACTGCGAGCTCATCGTCGCCCTGGTCGACCAGGCCATCGCCGTCCACGACGGGGATGCCACCGCCGCCCTCGACGCCCTCGGCGGCGAGGAGGAGGTCGAACGCTCGTTTCGCGGCTCGGCGAGCTCGGTCAGCGCTCCCGATGTCGCCGCCGGGGAGCCCGCCGCAGACACCGACCGCACCGTGCGGCTCGACTCCGATGCCCTGGCGCCCCTCGAGGAGGCCGCCGGCCGCTACAGCCGGATCGGGGAGCAGGGCCGCGGCGGTTTTGGTCGCGTGCTCCTGGCCCGCGACCGTTGCCTGGGTCGGGACATCGCCCTCAAGGAGCTTCTCCTCCCACACGCGGGAAGCTCGACCGTGGAGCAACGGGCCGCCGCTGGCCACTCGACCATGCTCACCGCCCGCTTCCTGCAGGAGGCCCGCATCACCGGGCAGCTCGAGCATCCCTCGATCGTCCCGGTGTACGAGCTCGGCCGCCGCAGCAACGGCAAGCTGTACTACACGATGAAGCTGGTGCGAGGCCGCAGCCTTGCGGCCACCCTGCGCGAGTCCTCGTCGCTGGGGCAGCGTCTCGAGCTGCTGCCGCGCTTCGTCGACCTCTGCCAGGCGATCGCCTACGCCCACAGCCGCGGCGTGATCCACCGCGACATCAAACCGGGCAACGTGATGATCGGCGAGTTCGGCGAGACCGTGGTTATCGACTGGGGTCTGGCCAAGGCGCGCGGGCGCGAGGACATCCACGCCGAGGAGATCAGGAGAACCTTCCACGCCCTCAGGCTGGGCAACGAGTCCGACTCCACCAAGACGTCCTACGGCGAGGCGATCGGGACCCCGGTCTACATGCCACCCGAGCAGGCGCGGGGCACCATCGATCTCATCGACGAGCGCTCTGACATCTACTCGCTTGGCGCCGTGCTCTACGAGCTGCTGACCGGGCGCGCCCCCTTCTCCGGAGACAGCGCACTGGAGGTCATCGACAAGGTCATCAACCAGGATCCACGGCCGGTGACCGAGATCGAGCCGCGCGTGCCCCCGGAGCTGGCCGCCATCTGCCGTCGGGCCATGGCGCGGCGACCCGAAGATCGCTACCCCGCCGCCCTTGCGCTCGCTGACGAGATTCAGCGCTTCCTCTCCGGGGCGGTGGTCGAGTCGTACCAGTACGGGTTCGTGGAGCACACGCGCCGCCTAGTCCGGCGCCACCGCGTTGTGGTTGTGACGTCAACGGCGTTCCTGGTGACCCTCGTCCTCGTGCTCCTCCTGGCTACAGGCTGGAACCTCAGGGAGCGGCACCGGGCCGAGCACGAGGCGGCCACGGCGGAGCGCGTGTCGATCTTCCTCGAGGGCCTGTTCGAGGACCTCGACCCGGGCCAGTCGAAGAGCCCCACGGTGACAGTCGCCGAGTTCCTCGACCAGAGCCTGGACAAGGTGCGACGGGGGCTGTCTGACGAGCCGCTGATCCAAGCCCGGCTGACCCACACCATCGGCGGCGTGTACCGCGAGCTGGGGGCGTACCAGCAGGCGGAGGAGCTGCTCGAGCAGGCCCTGGCCTCCCGGGAGAGCCTCCGCGGCTCGGACCATCCGGAGGTGGCCGCGACCCTGATCAGTCTCGGCCGGCTCTACCGGGCCACGGGGCGCTTCGCCGAGGCCGAGCCCCTGCACCAGCGCGCGGTGGTCATCCTGGCAGAGGTCTTCGGTGCGGACAGCCCCGAGCTGGCCGCAGGCCTCGACGCGCTCGGCAACCTGTACGCCGAGCAGGGCCGCTACGAAGAGGCCGAGACGACCCACCGCCGGGCACTGGCGCTGCGCGAGGCCGCCCTCGGGCGCGACGACCTGCAGGTGTCCGAGAGCCTCAACAGCCTCGGCGTGGTCTACGAGAAACAGGGGCGCCTCGAGGAGGCTGGAGAGCTCTTCGAACGCTCGCTGGCCATCAAGGAACGGGTTCACGGGACCGACCACCCCAAGCTCGTGTGGTGCCTCCACAACCTGGCCAACATTTGCGCCCGGCAAGGCCGATTCGAGGAGGCCGAGTCGCTGCACCGGCGTTCGCTCGCCATCCGCGAGGCCGCCTTCGGACCCGACCACCCCAAGGTGGCGGCGACGCTGTCGAGCTTGATGAACCTCGCGCTCAGCCAGAATCGGCTCGACCTGGCCGAGCCTCTCGGCCAGAGGGCGCTCGAGATCCTCGAGTCGACGCACGGTCCGGACCATCCCCACGTGGCCGCAGTGCTCGACGCGCTGGCGCGCATCCGCTTCGCCCAGGGCGACAGCGACGGTGCGGAGGAGCACCTGCGACGCTCCCTGGCCATCCGCGAGCGGGCGTTCGGCGAGAACCATCCCGAGGTCGCCACCAGCCTCCTCAACCTGGGGTGGCTCTACCGGTCGCAGGGCAGGCTGGCGCCGGCCGAGCACCACCTGCGACGAGCGGCAACCCTGCTCGAGGAGTCCCTCGGTGCAGCTCACCCCACCGTGGCCAAGGCCCGGCTCAACCTCGCCGCCGTGTACCGTGATCGGGGCAAGCTCGACGAGGCGCTTGCGGCCTGCCAAACGAGTGTGGGCAGCTACGAGCAGGCGCTGGGAAAGGACCACCCAACTGTGGCCGAGGCCCTGACGACCTGCGCCGACATCCTGCGCCAGCTCGGCCGCGACGCTGAGGCCGCGACCCTCGAGCAACGCGCGCGCGCGATCGTCGCGCCGCCCGGGGCCGACTAGGAGGCTGCAGGGCACGGTCGGGCTAACCCGCGAAGGTTTGCCAGATTCCGTCCATCCTGTCGTGACTGGAGGCGAAGATCGCGAGCAGGTCGGGATCGAACTGGCGCGTGGGGTCGGTGCGTTCGTCGCCGCCGAGGATGATCGCGCGCGCCCGGTCGTGGGACAGGCCCGGCTTGTAGGGGCGGCACGAGCGCAGGGCGTCGTAGACGTCGGCCATGGTCACGATCCGCGCCGAGACCGGGATCTGCTCGCCGGACAGCCCGACCGGATAGCCGCTGCCGTCCCACTGCTCGTGGTGGTAGAGGGCGATCTCGGCGGCCATACGCAGCCGGTCCGAGGCCGACAGGATGTGGAAGCCGTACTCCGGATGGTGGCACATCTCGGCCCGCTCTTCGGCGTCGAGGGGCCCCCTCTTGCGCAGGATAGCCACGTTGATGTTGATCTTGCCCACGTCGTGGAGCTGGGCCGAGTAGCGGATCTCGTCGCAGAAACGGTGCGGCATGCCCAGCTCCCGCGCCAGGAAGTACGCGTACTCGTTGACCCGCGCCACGTGATTGGCCGTGTTCTCGTCGTGGATCTCGGCGGCCCGCGCCAGGAGCTTGATCGAGAGCTGGAACGCCTCCTCGGTCTCGCCCTGGAGGGCGACGATGCGCGCCCGCTGCTCGGCGAGCATGCGGTTGCGCTCCCGCAGGCGCCGGTTCTGGGCGTTGATGCGCTCGTGCATGTCGGCGCGCTCGATGGTGCTGCCCACGATGTGGTTGAAGGGCACGATCAGGTCGGCCTGCTCCGGCGAGAAGGGCAGCGGTCCCCTGCCCTCCGGATCGCGGCGGTTGATGAGCTCGACCACGCCGATCACCTTCTGGCGGTGGTTGAGCAGTGGGAAGGCGAGCATCGACCGGCTGCGGTAGCCGTCGGCAAGGTCGAACGAGGGGTCGAAGCGGTAGGGCAGGTCGCGCGGAATCGCGTACAGGTCGTCCACGAACACGGTCTGCCCGGTGACCGCGGTGAAGCCCGCGATCGAGCCCCGGGTGAGTGGCACCCGGAAGTCCGCCGGCTTGACCCGGATGACGTCGTTCTGCGTGTTGGAGGCCTGGAGGTGGCGGGATACGCCCCGCCCCCGGACGAGGAAAATGGTCCCCGCCTCGGCCCCGGTCAGTCGGCGGCTCTTGAGCAGGACCCGGCGCAGCAGGCGCTGGACGGGCTGCGGCCGCGAGACCTCGATGAACTCCAGGAGCTCTTCCAGAACGCCCACGTGGTCTGCGCCCCCTGCGTGCTTCTCTCTCACACTAGCACAGAGTCGGGGGAGTGGGACACGCGCCTGGCCGGGGAACGCTCGGGCCGAGAATCTCCCTCGGCAGGGACCGTTGTCGCTCGCGAAGGGTGGCAGCTGGGCAACGGCAACGGAAACGTGCTCCGGCTCGGGCGACAGCGACCGGGCTTCTCCACCCGAGCGGGATGGTCTGCTATCCTGCCGCCCGACGGTGTGCGCGGGGGGTGACATGAAGATCCTGGTCCTGAACTGCGGCTCGTCGTCGGTCAAGTTCCAGTTCATCGACACGGAGGGCGAGGTGGTCCTGGCCCGCGGCCTGGTCGAGAAGATCGGGTCCACCGGCGCCATGCTGCGCTATGCGCACGGCCACGAGAAGGAGATCCGCGAGGTCACCGAGGTCCCCAACCACGACGCGGCCATCATGCTCGTGCTCTCCACCCTCATGCACCCCCGGGACGGCGTCATCTCGTCGGCGGGGGAGATCGACGGGGTCGGTCACCGGGTGGTGCACGGCGGCGAGGAGTTCTCCGAGTCGGTCCTGGTCACGCCCGAGGTGCACGCCGCCATCGAGCACTGCTGCCAGTTCGCGCCGCTCCACAACCCACACAATCTCAAGGGAATCGACGTCATCGACCGGCTCCTCAAGGGAACCCCTCAGGTGGCGGTCTTCGATACCGCCTTCCACCAGCAGATGCCGCCCGAGAGCTTCCTCTACGCCTTGCCGCACGGGCTCTATCGCAAGCTGGGCATCCGGCGCTACGGCTTCCACGGCACCTCCCACCGCTACGTGGCCGCCCGCGCCGCGGAGGTCCTTGGCCGGCCGATCGAGGAGCTGCGCCTGATCACCTGCCACCTCGGCAACGGCGCCTCGGTGGCGGCCGTCCGCGGCGGCCGCTCGATCGACACCTCGATGGGCTTCACCCCGCTCGAGGGTCTCATGATGGGCACCCGCTCGGGTGACCTCGACCCGGCGGTGGTTCCCTACCTGATGCAGCGCGAGAAGCTATCGGCCGGCGACATCGACGCCCTGCTCAACAAGCGCAGCGGTCTGCTCGGCATCTCCGAGACCTCCAACGACATGCGCGAGATCGTCGAGGCCATGGAGGCGGGCAGCGGGCGCCACGCCCTGGCCTTCAACATGTTCTGCCACCGGGTGCGCAAGTACATCGGCGCCTACGCCGCCGTCCTGGGCGGCCTCGACGCCGTGGTCTTCACCGGCGGCATCGGTGAGAACGCAGTCCAGGTCCGGGCCGAGATCTTGCGCGGGTTGGGGTTTCTCGGCATCGAGCTCGACGAGGAGGCCAACCGGCGCGGTGACACCCGCCTGTCGCGCGGGCCCACCCAGGCCCTGGTCATTCCCACCAACGAGGAGCTGGCCATCGCCCGCGACACCCGCAGCGTGCTCGGGGCGATGACCGGCAGGGCCGAGGGCATCCTCCCCGAGGAGGCCGTGGAGCGCGAGCTGGCGAGCCTCGGCAACCAGGACCGGCGGGAGCTGGTGCTGCTGTGGGCGGCAGACCCGTCGGTCGACATGGGCCAGCTCGGCGACCGCCTGGCCCACAAGATCGGCAAGCGTCTGAGCCCCCAGGCGCTCGGCCGGGAGCTGGACCGGCTGGGGCTGGTCGAGACCCACTCGGCGATGGGCACGCGCTCGGGCACGGATCAGGCCTGATCCAGGAGGGAGAGTCGAGCCATGGAACCACTGAACAAGGAAAACGCAGGCTGGGACATCGCCGGCTGCTGGCTGTCGGCGCTGGAGGAGACCGCCCGCGACTTCCACGGCACCCACCCGCGGGCCTTCTGCGAGCGGGGCTACGAGCACGCGCTCCAGCGCTGGTTCAGGCTCCTCGAGGAGCAGTACGGGGTCACCGTACCCAAGGCCAACACGGTCCTGGAAGCGGTCGAGAACCACATCGACGTCGGAGTCCGAGCCGGCCTCTTCCGCGACGCTTCGCAGTTCGAGCTCGACCAAGTCAACCCGCACCGGCTCGAGATCAAGGTCTTCGACTGCCCCTACCGAGCGACCTGCGAAAACCTGCTCGAGAGCGGCTTCACCATCCGCGACCTGACCTGCGCCCGCATCGGCGCCTTCCGCGCCTCGGCCCAGCTCCTCACCGGCACCGCCTGCAAGTACGAGGTCACCGGCTTCCGCCCGGATGGCCTCTGCGACGGGTACATCGAGCACCGGTGATGCAGCGGATCAGCCGCGTCCATCAGGGAGGAGCCGACCTCGCGCCCGTGCCGCAACGGACACGACGCGACGAAGCGGTCGTCCGCCCCCTGCCAACCGAGGTTTGCCATGTCTGACCAAGCCCAGGCCCTGATCTCCGAGCTGCGGTCGAACCAGGACTGGCAGGTCCGCCGTCAGAGCGCCCTACGCCTGGCCCGCATGCCCGGCCCCGGCGTCGTCCAGGCCCTCTCCGACGCGCTCGACGACCGCGATCCCGACGTGCGCCAGGCCTCGGTCGTCGCCCTCGGCTCCCTGGGCGACGCCGGCGCCATCGACGCCCTCTGCCGGCCCAAGCTGCTCGAGGACCCGTGCGCCGAGATCCGCTGGGCGACCGTGACCGCCCTCGGCCAGATCGGCGACCTGACCATCGTCAACGCCCTCTCCGGCGCCCTCGAGGACCCCGAGTGGGTGGTACGGAATCAGGCCCACCTGGTCATCTCCGACTTCATCCGCACCATTCCCGAGACGATAGACGGCGAGCAGATCAAGGACCTCGTGCGACTGCTCGCGATCCGCGACGACGAAGTCCACGCCCTGGTCGTGGACGCCCTCGCCCGGCGCTCGACCCGTGGCCTCGACGAGATGGTCCAGGCCCTCCACTCCAAGAGCCCGGTGGTCCGCGCCGGGGTCGCCGAGGCCCTCGGCCTGAGCCAGGACCCGCGGGCGGTGGCGCCCCTGGCCGACGCCACCCGCGACCCGGTCGGCGTGGTGCGGAGGGAGGCGGCCCGCGCCCTCGGACGGCTCGCCGACCCCAAGGCGGTGGAGCCGCTCATCGTCTGTCTCGGCGACTCGGACATGGCCACGGCGAAGGCCGCCGTGGGCGCCCTGGTCAGCCTCGGCTCCGCGGCCGTCGAGCCCCTCTGCGCCGCGCTTCGGCACTCCATCTCCAAGCTCCACCGCCGCAACGTCATCCTCGCCCTGGGCGGCATCCGCGACCAGCGCGCGGTGTTCCACCTGCTCAACAACCTGTCCAACACCTACTACGTGGTTCGTCAGGCCGCCATCTCCGCGCTTTCTTCCTTCGGGGAGGAGGTCGTAGACGAGCTGATCCCGATGGTGCAGGTGAACGAGGTTCCGCTCGACGCGCTGGTCCGGGAGGCCCTCGAGCAGGGCAACACGCGGCTGCAGCTGCGCGCCGTGCGCTCCCTGGGCGAGATCAAGAACGCGGCTGCCATCAAACCGCTGCGCACGCTCATGACCGACCCGAACCCGTTCGTCCAGGAGACGACCCAGGAGGCCCTGTCCAAGATCGGCCTCGCCGCCTGGGCCCGCTATGGCGCGGTCATCGCCCTCGGCAACATCGGCCACGGCAAGGCCATGCCGGCCCTGATCAAGGCGCTCAAGGACCACTCGGAGTTCGTGCGCTGCGAGGCGGCGCGGGCCCTGGCCAAGGTCGGTGACGCGGCCTCTATCCCGGCCCTCATCGCGGTCCTGGAGGGCGACGAGGACACGGTCGTGCGGCGCGAGTCCGCCGCCGCCCTGCGCGTGCTCGGCGAGCAGAGCCCGGTCGTGGCGGATGCCTTCCGCCAGGCCCTCAGCGACCCCTCGTGGGAGGTCCGCGCCGAGGCCGCCCGCGCCCTCGGCCGGGTCGACGACGAGCAGTCGGTGGAGCCCTTGTTGGCCGCCCTCGAGGACGACTCCTACACCGTCATGACCTCGGCCGAGCACGCCCTCGCCAACCTGCCCAAGCTCTCCTTGCCCAGGCTTCTGGCCGTGGCCGGCGGGCCGGACTCGCTCCGCCTGCAACCGGCCCTGCGCGCGCTGGCCGAGATCCTCGACCAGAGCCTGCGCGGCGAGGTCGTGGCCCTGGCCGAGCTCAGCCAGGAGGAACGCCGGGCGCGGCTCGAGGAGCTGACGCGGCGCTGAACCTGCCGCTGTCCGCTGTCCCTGTCGCGTGATCCGGGAGTCGGGCTGCGGGCCGCGGGCGGCGGGGAGCGGGAATCGGGTGTCGGGTGCCGGGTGCCGGGTGCGGACCTGCTCGCCGTTGCTGTCGCTGACGCTGTCCACTGTCGCCGACGCTGCCTCTGTCGCTGCCCCCGCCTCCCGACCCCGGTTGCCCGCTGCCCGAAACCCGCTGCCCGGCTCCCGGCCCCCCGCTGCCGGGTACGAGGACAGCTCGTCCCCCCTCGTCAGCGCACGTAGCCGAGAGCGCGCAGGCGGTCGAGCTCCTCCTCGGCAATGGGGGCGCGCTGAGCGCCCGCGTCGCGGGTGTTCAGCGAGCGATCCGTGCCCGGGTACTCGGCCAGCATGCGCGGCGGACGCGCCGCCAGCAGCTCGGGGTCGACCGCCTCCTCCAGCACCCCGCCCCCGGGCGGGGCCAGGCGCAGCATGCGCGCGTCCTGGGGCAGGCCGAGCAGGTAGAGCACGGTCGGCGCCATCTGGTAGAGGTTGGCCGGACGGGTCAGGCGACCGGGTCGGATCCCGGGGCCGTGGAGAATCACCATCCCCTCCGGTCGGTGGGCGCCGGAGACGTCGCTGTGGCGTACCCGGACCCGGGCGAAGTCATAGGAACGGTCGGGCTCGTGGACCTGGGCAGTGAGCAGGGTGTGGATCGCAAAGCGCACCGTCAGCGCCGGATCGCCCGGCTGCCATCCCGGCTCGGTCACGTGCTCGGCCACGAGCGCGAACAGGGGCCGTCCGTCGTCGGTCATGAGCCGCCGCAGGCGCCCGGCCGCGGCCGCCGCCTCAGCCTCGGCCCGCGCCAGCGGCACCACGCCGTTCGGCTCCACGCCCTCCAGGTTGAGCCAGACCAGCTTGTCGTGCCGGTAGAGCTGGTCGATGGTGAAGAGCGGCCCCGCGCTCCCGTTCACGAGCCCCATGGCCTCGAGCAGCACCTCGAGACGCAGGTGGAAAGCCTCGGCCGGCTGTATCGGTCCGGCGCCGTGGTCGGAGACGATGACGAAGGTGGTTCCCGGGGGGGCGAGATCGACCATCTCGCCGACCATGCGGTCGACCGCGCGGTAGTAGTCGGGAATGACCTCGGCGAGCTGCGGGTCGGGCGCTCCGTCCTGGGGGAACTGCTGCGAGGCCGGGTCCATGTGACGCCAGGTGACGTGCTGGACCACGTCGATCCCGGACAGGTAGACCGCGACCAGGTCGGCCGGACACTGGCGCGCAGTCAGGCGCACCAGGGCCATGGTGACGAGGTCGCGGCGCAGCGTGCGGCTGAGGTAGTCGCTGCGGCCGATGCGACGGCTGGCGTCCTCGTCCGCACCGAGCTCGAGCCCCTGCAGTCGCTCGACGAGTGACGGCGGATGCACCCGCCGCGGGTCCGGCTGCTCGAGGTCGAGGGCCTCGGACAGGTAGCAGCCGGGTATCTCCTCGGCCGGGAACGAGCCGCACCAGCTGACCACGGCCGAGGATCCGCCCGCCGCCCCGACCAGCTCCCACAGGGCCGGCCATCTGCGGTCGGGCGGGCCGCTGCCCGCGACGTTGTAGCTCGACGGCAGCTTGACCGTGAAGTCGGTGATGCCGTGGGCGAAGCGTGGCACGCCGGTCGCGATGGTGGTCCACAGGGCCGGCGAGACCATCGGCTCCTCGGACAGGAGCGGGCCGTGGGCTCCCTCGCGCACCAGGCGTTCCAGGTGGGGCAGCCGGCCTGCGGCGAGCAGCGGCGAGGCCAGGTCCCAGGTGGCGCCGTCGATCCCGACCAGCCACACCGGGCCGCCTCTCCCTCCGGGGCGGGGGATATCGCCGAGATGGGCCGGGTAGCGCAGGCCCGGGAAGTCGGCCGCGGTCTTCTCGGCCGGCAGCTCGGGCAGCTGCGGTCCCGGATCCACACCACACCCCAGCCCGAGAAGCAGAACCAGGGTGGGAGCCAGGGCACGCGCCCGTGGCGGCGAGAGGCCCGCGCCAACAGCCACGGCACGAGTGTACTCGCGCAGCGCGCCCGACCACGGTTGCCGTACACTCGGGTCGAGGTGGAGGCGCAGATCGAATCGGCCGCGGCACGGCGCGGGCAACCGCGACAGCTCGTGCCCCACGGAGCGCTGGTTCTCGCCCTGCTCGCGCTGGCGCTGCTGCTCCGCCTGTGGGGGCTCGGGGCAGAGTCGCTGTGGTTCGACGAGATCGAGTCGGTGCGGCTCTCCGACGGGCCCATCGCCGACGTCCTCAAGGACCCGGCCGACAGCGTCCACCCACCCCTCTACTTCCTCATCCTGCACGCCTGGCGGTCGCTGGCCGGCGACACCGACGCCAGCCTGCGCTGGCCGAGCCTGCTCGCCAGCCTGGCCGGCCTCGGCGCCCTCTACCTCCTGGCCCGCGACCTGGCCGGGCGCGAGGCGGCCCTGATCGCCATCCTCCTGGGCGCGGTCAACCCCCTTGACGTGTACTACGCCCAGGAGGCGCGCATGTACGCCCAGGCGACCCTCCTCGCCACCCTGGCCGCGTGGTGCCTGTGGCGGTGGCTCGAGGGTCGTGACCGGGGCGACTCCCGCCGCCACCGGCTGGGCTGGATCGCGGGCTACACCCTGTGCGCCGCGGCCCTGCTCTACACCCACTACCTGGGCGCCATCCTTCTCCTGGCCCAGGGCGGGTTCGCCCTGCTTGCCTTCTCCTGGCAAAGGAGAGGGCGAGATCTTGGCGCCTACCTGACGTGCGCCGCGGCCACGGCCGTGCTGTTCGTGCCCTGGCTGCTGTACGTGCTCGGCCTCCGCGACACCCTGTACAGCGACCGCCAGATGGAGTGGATGGCCCGCCCGACCCTGGGCGACGGCGTCCTCCTCCCGGGCCGCGAGCTGCTGCGCGGCCTCGCCCCGGAGGGCGGTCTCGGGACCCTCGTCGTCGGCCTCGGGCTGGCGGCCGTGGTCGTCGGCACGTGCCTGCTCTGGGCCTGGTCCCTGCGCGCGGACCGACCCAAGGCGCCGGTGCGGCCCTCGTTCCTCGGCCTCGCTTATGCCCTGTGGCTGCTCGCCATGCCGGTGGCGCTGGCGATCGCGTTCAGCCTCGCCTACCGGCCGGTCTTTCTCGCCAACCGCTTCGCGCTCTTCGTGCTGCCGCCGTTTCTGGTCCTGGCTGGCACGGCCGCGATCCGCACCAGCGCCGGCCGCGCCGTCCTGACCACGGCTCTGACCGGGCTCATGCTCGTCGCGACCGTCCACCAGCGGCTGACCGCCCAGAAGCCCGACTGGCGCGCCCTTGCCGCCGAGTGGCCGCAGCGCCAGGCGCCGAGCCTGGTGGTCTGCTACCCGAAGGACCTGATGTACTGCGTCAACCACTACCTGGAGCGCCCCATACCGCCCTCGAACCGGACGACGGTGGAGGCCCTCCTGCCGCGACTGGCGGGCGCCGAGCTGTGGATCGTGAGCAGCGACAACTACCCCTTCCAGGCCCTGCCCGGGGACGCCCGGGACTATGCCTGGCTGCTCGGCCAGGGCAAGCGGCTCGAGGCCCGCTCGGTCGCCGCCGACTACCGGGTCGAGGTCCTGCTGGTGGGACGGCACCCGTTGACGTTGGAGACCGTGCTCGGGACCTTCAACTCCCTGCCGCCAGTCGATCGGCCGGGCCTGCTCGACGGCTTTGCCGACCCGACCGGCTTCTACCCGCTCGAGCTCGAGGGGCAGCGGGAGCCGTGGCGCTGGTCCCGGCCCCAGGCCCTGCTCCGCTTCGAGCCCGGCGCCGTGGTCGCCGCCCTCTCGATCGCGGTCGAGCGACCGCCCTCCCCCGGCGACGGCCGCGTCCAGGTGTGGGCCCACCGCGGCCAGCTGCCGCCCGGGAACGACCTCGCCGAGCTCTTCGCGGCCCCGCCCCTGCTCGACCTCGAGCAGCCCGCCGGCGCACCCTTCCACCTCGAGATCCCCGCCCCGCCCGGCGCCGGCCCGCTATGGGTGACGTGGCGCGCGCCCCCAGTCACGCTGCCGGGGCGCGGCCCCAAGTGGCTCGGGATCGGGGTCGAGAACCCGCTCTACGAGCAGCGCGTGGTGGGCCTCAAGGTGCAGGGCGTGAGCTGGTCGCTCCGCGACCCGCATCTCACTCCGTCGCCCGGGTAGCAGCCGGCCCGCTGCCGGCTCCTCTCGCTATGGCCAGGTCGGCAGCCGGCCAGGGGTCCACGGGCCGCCGGCTTTCTCGAGGGTGGCCTCGAGCGGCTCCAGCCGTGCCTCGACCAGCGCGCGCAGGCGGGCAAGCTCGACCGCGAAGGCCTCGCTCGCATGGCGCAAGCTCTCGCGCTGGGTCGCGGTCGGCGCCGAGGAGGCGTACCACAGGCCGCCGGTCACGCGGTCCACGCGCTCGGCGATGGAGGTCGGCGCCGGCTCCCAGCGCTTGCTGCGGGTGGTGTCGCCGGCGAGCCCGACCTTGACGTCCTCGAGCTCGTTCTCGACCCGCCGCAGCTCGGCCAGCATCCCGGCGTCGGCGGCCGGCGTGTCGAGGATCGCCTTGGCCAGGTGGTCGACGCGCTTCTTGACCTCGGCCGCGGCCTCGATCGCGCCGTGCACCGCCCGTTCCAGCCGCGCCGCCTCCTGGCAGAAGCCGAGCAGCGCGTCGCGGTCGGCGGCCGGGAAGGTGGCCAGGCCGAGCGGCACGACCTCGAAGCTCTGCTCCTGGCCGACCTCGGTCACGGCACCGTCGACCTCGGTAGCAAGGCTCACCGAGTAGCGGCCGGGCAGGACGTGCGGCCCGGCCGCGGGGCGGTCCCAGGGCGCCAGCTCCTCTGCCTTCTTCTCCTCCAGGCTGGTCGGCTTGGAGGACGGGAAGCGCAGGTCCCAGGCGACGCGGTGGAAGCCGGCCTCGCGCGAGCCGCGCAGCCGCCGCACCACCTGGCCGTCGGCGTCGCGAACCGTGAGCAGGGCCGAGGGCTCGTGCTCGCGGTCCTCGGCCCGCAGCTCGTCGAAGCTCGGGTAGGGCGGCGTCTTGCCCGCCTCCTCGGCCGCCTTCTCGGCCTCGCGCCGACGCTCGGCCCGGGTCAGGAGCTTGTCCTTGAGGTAGTAGGTGACGACCGCCCCGTAGGGTGGGTTAGGCGCGGTGAAGAAGCCGTCCCCCCGCGAGTCCCTGCGGTTCTGGGTCTCCATGTAGCTCGAGGCGGAGCGGACCGGGAACAGGATCGCCTTCTCGTCGAGCAGCGCGCGGTCGACCAGGCGCAGCGGGGAGTAGTCGTCGAGCACGTAGAAGCCGCGGCCGAAGGTGCCGAGCACCAGGTCGCCCTCGCGGCGCTGGATCTCGAGGTCGCGGACCGCGATCGTCGGCAGCCCGCCCTCGAGCTCGACCCAGTGACCGCCGCCGTCGACGGTGAAGAAGAGGCCGAGCTCGGTGCCCAGGAAGAGCAGCCCGGGCTTGACGTCATCCTCGACCAGGGCCCAGGCGACGTGACGCTGGGGCAGGTCGCCGGCGATCGAGGTCCAGCTCCGGCCGCGGTCAGAGCTCTTGAGCAGGTAGGGGGCGAAGTCGCCGTTCTTGTGGTTGTCGAAGGCGGCGTAGACAGTGTCGGCGTCGTGCAGCGAGGCCACCAGGTCGCTGACATAGGTCAGCTCGGGGACCCCGGGGAAGCTGGACACGGCGTTCCAGGAGGCGCCGCCGTCGGCGGTGACCTGGATCAGGCCGTCGTCGGTGCCAACGTAGATCAGGCCCTCCACCAACGGCGACTCGCTGAGCGCGACCACGTTGCCGTAGAACGAGGTCGAGGCGTTCTTGGCCACCGCATCGACCCCCCAAACCTTGCCCATGACCGGGAGCTGGTTGCGGTCGAGGCGGCGCGACAGGTCGCCCGAGATCGCCCGCCACGAGTCGCCGCGGTCGTCGGAGCGGAAGACCTTCTGGGCGGCGAAGTAGAGGCGGGTCGACGAGTGCGGGCTGAGGATCAGCGGCGAGTCCCAGTTGAAGCGGTAGGGCTCCTCGCCCGGCGCCTCCTCCGGCCGGATGTCGACGGCCTCGCCCGAGCGCCGGTCGAACCGGACCAGACCGCCGTGCTGGGACTGGGAGTAGACGATGCTGGGGTCGTCGGGGTCGACCTGGGTCTCGAAGCCGTCGCCGCCCACGGTCGTGAACCAGTCCTCGTTGGCGATCCCGGACGAGGCCAGGGTGCGGTGGGGTCCGCCGAGGGTGTTGTTGTCCTGGGTCCCGCCGTAGACGAAGTAGAAGGGCACCGAGCTGTCGACGGCCACGCGGTAGAACTGGGTCACCGGCAGGTTGTCGAAAAAGCGCCAGGTGGCGCCGCGGTCGAAGCTCTCGTAGACTCCGCCGTCGCAGCCGGCGAGCAGCGAGTCGCTGTTGGCCGGGTCGATCCACAAGGCGTGGTTGTCCACGTGCTTGTAGCGCTCGCCGACCTTGGTGAAGGTCTTGCCCCCGTCCTCGGAGCGGTGGAGCCAGGTGTCGAGCGAGTACAGCCGGTCCACCACCGAGGGGTCGCAGACCACGTCGTTGTAGTACTGCGGGCTCTGCGACACGTACTTCGACCGCCGCTCCCAGGTCTCGCCGCGGTCGCTGGAGCGGAACACGCCGCTCTCGCCCTGCGCCGCCTCGACGATGGCGTAGACCACGTCCGGGTCGGCGGGCGAGAGGCACAGCCCGATCCGGCCCAGGTCGACCTCGGGCAGGCCGGTCGAAAGCTCGCGCCAGGTCTGGCCGCCGTCGGTCGACTTGTGGATGCCCGACTCGGGCCCGCCGTTGACCAGGGTCCACACGTGCCGGCGGCGCTGGTACGCGACCGCGTAGACCACGTCGGGATCGCGCGGGTCGAGGTGGACCTCGTTGACCCCGGTGTCGTCCGAAATGTGCAGCATCCTGGCCCAGGTCTGACCGCCGTCGCTCGTCTGGTACAGCCCGCGCTGACCCCCCGACCGCCACAGCGGCCCCTGGGCCGCGACCCAGACCACGTCCGAGTCGCGCGGGTCGACGCGGATCGCGCCCACGTGCTCCGACTCCTCGAGCCCCATCTTCTGCCAGTGGGCGCCACCGTCGAGCGTCCGGTAGACCCCGTCGCCGTAGGACACGCTGCGCTGGCTGTGCCTCTCGCCTGTCCCCACCCAGACCACCCAGGGGTTGCGCGGATCCATGGCCAGGGCGCCGATCGAGTACGAGCCCTGGTCGTCGAAGACCGGAGTCCAGGTGGTGCCGGCGTTGGTCGTCTTCCACACCCCGCCCGAGGCCGCCGCCACCCAGTAGTGGTTGCGGTTGCCCGGCTCGACCACGATGTCTCCGATCCGGCCCGCGGTCAGGGCCGGACCCAGGCTGCGCAGCTCGAGCCCCTTGAAGGTCTTGGCCGACATCACGTCGGCCTCGGCCGGGGAGACCGTCGCCGGCTTGGCCTTCTCCTCCCCGGACACGCCCGACAACACGGCGCACAACGCGACCACAGCCACACCGGTCACCAGCGCTCTGAACATGGGGCCTCCAGCTCTCAAGGGTCACACCCCGGAACCGACCATGGGCCGGCGCCGCGGCCCTGGCATGGTAACAGGCCGGCGTCACAGTGACGTTCACGCCGCCGAGGTGAAGCTCCCGTCGTCCTTCCCGCCCCGTCACCTCGAGCGCCCCGGCGACCTCGCCGAAAACCCGCCGGCTTCGGCAACGCGAGGACGCGAGCCCCGCGAAACCCGAGCTCAGGGCGCCATGTATTGCGTCCCTCCCTCGTGCCTCGCGTCGCTCGCGAGCGAGGTACCATGACATGTGAGGTATCAAGAGGCCAAGAAAGAGCAAAACGGTCCCGGGGGCGTTTTCGGCATCGGCTGCCCGTCTGACGCAAGGAGCCTCAAGATGACAAGAGCACGCCTCGCTATTGCACTGGCGACTATCGCGTTCGGGTGCGTCTCATCGACGACAATCCAGGACGTCACCCTCGTCCCTCTGTCCCCAACGGGCGCGCGCGCCTTGGTATGGAGTCGGCCAGCGATCCAGTTGTTCAATCCGTTCTCGCCGGCCGGCCTGGCTGGACTTCAGTTGGGGGACGTTCTCATGACATGGGACGGCGCTCCGGTGCGAGACATCGGCGAGGCGTCGCGTCTTCTGTGGACTCCCCGGACGAAGGACAGCATCGAAGTGACCTACTCCCGTGGAGGTCAGCTACGTTCAGCTGTACTGCATGGCGTCGCCGGCGACAAGCAGGTGGGCTGCAGCATGTACCCGTTTGACACCACGTATTCGTTGAGTGGATTCCCTGGACTCCCTTCGGAGGTTGGGTTTCTCGAGTTTGGTAGCGCGAAGCTGTCGGTGTACGCAGCGCATTTCTCGGATAGGCCTGAGATCCTCCTGCTTCGGTTTCAGATCGACAACGTGCGGGAAGGTACCATGGACGGCATAGTGGCGGTGCAAGTCGTGGGTCCACGGGAAGTCATGTTTCGCCAGCTTTCCTCAGCGTCCGCCGTCGGCCTCCTCCTCCCGAAGCTGGGGGCGCAAGAACCATATGCCCCCTATGTTCCCTACAGGCCGCCGGTGTACCGGGTGTCCCCGGACGGGAGATACCTCTACCCCGAAAACGATCCCTATACCGCAGTGGCGAACGCCATCATCGCGATCGGCAACATGATCACCGCCGTGAACAACGCACGGCGCGCACGGCGCGAAGCCGACCGCCAGACTCTCTACAACCGGCTTGAGGCAGACCAACTTCAGCAAAGCGTCATACCCGCGGGCGGTCGTGATGGCGGTGCGATGCTCTTCATGGGCTCCGCGTCCCGCCCGATCCGCGTGATGGTCTCGATCGAGAACCGGTGGCATACTTTCGTGTTCGAGTGAGGCCGCGAAGGGAAAGGAGTTTGAGCAATGAACCGCACCATCCTCGTCGTTCTCGGTGTGCTTGCAGGAGCGTTCCCTCTCCCCGCCCAAGACGCACTCACACTTGCCGAGAACCACATCGCCGCGATCGGGGGCATCGAGCGCATCACGAGCCTCCACTCCGTCGAGGCAAGGGGGGTCTTTTCAGGCATGGGAACCGACTCCCCCGTGAGGTTTCTTTGGTCAGCTCCGGACCGAGTACGGCTGGAGATGCAGATTCAAGGCAATACGCTCATCCAGGTATTCGATGGACAGAACGTCAGGAGCATTGAGGCCACCCCCTCGACCGGCTACTCCCAAGAACTTCCCCTCACCGAGCAGGATGCCGCCAACTTGCGTGAGAACGCCCAGAGATTCGATCTTACCGAGTACCTCTCCTATCGCGATGACAAGTCCGCCGTGGAACTACTGGGCAGGGAGACTGTGAGCGGCGTGGAAACCTACAAGCTGCGCTGGCGAGTCCGATCGGGCGATGTCAGGACCGTCTACCTGGACCCCGTGTCCTTCTTGGCGGTCAGGACCGACATGGTGATGCAGGTTGGTGGTGAAGACTACGAATCAGAGACCTACTCGTCCGACTATAGAGAGGTCGGCGGCGTCATGTTCCCATTCCGGGAAGAGACGAGGCCGAAGGGGGTACCCGCAGGGCTCGTCTTGAAGTTGGAGAGCGTTCAGACTGATGTCGTGGTGCCTCCGGACGCGTTCTCCGTCACGGTCAGTCGTGTCACCGACGGCCAGACTGCTGAAGCCGGCGTGCACCCTCCTGCTGCGTCGTCGATCATCGCCGGCCGCGTCACCGACCGCGGGCCTGCTGACCTGAGGGTGCGGCGGGCACTCGAGTCGCAAGGCCTTGAGTTCGAAATCGATGCCGACGGCGACTACCGGGTGATCATGGCCTGGTCGGAGGACGGACGCTCCCAGCTGGTGTTCGTCAACTCCAACACCGAGACCCTGGGCGATGCCGAGATCCGCGAAGTGTGGACCGTCGGCTACAAGAAGGAGACCACCGAGCTGGCGCAACGCGTCGCTGCCAAGCTACTGGAGGCGAGCTCGACGTACAAGATCGGGGCCTGGGAGGTGGTGTGGCGGGGAGAGACGGTGCTCGCCGTGCTCAACGCCAAGATCCCGGCCGACGCCACGCCCAAGTTCCTGGGCGAGGTCATCAACGTGGTCTCGGCCACGGCCGACGAGACCGAGAAGGAGCTGCTCACTACCGATGACCTGTGACTCGGAAAGGTGCCAGACCCGGCTTGCCGCTATTGTCGCGTTTTCTTAAGGCGTTGTTTCATCCAGCTCGCGGTCCAATCGGTTGTGGTAGACGTGCCGGGCACCGTTTACACACCTTCCTCATGCCCCGATGGAAGCCGGAGGTTCGCTGGAGCGGGCAGAGAGCGCGACATGATCAGGGTCGAGTCGGCGTTCTCAGCGCGTCGCCGTTCGCATGCCCGTCTCTGGGTAACAGTGGAGCTGCATTCTAGGGGCTCATTTGGCTCAGATAGTGCCGGGTCTGAGGTTATGTGTTTGTCGCCCTGGGAAAGACCGCAGGCTCACATCCACGGTGCCCAGTCCGCGTTCTCCGCCCTCACCGACCCGCTCCGTGCCGCCGGCGCGGGGGCGGCCTCGCTCAGGTCCCGCTCGGCGGCCCCGCGGACCTCCGCCGACAGGCGCTCCGCGGCCTCCGCGAAGACCGGGTCCGACGCACGCCGGGCAGCTCCCCGACTCGCCAGATGGCTGACCCAGTCTGGGTGCATGCCGAGCACACGCGCCAGCTCACAGGCCCGGGCCCCGCAGCTTTCCACCCCGACCAGGGCCACCAGCTCGCGCAGGCGCGCGGTCTCGCGGTCGCGTCGGCGACCGGCGATGCGCTCGAGAGCAGTGCCCAGAGCCTGGCACGCTCGCGCCAGGAACTCCTCCTCTTTGATCCGCAGCACGAGCGCGGCCTTGCCCGGGTTGGAGACCAGGGCGGCGCGACGCCGCCACCACGGCAGGGCCTCGTGGTCTGCCTCCAGGCTCGTTTCGTTGGCCGCTCGCAAGATCCCGCGCAGGTATGCCGACCGCGCTCTATCTGCTTCGTCTGCGTAGATTTGCAGTGCAGCCTCGAGGTCGACGATGAGGCCATCGCCCTCCCCGGACAGCTCCCCGTGACCGGAACACGGACAGGCGCCAGGCGGGGCTGCTGCCCCGCGCCGGATTGCAGCCGCGTGGATCCACTCGATCAGACCCGGGGCCTCGTCCTCCTCCACTGTCCGCGCCTGGTAGCGGCCCTGCCAGAGCGGGCCGCGCTGCCCGTGGCAGCGGTTCTGCTCGCGGGCGAACCGGCCCTGGAGCTGGCGCATGGACCGCGCCAGGGGAACCCGGGTGGTGCGCACCGCGAGGTGGAAGCGCTCGGGCAGCACGCACCAGGCGAGCACCGACCAGCGGTCGCGGATCGTGACCTCGCGCAGCACGGCCAACCAAGCCCGCACCGCCTCCTGGTCGGCAAACACGGGCTCCGCGCGGAGCGTCGCGCAGTGCACGTGGTACACGCCGCGTTCGCGCAGCTCCCGCGCCCGGCGTGGCATCAGCCGCCCCTGGCCATGGGTCAATTGTAGCAGATGAGTCGCACTACCTCAGACCCGGCACCTCGTTGGAGCCTCGACTACCTTCACCGCCGTTCCCGTCCGCAGCAACCCCGGCCCACAGATCCTCAACCCAGGCCCGGAACCAGGGCGGCCGGAGCGGGGTCATGTAGGCTGCTGGAGGACGATGCGGCGCACGCGGGACACCGCGGGGTCGCTGACGACGATGAGCACGGCGAGGAAGGAGCGCGCGCCGGTGCTCATGGCCGTTGCCAGCCGACACGAGCCGCTCCAGGGAGTCGACGATGGCTGAACGTGGTTTCGAGCACAGCAACAACCCTCCATTCCGCTGCAGCGAGGCGGTCCTCCTCCTGCCCTTCGGGCGCCGCAGCTTCCTGCCCGCGATCGTCGCCGCCCTCGACGGCGTGGAGATCCCGCTCGACGACACGACCGACCGCATCGCCTACGCCCTGCGCGGCAGCCCGTGCCCCGTCACCCTCCTCTACTCGGGGATGGGCGCCCCGGCGGCCGCCAACGCCCTCGAGATGGCCGCGGCCAACGGCGGCCGGCGCCTGGTCGTATTCGGTGCCTGTGGCGGCGTCTCGCCCGAGGTCGGCGTCGGCGACCTGGTCGTGGCCACCGCCGGGGTGCGCGGCGAAGGCACGTCGCGCTACTACGCACCGGCCGAGTACCCGGCCGCCTGTGACCCCCTGCTGACCACGCGGTTGTGGCAGGAGGCCGCTTCGATCGCGGGCGTGACAGCGCACCGCGGAACGGTCTTCTCGACCGATGCCAGCTACCGCCAGGGTCCGGAGGTCTACGAGACCTACCGCGGCCTGGTCAAGGCGGTCGAGTGCGAGGTGGCGGCGGCGGCCGTGGTCGGAGCGCGGCTCGGCCTGGCCGTGGGCGGTCTCCTGTTCTGCACCGACAACGTCACCGTACCTGCCGAGCGCGACCGCAGGTACCGCGGCCTGGCCGACCCGCGCATCCGGCGCGGGCTCGAGCTCGGGCTCGGCGCCGCGGTCCGCGCGCTCGCCATGTGATCGCCGGGAGAGCGGGCGACCGGCCCTCAGCCCAGCTTCTCCTCCACGCTCCGGACCTTGTCCTCGACGGTCTGCTCGCGGTCGGTCCGGGTGCCACAGCGGAGGTTGGTCGAGACCCGCGCCGCACCCATCTCGTGCAGCACCTCGTGGCAGCGCCTGAGGGCCGCGAATACCTCCTCCCACTCGCCCTCGACGTTGGTCCCGTAGGCGTGTAGACGCGGCTTGAGCCCGGCCTCCGCCAGGACCTTCTCGCAAGCGGCGATGTACCCGGAGAGGGACAGCCCGACCCCGAGGGGAACGATGCTGATGTCGGCGATGGTCTTCATGGTCAATCTCCTCGCGACCGGAATCCCGGTCAAGAATGGACTCGTCCGAATGGTACGTGCTCCACCCATTGTCCCATCCATCCCGATCCCCATCCCGAGCCCGAGCCCGTTACTGTTAGCCGTTGTCGTTGCCGGTGCCGGCGCTCGACCCCCTCTCGCCGCGCCAGCCATGCGCCGGCGCCCGGTCCGGTCCGCCCACAGGCCATTGCCAACCAACGACCGCGCGGGCATCATGACCCGGTGCACGACGCGAACGGCACGCTCGAGCTGTGGCTCGTCCGGCACGGCGAGACCACCTATGGTGCGCGCAAGGAGCTCGCCGGCTGGGCCGACCCGCCCCTCACCGAGCGCGGTCGCCGGGAGGCCGAGTCCCTGCGTCCGATCCTCGCCGCCAACAACTTCTCGTCAGTCTGGTCGTCGGACCTGGAACGGGCTCTGACCACGTCGCGCCTGGCCTGGGGCGAGCCGCAGGTCGACCGGCGCCTGCGCGAGCTCAACTTCGGTCGCCTCGAGGGCCGGCACTGGCCGGCCATGGGCGACGAGCACAACCGGGCCATCCTCGCCTTCCGCGAGTTTGTCGCTCCGGACGGCGAATCGGTGGCTGCTCTGCGCGCGCGCGTGGTCGAGTTCGTGGAGAGCCTGCCCGCGGGACGCCACCTGCTCTTCACCCATGGGGGCGTGATCCGAGTCCTCGCGCGCGACCTCGACCTCGACCGCTTCGTGGCCACCGGCACCGTGGTCGCCCTGGACTGGCGGCGCCAGGAGCTGGTCTTCCTACACGAGCCCGGGCCGGTGACGTCGTAGCGGGTCGGCACCCGGTGCACCACCGAGCCACCGAGGGACCAACACCCACGCACCCCGGCCTGTCTCCTTAGCCAGAAAGCACGGCAACTATCACAACTGCCTCGAAGCGTTGTAGCCTTAGGCCGAACGAACCTGGGCCATGAAAGGCTGCATGAGAACCGCGACAGGCCCCGTCCCGCTACGCCCCGTTCAGGTGGTCAGCTGCATTGGCTGGGTAATATCAGCATTGGCGATCGCAGCCTTACCGCTTGGGGCACAGGACTGCGCGTTCCATGTCCCGGTTGATGGGACTCTCACGTCCGTCAGCAACATCATTGAGCTGTCGGATTCAAGGGTCTTGGTGAGCGGGCTACAAGGCTTGCACGAGCTGAGAGGAGGCTATCTCGTCCGCATTACGGCCGACAAGGTCCTGCGGGAAGTCAACAGTGTCGTTGAGCTATCAAACGGTCAGGTACTGGTCGCGGCCAACCAAGGCCTCTTCCTGCTGCACAACGGCAGATTGGCCAACGTACCCTCAGACGTGGAGGCCCGGGAAGTCCGGGCGATTGGGGAGTTGCCAAGCGGTCGAGTGCTGGTAGGCAGCGAACGGGGTTTGTTCGAGTTCAAGAACGGCAAGTTGGTCGCAACCCTGGTGGACGACGTTACGCACGGCTCGATAACGGATTTCGTCATCCTGAAGGACGGGCAAGTCCTGGTTGTTGGCAGTGGGATGGTAGCACGTTTGACGGCCAACGGCCTCAAGCGGGTGTCAGATGCTCCAGCGACGCTATCTTCCTATGGAGTCGTTGAACAGAGCAGTGGGCGGACGTTCCTTCGCGGGACAATCGGATTGCAGGTCCTTCGAGGTGGTCAGTTCTTACCCCTTCAAGAGGACCGCTTCGTGGGTGCTGTCTGGAACGTCACAGAGCTGTCCAACGGGCGGATACTGGTGGGCTCCACTGAAGGCCTGTTCCACCTGCTGGGTGGCAGACTGTCTCCAATATTGCCGAGGGGCCAAACCGGGGAAGTTGAGCAGATAAGCGAAGGGCCAACCGGCCAAGTCCTGGTCGGCACAGAACGCGGTCTGTTCCGACTGAAGGCCCGCAAGCTGTTACCGTTGCAGTCGGAAGCAGAGACGCGTCGGGTCCTCGTAGTCGCCCAGGTAGCCGACGGACGCGTACTCGTCGGAACCCAACTCGGCTTGTTCTGCCTAGAGGGCGACAGACTCATCCGGGTCCCCGCCGACCGGGACACCGGCGTCGTCTGGAGAATCTCGGAGCTCACCGACGGACGTGTCTTCGCCTTCGGGCAGTACGGACTTCTTCAGATTGAGCGCGACCGGCTGGAGTCGGCATCGGTGCGCTATCAGGACATTGGGGTTCAGTCGACGGCATTGAAGACCGAGTTCTCCTTAGCCGTGAGCATAGAACATCGGTGCGCCCGTGCTATCGGCTCATTCCAGCCGCGACTAGTCGTCCAGGGGCGCGAGCAGCCGCTCCCGTACTCTGAGGCCATTCCTACTGAGGCGACCACCGAGACGGTCGTGAGGTTCCACGTTCCACCATTCGAGCAGAAAGGGACGTTCTGTGCGCAGCTCCAGCTGAGGGACGGGACATCGGCCAAGTACGTCGACGTCGGGAACCCCTACAGCATACGGGTCGATTGGGGTTTCGTGGATCTGCTGAAATCTCGGGGCTGGATCATCACTGTACTGCTGGCTGTGCTGCATCTGGGCGTCTTCCTCCCGCTGCTCCTTTGCGCCCCGTTCAAACCAAAGTGCTTCTCTGTGCTCACCTCGGCGGGCTGGGGAAAGCTGGGGTTCTATACGTGGCTGTTGATCCGGTTTTCGCGCGCGGCGCAGCTTTGGCTCTTCGCCGGTTACTACAAAGCTGTTCAAGACAGTCTTGCCAGTGAACCCGACCCTTACTGCCCGGTGCCGCTCACCGCCGAAGATGGCATGCAATACGGTGCGACGCAGGTCTTGCGTCTGCTGGGGTGCCAACCTCGGCTCTGGGTGCAAGGTAATGCCGGGATGGGCAAGACCGTCTTCGTCAGGAGGCTTCTGCGCGAGTACTTTGAGCCGCATGGGTCAAAGGGTATTTCGCCGAAATTCCGCGAACATGGGTACGTCCCCGTCTTCGTTAACCTTCGCGAGTACGCAGACCTTCCGGTCCCCGAGAGTCGCCGGCAGGATTGGGTGATCGAGGCGGCCCGCGCAGCCCTGGAAGAGCGAGGCTTTGTGTTTGAGGATTCCGCGCTCCTTCGGGTGCTCGTGGCTGACGGGCTCTTCGCGATCATCATGGATGGGCTCAACGAAACCGAGCGCGGCGAGGAGGTAGTGCAGGCTTCGCGCCGCATGCCGAACCTGCGGATCCTCGTGACTTCCCAAGACCTCAGCAGGGGCTTCACGGTTCTCCGCCTTCCTCCCGATATCAAGGCATTTGCGGACCAACTCCTTGTTCTGTACCTTGGAGAGCAGAGGGGCAAGGCGACGTACCAACAGATCGCCGGGACCGGCCTCCTCGACGAGGTTCAGTCAGGGTACGACATCCGTCTCGTGGCTGACTTGAGTGCTGACCTAGAGAATCTCGACCAACTTCCAGTGTCCCGACTGCACCTGTACCAGACGATCATGTCTCGTGTGAGGCTGGCGGACGGCAGGACCTTCGACGATGCCGCCCTGTGCAGGATGGCATGGGACCTGTGGCGGGCAGGGAACCGCAGGATCAGGGCTGGACAGGATCTCACAACAAGCCAGGTGGGCCAACTCCGATCGACGGAGGCGGCCGTGTTGAGCGCCGTTGGTGGCGGCACATACGAGTTCCGGCATGACCAGATGCGTGCCTTCCTCGCGGCAAGGTGGGTGGTGAGTCACTCCGCGTCAATCGGAGGGATGCTGAAGTGGCTTGATGACGATGGAATCTGGGCGCTCGGCCGAACTGACCAAGAGGAAATGTGGAACTTCCTTGCCCAGATGGTAGCTGGCGAGAGGGGTCTTGAGGCGGCAGAGGAAGTCTGGAAATTCGCGACCGACAAGGTAGAGAGAGCCCTGCTACAACACGCCCTCCAGCGTGAGGCACAGGCACGAGGGTGGGCGTTCATGCGCCCTAACTCTTGATGCTGGCAATGACGAATCATGGCCCGCCGACGAAGGCCTCTTGCGCGATCAGGTGACTCCCCAGGGGAATCCCTGATCCTCCAGGTGTCCATGACCCCGCCGGGTCATCCGGTTCTCCTCGAGGGTGTAGGTTCCACGGGTGCGCAACTCGCAAAGCTAGGGCTTTGTGGTCCAGGGCCTGTCGCTGGCCGTTGTCCTCCCTTTGAGTGGAAACCAGCAACGACTGGCGCGAGGTCTTGGTGTCTTGGTGCCTTGAAACTCTGCCTGTCCGCGGCCTACGGCGCGGCCTCGCTGACGATGCGTTCGACAAGGGCATGGCCCTCGGGGGTGTCGGGGATGATCCCCGGCTTGAGCAGGCGCCGGGTCAGCTCGACCCAGATCGGCTCGGCCGAGAAGACCTGGCGGAAGAGCGGCAGGGCCTCGTCCACGCTGCCAGCCGTGGCCAGGGTCACGGCCTGCCAGTACACCACCTCGACGATGCCCGGGGCGAGACGGGCGGCCTCGGCGTACTCCGCGCGAGCCGCCGCCAGGTCGCCGTGCTCGATGGCGACGTCGCCCCGGTTCATGTGCTCGTAGGCCCGGTGCACCTGGAGCAGGCGGCGCAGCTCGGTCAGCGGCTGCGGGTGGTCCTCGACCCGCAGCTCGACCACGCGGTCGGCCCACGGTCGGCCACTGCTCTGACCCTTGACCACCAGTAGCGCCGCCGACTGGCTGCCGCGGATGTCGCCGCCTGCGGCCTGGGCCGCCTCGAGCGCAACCAGCAGGCGCTCGGTGAGGTCGCCCCGGGCCGACTCGTAGGCCGCGGCCATGGCCGGGACCACGGCGTCGTTGTGCATCATGTTGGCCTGAACGCTATAGCCGTCGCCCCGGTGGTGGCCGGCCGACTCGATGCACTTGGCGCCGGTGTGCACCGCCACCCTACCCTCCCGGTCGACCATGGCCACCTGGCGCACGTCGCGGCCATCGTCGGCGCGGACCAGCGCGTCCACTGCCTGGCCGGCGGACATGCCGCTCGCCATCAGGGCCAGGCCACGCGGTCCGTAGGCCGGGTCGACCAGGGACTGGGTGGCCACGACACCGACCCCGGCCTCGGCCCAGGTCACCGCGCTCCCGACCGAGAACCAGTGCGACTGCACGGCCACGCCGAGCTCGCCGCTGGCCGCGTCGCGGGCCACGATCGAGTAGGTGTGCACCGGTCGCAGCGGCTCGGCGCCGGCGGCCGCGGCCGCGGCCGCTCCCAGTGTCCAACAGCCGATCCAAAGTGTCACCCATCGAGTACACGAGTGGCTCATGACGACCCTCCAGTCGCGGCTGTGTCGTTTTGGCAGGTCCGACCCCGGCCGCGCGTCCGGCGTACCGACGAGACCTGGCACGATGGTTGCAATGTGACGGGGGCGCGAGCAGAGCGAATCTGCCGCACGCATCATACCCCCTCCTTCCCCTTGAGCGGGCCCCCGGGTCCGCTCCCCTTTTTGTTGGCCGGAAGCGGCGCATCCGCATCTCCCGCAGGCCGTGATTCGGCCTGATCTGCGGCGCTTCCTCGCCCTCGCGACGATGCCCGACCACCATCCCCGGCCTGGAACGCAGACCTCCACCCCGCAATCCATGGGTCGAGGGTGGCTCAGGGGGGGCGGCCCACGTTTCAGTCAGGCGCTAGGGCTTCCTTCGCCCGCTGCAGGCGCTGGCGGGCCTCCTCGTCCTCGCTCGCGATGCCGCGCCGCAGCCAGGCCTCGTCACCCGAGGCAAAGGAGAACTCGTGGCGGTGAGAGCAAAAGGCGTGCAGCCCGACCTCGTCGCAGTCGGTGAAGAGGATCAACGGGTAGAGCACGCAGCCCTCGGGCCGGTGGGGATAGACGGTGCACCTGCCCTCGGCGAGGAACACGCAGCGTCCGTCCACGTTGCGGAGGCGCAGATAACCGTCCTCGTCCTGACGGTAGAAGTCGCGCTGGCCGGCCCGCTCGAGCCGTGCCACATCCGCCAGCCTCAGGCTCATCCGGGTGTCCTCACAGCAGGCGTGGCACCCGTGACGCTGGCATGGCCCCTGGCCGCGACTTTCCGGCTTGGCTCGCCGCCACATCCCCGTCCATCCTACACGCGACCGAGAGGCGCGGACGCACAGGAACCCTTGCTGCTCGGTGCCCTGGTGGTTTGCCCTGCTACTCCTCGAGCCCGTCCAGAGCCGCCCGAGCCTCGGCCAGGATGGCGTCGGCCGACAGGGGCCGGCCGACTGCGGCGCGCATCCAGGCGTCGGGCGTGAGCCGGCCGAGGCGCATCATCCGCTCCACCTCGGCGCCGAAGTCACCGGCGGCGAGCTTGGCCGCCACCTGGTGCGCGATGGGGTGCGCGACGGCGTAGTTGGGCAGGTAGAGCGGGTAGTCGAGCATGTGCGAGTAGATGGCCAGGAGCTCGCAGTCGCGGCTGCCCAGGAGGGGCGCGAAGTGGGCGTTCCAGACCTCGCGCGCGATGGCCAGAGTGGCCTCGCGCAGCTCGGCCGGCGTGGCCTCGGGGTGGGCGTAGAGCCAGCGCCACATGCGCATGTCGACCAGGGACACGCCGGCGATCTCGAAGGCGTTCCAGAGGGTGCCCAGGGCCTCCTCGCGGTCGCCCTGCCCGGAGCCCGGCGCCACGCCCAGAACCTCGAGGTCGCGGGCCTGGAAGACGTAGGCCACAGCCTCGGTGAAGGCCGGTCCGGGCACGCCGCTGAGCGCCCAGTGGTCGACGCGGTCGAGCGAGAGCACCTGCTCGACGTTGTGGCCGAGCTCGTGGAGGGCGATGTTGAAGCCCTTGGCGTCCATCCCCGCAGGCCCGAAGCGGGTGCGGAGGTGGGCGGCGTCGCCGCGTCGCACCGCGCCCATGGCGTGACCCGAGCCCCGGGCCGGGTCGACCACGATGCGCTCGGCCAGCCAGGACGCCGTGTCGGGGGCGAAGCCGAGCTGGCCGAGGATTGCCGGCAGGTCGGCCTGGAACGCCGCCACGTTAGGGTAGCGGGTGCCCACCGCCTGGTCGAGGCGCTCCTGGGACAGCCGGCCGCGGGCCGAGAAGCCCGGGTACCAGATGTCGAAGGGCTCGAGCGGGCGGCCCAGCCGCCGCTCCACAACCCGCGCCTCCTCGCGCAGGTCGGCCGAGGTCAGGATCGCCAGCAGCAGTGACTCCAGCTCGGCCTCGGGGACCTGCAGCTCGCCCTCGAAACGGCGCGCCATATAGGTCGGCGTGGCCGGGCAGAAGGGGTCGGCATGGCGCTCGGCGCGAAAGACCTCGAGGATGTGCCGGTAGCGAGTGTCGGGCTCGCGCTCGACAGCGACCGTATCCCCACCCAGGGCGCGCACCTGGTTGCTGAGCGGGCACCACTCGAACCCGCCGTTGTCGATCACAGCCGCGGGCACCTCCTGGCGCACAATGCGTTCCATGACCCGCTGGATGAGGCGCTGTCGGGCCAGGCCGTCAGGCTCGGCGTACTGGGCCTTGAGCTCGTCGCGCAGACCCCAGTGGCTGATCAGGCGCAGGCCCTCGGGGAAGACCCTGGCGCCATCGGCGTCGAGCAACCGGTCCATGCGGATGTTGTAGCCGGAGACGTAGGCCTCGGCGGCGGTGATGGCCTCGGTGATGCCTTGGGCAACCTCGGCCGGGACCCGGCTCGCGAAGCGGTCCAAGAGCCGCGACCGGGCCCAGGTCTCGCGGTCCCAGCCGGGGCCGAGCTCGAGGCGCTCGGCCAGGGTGTGGACCGGGAAGTTGAGCAGGGCCAGGAAGGCGACCTTGGAGCGGAACAGGTCGTCGGTGACGTGTGCGCCCAGCTCCACGCTCGCCAGCAGCCGGTCGAGCTCGATCACCTCGCCGGTGTCCAGGTCCTGGGGTCGCCGCAGCTCGCGCGTCACCTCGTGCAGATGGCCGTCCATCTGCTCGAGCACCAGCTCGAGGCGGGTAAAGGTCCGGGCCAAGCCCGGCTCGTCGGCGATGAATCCGCGCTCGCAGAATGCCGCCATCTCCTCGTCCGTGCCGTCCGCAGGCCACCAGCGCTCGGCGACCTGGCCTACGCCGCGCCGGATGCGTGCCTCGTGCTCGACGCCGTGCGTCGCGACCAGGGTCGAGACCACCCTCTCGACGTCGATCGCCACCCGCTCCGCGGCCGCCGGGCGCACGCAGGCGAAGGCGAGCAAGACCACCACCAACCCGGGAATCGCGCTCCGCATGGGAAAGCCTCCAGCCTGCCCGGAGAACAAGTCCGGGCAGGCTGGAGTATAGCCGCGCGTCCGCAGAGGGCGCGCGGGCTCACGCCCGATGGGGTGTGAACCTCACGGTCAGCACGTAGATCACGTCGACCGGCTTGCCCCCCAGGGTCGAGGGCTCGAAGCGCCACTGCTCGACCGCGGCCACGGCGGCCTCGGTCAGGCCCAGGGGCTCCCCGCGTAGAACCTTGCCCACCCGCACCGCGCCCTGGCGGTCGATGACGCACTCGAGGATGACCACGCCGCCGAAGCCGGCGTTGAGCGCCACCTGCGGGTAGTCCGGGCTCGGCGCGTGGATCTTGACCGGCTTGGTCATCCGAGAGTCCCAGATCCGGAGCTCGTCAGGCGAGAGCCCACGCTCGGGCTCGGGCGGAACCTCGACTTCGGTCTCGATCCACTGGTCGTCGATCGGGACGTCGAAGACCGCGCGCGGCTCCTCCTCGCGCACCGGCTCGGGGCCGTCCGGGTCCTGGTCCGGAGTCGGGATCTTCTGCACGGGCGGAAGCTGGATCTGCGGTTGCTCCGGCAGCGGCGGCTGGAACTGGTACTGCCGGACCACGTAGAGCCGCGGTTTGGGCTGGTCCTGGCCGGTCGCGGCCCGGGCGAGGCTCGGCCAGTGAGCCGCGAACAGGGCGACGTGCACGACCACGGCCGCGGCCACGGCCCAGCCCAGGCAGCGGGCGTCCTCCCGCTCCCCGCCGGCGATGATCTCCATGACGGTCGGTGGCACCACCGCCGCGCCCCGCTCCTGCGACGTCCTGCCCTCGACCATGGCTCACCTCCCTGGGACCGGACGGCGGCCCGCCCGGCCGTTCTGTCCAGTGAGATGCGCGCCGCGGCCCGCGGTTCCACGGTCACGCGCGGGCAGCGCCGAGTTGCGGGTCGCGGCTCGCGGCCGCAGGCTCAGTCCAGGGGTCGGAAGCCCGGTGGAGGCTGGTGGACCTCTGCGCCAGGCGCCTCGGGCAGACCCTCGCCCGCGGCCCTGTCCGGGAGGGTCAGCCCTGCGACCCGCCGGAAGGCCGGCCAGCCCTGGAGCAGGAGCTCGACGTCCTGCTCACGCAGGGCGTAGAGCGCGCGGTCAGCGTTGCCCCGCGCCGGGTACACCCTGCCCCATCGCTGATCGTCGGTGGCGCGGCCGATCTCGAGGGCGGCCGCCGACCCGTCGGCGAGGCCGACGGCGACCGTCGCCCAGGGCTGGCCGAGCCCACCGCCGTCGCCGCTGGCGTCGCCGACCACGCCAGTGGCGCGGAGGAAGAGCAGCGCCCGCACGAAGCGCTGGACGCTGGCCGGGTCGAAGTCGAGCTCCGCGGGTGGTTGGGCGCCGGCAGGGTCGACGTTCCACTCGCCGTCCATCCTGGCCCCGAAACTCAGCTCGCTCCCACTGCGGGCGATGCGCAGGCTGCGGGCACTGGCGAGGTCGAAGCGGAGCGGCCGCAGGTCCCGCAGGTCCACGAGCCGCTTGCGCAGATTGGCGGAGAAATAGGCGGGAATGACGAACAGCCCGTCGCGCTCCTCGACCCTGGCGTAGACCTCGTCCGCGCCCGCGCCCGCGCCGAGGTGGATGACCGCGGTCCCGTCCTCGGTCTCGACCTCGACCACGTCGTGCGCGCCGCTCAGCCCGGCCGCTGGGTCGTCGACCGCGATCTCGGCCCGGCGCGAGGCCTTGAGAAGCATGGCGCTGCCCACCACCAGGCGCGCCAGCAGGCCATCGAAACGAAAGCCGTCCGGCACCAACGAGAGGTCCTCCAGCCGCCACTCCTTGCCTCGCTCTGGCGGAACCACGGCCCACGGCCGCTCGCCGACCAGGCGCACCTCGAGGCGGCGCACGTCCTCGAGCCCACCCACCACTAGCTTGAGCTCGGACCACTGGCCGACGTCGACCGGGAGCAAGCGGTGCAGGGGCAGCGAGACACGAAACACGCTGTCGCCGTCGCTGCGTCGCAGGTGGGAACCGCCTGCGGCAGCCGGCCCCACGACCAGCTCGGCCGCGGCCTCGCCGGCGCTCCAGAGCCCGACGAGCAGGCCGTGGTCCAGGTCCACGCCGAGCTGAGCGTGCCGATCCCGGGAGGTGGTGACCACCTCCACGGTGTCGATGCGGGAGAGCGCCGCCAGCGCCCGTTCGACCATAGCCGGATGGGCGCGCTCGCCCGAGGCCAGGCGCCACCCCTCCCCGCCCCGCTCGAGCTCGACCCTGCCCTCGGCCGAGCTCAGGCTCATCCGATCAACGGCCTCGATGTCGAGCCCGGCGAGCGAAAGCCGCTCGCCCCCGCGCGCCGCAGGCCGCAGCTTGACCACCACGACGACCACCAGCAGGACGACGAAGACGACCACGGCGAGGACGGTCGAGCGTCGCACCGGCTACCTCCTCGCGAGGCCTGCCGCGACACCGGCCCGACGACGCTCGCGCAGGCGCCAGCGGATCAGCCCGAAGAGGATGAACAGGGCCGGGGCGCCGACGATGTTGCCGTACTTCAAGACCGCCCGGGTCGAGTCGTCGAGCTCACGCAGGGGACGCACCACCTGGCCGCGCGAGCGGATCGCGAGCAAGCTCTCGTCGGCCAGCAACCAGTCGACCATGTTGAGCACCAGAGTCTGGCCAGCGCCGGCCAGCGAGTGGTCCTGGATCAGGGACGAGCCGCCCACCACCAGCACGCGGCCCCGACCGCCCTCCACGCCCGGGACCCCGACCAGGAGCGGGTACGGCCCGCTCATACCGTGACTGGCCGGCCAGCTGCGCAGCGGGTTGAGGTCATAGGGAGGGCTCTCGATCCAGCTCTGCGGCGAGGAGGTGACGAGCACCTCGACCACGCCGCCGCCGGCTCCCGGAACGACCTCGAGCGGGCTCACGAAGGGCAGCGCCACGCTGCTCAGGCCGCGGGTCAGCGGGTGGTCCTGGTCGAGGTCGCGCGCGAGCGGGATCAGCGGGTACTGTACCGGCTGGGGCGCGGTCACCGCACCCTGCTGCGCGTTGACGGTCACGGTGGCGCAGCTGGTGTCAGCGACCAGGCCCGACCCCACGCGCACGCCCCAGCTGGCGAGCAGGCCGTCGAGACCGTGCGCGACCTCCTCGTACTCGGTGCTCAGCGGCTGGACGCGGACGCGGTCGAGGAACAGGGCGGCCGAGCCGCCGCCTGACACGAAGCGCTCGAGGGCCGCCACCTGGGCGGCGTCGAAGGGTTCCCGGGGGCCGATGACGAGCACCGCGTCGACCTCGGCCGGGACCGACTTGCCGGCACCGAGGTCGACGGTACCGACCTGGTAGAGCTGGCCGAGCAACCGGGCGAGCGAGGTCAGCTGTGCCGCCCGCTCGAGCTCGCCGGGCCCGGGCACGATGCCCACCAGCGGGACCTTGTCCCGGCTCAGCTTGCGGATCCGACTGGTCAGGTCGTACTCCAGGGACGAGGTCCGCAGCACCGCGGGCAGGACCTCGCGGCGCTCGCCGTAGCGCAGCACGACGCCCATGTAGACCCGCTTGACCTCGAGGCGGTCGCCCTCGGCCACGCGCACCTCGAGCGGTTGGATGCCCAGCGTGCGCAGCTCGCGCTCGAGCGCGGTCTCCTCGCGGATGGCACGGCCGAAGACGTCCTGCTGCACCTGCTGTTTCTTGGCCCGGCCCGCGGCTGACTCGGAGCGTGCCGGGTCCACGACCTGGTAGGCGACGTGACCGCCGGCGGCCACGTAGTACTCGTCGAGCAGGTCCTGGACGAAACGGGCCCGCGCGGCGTGGGGCGGCGGCAGGTCGTGCGAGAGATAGGCCGTGATCGTGAGGCGGTCGTCGAGCTCGCGGACGGCCCGCCGCGACGCCTCGGACAGGGTGTAGAGCCGGTCCCGGGTCAGGTCGAGGCGCACGAACCAGCTCTGGCCGAGGATGTTGACGAGCACGATGCTGCCGATGACGGCGGCTGCGGCGAGGCTGGTGTCGAAGGCTCTCCGGCTGGCCATCGTTACCTCCACTCGTCAGGCGTGGCGCCGGGCGAGCGCCCGCACCGCGCCGTAGAGCGCCACCGCAGTCAGCGACAAGAAGTAGAGGACGTCGCGCGAGTCGAGGACGCCGCGGGCCAGGTTGGCGAAGTGGAAGTCGAGGGACAGGTACTGGAGCATGGGGCCGAGGGCGGCCGGCACGACGGCGCTGACCTTGTCCGCAAGCCACAGGGCGAACCCGAGGAGGAGGCTGAGGATAAAGGCGACGACCTGGTTGCGGGTGGAGGCCGAGCACATCACGCCGATGCTGGCGAGGGCCGCCCCGCACAGCAGCAGGCCGAGGTAGCCGCCTGCCACCGGCCCCCAGTCGAGGTCGCCGATTGCGGCGATGGTTAGAGCGTAGAGCAGGGTCATGGCCAGGGCCGAGCCGATCACAGCCAGCGCTGCGAGGAGCTTACCGACCACGACCTCGAGGTCGCGCACCGGCATGGTGACGAGGAGCTCGAAGGTCCCGGAGCGTAGCTCTTCGGAGACCAGGCGCATGGTGATGGCCGGCACGCAAACCACGAGCACGAGCGGGGTGACGGCGAAGAACGAGCGCAGACTGCTCGCCCCGGCCAGGAACGCGGTCCAGAAGAAGAGGGCGCCCGACACCAGCAGGAAGGCGGACACCACCACGTAGGCCACCGGCGAGCTGAACGCGCTGCGGATCTCGCGCCGGGCGATGGCGAGCAGGTTACGCATCCGCCGCTCCCGGCTCGGCGGTCAGCCGGCGGAACGTCTCTTCCAGGGAGACCGCCTCGCGCCGCAGCTCGAGCACGGCCAGGTCAAGGGCCAGCGCGGCCTCGAACAGCTCGCGACGGGGGTCGCGCCCGGCAGTGGCGTCCACCACGGCCCGCAGGGTCCCGGCCTCCTCGCCTGGGGTCAGCGACGCGCGCTCCACGGAGTCGAGATCGGCAAGGGCGCCCTGCACTGCCGCCGCCTCCAGGGCCGCACCGGTGCGCGACGCCAGCAGCACGTGATAGCGGCCCTGACTCGCGCCGCCCGTCAGGCTCGCTACCGTGAAGTCGGCCTTGAGACGGCCCTCGGCGATGATGATCACGCGGTCGCAGGTCGCCTGCACCTCGGGCAGGATGTGGGTCGACAGGACCACGGTCTTGTCGCGACCCAGCTCGCGCACCAGGCCGCGGATCTCGGCGATCTGATTGGGGTCGAGCCCCGAGGTGGGCTCGTCCAGGATCAGGACGTCGGGGTCGTGGATCAGGGCCTGGGCCAGCCCCACCCGCTGCCGAAAGCCTTTGGAGAGCTCGCCCACGTCGCGACCGAGCACGTCGCCGAGACCGCACACCGCCACCATCGCCCGCAGGCGCTCTCCACGCCGCGCCCTGGGTACGGCCCGCAGCTCGGCCGCGAGCTCGAGGAGCTCGACCACCATCATGTCGTCGTAAAGCGGGGCGTTCTCCGGCAGGTAACCGATCAGCGAGCGGGTGTGGAGCGAGTCCTCGGCCACCCTGCGGCCCTGGATCAGGGCCTCGCCGGCCGTGGCCCGGACGAACCCGGCGAGGACCCTCATGGTGGTCGTCTTGCCGGCGCCGTTGGGCCCCAAGAACCCCACAACCTGGCCTCTGGGGACGGCGAAGGAGATCCCCTTCAAGGCCTGGGTCGGGCCATAGCTCTTGACCAGGTCGCGCACCTCGATCATGGACCCGCTCAATCCGTCCTCCGTCGCCAGGCCGGGCCAGGCAGCGTGTAACGCTACCGCAGCGCCGGCCGGGGGGCAACCCGCATCACGCCTGGCGAGGCTCTCTCGACCGGACCACGCCAAGGCGCGGAGGCGCCGAGACAAACAGCCTCCACCCCCCCGGGGATTGTCCATGAGCCGATGCGGGGGTTGCTCCACCTGCGACCCATGCTGATGCTAAAATGAGCACCGGTGTGCAAACAGTATGGACGAGGGTGTGGTGCGCCTCCAGCGAAGACCGGTCGACCGTCGGCTGGTCTTCGTCAGGTTGGTTTTGATTTCACGGTCTAGGAGAGGAAGGAGGGAGAGTATGAGGTCGCGCGCGCTGTTCCTGGTCCTCGGGGCGCTGGCCGTGTGCCTGCTCGCCCTGACCCCGCAGGTCGGCTTCGCCCAGGGGGCGACCACCGGCAACATCATGGGTACGGTGACGTCCAAAGACGACGGGTCCGCCCTGCCCGGTGCAACCGTCGAAGCGCTCCATCAACCCACCGGCACCAAGTACCGGGCCATTACCCGAGCGGATGGCGGGTTCAGCATGCTCAACGTCCGCGTCGGCGGTCCCTACACGCTCAGCGTCACCTTGCAGGGTTTCGAGCCGGCGACCAAGGGGGACTTCACGGTCCGCCTGGGCGAGGACCTCGACCTGGCCTTTCAGCTCAGCCTGACGGCATTCACCGAAGAGCTGGTCGTCTATGCCGAGCCGAGCTCGATCTTCAGCCCGTTCCACACCGGCGCAACAGCCAACGTGGGGCAGACCGCCCTCGAGTCGCTGCCGACCATGTCGCGCTCCTTCGAAGACTACGCTCGCACGTCGGTCTACTTCAACCCCGTGGCCCTGAACGAAGGCGCAGCCGCGATCGCGGTTGCCGGTCGCAACAACCGTTACAACAACATCCAGATCGACGGCGCGGTCAACAACGACCTCTTCGGTCTCGCCGCCCAGGGTACGCCTGGTGGCCAGGCCGAGACCCTGCCGGTCAGCCTCGACGCCATCCAGGAGCTGCAGCTGCTGGTCTCGCCCTACGACGTGCGCCAGGGCGGGTTCTCCGGTGGCGGCATCAACGCCATCACCAAGACCGGCGCCAACCAGTTCCACGGTTCCGGCTTCTACTTCACCCGCGACGACGGCATGGTCGGAGATCGCGAGGTCAACGGCGAGGACACGGAGATCGCCGAGTTCAGCCAGGACCAGTACGGGTTGTCCCTCGGCGGCCCGATCGCGAAGGACAAGGTGTTCTTCTTCGTTTCCGCTGAGTTCACCCGCAAGGACAACCCCAGCGGCTACTCGATCGGCAACACCGGCCAGGACTGGGGCCACCACGAGGAGGGGCAGCGCTTCCGCGACATCCTCATCAACACCTATGGCTATGACCCGGGTGGGCTCGAGGAGACCATCCGGACCACTGACTCGGACCTCTTCTTCGGCCGCCTCGACGTCAACCTCGGGGACGCCCATCAGCTCACCCTCCGCCACAACTACGTCGACGCGGAGAACATGCTCGCCTACCCGAGTGCCTCCACCTACTACTTCCCGGACAACTTCTACAGCTTCACCGACGAGACCAATTCCACCGTGCTCCAGCTCAACAGCGTGTTCGGCAGCGACCTCTTCAACGAGGCGCGCGTGACCTACCAGACAATCGCGGACACCCGCGGCGGTCCGACCGTCTTTCCGCAGGTGTCGGTCGAGCTACCGGACGGCGACGTCCTGCGCGCCGGCCGCGAGCAGTACTCGACCGCCAACTCCCTCGACCAGGACATCCTCGAGATCAACGACGACCTGACCTTCATCGCCGGCGACCACACCGTCACGCTCGGCACCCACAACGAGCTCTTCAGCTTCAAGAACGTGTTCATTCGCGACGCGTTCGGTGTCTATTTCTTCGACAGTCTGGACAACTTCGAGCTCGGCTACGCCGAGACCTACAGCTACAGTTACTCCAACACCGACAACCCGCAGCAGCCGGCGGAGTTCGACGTCCAGCAGTACGGCCTCTACGTCGGCGACGAGTGGGCAGTCAAGTCCAACCTCTCCCTGACCTACGGCCTGCGCGTCGATGCCCCGTTCTTCCCCGACGAGCCGACCTACAACCCGGCGGTGTATGCGCTCTATGGCATCGACACCAGCGAAGTGGCGAGCGGCAACGCACTGTGGGCGCCGCGCCTCGGCTTCAACTGGGACGTCACCGGCGAGGGCAAGCGTCAGCTGCGCGGCGGCACCGGCATCTTCGCCGGCCGCACTCCCTACGTCTGGATCTCCAACCAGTACGGCAACACCGGCATCGAGTTCACGCGCATCTCGGCCACCATCGACTACGACTTCCCCGTGGGTCCCGACAACAACATCCCGTTCGTGGCCGACCCCTACAACCAGCCCACCAACCTCGGCTCTGCCGCCACCAACGAGATCAACGCCATGGACCCGGACTTCGAGTTCCCGCAGGTCTGGCGTACCAGCCTGGCCTACGACCACGACCTCGGCTGGGGGGGCCTGGTCGGCTCGATCGAGGGCATCTACTCCCAGACGATCAAGGACATCGCCTATCAGGATCTCAACCTCGAGCAGACCGGGACCCTGGAGGACGGCCGGCCACAGTACGGCAGGGTGTCGAGCGATTACGCCTACCTGATCTACCTCACCAACACCGACGAGGGCGAGCAGTACAGCATGGCCCTCAACCTGCACAAGCCGTTCGCCAGCGGCTTCACCGCCGACGTCGGCTACATCTGGGGCGAGTCCAAGTCGATCAACGACGGTACCTCGAGCCAGGCCAGCTCCAACTGGCGCAAGCAGCCCGCGATCGACGCCAACGACCCCGAGCTGTCGATCTCCAACTACAACGTCGAGCACCGCTTCGTGGCCACCGCGTCGTACTCGTTCCACTTCAGCGACGCGATCGGATCGACGGTGGCTCTCTTCTACAACCACCAGTCCGGTCGCCCCTACTCCACCACCTACTCGCGCGACATGAACGGCGACTACCAGGACAATGACCTGATCTACGTGCCGGCAAGCGAGGACGAGGTCGTCATCCAGAACGGCACCTGGGAGGAGCTCAACGCCTACATCGAGGCTGACGAGGGCCTGCGCAACGCCCGCGGCGAGATCGTCGACCGCAACGCCAGCGAGGCTCCCTGGACCCACACCTTCGACTTCCACTTCGGCCTCAACTTCGACATCAAGTCAGTGCGCCCCGAGCTGACCTTCGACATCATCAACCTTGGCAACCTGATCGATAGCGACTCGGGCCAGGTCCGCTACGCCGCCTTCAGCGAGGTCTCGCCGATCCGGCATCGCGGCTACGAAGAGGGCACCGGCAAGCCGATCTACGAGCTCCTGTACACCGATCCCGACGACCGCTGGTCGTACGACGACCTGCGCTCGCGCTGGCAGGCCAGGCTGGGGCTGCGCCTGAGCTTCTGACCGCGAACCTCGTGCCTTCTTGGGTGGGGGCCGCAGGGCCCCCACCCTGTTCTTTCAGAGCACCAGGGCGGGCGCGCAGGGAAGCGGCGCGCCTGCCGGTGACCGGCAGCGGGCGGTCGCAGCACGGGCGCTCTTCGTGTAGACTGTCCCGCTCAGGGAGGCATGGAATGCATCGGCGGGATACGGCTCTCGTCAGTGTGGTGATCGTCGCGCTCACCTGTGCGTCCCCTGCTCTGCGCGCGGCCCGAGCGCAACCGCTCCCGTTCGTGCTCATCGTCCATCCCGACAACGCGGTCCAGGCGCTCGAGCGCGAGAAGACGTCCGACCTCTTCCTGCGAAGGACGACTCAGTGGCCGGACGGCACCCCGGTCGAGCCGGTGGACCTGGTGGAGAGCTCGGCCGTGCGCGAGGAGTTCTCGCTCGAGGTTCACGGTCGCTCCGCCGCCAACATCCGCAGCTACTGGCAACGCCAAGTCTTCTCCGGCGGGCTCGTGCCACCGGTCGAGGTCGCCTCGGATGCCGAGGTCGTGGCCCACGTCCGGACCACTCGCGGCGCGATCGGGTACGTCTCGGCAGGCGCCGCTCTCGTGGGCGTCAAGCCAGTGTCCCTTGTCACTCCTCCGCGCCTCCTCCAGGAGACGCCGGCCGCCTACACGGCCCTGGCACGCAGGTTCCGGGTCCAGGGTGAGGTCCGCCTGAGGGTGCTGATCGACCCCCAGGGCGGGGTCAAGAACGTCGAGGTCCTGCAGGGCCTGTCGCACGGTCTCACCGAAGAGGCCATCCGCGCCGTCCACAAGTGGAAATTCGCACCAGGCACGGCGGGCGGCTCCCCGGTCGAGGCCTCCCTCGAGGTCAAGGTGCGCTTCAGCCTGTAGCCCGGGTCCTGGTCTCCCCTTGACTCAGGTCGGGTGCGGTCCAGGCAAGGTCGGATTGAAACGCAAAGGCGCCAAGGGCGCGAAGACCAAGCACAAGACACTCTGAATGAATGCTTTGCGTTCTCTCCGTCTTTGCGTTTCAGAATCTGCTTGGGCCTGGTCGAGGTTGCAGAGGAGCTCGACCCGACTCAATGGGACAGGCATGACCCGGGCGAGGCCTTTCCCGCCCTCGCCGGGCGGCTCCTGTCGCGCTACCCTGAAGTGATGAGCTCGCGAGACCAGGACCTGCTCTTCGGGGTGGCGGCGCTGCAGTCGGGCCGGCTCGACGAGAAGCAGCTCCTCGACCTCGCCCGTCGCCTGCTCGCGTCGCCCGGGCTCGGCGCCGCCGAGGCGGCCCGCCAGGACGGCCTCCTCTCCAAGCCCGCGATCGCCGCGACCGAGTCCCTGGTCGAGTCCCTGCTCGAGCTCCACGGCGGTGACGCACAACGCAGCCTGATGGCCGCCGGCGCCGCCAATCCACCGGTGCTGCGCAGCATCGGCCAGCTCGCCCGCGAGCTCGCCCCGGTCGGCCCCGAGGGCGCCGCCCACCCGCTGCTGGAGCAGTGCCGGAGGACCTTGCTCGCCAGCCGCGAGCTCGAGCGCCTGTTCGAGGACGCCGCCAAGCTCCTCGACGAGGCCGACGTCCTGGTCGGCGGCGGACCGGCGCCCGACGGGGTCGGCAGGTACCAGCTCAGGGACGAGCTCGGCCGCGGCGGCCTCGGCCGGGTCGTGCTCGCCGTCGACCCCGAGCTCAACCGCGAGATCGCGGTCAAGCTCCTGCTCGCCCCGAGCCGGCCGCCGACGGCGGACGCCGACCACGGCTCGGCGGCGGTGTTCGAGCGCTTCGTGGAGGAGGCGCAGATCACGGGTCAGCTCGAGCATCCCAACATCGTGCCGGTGTACGAGCTCGGCCGCGCCGCCGACGGCACGCGCTACTACACCATGCGCCTGCTGCGCGGCCGCTCCCTGCGCAAGGAGCTCAACCACGCCTGGACCACCTGGCCGCGGCTCGACGCCATCGAACAGAGCCGAATCCGCATCCGTCTCCTGCAGACCTTCCTCGACGTGTGCAACGCGGTCGCCTACGCCCACACCCGCGGCGTCGTCCACCGCGACCTCAAGCCCGAGAACGTGATGGTGGGCGACTTCGGCGAGACCCTGGTCATCGACTGGGGCCTGGCCAAGGTGATCCCGGACGCGCCCCACCCGATCACCGTCTCGAGCCGCGTCGACCCGGAGCGCACAGGCGCGCCCGACGAGCGGGCCGGGCAATGGCGCGACCGGCAGATGCTGGACCGCATCCGCACGGTGCGCGAGCGAGCCGACTTCGCGACCCACGAAGGGGTCGTTCTGGGCACCCCGGTCTACGCCCCACCCGAGCAGGTCGAGGGCCGGGTGCGCGAGGTCGACGCCCGGTCCGACGTCTACTCCCTGGGGGCCATGCTCTACGAGATCCTGACCCTGCAAATGCCGTTCGAGGTCGGGCCCCTCGACCAGGTCGTGCGACAGGTTCTCTCGGGGGACGTGCCGACGCCGCGCCAGCGCGCGCCGGAGATGGACATCCCAGCCGAGCTCGAGGCCGTCGTGCTCAAGGCCATGGCGCGGGACAAGGCCGCCCGCTACCGGAGCGCGGACCAGCTGCGGGCTGCCGTCGAGGACTACCTGGAGGGGACCAAGCGGCGCGAGGAGGCGCTCCGCCAGGCCCGCCGGCTGGTCGAGGAGGCCGCCCGTCACGTCGACCGCCACCGCTCGCTGCAAGCCGAGCTCTCGACTCTCGAGGACGCCGTCCGCCGCCTCCACCGCGCCGTCAAGCCGTGGCAGCCGGCGGACGAGAAGCGAGACCTCTGGGAGCTCGAGGACCGCATCCGCGACGACCGCGGCGAGTCGACCCGTGCTTTCACCGCCGCGACCAACGCCCTGATGAACGCCCTCCACCACGCGCCGGACCTGGACCAGGCGAGGAACGGCCTGTGCGAGCTCTACTGGGGGGAGCTGGTCGCCGCCGAGACGCGCGACGACCACGTCGCCATCGCCCACTACCGGTCCATGGTCGAGCAGCACGACCCGGGCGGCTATGCCGAGCGCCTCAAAGGGGACGGCGCGCTCGAGATTCAGAGCGACCCGGCCGGCGCCGAGGTCTACCTCTTCAGGTTCCTGGAGAAGGAGCGCAGGTTACTCCCGGTCCCGGTCCTGACCCGCCCCGAGGACCCAGCCCGCCCGACGCCGCTGGGCGCGCGGTTGGGCGCGCTCGACCCTAACCGACCTCCCGAGTCCTGTTGCAGCCCCGACAACCTGCTCGGCGTCACCCCGACCCCGACGGCCGCCATCGAGATGGGCTCCTACCTGTGCATGGTCCGGGCTCCGGGCCGCCGCGACACCCGCTACCCGGTCCTCATCGAGCGCGCCGCGCAGCACCAGGGGAAGATCCGCCTCTTCTCTGCGGCCGAGGTCGGAGACGGCCTGGTCCACGTGCCTGGCGGGGCTTTTCTCTATGGCGGCGACCCCGACGCGGTGGCGTGCGGACGGCGTCAGGTCGTGGAGCTCGAGGACTTCTTCGTCGCCACCCACCCGGTCACCTGCCACGAGTATCTCGAGTTCCTCGACCACCTGGCCGAGAGCGATCCCGTCGAGGCCCGCCGGCGCTGCCCGCGCTCGGCGCCGGACGGCGGGCAGTACTGGTTCCAGGACGCCGCCGGCGCCCACCACATTCCGACCGCAGCGTGGGACGCCGCCGGTCCTGCCGACCGCGGCGGGCGCAAGCTGCAGAGCTCTCCGCTGTGGTGGCAGGAGGACTGGCCGGTCGTCGGCGTGTCCTGGGAGGACGCCGTGGCCTACTGCCGCTGGCTGTCCGGGCAGCGCGGCCGCAGCTTCACCCTGCTCGACGAGCGCCAGTGGGAGAAGGCCGCGCGCGGCGTCGACGGGCGCCTCTACCCCTGGGGCAACCGCTTCGACGCCACCTTCTGCAACTGCTCGACCTCACACCGGGAGGGCATGCGCCCGCTGCCGGTGACCGAGTCCCCGGCCGACGAGTCGCCCTACGGCGTGCGCGGCCTGGGCGGCAACGCCGCCGACTGGTGCCTCAACCCGCCCCAGCGCGGTGACGCCGAGGCTCTCTCCCAGCACCCCGACTGGCGCCTCCTGCGCGGCGGCGGCTGGGGCTCGATGGAGCCCTACCACCGCGCCGCCTCGCGCGGCGGCTACGTGCGCAGCTTCGTCCTCGACCACCTCGGCTTCCGCGTCTGCTCGAACCAGCCGGCGGGCGAGGAGCGCGTGCCGCAGCGTCCCGACGAAACGGCGAAGTGAGGGTCTGACGGCTGACGAGAGGGATGATCCGGTAGGCGGCCCTCGCCAGGGTTGTCCCGTCGCCCTCAGGTCCCATACAATCCGGCAATTGCCAGTAGCCGAAGAACCCGCCGATGGAGGGCAATCATGAGAACCTCGACGGTCTCGCAGTTCGTGGCAACGTTTTCCTGCGCTGTGCTGGTCACCCTGACCATTGCCCCATCCAGCGAGGCGGCGATTCCCCCCGGTGAGCGGGCTGCCCTGATTGCCCTTTACCAGGCCACCGGAGGGGACGAGTGGAGGCGCAACCTGCGCTGGCTCGATGAGCCCGGTACCGAGTGCGCGTGGTACGGCGTGACCTGCGATGACCAGGAAACGACCGTGACCGCGCTCCACCTGGCGTACAACGGGCTCACCGGCGACCTGCCGGCTGACCTGAGTGGACTCCCCAACCTCCAGGAGCTCGACCTCGAGCTCAACAACCTCTTGGGTCCGATTCCGCCCGCCGTTGCGGGTCTCTCCGCGCTCGACACCCTCAACCTCAGCTGGAACCAGCTCAGCGGCAGCATTCCTGCGGAGGTCGGCGACCTCGCCCTCCTCCGTGACCTCCTGCTCGAGGGCAACAGCCTCAGCGGGGGGCTTCCCGACGACCTCGCCGACCTTGCCAACCTCGAGCACCTCTACCTCAGCTACAACCGGATCGAGGGGCAGGTCCCTGGCGAGCTCGGCGAGCTCCGGCATCTTCGCGACCTGTTCCTCGATCACAACGACATGAGCGGTGAGATACCGCCCGAGATCTTCCAGGCCAGTCGCCTGCAGAGAGTCCGGCTCAATGGCAATCGGCTGTCGGGGAATGTCCCGGCAACGGTCGCAGACGTCGTTGTCGTGGACCTTTCGGCGAATCAGCTCTCCGGCCCGCTGGCCGCCGATTTCGGCGGCTCGGAGGCGGTGCTCCAGCACCTCAACTTGAGAGGCAACCAGCTCTCGGGACCGCTCCCCGCCTCGATGCGCGAGATGCCGGATCTACTGCGGCTCGACCTACGCTGGAACGCCCTGTACACCGACGACGACGAGCTTCGGACCTTCATTGACCAACGCCACGAGGAAGGCAGCTTCGAGGCCACTCAGGCGCTCGTTCCGGATCCAATCAGCGCACGCCCCGCCGGTACCGACTCGGTCCTGGTCTCCTGGGAGCCGATCGCCTACACCGCCAACGAGGGTGGCTACCGCCTGCTCTATGCGACTGATGCCCAGGGGCCTTTCACCGTCTTTGCCGAGACGGCGGACCGCACCGTCTCGTCACTGCACGTCGACGGCCTGACGCCCGGACAGACCTACTACTTTCAGGTCCAGAGCGTGGTCGGACCTCACGCCTACAATCCCTCCACCGTGATCGGGGACGCGAGCGAGGCGGTCAGCACCGCCCCAGCCCCTGCCGGACAGCCGGGTACGGTCGAGCTGACTCGGGAGGAGTACCGGGCGAGCGAGGGGCAACTCAAGCGCCTGGCGGTGCAGCGCCTCGGTGGATCGGCGGGAGCTGTGGCAGTGACGTACTCGACTACGCCGGGCTCGGCTGACTCGGGCCTCGACTTTCTGGCGACCTCGGGAACGCTGGAGTGGAGCGACGGCGACGCCTCCGACAAGGCCATCGAGGTCGCGATTGTGGACGACGCCGTGAGTGAAGGCCCCGAGACCTTCGCCGTGGTTCTCAGCGGACCTGCCGGAGGTGCGGTCCTGGGCGACGTCGCCGAGGCCATGGTGACCATCGACGACAACGACCTGACTGCCGACGATGAGGCGTCCACCAACAGCGCCGGGGCCTTCCCATCGGTGACCAGTGATCCCGAGGGCGGCCGGGTGGTGGTGTGGAGCGAGGTCGGGAGGGACGGCAGCGGAACGGGCATCTTCGCCCAGCGTTACGACCAGGAGGGGCATTCCATCGCGCCGCAGATCCAGATCAACGCCATGAGTGAAGGTGACCAGCACTCGGCGGCGATCGACTCGGACGCGACCGGCGGTTTCGTCGTCGTCTGGATCAGCGAGACCGGCTCGCACCTGCTTGCCCTCCGCGCCTCCGGCTCCGCGCCGCTCGACAACGACGGAAATCGAATCGTGGGACGGATCTTCGCTTCTGACGGCAGCCCCCAGGGGGGCGAGCTCACCGTCGACGATGGGAGTGCCGGCAGCGTCGGCGCGCCTGCCGTCGCGAGGTGGCCGGCCAGCGGCAGGTTCTTCGTGGCGTGGAGGCGACAATCGTCCAAGGACCTGCAGGCTGAGGGCGAGATCGTCGGCCGTTTCTTCGACGGCGGAGGCAATCCGGACGGCGACGAGGTCGTCATCGATGATGGGGACGACGGCGAGGTGGAGAGCCCGGCGGTCGGCGTGACCGACGATGGCGGCGTGGTCGCGGCGTGGGAGCGCGAGGACCCCGAGGGCTGGCGCGACATCTACGTGGTCCGAGTCGACACCGCCGGCAAGCTCTCGAGCCCGGTCGTGCAGGTCAACACCGACACCTGGCGCGACCAGACCTCACCTGCGATCGCGGTGGCACCGGGAGGGGATTTTGTGGTCGCCTGGGAGGGTCCATCACTGGCGCCGTTCGGGGATCGAGAACCAGGAACCGACGTCTTCGCCAGACGGTTCGGGTCCGCTGCAACTCCTGAGGGCGACGCGTGGCGCGTCAACCCCGACGAGGAAGGCGCTCAGTCCGAGCCGCAGTTGGCCATGACTTCCACTGGCGATTGCTGGGCGGTCTGGGCGAACGAGGACTTCGCCGGGCGCGGCGGGGTCTTCGGGCGGTTCCTCCCCTGGTGCCGCGAGCCCATCGGCGTCCACAAGCTGGCGCAGGAGGGCGACGTGGTGCAGCTCTACGACCCTTCGGACGACCGCTCCGCCCGCACGCCCCGGATCAGCCTCGCGCCGGACGGCGCCCTGGCCGCGGCGTTCGTCAAGGATGACACCAACGAGGGGGACGGCTCGGTGCTGACCTGGGTTCAGGGGCTCGGTCACGTCCCTCCGATCGGAGATGCCGGTGAGCACCTCTACCTCATCCCCGCTGCGGCCCACGTCGCCGGGCTGGAGGGGACCAACTGGGTTTCCGACATCGTCATCCACAACCCGACGGGCGGCGCAGCCGCTGTGACGGCCTACTTCCTGGAGAGAGGGCAGGACAACTCCGCCAGCACCGGCGTCCGAGTCACGGTCGGCGCTCAGCAGTCGGTGAAGCTCGAGGACGTCGTGGAGGACACCTTCGGGCGCACCGAGACCTCGGGCGCAGTGCTGCTGGGATCGGATCGCGAGCTCGTCGTCACGTCTCGGACCTACAACGACGCCGAGACCGGAACCTACGGGCAGCACGTGCCAGGCATCCCGGCCGCGGAGGCGGTAGGTCCCGGCGAGGAGGTGCGACTCATCCAGCTGACCGCCAATGACCGGTATCGCACCAACGTCGGCTTCGCCAGCCTGACAGCGGAATTCACCACCATCGACGTCGAGCTGTTCGGCTCCGATGGTCACTCGGTGGGCTCCGGGAGCTGGACCCTGGCGCCGTACGGCTACAACCAGGTGACCGACATTGTCGATGCGGTGGGCGGAGCTCCGGTGGACGACGCCTATGCCATCGTCGGCTCCTCGACTCCTGGAGCCCGGTACCTGACCTATGCCTCGGTGATCGACAACCGCACCGGGGACCCGGTCTTGGTCCTGCCGGTGCCCTCGGTCGACGCCTCGGCCAGCTTGACCATCCCGGCTGCCGCTGCAGTGGCGGGCGCCGCCGGGACCAACTGGCGCACCGATCTCGAGGTGCACAACCCCGGCTCCGTCCAGTCCTCCTACACCGTCGCCCTGCTCCCCTCCGGACAGCCCAACCCGGACCCGCTGGAGGAGACGTTCAGCCTCGCCCCCGGGCTCTGCGCGCGCTACCCGGACATCCTCGCCGACGTGTTCGGCTTCACCGGCACCGCGGCCCTGCGGATGACACCCTCCCCGGGTGAGGTCATGGTAACGAGCAGGACGTACAACCTGACGCCGGACGGGACCTATGGGCAGTTCATCGCCGGGGTCGCCGCGGGACGCTCGATCCTGGCCGGAGACGAGGTGCGTCTGGTGGGTCTCACGCAGGACCCCTCCTACCGGACCAACATCGGCTTCGCCAGCGCCAGCGCGTTCCCGATCCAGGTGGAGCTGAGCCTATACGACGGTGACGGGACACTCCTGGGTGTCCTGACAACCGAGCTCGCGGCAAACGGCTACTGGCAGGTCAACAACGCCTTCAATCAGGTGGGGGCAGATGCGCTCGGCGACGGCTACGCGGTCGTGCGGACTGACACCCTGGGGGCCGCCTTCTTCGCCTACGCCTCCCGGATCGACAACCGGTCGGGCGACCCGGTCTACGTGCCCGGTCTCGGACCTGACCGCGGTGTCCCGCCACGGCCCGACTTCACGTGGAGCCCGGATCCTGCCACCGTCGGTGAACCAGTGCAGTTCGTCGACACCTCGAGCGGGGGGCCGCTGCAGTGGCTCTGGAACTTCGGCGATGGGGCCTCGAGCAGCGAGCCCTCCCCGACCCACATCTACGCCACCAGCGGAACCTTCGGCGTGACCCTGACCGCCGCCAACGCCAGCGGTTCGCGCAGCATCACCAAGCAGGTTGCCGTCGGAGAACCGCCTACGGCGCACTTCACCTGGAGCCCTGAACAACCCCTATGGGGTGTGCCGGTGGTCTTTGCCGACGCCTCCACAGGCCAGCCGACATCGTGGTCATGGGACTTCGGCGACGGGAGCTCGAGCGAGGAGCAGAGCCCGAGCCACCTCTACCTGCGCCCGGGGGCCTACGAGGTCGCGCTTGCGGTTTCCAACGACCACGGCTTCAACAGGACCAACCAGCGGCTGACCGTGATCGCTGAGCCGAGCGCGAGCTTCGACTGGATTCCGGACTCGCCGATGGCCGGGGAGCCGGTCTCCTTCTTCGACACCTCCATCGGGCCGCCGGACACCTGGTTCTGGGAGTTCGGCGACGAAGGGTTCAGCTACGAGCAGAGCCCCATCCACACCTTCACCTCCCCCGGAACCTATGAGGTGAGTCTCACCGTCTCCAACCCCCTCGGCTCGTCGACCATGACCCAGCCGGTGACGGTGGAGGCGAGCGCCACCCCGGCCTCGGTCATCAGCTGGTGGTCGGCCGAGGGCAACGCGGACGACTCCTCCGGCTCCAACCACGGCACGTGGTTCAACGGCGAGGCCTACGCCGCCGGTCCCTGCGGATATGCCTTCAGCCTCGACGGAGCGGACGACTACATCCTGGTCCCCTACTCGCCGTCGCTCGACCTCGGCACGGACGACTTCTCGATCGCGTTCTGGATCAGCACCACCTCCGCGGGGAGCGTGGCGCCGGTGCTCGACAAGCGCTCCCCGGCCCATACCGGGTACCACGCCTACCTCTGGCAAGGCTGGCCGGGAGTCCAGCTGGCCGTGGACGAGTCGAACCACCAGAACTTCTGGTGTGAGGACGCCTTCGTTGCCGACGGCTCGTTCCACTTCGTCGCCATCACCGTGGCCCGGGGCTCGACCTCCGGCGGCCGCTTCTACGTCGACGGCCAGCACGTCGCCAGCTGCGACTTCGACCCCACGCCGTACGCCGGGTCACTGTCGGACTCGGAGGAGCTGGTTTTCGGCCGACACTCCGACGGCTTCGGCACCGACCTGCTCGCCGGTCTGCTCGACGAGCTCCAGCTCTACCGCGGCGTGCTGTCGCCCACGGAGGTGCAGGCGCTGATGGACGCCTGCGGCCGACAGGCGCCGGTCGCCGGGTTCTGGTGGAGCCCGGACGTGCCGACGGCCGGCGAGCCGGTGAGCTTCTTCGACAGCTCCAGCGGGCCGCCAGACGCCTGGCTCTGGGATTTCAGCGATGGGCAGTCCAGCTCCGAGCAGAATCCCACCCACACCTTTGGCGCCCCCGGCACCTACCAGGTCAGCCTCACGGTCTCCAACCCCCTCGGCTCGTCGACCATGACCCAGCCGGTGACGGTGGAGGCGAGCGCCACGCCGGCCTCGGTCATCAGCTGGTGGTCGGCCGAGGGCAACGCGGACGACTCCTCCGGCTCCAACCACGGCACGTGGTTCAACGGCGAGGCCTACGCCGCC
>Ga0316620_10000050_pt1 | contig 49696 bp, 51 predicted proteins | sample OWC_Aug_M1_C1_D5_FD_207651 | JGI IMG/M metagenome (GOLD analysis project Ga0316620, IMG submission 207651) | Wetland soil microbial communities from Old Woman Creek delta, Ohio, United States - OWC_Aug_M1_C1_D5_B | ecosystem: Environmental > Terrestrial > Soil > Wetlands | place: USA: Ohio...
CATGGTCCGACAAGCTCGGGGCGGAGGGCATCATCCGCCTCGCGGCGCGCTACACCGTGGCGCGCATGCTCGAGAGGGACGATTTCGGCAAGCGCTTCCGCGCCAACCAGCCGATCGCGGTGCACGAGTTCCTGTATCCCCTTATGCAGGGCTACGATTCGGTGGCGATGAAGGCCGACGTCGAGCTCGGCGGCACCGACCAGAAGTTCAATCTGCTGGTCGGGCGCGAGCTGCAAAAGGACTACGGACAGGAGCCGCAGTGCATCCTGACCATGCCGTTGCTCGAGGGGCTGGACGGCGTCAATAAGATGTCCAAGTCGCTCGGCAACTATGTAGGCATCGCCGAACCGCCAAGCGAGATCTTCGGCAAGCTGATGTCGATCTCCGACCACCTGATGTGGCGCTACATTGAGTTGCTCTCATTCGAGCCCCTGTCCAGCGTGCGGCGCTGGCGCGAGGAGGTTGCCGGCGGGCGCAATCCGCGCGACATCAAGGCGCTTTTCGCGCGCGAGATCGTGGCTCGTTTTCACGGCCCGCAGGCCGCCGAGCAAGCCGACGCCGAGTTCGCACAACGTTTCCGACACGGTGTATTGCCCGAAAACATGCCCGAGCTCGCGCTGAGCGTGACGGAGGAGGGCCTGACGGTTCCGCAACTGCTCAAGCAGGCGGGCCTCGTACCGAGCGTCTCGGAGGCGCTGCGCATGATCGAGCAGGGCGGGGTGAAGCTCGACGGCGAACGCGTGGCTGACAAGGCCCTGCGCCTGGGGCGCGGCAAAAGCGTGGTGGCGCAGGTGGGCAAGCGCAGGTTCGCGCGAATCGTGCTCAAGTGAGAGGCGACGTGGCCGACCCACCGACCTACGAGATCTACGCGGTCAAGTACGCGCGCCACGAGCGGAGTGCGCGCGAGAATTTCATCGGCGGCGATCCGCACGACGGACCGATGCCGCTCGACTACTTCATCTGGCTGGTGCGCAATTCCGAGCGCATCGTCGTGGTCGACACCGGATTCTCGGCGGCGACCGCGGTACGCCGCCAGCGCGAGCACCTGCGCTGCCCGAGCGAGGGATTGCGCATGCTCGGCGTCGACGCATCAGTCGTGCGCGACGTGGTGATCACGCATTTGCACTACGACCACGTGGGGAACTTCGACCTGTTTCCCGCCGCCAGCTACCATCTGCAGGACGCAGAAATGCGCTATGCCACGGGACGTCACATGTGCCACGAGGTCTTCAGCGGCGCATTCGACGTCGAGGACGTGGTGGGGATGGTGCGCAGCGTATATCGCGGACGCGTGCGCTTCCACGACGGCGACGCGGATCTCTTCCCGGGCATCTCGCTGCACCGCATCGGGGGCCACACGATGGGCCTGCAGGTGGTGCGTGTCATGACGCGCCGAGGGTGGGTGGTGCTGGCCTCGGATGCGAGCCACTTCTACGCCAATATGGAGCAGGTGCGGCCGTTCCCGATCGTCTATTCGGTTGCCGACATGGTCGAAGGCTACGCACGGCTGCGCGTGCTCGCGGAATCCCCGGACCACGTGATTCCGGGACACGATCCACAGGTCATGCAGAGGTACCCCGCGCCGCGTAAGGAGCTCGAAGGGATCGTCGCCCGGATCGACTGAAGCCAGATGCTGACGTAAGGTTGACAATGCCTTACAGGCGCGTAAGATCGGCTGCGCCTTAAGAACCACTGGGAGGGGGGAAATGAGGCAGCTCATCCGGTTCTTCGCGGCCGTAGCGGGCGCATTGCTGCTCGCAAGCGGCGCACAAGCGCAATCCGTCAATCTGAAGATGCAGGCGACTTGGCCTGCGAGCCTGACGCTGTACGAAAACTTCACGTTGTTCGCCGACCGTGTCGCGAAGCTGTCGAACGGCTCGCTCACCATCACCACCATGCCCGCCGATCAGGTCGTACCAGCGTTCGAGGTGCTCGACGCGGTTTCGAAGCACGTGCTCGACGGCTCTCACTCCTGGGCCGCGTACTGGACGGGAAAGAACAAGGCCGCAGTCCTGTTCACCGGCGGCCCGGGCGGCGGATTCGGCATGGACATGATCGACGCCATGGGATGGTTGCATGTCGGTGGCGGGCTCGAGCTCTACCGCGAGTTCTACAAGGACGTCCTCAAGGTCAACGTGGTTCCGTTCCCGATCCTGCCGGCGGGTCCTCAGGCCTTCGGATGGTTCAAACGGCCCATCAAGAACCTGAAGGACTTCAAGGGAATGAAATGCCGGGAGACGGGCATCGCCAACGAGATCTTTTCGCGCATGGGGATGGCGACGGTCAACATGCCGGGCGGGGAGATTCTGCCCTCCGCGCAGCGTGGCGTGATCGACTGCGCGGAGTGGGTCGGCGGTGTCGAGGATCTGCGCCTGGGCTTCCAGAACGTGTGGAAGTACCACTACACCCCTGGCATGCACGAGGCGGTGACCATCGCAGAAGCTACCTTCAATACCGACGTCTGGAACAATCTCTCGCCGACGCACAAGGAGATCATTTCGTCGGCCGTCAACGAGACGTTCCTCATCTGGTGGATCAAGTGGCAGAAGCAGAATGCCGACGCGCTCAAGGAAATGCGCGACAAGTACGGCGTCCATGTGCTGCGCACGCCGGCCGACGTCCTGATCGAGTTTCTCAAGACCTGGGACAAGGTCGCGGCCGAGGAAAGCGCCAAGAATCCGTTCTTCAAGAGAGTCTACGAATCGCAACGCGCCTACGCGAGCGTGGTCGTGCCGGCGAAGCGGTTCTACTTCCCCCCGTATTCATTCGCGGCCAATTACTACTGGCCCGAGCAGGCGGCAAAGAAGTAGACGACGCGAGACGAGATCGGGGGCGGTAATCCGCCCCCGTTTCGTTTCTGGGGCCGGTCTCCTGTCGCCGGCCTGTCTGGACAGTGATCCTCGAGCGGGGAGGGGTGAGGGTAAGAGTGTTCTATGCGTGAACTGTCACCGGGGATGACGAGGCTGGTGAGGTTGGTGCAAAGGATCGACCGTTTCACCGACCTTACCGGCACCTGGGTCGCCTGGCTCAACGTGCCCTTGGTGCTCGTGGTGTGCCACGAGGTCGTGATGCGCTACGTCTTCGACGCGCCCACGATCTGGGTGTTCGACGTCACCTATATGCTGTATGCGGCCGTCTTCATGCTGGGATCGGCGTATGCGTTGCACAAGGGTGCGCACATCCGAACCGACTTCTTCTTCGAGAGATGGTCGATCCGGACCAGGGGCACGATCGATTCCGTCGCGTACATCGTTTTCTTCTTCCCTTCGCTGCTCGTTTTCCTCGTGGTCACCTTCGATCAGGCCTTGTACGCCTTCCGGATCCACGAGATGTCCGATCAGACGCCCTGGCGGCCGCTTTTGTGGCCGTTCAAGGCGGTTATTCCGCTGACCTGCCTGTTGCTCCTCATCCAGGGCGTATCGGAGCTGGTCAAGAGCTTCTACGCCGCGCGCACCGGCGTCGAGCTCGAGCACAAGGAGAAGGTGGAGATATGACCGGCCAGGAGCTCCTCGGCCTGATCATGCTGCTGGTAATGATCGGCGTGATTTTCATCGGCTTTCCGATCAGCTTCACGCTGCTGTTTCTGGGGCTCACGTTCGGCTACTTCTCGTTCGGTGAGACGGTGTTCGAGCTCGCTTACTTCCAGACCATCGGCATGATGAAGACCGAGCTGCTCGCCGCCGTGCCGCTGTTCATCTTCATGGGATTCATCACCGAGCAGGCGGGGCTGATGGAGCGCCTGTTCACGGCGTTCCGCATCCTGCTCGCCCCGGTGCGTGGCGCGCTGTTCGCGGTGGTCATTCTCACCGCAACGGTATTCGCCATGGCCACCGGAATCGTCGGCGCGGCGGTCACGGTTCTCGGCATCATGGCCTCGCCGATCATGATCAAGACCGGCTATGACGCAAAGCTGTCCGCTGGCGCGATCACCGCGGGCGGTACGCTGGGGATCCTGATCCCGCCGTCCGTCATGCTGATCGTGATGGGGCCGGTGCTCGGAGTGCCGGTGACCGACCTGTACGCCGCTGCGTTCGGCCCCGGATTCCTGCTCGCCGCCATCTATCTCATCTATCTGCTGGGACGTGCGTTCGTGAATCCTCGGCTCGGGCCGCCGGTGCCGAAGGAGGAGCGCGTCCATTCCGTGGGCAAGATCCTGTTCGAAGTCGCGATCGGGGTTGTGCCGCTGTTCGCATTGATCGCCGCCACCCTCGGCTCGATCCTCGCCGGCATCGCCACTCCGACCGAGGCGGCGGCGGTGGGTGCGCTCGGGGCGACCGTCCTCGCGATCGCGTACCGGCGACTGACCTATGCGGGAATGAAGCAGGCGGTGCTGAGTACCACTGCCACCGCAAGCATGGTGCTGCTGCTCGCCGTCACCTCGAACATCTTCGGCGCGGTATTCGCCCGGCTCGGCACGGCGAACTGGATCACCACCGCGATGCTCGCCTTGCCGCTGCCGCCGACCGTCATGCTGATCATGGTGATCGTCCTTATCTTCATCCTCGGCTGGCCGTTCGAGTGGCCGGCGATCGTGCTGGTCTTCCTGCCGATCTTTTACCCGGTCGTTACGGCGCTCAAGTTCGACATGGTCTGGTTCGGGGCGCTGGTCGCGGTTACGCTGCAGACCGCATTTCTCTCGCCGCCGGTGGCGATGTCCGCGTACTACCTCAAGCAGGTGGTCAAGGAATGGAGCTTAGGGACGATCTACAAAGGCATGTTCGAGTTCATGATCCTGCAGTGCGTGGCGATCGGGATCATCGTTGCCTTTCCTCAGGTCGCGACGTACTTTCCGGACCGGCTGCGCGAGGCCGCGAACGCGGTACGCGTCGAGGCGCCCGACGAAAGCGAAACGGGCGCCGGCAGCTATACTACGCAGGACAGCTACGAGGACGAGCTTCGACACGCGCTGCGCGACGAGCGCACGGCGGGGCAGGCCGAGAATAAGGGGGAGGAGGAGAAGGAGCAGGGAGACGACCTGGAAAAGGGCGACATGAAACCTGAGGTCGAGAAAAAGCCACAGTAATAACAACCTCCAGCGCCGTCCGGCGTAGGCCGGGCGGCACGTTTCGACGCCGGGACCGCTCCCGGCGTTTTGTTTTTTGCGCGCGGTTCGTGCTAAATGCCGGTCATGAGTTTCGATTTCGACGCCCCGGTCGACCGGTCCGACACCTGGAGCTCGCGCTGGGAGCGCTACCGCGGGCGCGACGTCATCCCGCTATGGGTGGCGGACACCGATTTCCGCGCCCCTCCGTCGGTGCTGCGCGCATTCGCGGAGCGCGTCGAGCACGGCGTGTTTGGCTACAGCAACGTGCCCGATGAGTTGCGCAGCGCGATCGTAGAGCGTTTGCAGCGCCTGTATGGCTGGGTGGTCCATCCGGGCTGGATCGTTTTTCTGCCCGGGGTCGTACCGGGTCTTCACCTCGCCGCGCGCCACCTCGTGCCCGGCGACGGGCACGCGCTCGTACCGACGCCAATCTACCACCATTTCAAGCGTGCTGTGGAGCTCGCGCCGCGGGCCCATACCGACGTACCGCTCGCCCTGTCCGGGGGCCGCTGGGTGTTCGACGAAGAGGCGCTGCGCGCGGCTCTGCGGCCGAACACCCGGCTGCTTTACCTGTGCAATCCCCAGAATCCAGGCGGCACCATATTCACGCGCGCGGAACTCGGGCGCCTGGCGGACATCGCCTTGCGTCACGATCTCGTCGTCTGCTCGGACGAGATCCACGCCGACATCCTGCTCGATCGGGGAAAACGGCACGTGCCGATCGCGAGCCTGGGCCCCGAAGTGTCGCGACGCAGCGTGACGCTGATGTCACCGAACAAGACCTTCAATTTTCCTGCCGCGGGCTGCGCTTTCGCGATCATCGAAGACGCGAAGCTGCGGCGCGCGTTCTCGGTCGATCACCATGCCACGGTGCATGACCCGTCCGTGTTCGGGTACATCGGAGCGCTCGCGGCGTACCGCGACGAGGACGGCTGGCTGGCGGCGCAGCTGGCCTACCTCGCGGAAAACCGCGACCTGGTCGAGCGCGAGGTGGGGTCGATGCCGGAGCTCGCGATGGCTCACGTCGAAGCGACGTATCTCGCATGGATCGACGCCTCGGCGCTCGGCGTGAAGGATCCGCACGCGCATTTCCTCGAGCACGGCCTGGCACTTTCTCCCGGCGCGCAATTCGGCGCGCCGAGCTTCGTACGGCTCAACTTCGGTACCCAGCGCTCGCGCCTTGTCGAGGCGCTGGCGCGCCTGCGGCGCGCGGTGCAGGCGCCCTAGGCCCGGCGGCTGCGGCGGTCCTTGACCAGCGCCGAGGCCCGCGCGAGCACGCGGTCCAGGTGGGGGTCGCGCACTCCCAGCTCGTGCATGTGCGACAGGGTGCGTTGCAGGTATTCGAGGTTGTGGCCGCGTTCGCCCGAGCAGCGAGCGACGATCCTCGCGGACTCGGCGAGCTTGAGGTCCCCCGCGAATTGCGGATGCGCGGCATCGGCGATGAAGGCGAGCGCGCGGACCCGCTTTGCGCCCAGGCGGACCGCGACCAGTCGTGGCATGTAGACGCGGTTGCGCATTTCGCGGTGCCACAGGTATTCGAGCACGTCTCGCGCCCCCGCGGCCGGCACGCGATAGGCGATTCCCCAGCAAGACCCGCCCCGGCACAGGCCCATCACCAGACCGGGACGCTCCGGCGTCCCGCGATAGCGGTGCGAGTACACGCACAGCGAGCGGTGGTAGCCGTGCACGATGCCGGCGGCGTCGTGCGTATAGCGGAACCCCGGCGACCACATGAGCGAGCCGTAGCCGAACACCCACAGCTCGCCGGAGGGTAACCACTGGTCTAGCGGATCACTGAACGGGGCAAGCTTGGTCATCGCGCAAGCAATTATAGGTTCCGCGGTAACCATGGAAAGGAAGGAAGATGCTTGAGCAGAGGTGGCTCTTCGCCATTGTGGCCTGCGCGTTTTCTGCCTCGGTGTTCGCGCAGCCTCGGTCCGCCACGCCAGCCGCGCTCAAGCCGGAAAAGCAGGAGCAAAAGAAAGAAGGCCACCAGGACCAAGAAGCAGAAAAAAGCCAAGCGCGCCGGGAAACGAAGCTGACATAGTCTGACCCCGCGATTCACGCGGGCAGCCAAAAAGCCCGGCCTCGACCGGGCTTTTTGCTATCGTTGAGCGTCATGCGGATCCGCGCGTTCCTCCTCTTGATCATGGCCCTGCCGCCGGCCGTGTTTGCGCAGGACCCCGGACCCTGGAGCAGGGCGGAGGTCCCCGCACTGTCACTGCCCGACCTTCACGGCAGGGTGCATCGCCTGTCCGACTATCGCGGTAAGGTCGTCATGGTCAACTTTTGGGCGAGCTGGTGCGGACCCTGTCGGGAGGAAACACCTTCGATCGAAAGACTGCGGCGCGATCTGAGCGGGGAGCCCTTCGTCGTACTGGCCGTGAATGTCGGCGAAGGCCCACGCGCGGCGAGCCGGTTCGTCCAACAGGCGGGAATGGGATCCACGGTCCTGGTCGATCGTGACGGCGATGCGGCGCGCGACTGGGGCGCGCGCGCCCTTCCCACCACCTTCCTTGTCGGGCCGGATGGCCGGGTTCGCTACCACCATATCGGCGCGGCGGACTGGGCGAGCGATTCCGTGCGCATGACGATCGAGAGCCTGATGTTCAAGGCGCCAACGTTGCAGGTCATGGCAGCGGCCTTTGACGCGGATCAAGGTGCGCCATGAGTGGCTGCCTAGGCTTGTCGCATGCCCGATGACACGATCCCGGACGAAGCCGCGGTGTGGGACGCGCTGCGCACCGTGTCCGATCCGGAGGTCGGGGAGAATGTCGTCGACCTGGGCTTGATCTATCGCGTCGAGTGCGCCCCCGGGCGCGTGCACGTCGACATGACCATGACCTCACCCGCCTGCCCGATGAGCGGCTCGATCGCCGAGGAGGCCGAGGAAGCGATTCGCAAGGCCTGTACCGAAGCGCGCGAGGTGCGCGTCGACATCGTTTTCGATCCGCCCTGGACGCCCGAGCGCATGAGCGTGGAGGTCCGGCAGCGATTCGGCTGGTAGCGGCGAGATGCGTGATCTTCCGCCGTCCGCCCGCGCACCGCTGCTCGTCCTCGGTTTCATCGCCCTGCTCGCCGGCGTGACCGGCGGCCTGGTGCGACTGGGCTTCAATGCGCCCGCACCCGGCCCGGGCATCGCCTGGCACGGCGCTCTGATGGCGAGCGGGTTCTTCGGCACGCTGATCGCACTAGAGCGCGCGGTTGCCATTGCCCGTCCTTGGGCCTACCTGGCGCCCGCCGCATCCGGGGTCGGCGCCATGGTGCTCCTCGCAGGGAGTGTGCAGGCCGGGTTCGTGCTGCTGGCCGCAGGGGCCGCTTTGCTTGCCGCGGCCACCGGCTCGATCTGGCTGCGCCAGCGCGCGCTGCACACCGGCGTGCTTGCGCTCGGCGCCCTGGGCCTGGTTGCGGCGAACCTGATGCTCGTCGCGGGCAGGCCGCCCGAGGCCGCGGTACCGGCCTGGATCGCGTTCTTCGCGCTCACCATAGGCGGCGAGCGGCTCGAGCTATCGCGTCTGTCGCCGGTGCCGCGCCTGGCGCGCGCGGCCTTCGGCGTCCTGAGCGTGGCTCTGCTCCTTGCCGCGCTGCCTTTCGCGCCGCGTGTATTGGGCGCGCTGCTCGTGCTGATGGCCGCGTGGCTCGCGCGCTACGACATCGCCACGCGCACCGTGCGAGGTGCGGGTCTGACGCGCTACATTGCGCTCTGCCTGTTGGCGGGCTACGCGTGGCTCGCGATCGGCGGCGCGCTGCTCGTATCCAGCAGCGCCGCAGGCTCCGGGCGCGAGCTGTGGGACGCGGGGCTGCACGCGATTCTCGTCGGCTTCGTATTTTCGATGGTATTCGGGCACGCACCGGTGATCCTGCCCGCGGTGCTGCGCGTGGCGCTGCCGTACCGGGCGGTGCTCTATCTGCCGCTCGTGCTGTTGCACCTTTCGTTGGCGGCACGGGTCGCGGGAGATGTCGCCGCGAGCGCGCCGCTGCGGGCCGCGGGCGGAGCCGGAAACGCGCTGGCGATCGCGCTGTTCATCGTCACCGCGGCGGGTCTATCGCTGTCTTCGCTTCGCAAGGAGAAATCATGAAACGATTCATTGTCATGGCGACGTTGGGCGCCGCGAGCCTCTCGATCTCTGCGGCTGCGGCCGCCGAGGATGCGACCTATTCGCTCAAGTTCATGACGCCGGAGACCGCGCTCACCGCGGCGCAGGCCGCGCTGAAGCATTGCCGCGGGCTCGGCTACCAGGTGGCGGTCGCGGTGGTGGACCGCAGCGGGATCGCTCAGGTGGTGCTACGCGACCGCTTCGCCGGGCCGCATACCGTGAGGACCGCGATTGCGAAGGGATGGACCGCGGCGAGCTTCAGGACCAGCACGAGCGACATGGCCGGCGCCACGCAGGCCGGCAAGCCGGAAAGCGGCGCACGTCACATCAAGGGCGCGGTGATCCTCGGCGGCGGCTTGCCGATCGACAGCAGCGGCGCCCTGGTGGGCGCGATCGGAGTTTCGGGCGCGCCCGGCGGTGCGGAGGACGAGCGCTGCGCGAAGGCGGGGATCGAAGCGATTCGCGAGGCGCTCGAGTTCTAAGCGCGCGGCGCGCGCTTCACAGCACCTTTCCGGGATTCATCAAACCCTGCGGGTCCAGGGCGCTCTTGAGCGCGCGCATCAGCGCGAGCTCCAATGGGTCCTTGTGGCGACGTATCTCCTCGCGCTTTAGCTGGCCCAGCCCGTGCTCGGCGGAAATCGAGCCGCCGAGCGCGTCGACGACATCGTAGACCACGCGGTTCACTTCCTCGCGTCGCGCCATCAGCGCCGCGGTGGCGGCGACGTCGCGCATGCCCACGTTGTAGTGGACGTTGCCGTCGCCGATGTGGCCGAAGGCGTAGATCTTTGCGCCCGGAAATGCGGCCTCCAGGGCGACGGAGGCGCGCTCGATCAGCTCCGGCACCTTGGATACCGGCACCGATACGTCGTGCTTGACGTTGGTGAATTGCGCCTCGGGGATCGTTTCCCGAATCTTCCACAGCGCGAGCGATTGCGATGCGCTCGAGGCAAGCGCCACGTCCGCGAGGGCCTCCCGCTCCGCGCAGTCAAGCAGCGCAACTTCGGCGAGCGCGCGCAGCGCGGCATGCTCGCCGCTGTCGGCGAGCTGGGCGAGCACGTACCAGGGGTACGCCGTGCCCAGTGGGTCGTGCGTCCCGGGCGCGTGCGCCATTACCGCTTCGAGGCAGGCGCGCGAAACGAGCTCGAATGCGGTGAGTCGCTCGCCAAGGCGCTCGCGCAGCAGCGCCAGCAGCTCGACCGCGCGCGCGGGGCTGCGCACCGCGATCCACGCCGTGGCCGAGGCGGTCGGTTTCGGGTAGAGCTTCAGCACGGCGGCCGTGATGACGCCGAGCGTGCCCTCGGCGCCGATGAACAGCTGCTTCAGGTCATAGCCGGTATTGTCCTTGCGCAGCGCGCGCAACCCGTTCCATATCGCGCCGTCGGGCAGCACGACTTCGAGACCCAGGACCTGCTCCCGCGCATTGCCGTAGCGCAGGACGTTGACGCCGCCGGCGTTGGTCGAAAGGTTGCCCCCGATCATGCAGCTGCCCTCGGCGGCGAGCGACAGGGGAAAGAGCCTGCCTGCGCCGTCGGCGGCCTGCTGAATGGCGGCGAGCACGCAGCCGGCTTCCGCGGTAATGGTGTCGTTTAGCGCGTCGAGCTCGCGGATGCGGTTCATGCGCGCGAGCGACAGCACCACTTCGCGGCGCGCGCCGGTCGGCACCGAGCCGCCGCACAGGCCGGTATTGCCGCCTTGGGGCACCAGGGCCACGCCTTCGGTTGCGCACTGGCGCACCAGTTCCGCGACCTCGGCGGTGCTCGCGGGACGCAGCACGCACTCGGCATCGGCGCGGTACTGCCTGCGCCAGTCTGAAAAGTAGGGCGCGGTGTCCTGCGGGCGCGTGAGGACATGCTGCGCGCCCACCACCGCGCGCAGCCGCTCGAGGAAGCCGTTTTGCGTAACCTGCGACATGATCCTTGACGCCGATTTTGGCACACCTTACTTTCGGGGCGGATTCGCCGCCTTGGAGTGCACAAAGACGATCATGATGGGCCTGCTACGCGCGCTGGTGCTCGCGCTCATTCCAATGTGGGCGCTGGCAGAAGCGCCTCCGGTGGTCGTGGGCGCCGCGGTGTCGCAGTCGGGCGATCTCGCCGATCTTGCGTCCGACTTTCGCAAGGGTCTGCTGCTGTGGCAGGACGACGTCAATGCCGCCGGCGGTCTGTTGGGGCGGCACGTCGAGCTGCTCCTGGTCGACGATCGCTCGGAGGCGAACCGTGCCAGCGCGCTGTACACGCGGCTGATCAAGGAGGAAAAGGCCGACCTGCTGATCGGCCCCTTCGGCTCCGCGGCGACCGTGGGGGCCGCGGCGGCTGCGGAGCGCAACAGCCGGTTGCTGCTCAACGCGACCGGCGCGACGCAGTCCGTGCTTCGCGCCGGGCAGCGCTACGTGTTCCAAGTAGCCGCGCCGTACGCTGTTTATGGCGAGGAGCTGCTCGGCCTGCTGCGCGCCGCAGGCTACACGAAGCTCAGCGTGATCGCGCGCGACGATCCCGCCTCGCGCGAGATGGCGCAGAGTTTCGTCGAGCGCGCGCCGCGCTTCGGCCTCGCCCCGGGCGAGCTGGGCGTGTATGCGGGAGCCACGCGCGATTTCACGTCGCTCGTCCAGGCCGCACGTGCGGCCTCTCCGGATGCATGGATCGCATTCGGCGGTGAAACCGACGCCGCAGAGATGGTGAAGGCGATGAAGCGGGCGGGCTATGCGCCGAAGCTCTTCTTTGCGCGCGGCGCGGCCGATGCGCGCTTCATCGGCGAAGTGGGGCAGGACGCGGAGTTCTCGATGGCGCTCAGCGCCTACGAACCCGGGTTCACGACGCCGGGCAACGCGCTGTTCGTCCAAGGGTACGCGGCCAAGTGGTCCGCCGCGCCTACGCTCGCCGCGGCGCAGGCCTATGCGGCCGGCCAGGTGCTCGAGCAGGCCGTGCGCAAGGCCGGCTCGCTCGACCAGGAGAAACTTCGCGCCGCGCTCGCCTCGCTGGAAGGCGGCACCGTGCTGGGCGACTATAGAATCGATCCCACCACCGGGGAACAACTCGGCGCGAGACCGCCCGTCGTGCAGGTCCTCGAGGGGCAGCCCCGGGCCGTGTGGCCCAGGACGCAAGCGACGGCGCGGTGGCGGCTGCCGTATCCGCGCTGGGATGAACGCAAGCCGATCCAGTAACAGGAACCATCATGGCTCTCAACCGCTCATTTCTTTTCGCTCCCGGGAACCAGGCGCGCCGCGTCGAGAAGGCGTTTTCGCTCGAGGCCGACGCCGTCATCGTCGATCTCGAGGATTCCGTCGCGGCCTCCGACAAGGAAGCAACGCGCAAGCCCGTGGCGGAAGCGCTCGCGCGTCCGCGCCGCGGCCGCGGCTACGTGCGCGTCAACGCGCCGTCCACGCCCTATTGCTACGGCGACCTCGTGGCGGTGATCGGCAGCAGGGTCGACGGAATCGTGATCCCGAAGATCGAGAGTGCGGCGGACCTGCACGCGGTCGACTGGCTCATGGCGAACCTCGAGCGGGAGTGCGGCCTCGAGCCGGGCTCGATCGACCTGATGCCGATCGTCGAGACCGCGATCGGCGTACAGCGCGTCGATCGCATCCTGCAGGCTCGCAGCCTCCGCCCCTACGAGGGGCGCTGGCGCGTGCTGCGTATCGCCTTCGGCGCCGCGGACTACGCGAACGACCTCGGGCTCCTGCCGACGCTGGAGGAAGTCGAGCTCGCCGATGCGCGCTCGCGGCTCGTGCTCGCGTCGCGGGCCGCCGGTATGGAGGCGCCCATCGACAGCCCATGGTTCCACCTGCGCGAGCCTGAAGCGTTCGGCCGGGCTCTGGAGCGCAGCCGGCGCGCCGGCTACCAGGGAAGGCTGTGCATCCATCCGGACCAGATCGCACCGGTGAACCGCGCTTATGCGCCGACCGATGCCGAGATCGCGAGCGCGGAGAAGATCGTCGCGGCATTCAGGCAGGCCGAAGCCGCGGGATTGGCGGCGATCCAGGTCGACGGCCAGATGATCGACTATCCGGTCGTGCACCGCGCGCAGGCGCTGCTCGAGGCGGCGCGCGAAGCGCGCGCCACAGGCAGCTGGCGACCCGGTTGAGCGAGGCCGCGCCGTCGCTGCGTTCGGTCGCGTTGCCGCTGGGGGTGACGCTCGCGGTGCAGACGCTGGTGGCGCTGGCGGTGTACAGCTCGCCGGTCATGGCGCCGGTCGCCGCACCCGCGCTTGGCCTCGCACCTTCGGCGATCGGCTATTTCGTCGCCATCGCGTATTTCGGCAGCATGCTGGGCACGGTCACCTCGGCCGGCTGGCTGGCGCGCTTTGGCCCCATCCGCGTGAGCCAGATCGCGCTCGTGCTGAGCTTTACCGGGCTCGCGCTGGGCGCGAGCGCCTGGTTGCCGCTGGTCGCGCTGGGTGGCGTGGTGATCGGCATGGGCTACGGACCGGCGACCCCGGCGAGCTCGCAGATACTGCTACGCGCTTCCCCGCCGGGGCTGATCGCCTTCACCTTCTCGATCAAGCAGACGGGCGTGCCGCTCGGAGGCGCCATCGCGGGGCTCGCCGTGCCGGCGATCATCCTGGGGTTGGGCTGGCGCGGCGCGGCGCTCGCGATCGGCTTCACCTGCCTTGCGCTCGCCCTGGCAATCGAGCCGGTGCGCGCGCGCTACGACCGCGATCTCAATCCCCGCGCGCCGATCTCGCTGCGCTCGAGTTTCGCGCCGGTGGGGCTCGTGCTGCGCACGCCACGCCTGCGCGAGATGGCGCTCACCTCGTTCACCTACGGCGGCGTTCAGATCACGCTGGTGAGCTACCTGGTGACCTTCCTCACCGACTCGTTCGCGATGAGCCTCGTGCTCGCGGGGCTGGTCATGGCCGTGTCGCAGGTCGCGAGCGTGTTCGGGCGCATCGTTTGGGGCATCGTCGCCGACCGCTTGCTCAGGCGCCGCACCATGCTCGGTCTGCTTGGGCTGGGGATGGGCCTGTCGGCGCTGGTGACGCTCGCTGCCAGCCCGGACTGGCCGGGCTGGCTGCTGTTCGTGTACGCGGCCGCGTTCGGTGCGACGGCGGTCGGCTGGAACGGCGTGTTCCTCGCCGAGGTCGCGCATCTTGCGCCGCCGGGGCAGATCGGCGCTGCGACCGGGGGCTGCCTGTTCTTCACCTTTCTCGGCGTGGTCGTCGCGCCGCCGCTGTTTCACCTCGTGCTCGCGCTCGCGGGCGGCTATGCCGCGGCCTACGCGGCCTTCGGCATCCCGGCGCTGGCGATCGGCGCGCGGCTGCTGCTTGCCCGGTCACGCTAGAATCCGCCGCCATGCCTGCGACAGCCTCGCGCGAGGCGATCCTGGTCCACGGGCTGTGGATGCCCGGCCTCGTGATGACCCCGCTCGCCGCGCGGCTGGCGCGCGCTGGCTACCGGTGCCACCTGTTCGACTACACCGGGCGCGAGCGGCCGCTCGCGGCGAACGCCGAGCGCCTGGTGCATCTCGCACGCCGCGTCGGGCGGGCGCACTTCGTCGGCCACAGCCTCGGCGGCTTGGTGGTGCTCGCGGCGCTCAATGCGGAGCCGGCGCTCGCCGTCGAGCGGGTGGCGCTCCTTGGCACGCCCGCGCGCGGCTGCCTCGCGGCGCGACGGCTCGCCAGGTTCGGCTTCGGGCGCTGGATGCTGGGCGAGAGCGAAGCGCTGTGGCGCGAGGGACGCGCGGCGCACTGGACACGGCGCGAGCAGCTTGGCGTCATCGCCGGCACCGTCCCGATCGGGCTGGGCCGCACCTTTGGCCGGCTGCCTTGCATCAACGACGGCGTGGTATGCGTGGAAGAGGCGCACATCGAAGGCATGGCTGCGCTCACGACGTTGCCGGTGAGCCATAGCGGCATGCTGCTCTCGGCGCGCGTGGCGCTCAGCCTGCAGGCGTTCCTGGAAACGGGGAGCTTCTTGCCGCATGCGCACTAGGTGGCTGGCGATGGCGGCGCTGCTCGCGCTCGGCGGGTGCGAGACGCTGTCGTATTACGCGCAGGCCGTGGACGGCCAGCTGGACATGATGCGCCGCGCGCAGCCGCTCACTCGGTGGCTGGCCGATCCCGCCACGCCGCCGGCGCTGCGCCAGCGGCTCGAGACCGCGGCCCGTATCCGCGACTTCGCCACGCGCGAGCTCGGGCTGCCGGACAACGCCAGCTATCGCAGCTATGCCGATCTCGGGCGGCCCTACGCCGTGTGGAACGTGTTCGCGGCACCGGAATTTTCGGTGCAGCCGGTGGAGTCCTGCTTCCCGGTGGCCGGCTGCGTGGACTACCGCGGATTCTTCGCCCACGAGGCCGCGGAGCGCTACGCCGCGGAGCGGCGCGCCGAGGGGCTCGACGTGTTCGTCTACGGAGTACCGGCGTACTCGACGCTCGGCTGGTTCGACGACCCGCTGCTGTCGACCTTCATCCGCTACCCGGAGTCGGAGCTCGCGCGGCTGGTGTTCCACGAGCTCGCGCACCAGGTGGTGTACGTGAAGGGGGATACGACCTTCAACGAGTCGTTCGCCGTGACGGTCGAGGAGGAGGGCGTGCGCCGCTGGCTGGAGTCCGAGGGGCGCGGGGCCGAGCTCGCCGCGTTCCGCGAAGCGCAGGCGCGCAAGGGCGAGTTCTTCGCGCTGATCGAGGATGCCCGCGCGCGGCTCGCGCACGTCTACGCCGAACCGCTCGCACCGTCCGCGATGCGCGCGGCGAAGCAGGCGGAATTCGCGCGACTCGCCGAGCACTATGCGGCGCTCAAGGCGCGCTGGGGAGGCTACGCGGGCTACGACCGCCTGATGGCCGAGCCGAATAATGCTCTACTCGCGTCCATCTCGGCCTACACGCGCCTCGTCCCGGCCTTCAAGCGCGAGCTCGCCGCCGCGGGCGGCAACCTCGGCGTGTTCTACGAAAGGGTCAAGGCGCTCGCGCGGCTGCCCGAGGCCGAGCGCGACGCGCAGCTCGCTAACGAGCTGTCCAGCCCAGGTCCATCGTGAGCGCCGCGCCGGTGATGGTGCCCGCGGCCTCGGAGCACAGATAGGCGGCAAATTCCGCCACCTCGGCCGGCTCGATGAGGCGCTTCACTGCCGCGGGCGCGAGCATGATTTTCTCGATCACTTCCTCGGGGGAGATCGCGTTGGCCTTCGCCTGGTCGGCGATCTGCGCGTCGACCAGCGGCGTGCGCACATAGGCGGGGCAGATGGCGTTTACCGTGATGCCAAACTCGCCCCCCTCGAGGGCCGCGGTGCGCGTGAGGCCGACGAGCCCATGCTTGGCCGCGATGTATCCCGCCTTGAAGGGCGAGGCGACGAGCGCGTGGATCGAAGCGATATTGATCACGCGACCCCACTTCTGCCGTTTCATCGTCGGCCAGCAGTAACGCGTCAGCAGGAACGGCGCCGTGAGCATCAGCGAGATCATGCGGTCCCACTGATCCTCCGGAAAATCCTCGATCGGCGAGACGTGCTGATAGCCCGCGTTGTTGACGAGCACGTGCACCGTGCCATAGGCGTCGAGCGTCTCATCGGCCAGCCGCTTGCAGCCCGCTCGCACGGTGAGATCAGCCGCCACGAAGCGCCCGCCGAGGCGTCGGGCGTGCTCGGCACCCACCTTCTGGTTGATGTCCGCGAGCACCACGTCTGCGCCCTCGGCCGCCAGACGTTCCGCGCAGGCAAGCCCGATGCCGCTCGCTGCGCCGGTGACGATTGCGACCTTGCCTTCGAGCGTCATTCAGGTGATCTTCGTGTTGACCCACTTGTCGAACGCGGGTCGCTCGAGCAGGCGCTTGTGCCAGCCGGTGAGGTTGGCGCATGCGGGGCGCTCGATCGGCAGGTTGAGCCACAGGTGCAGGTGGCAGCCAAGCGGGATGTCGCCCATGGTGAGCTGCCCGCCGGCGAGGTAGCGCCGTCCGGCGAGCGCCGCGTCGACGTATCCGGCGAGCTCGCCGCACTTCTTCGCCGCCTCGTTGATCGCCTTCATGTCGCGCTTCTCAGGCGGCGTGCGCACCAGACCCCAGAACACCGGCCGGAATGCGGCCCCGAACGTGCCACCCGCCCAGTCCATCCAGCGGTCGGCGTCGGCGCGCATGCGCAGGTCCGTCGGCCACAACTTGCCCGCGCCGTGCTTCGCCGAGAGATAGCGCACGATGGCGTGCGACTCCCAGAGCACGAAGCCGTCTTCCTCGATCGTCGGCACCAGGCCGTTCGGGTTGAGCTTGCGGTACTCGGGCGTGTTGACCACGCCGTGCTGCATGCCTGCGTCGGTGCGCTCGAACGGCACGCCGAGCTCGTCGCAGCACCACAGCACCTTCCTGACGTTGACCGAGTTGGTGCGTCCCCAGATCTTGAGCATCAGTTCCTCCCTAGAACCCCACCGCTTGTCCGTCGCGGCGTGGATCGCTCGCGGCGAAATAGCCGCCGTCGAGCTTCCAGATCATCTGCGCGCAGCCGAACTGGTTGTAGTCGTCGATCGTGACGATGCTGTGCCCGCGGCGCCTGAGCTCCTCGAGGGTTGCCGCCGGATAGCCGCCCTCGACGCTCACGTCCATGCCCTGCACCCAGCGAAAGCGCGGCCCGTCGCTCGCGGCCTGCGGGTTCTGGCCGTAATCGGCGATGCGCACGATCACCTGCGTGTGGCCCTGCGGTTGCATGGTGCCGCCCATCACGCCGAAGCTCATCACGGGCATGCCGTCCCGGGTCACGAATCCCGGGATGATGGTCTGGTAGGGGCGCTTGGACGGGCCCACGCGATTCGGGTGGCCCTCTTTCAGCACGAACGTGGCGCCACGGTTCTGCAGCGAGATCCCCGTGCCTGGCACCACGACTCCCGAGCCGAAGCCCATGTAGTTCGACTGGATCATCGACACCATCATTCCGGAGGCGTCCGCGGCGGCGAGGTACACCGTTCCCCCCTTGGGCGGCGTGCCCGCGGCGAAGGGTTGCGCCTTCTTCATGTCGATGAGCCTGGCGCGCGACTTGAGATAAGCCTTGTCGAGCAGCTGTCTGGGCGGGAAAGGCATGTAGTCGATGTCGGCGACGTAGGCCTGGGCATCGGCGAAGGCGAGCTTCACCGCCTCGATCTGCAGGTGCACGCTGTCGGCAGAATCGACCGGGTGGCTGGCGAGGTCGAAGTTCTCCAGGATGCCAAGCGCGATCAGCGCGACGATGCCCTGGCCGTTCGGCGGCAGCTCGTGCAGCGTATAGCCGCGGTAATCCATGGTGAGCGTGTCGACCCAGTCGGACTTGTGCGCGGCGAGGTCGGACGCCTTCATCACGCCGCCGTTCGCCTTGGCGTGCGCCTCCAGCTTTGCCGCGAGCTCTCCCTTGTAGAACGCATCGCCCTTGGTGGCGGCGATTTTCTCGAGCGTCGCGGCGTGCTCGGGAAAGCGGAACAGCTGCCCCGGGGCCGGCGGCCTGCCGTCACGCAGGAACGCCTCGGCGAAGCCCGGCTGCACCTTCAGCTCCGCGGTCTGCGCCGCCCATTGGCGCGCGATCGTAGGCGAAACGAGGAAGCCGTTCCTGCCGTAGCCGAGGGCCGGCTGGAACAGCTTTTCGAACGGCAGCTTGCCGAAGCGCATGCTCAGTTCGCGCCAGGCCGAGACGCAGCCCGGCACGCTGACCGAGTTCCAGCCGCGCACCGGCACGCCCTTCTGCCCGGCGAAGAACTCCGGCGTCCACCCCGCAGGCGAGCGACCCGAGGCGTTCAGGCCGTGGAGCTTCTTTCCGTCCCAGACGATGGCATAGGCGTCCGAGCCGATGCCGTTCGACACCGGCTCGACCAGCGTCAGCGTGATCGCGGTGGCGAGGATGGCGTCAACCGCATTGCCGCCGGCGGCGAGCATCGACAAGCCCGCCTGCGAGGCGAGCGGCTGCGAGGTGGAGACGACGTTGCCGGCGAGCAGTGGCTTGCGCGGCCAGGCGTAGGGCAATTCCCAGGAAAACGGACTCATCCTTCAGGCTGCCTCGTGTTCGAAATCGAGCACCACCCGGCCGAGGATCTTCCCGCCCTTGAGCTCCTCGAGGGTGCGGTTCACCTCGCTGGCCGAACGCGTCTCGATCGGCGAGGGCTTGAGCTTCTTCTTCTTGGCCAGCGCCACGACTTCCTTCAGCTCCTGGAGGTCGCCGACGTAGGAGCCGATGATGCCGATGGCGCGCTGCGCGATCGGCGGCATGGGATAGTGGAGCTCCCCGCCGAACAGGCCGCACAGCACGTAGCGTCCGCCCTTGCGCAGCGCGCCGATGCCGAGCTGCGCGGTCGCCGGCATGCCGACGAAGTCGATCGCCCCGGAAAGGTTGCCCTGCGCAAGCGCGGCGAGCTTCTGCGCGGCGTCGGGGGCTCGGGTGTCGAGCACGAGCTTCGCGCCGAGCTTGCGCGCCGCGTCGAGCTTCGCCTGGTCGATGTCGCAGGCGATCACGTTCTTCACCCCCTTCGCCTTGAGGATCGACACGGCGATCAGACCCAGCCCGCCGCAGCCGAGCACCGCCACCCAGTCCTTCGGCCCCTGTGCAGGCAGCTTGTTGAGGCCGCTGTAGGCGGTGAGCGCCGAGCAGGCGAGGGTGGAGGCGAAGCTCTCGTCGATGCCGCTTGCGTCGAGCAGGTATTTCGGGTGTGGCACGAGCATGTGGGTCGAGTAGGCTCCGGCGCGGTTTACGCCGAGGTAGCGCGAGCCGGAGACGCAGTAGTTGTCCTTGCCCGCCTTGCACACCGCGCACTTGCCGCAGCCGATCCACGGATACACCAGGCGCTTCTGGCCGATCTTTAGGCCTTTCGCGGCCTTCGCCGCCGCGGGGCCGAACGCCTCGACGACGCCGAAGGGCTCGTGGCCGAGCGTGAACGGCGGCACGCAGCCACGTTCCTTGACGTAGAAGCGCTTGCCGCCGCCCCAGTCGAAGTACCCGTCCCAGATGTGCAGGTCGCTGTGGCACACGCCGGCGCGCGTGACGCGCACCAGCACCTCGGTGCCCTGCGGCTTCGGCGTTTCCTTGAGGATCCTCTGCAGCGGCTTTCCGTGCTCGATGATGTCGTAGGTGATCATGTCTTGGCTGCCTCTCCCAGTGCCTGGTCTATGTCCCAGAGTATGTCGTCGATCGATTCGATGCCGACCGACATGCGGACCATGTCGGGCGTGACGCCGGCTGCGAGCTGCTCCTCGTCGCTCATCTGGCGATGCGTCGTCGAGGCCGGATGGATGATCAGCGTCTTGGCGTCGCCGATGTTTGCGAGGTGGCTCATGAACTGCGCCGCCTCGATGAACTTCTCGCCCGCCCGCGCGCCGCCCTTGACGCCGAAGTTGAGCAGGCCCGAGGCGCCCTTCGGCAGGTATTTGCGCGCTAGCGCGTGATACTTGTTGTCCGGCAGCCCGGGATAGTTCACCCACGCCACGTGCTTGTGGTCCTGCAGGAACCTGGCCACCGCGAGCGCGTTCGCGCAGTGGCGGTCCATGCGCAATGGCAGAGACTCGATCCCCTGAAGCAGCAGCCAGGCGTTGAGCGGCGACAGGGTCGGGCCGAAGGTGCGCATGATCTCCATGCGCGCCTTCATGGTGTACCCGAAATCGCCGAAGGTCTCGTGGAAGATCACCCCGTGGTAGCCCGGCGAGGGCGCGGTGAACTCGGGAAAGTTGCCGTTGCCCCAGTCGAACTTGCCCGATTCGACGACCACGCCACCCATCGTGGTGCCGTGGCCGCCGAGGTACTTGGTCGCCGAGTGCACCACGATGTCGGCGCCGAAGTCGAACGGCCGGCACAGGTACGGCGTCGGAACCGTGTTGTCGATGAGCAGCGGGATCTTCGCGTCGCGCGCGATTCCCGCCAGCGCCTCGATGTCGACGATGTTGATGAGCGGGTTGCCGAGCGCCTCGGCGTAGAGAAGCTTGGTCTTCCCGGGACGGATCGCGCGGCGGAAGTTCTCGGGATCGTCCGGGTCGACGAAGCTCGTCTCGACGCCGAGCTTCTTCAGGTTGACGCCGAGCAGGGTATGGGTGCCGCCGTACAAGGTCGAGGCGGACACGATATGGTCGCCCGCCTGGACGAGGGTCAGGATCGCCACCGCCTCGGCGGCCTGCCCGGTGGCGGCGGCGAGCGCCGCCCGGCCGTTTTCCAGCGCGGCCATGCGCTCCTCGAGCACTGCGACCGTCGGGTTGGAGATGCGCGAATAGACGTTGCCGAAGGTCTGCAGGTTGAAGAGGCTCGCCGCGTGGTCCGCCGAATCGAACACGAAGGACGTGGTCTGGTAGATCGGCGCGGCTCGCGCCCCCGTGGCCGGGTCGGGAATCTGACCGGCATGCAGGCAGAGCGTCTCGATGCCGAATTTGCGGTCAGCCATGGCGCGATTCTACCGGCGTCACCGTAACGTGGACGCTCAAGCTGTGCTCGCCGCCGCCGAGGATCACGCCGCGCATCGGCGTTACGTCGCCGAAGTCGCGTCCCCAGGCAAGCGTCACGTGCTCGTCGTCGGCGAGGCAGTCGTTGGTCGGGTCGAAGTCGATCCAGCCCGCGGCGGGATCGTAGACGGACACCCAGGCGTGCGAGGCGTCGGCGCCGACGAGGCGCGGGTAGCCTGGCGGCGGCGAGGTGAGGATGTAGCCGCTCACGTACCGCGCCGGCAGGCCGAGCGCGCGCAGCGCGCCGATCATCAGGTGCGCGAAGTCCTGGCACACGCCGCGCCGCAGCTTGAGCACCTCGCGCAGCGGCGTGGCGACGCCGGTCGCCAGGGCGTCGAACTCGAAGTCGGCATGGATGCGCCGCATCAGGTCGGCGGCCCCCTGCAGGATGCCAATGCCGGGGCGGAAGCTCGAGGTGGCGTACTCGGCGAGCGCGCCGAAGATCTCGACGTGCGGCGATTCGAACACGAACTCGGTGGGCTCGAGTAGCGGTGGTGCGTCGAGGCCGGCGAGCCGGTCGCGCACCCGCTCCCAGGCGGTCGAGCCGTGAGCGAGCGGGTCGGAGTGGCGCGGCACGAGCGTCGCCTCGGACGAGGCGCGCACGCTGAGTGCCGTATGCGGCATCGCGAACAGCGCCCGCGTCACAGGGTTGCCGAAATAGTCGGTGCCGACGTCGTACTCGCTCGGCGCGGGATCGATGTCGATGCGGTGCGCGCCGAAGCTCTGGCGCTCGAGTACGCGCGGCGTGAGGTGCAGCAGTTGCTGCGACAGCAGCACCGGGCTCGCGTAGCGGTAATGCGTCTCGTGGACGATCGACAGGCGCATACTCAGGTCGCGACGGTCTGACGGTTGATCTCGCCGGCATGCACGAAGAACCTCAGGCCGAGCTGATCGGAGAGCCGGTGAGCCGCGCCGTAGCAGTCGTCCAGCAGCCGCGCGAGGCGCGCGCTGCCGTGCTGCAGGTCGGCGGCCGGGTCGAGTGCGCGCAATTCGAGCACCGGCTGCTCCATGCGCTCCGGTCCCGCGTAGCCGACCGCGGCGGCGATGCGGGCGATGTAGTCGCGCAGCCCCAGCAGCTGGAACGCGACCGAGCGCGGGTTCGTCTCGTCGCGCACCAGCAGGTCGAGCACCGGCAGCCAGTCGGGCTCGCCCATATAGCGCGCGCGGTACGTGAGCGTCGAGTCGGCGAGCTCGAGCAGCCAGCCGAGGTCCACCTCGCGCGGCGCCGACAGCGCCTGGGTGAGCGCCGCGCACATCCATTGCAGGCGCTCGATCCTGCGGCCCATCGAGAGGAATCGCCAGCCGAGGTCGCGCGTCATGCCGTCGAGCGCGAAGCCGGAGAGCGTCATGAGCGAGGCGATCACGCCGTCGAGCTCGGAGAGCGCGTCTGCGAGTCCCAGCGGCTGGCCCCTGCGGCGCGAGACGCCGCGCATCATCTGGTTGAGCGCGCGCCAGTGGTCGGCCGAAATCAGCTCCCGCAGCCGGGATGCGCTGCGCACGAGCAGGCGCAGGTTGGCGGCAAGCCCGGGCTTCGTATCGTCGGTGATCGCGGCGCGCAGCAGGCGCGCCATCGCGGCGTCGCCGCCGTTTCGGATGCCGGCATGCGCGAGCAGCCCCGCGATGCCGGCCCAGCTGCGCTCGCGGTCGTCCGCGGTCTCCTCGACCATGCGGCCGAGCGCGACGCGCAGCAGCCGCGCCACGCCGTCGCAGCGCTCCGCGTGGCGCCCGAACCAGAACAGGTGCTCGACCACGCGACTGGAGAGGTTGATGCCGCTGCGCACCAGGTCCTGCGGCGTGCTGGGGCGGTGCAGCAGCGTGAACTGGCTCACCGGGCCGGAAGACAGCACCCAGGTGTCCTTGCTCGCGCCGCCGCGCTGCATCGACACCACGCGCGCGTCGGGCCCCGTGGCGACGCGCGTCAAGCCTCCCGGCATCACCGCGTAGCCGTTCGGGCTAGCGCAGGCGTAAACGCGCAGGCCCGTGGCGCGCGCCGCGAGCCGCCGCGGCTGCGCGCGGTCCCACACCGGCGCGTGCGACAGGTGCACCAGCTCCTGCGCCACGTAGTCGCGCGGCCGCGCGCGCATGCGCGCCACCAGCGCCTCGCGTTCATTGCCGCCCAGGTTTTCGCCGAACACCGGCTCGAAGCCGAGCTGCGGGAATGCGGGCTTGATCACCAGGCGATCCAGGCGCGAGAGCGCGTCCTTGAGCGCCGCCGGCTCGCCGCACCACCAGGTGGCCACCGACGGCATCTTGAGCGGCTCGCCCAGCAGCCGCTCGCACAGGCGCGGCAGGAAGCCGAGCAGCATGCCCGACTCGAGGATGCTCGAGCCGAGCGCGTTGGCCACCAGCACGTGGCCGCGGCGCACCGCCTCGACCAGGCCCGGAACGCCGAGCGTCGAGTCGGCTCGCAGCTCGAGCGGATCGCAGTAGTCGCCGTCCAGGCGGCGCAGGACCGCGTGCACGCGCCGCAGGCCCGAGAGCGTCTTGAGCCACACCTTTCCCTCGCGCACGGTGAGGTCGCTCCCTTCCACGAGCGGGACGCCGAGGTAGCGCGCGAGGTACGCGTGCTCGAAGTAGGTCTCGTTGTAGGGCCCCGGCGTCAGCAGCACGGTGAGCGGCGCGCCGTCGCCGCGCGGCGCCCACTCGGCCAGGCTGTCGCGCAGCGTGGCGAAGAATCCCGCCAGGTGCTCGACCTTCAGGTCGCGGAACAGCTCGGGATAAAGGCGCGACATCACCAGCCGGTTCTCGAGCGCGTAGCCCGCACCCGAAGGCGCCTGCGTCCGGTCGGCCATCACCCACCAGCGTCCGTCGGGCGCGCGTGCCAGGTCGGCCGCGTACAGGTGCAGCCGCACGTCGCCGGCGAGCTTCGCGCCGCGGCACGGGCGCAGGTACTCGGCATGCCCGTACACCAGCGTCGGCGGCAGCAGCCCTTCGCGCAGCAGCGCCTGCTCGCCGTAGATGTCGCCCAGGATGAGATCCAGCAGCTTCGCGCGCTGCGCCAGCGCGGCGGCGATCTCGCGCCATTCTCCGGGCGGGATAATGAGCGGCACCACGTCGAGCTCCCAGGGGCGGTCCGCGCCCTCGGGATCGCCGTAGACGTTGTAGGTGACGCCGTTCTCGCGCACCTGGCGCTGCGCGGCCTGGATGCGCTCCTGCATCAGCGCCGTGGAGGCCGCCGAGAGCTGCTCGAACATCGGCCGCCAGTGCGCGCGCGGCGTCAGCGGCGCTTCGAGCATCTCGTCGTAGCGCGCTGGGGAAAAGGGGTAGTCGGCGAGCAGCTCGCGGGGCATGTTCGGGGTCGGGTACTCGCGGGGCGAGACTAGCACACCCCGCCGCCCGCTCCCGCCGGCGCTAAATGCCTCCTCGAGCGCCAGGTCGAGGCGCTCATTTTATTGGATGAGGTTCCGCATCCGGTGCAGCCAGCGGTTCGGAGACGTGCGTGAGCTCAGCTTCAAGAGCGCGAATGGGGTCAGCATCCCTGGGCAAGCCCGAGACCGACCCCAAGAGGGTCAGGACGGTCCCTCGATACCGAAAAGCGTCCGCCGAAAGGTAGCCCCCGGTTCCTGCAGAGCGGATGACCACGATGATGTCGGGCAATCCATCGCGATCCAGATCGAAGAATCTGACGTCCTCCACCGATCCGTTTCGCGGTCTTACGGTGCCGGTGACAAAGTCGTCATAAGGAAAGCGGGGATTGGTCCCGGCGTAAACCCGCAGGCTGTAGCTGCCCACGCTTCTCGGCTCGAACTGTCCTTGAGCCACGACCACAATGTTTGTCGTTCCTGGGATAGCTACCTCTCGGACGGTACCGAGGCATTTGTCGGCGGCGAGTGCCGGTGAGACTGCCAGGAGGACGCCTAGAAGGAGCAGCCTTATTCTGTTCATAGCGAACTCGCTTCGCGCCGAGCCGGCAGAGCGCCGAATGGCGCCGGGCTCACGAGGACGCTTTTACAGCAAGAAACTCGCCGTTGCCCACCGGAACAAGGCTGGTCGCAAACAGGGAATCAGCGTTTACGAGCGAGACGAAAGGAGCAAGCTGCTCGACGTGAGAAGTGGCATTGTCGACGACCAGCAGGCCTCCGGGGCGAAGAACCCGACGCAGCTGCGGCCACCAACCCGGATACTCCGAGCGCTCAGAATCGAGGAAGATGATGTCGAAGGCGCTCTGCTCGGAACGCTGGAGTATGCGACCTGCGTCATCGTGAACCAACGTGATGTATGGGGCGAGCCCGGAACGGGCAAAATTCTTCGAGGCGAGCCGAACCTTGTACTCGGAGAATTCGACCGTGGTGACAGAGCCGCCGATTGCCCTCGCCGCCTCGGCAAGCCAGAGCGTGGAGTATCCGTTCGAGGTTCCGATCTCGAGCACCCGGCGCGCGAGCGTGGCGCGTACGAGGACAGACAGAAACTCGCCGGTATCGCTGGTGATGTTCAACATTCGCCGAGAACGCTCTTCGGTCGCGCCGTCATTGGCCGCGCCAAGGCGCTCGAGCTCGGCCTTCAGCGCCTCAAGCGAGTCACTCACTTCTGCGCCCTGATGCCGAACGTTCGCGTTGGGCGGCGCACCGCGGCTAGTAGCGGCGGGGTTTGCGCAACGTCGGGTTGAGCAGCTCGAACTCGGCCTGGACCTGGGCGCGGCTGCGCTCGTACACGATCTCGCGCCCCATCACCGAGCCGGCATAGGCGCGCTCGCTGCGCGTCGGGGTGAGCTCGCACTTGACGCTGTGTGCGCCTTCGCCGAGCACTACGGTGATGTGCTCGGGCCGCTTGCTGAGTACCACCACGTCGACGGTCTGTCCGGTTTCGGTGACGCGCACCTTGATCTTCTCGATATTCATGGGAACCTCATCAGGTTGCGAGGGCGGCGAGCAGGTCGGCGAGGACTGCGGGGGCGGTGACGTGCGGGCTGTGGCTGGCGTCGATCTCGTGCGAGCGCCAGCGCGGGTCGCTCCGCGCGCGCTCGGCGAACTGGCGGAACACGTCGCCGGGCGAGGGGCGCGTGCAGTAGATGTAGGTGCGCGGTAGGCGCTCGCCGGCGCCCGTGAGGCGGACGGGCTGCTCGAATGTCTTGCGCGGCTGCATCACGCGCCGCGGCATGATCCACGAGACGTCGGTCTGGTCCGTGTCGGGCGGGAGCGGGTTGGGCGGGATGCGCCAGCCATCGCCCGCTTCGTCGGCCGCCTTGCGCATGCCGGCGCGCGCCTCGGCCGAGACGAGGTCGAAGAGGGCCTCGCCGTTGCGCGGCACGAAGGCGTCGAGGTAGACGAGTTGCGCGATCTTTGCGGGGGCGCGGTCCGCGACGCCGGTGGCGACCATGCCGCCGTAGCTGTGGCCGACGAGCACGATGTCGGTCAGGTCCTCGCAGTGCAGTACCGCGACCATGTCGTCGATGTGCGCGTCGAGGTCGATGCCGGGGTGCGCGAGGTGCGCGCGCTCGCCGAGGCCGGTGTAAGTGGGCGTGACGAGCCGGTGGCCGCGGCTGCGCATGAGCGGGTGCATCTTCTTCCACGCCCAGCCCGCGGACCAGGCGCCGTGCGCGACGAGGAACGCGGCCACGCCGCGCTCAGCTCCAGCTCACGTCGGGCACTTCCTGGAACACGCGCCGCAGCCCGCTCGACCAGAACTGGCTGATCTCGCGGAAGTAAGGGTCGTTCTCCTGGAAGCGGCGCCTGAGCGTGACGCGCAGCGAGTCTTTTTCGTAGGCGAGCAGGTCGATCGGCAGACCGACCGACAGGTTGGAGCGCATGGTCGAGTCGAACGACACGAGCAGGCACTTGGCGGCGTCCTTCATCGGCACGTCGAACTTCACCACCCGGTCGATGATCGGCTTGCCGTACTTCGTTTCGCCGATCTGGAAGTAGTTGGTGTCGACGCTCGACTCGATGAAGTTGCCCTCGGGATAGACGTGGAACAGGCGCGGCGCTTCCCCCGCGATCTGCCCGCCGAGGATGAAGTTGCAGCCGGCGTCGATGTGGCGCGCTTCGAGCGCGGCGCCGTCGCGCCGCAGTACCTCGCGCAGCGTCTCGCCGACCAGCACGGCGACGTCGAACATGCTCTTCGCGCCGAGCACGCCGTCGGCCTGGCGCAGCTTGAGCAGGCTGAGCACGCTCTGCGTGACGCCGAGGTTGCCGGAGCTGAGAATCACGACCACCCGCTCGCCGGGAATTTCGAACACGTTCATCTTGCTGAAGGTCGATATGTGGTCGACGCCCGCGTTGGTGCGCGTGTCCGAGGCGAATACGATGCCGGAGGCGACGGCGGCGGCGACGCAGTAGGTCATGCGCGAACGATCATAGCGCAACTATGCGCCTAGTTCTGCTGTTGCTGGCGTACCTGGGCGCGGACGGTCATGGTCTCGTTGCCGCCGCCGATGCGCATGCCGCGGATCGGGCAGGCGTCGAGGTGATCGCCGCCCATCGCCACCTTGACGTGGCGCTCGCCAATCGAGCCGCCGAGAGCGACATCGAAGCTGTGCCAGCGCTCCTCGACCCAGGCCTCGGCCCACGAGTGGCCCACGCTCGGATCCCCGCCGCGCTCCGGCATGTAGACGTAGCCGCAGGCATAGCGCGCGGGCACGCCCAGGTGCCGGCAGCAGGCGATGAACACGTGCGCCAGGTCCGGCGGCGGCCCGGAGCCTGCCGCCAGCGCGTCGCCCGCCCGCGGATTGAAGCCGGGTTCGCCGATCCTCGGCCGGATGCGCTCCCTCACCCGCGCGGCGAGCGCGCGCAGCCCGGCGAGCGAATGTGCGCCGGGCCGGAAGCCCTCGGCGAGCGCGGCGATCGCCGCGTCGGGATGCGTCAGCCTCGTGGCGCGCAGAAACAGCAGCGGCGACAGCGGCGGGCCGGTGAAATCCGAGGGCTCGTCCACGGCGGCGGAGGTCTGGACCGTGCCGGAGGCGACGATGCGGACTTCGGTGACCGGCTTGTCGATCGTCAACACGTCGAGCACGTTGCCGTAGCCGTCCTGGGTGCGCACCGTGGGCGCCGGCGTGTCGAGCTTCCACTCGAGTACCTTCTGGCGCGCCGTGTCGCGCGGCACGAGGCGCAGGTACTGGGTCAGCGAGCGCACCGGCGCGTCGTAGGTGTAAACGGTCTCGTGCCGGATGACGATCTTCATACAGTTCCGAGGTAGGCGCGCTGGATGCGGTTGCCCAGCTCGGTGAAGTCGGCCAGGCACCCGGTCAGGAACTCGTGCAGCCCGGCCTGGAAAATCTCCTCGATGTCGGAGTGCGTAAGCCGCGCGAGCAGCTCGCCCGCAAGGCGCTTGACCGAGTGGTCGTGCTGCCCCTCGATGCGCTCGAGCGAATGGTTGATCTCCACGAAGCAGGCCGCGAGCGAGCGCGGCATGCGCCGCTCGAGGACGAGCAGCTCCGCCACCTTGATCGGGAAGATCTGGTCCCGGTACAGCGCCCGGTAGGTCTCGAACGCAGACACCGAGCGCAGCAGCGCGGTCCACTGATAGTAGTCGAGCGCGCCGCCGACGTCCTCGACCGCGGGCAGCAGGATGTGGTACTTGACGTCGAGGATGCGCGCCGTGTTGTCGGCGCGCTCGAGGAAAGTTCCCAGGCGCGAGAAGTCGAACGCCTCGCCGCGCACGATGGTGCCGTAGGTGACGCCGCGAAAGAGGTGACTTCGCTCTTTCACCCAGTCGAAGAACTGGGTCGCTCCGGCGCCGATCACGCGTTCGCGCCGGATGCCGCGCACCTCGAGCCACGTGGCGTTCAGGGTTTCCCACATCTCGGAGGTGATCTGCCAGCGCACGGCGTGAGCGTTGTCGCGCGCGTCGCGCAGGCAGGAATAGATCGAAGAGGGGTTCGCCTCGTCGAGCGCGAGGAACGCGATCAGCGTCTCGAGCGTGAGCGACTGGTGGCGCTCGGCGAATCCCTCGCTCGTTCCGGTGATGGTGAGCGGGGCGCGCAGGTTCTCCTCCCTGCGGTCGCTGGCGCCGAACAGGACCAGGTTGGCGGTCACGCCGAGGATACGGGCCATGTTCTCGGCGCGCTCCATCTGGCGGCTCATCCAGAATATCCGGTCTGCAACGCGCGACAGCATCAGTCGACCACCCAGGTGTCCTTGGTGCCGCCGCCCTGCGAGGAGTTCACCACCAGCGAGCCTTCGCCGAGCGCAACGCGCGTGAGGCCTCCCGGCACCAGCGTCACCTCGCGCCCCGAGAGCACGAACGGGCGCAGGTCGACGTGGCGCGGCGCGATGCCGCGCTCGACGAACGTCGGGCAGGTCGAAAGCGACAGCGTCGGCTGGGCGATGTAGTTGGTGGGGTTCGCGTTCAGCCGCGCCCGGAAGGCCTCGACTTGCGCCGCCGTGCAGGCCGGGCCGATCAGCATGCCGTAGCCGCCGGAGCCCTGCACTTCCTTCACCACCAGCTCCGCGAGATGCTCGCTCACGTAGGCGAAGTCCTCGGGGCGCTTGCACTGCCAGGTGGGGACGTTGGCGAGCAGCGGCTCTTCGCCGAGGTAGAAGCGGATCATGTCGGGCACGTAGGGGTAGGTCGACTTGTCGTCGGCCACCCCGGTGCCGATGGCGTTGGCGAGCGAGACGTTGCCCGCGCGATAGGCCGAAAGCAGCCCCGGCACCCCGAGCAGCGAATCCTCGCGGAACGCGAGCGGATCGAGGAACGCGTCGTCCACCCGCCGGTAGATCACGTCGACGCGCTGGCGTCCGCCCGTGGCGCGCATGTAGACGTAGCCGTCCTTGACGAACAGGTCCGCGCCTTCGACCAGCTCGACGCCCATCTGTTGGGCGAGGAACGCGTGCTCGAAGTAGGCGCTGTTGTACTGTCCCGGCGTCATCACCACCACGCTTGCCTCGCTCATGGCGTGCGGGCCGATGCTGCGCAGCGTCTCAAGCAGCAGCGCCGGGTAGTGCTCGACCGGGTAGACGTGCTGCTGCTCGAACAGCTCCGGGAACAGGCGCATCATCATCTTGCGGTCCTCGAGCATGTAGGAAACGCCCGATGGCGTGCGCAAGTTGTCCTCGAGGACGTACCAGTTGCCGTCCTCGTGCCGGATGAGGTCGATGCCCGCGATGTGCGAGTACACCTGGTGCGGCAGGTCCAGGCCCAGCATCGCGACCTGGTAGGCCGAGTTGCCGAGCACCTGTTCGGCGGGGATGACTCCCGCCTTGAGGATCTCCTGGCCGTGGTAGATGTCGTGCAGGAACCGGTTCAGCGCCGCGACGCGCTGCTTGAGGCCCCGCACCAGCAGTTGCCACTCGGAAAGCGGGATGATGCGGGGAATCGTGTCGAACGGGATCAGGCGCTCGGCGCCTTGCTCATCGCCGTACACGGCGAAGGTGATGCCGACGCGGTGGAACAGCAGGTCGGCCTCGCGCCGCTTCTCGGCCACCCGCTCGGCCGGCGTGGCGGCGAGCCAGTCGGCGAGTGCGCGGTAATGCGGGCGCACCGCGCCATCGGCGGCGTGCATCTCATCGTAGTGTTTTCGCTGCAAGGTTGTCCCCCGTGGGGGTAACCTTAGCAACCGGCGTGCCAGCAGGGCTCAGGCCCCCTGGCCGCGATGCCTCAGGTCGTGGGGTCGGGATCGGCCTCGGGCCGCGCTGGCCGCGGGCTCGCGTCGCGCTTGGTCGCCGCGCGGCGATATTCCGAAGGCGGGATGCCGACCTGGTGCAGGAAAAAGCGCGTGAAGTTGCTCTGCGCCGAAAAGCCGAGCTCGGCCGACACGTCGGCGATCTTCGCGCGTCCGGTCGAGAGCTTCGCGATCGCCGCCTCGACGCACAGCATGTCCAGGTAGGCGCGGGGCGAGCGCCCGGTGCAAAGCTGGAACAGGTCGTAGAAGCGCGAGCGCGAGAGCCCCACCTGGCTGGCGAGCTCGTCCATGTTGAGCTCCTTGTTGGGGTGCGCCCGCAGCAGCGAAATCGCGCGCCGGATGCGGGAGTCCTCGAAGCGCGAGCCGCGCCACAGGGCCGAAGCCGAGCGGCGCCGTCCCAGGTACGTGTCGACGATCGACAGCACCAGCTCCTGCAGCATGAATTCGAGCCGCTCGACCGACAGGAACTGGTCGTTCAGCGCCTCGATCGCCAGCGTGTGAGCCAGGCGCCGGATGCGCGGCGTGATCGCCTCGCGCCGGCTCGGGAACATGCGTCCGTCGCCGGCCGCGAACGCCGCCGGGAAGTTGCGCGTCAGCCACTCGCCCGACGCGTAAAACACGATCGCCCGGGTCGTCGGCACGTCGGCGTTGCGCTGGTCGCCGTGCGGCTCGCTCGGGTTCACGAACAGCACGTCCTCGCGCGTCAGTGCCAGGCGCTCGTCGCCGATCAGATACTCGGTGTCGCCGCCATCGTGCTTGAGCAGGATGGCGGGTTCCGGCAGGGACTGCGGCGCTTCCGCCGCCTGCAGTTCCACCAGCATCAGGCGCCCAAAAGGCCCGTCGAAGATGCGTATTGGCCGGCTCATGATGCTTACAGCATACTTTCCAGCGGGGGATCGCGCCAGCGGAATTTGGCTGGTCAATAGGCCAGCCAGCGGGGGCGCTTGGCCGACACGACCCGGGTATTGACACCCACCCAGTTGAGCCCCCCGAAGAGGCGCGCATGCTCGATTTTGACGCACCGGTCGGCGACGGCGTCCAGACCCGCAGCGCGCGCCTTTTCGGCCGCCGCCTCGTTGTTCACCCCGATCTGCTGCCACAGGACCTTTGCGCCGATGGCGATGGCCTCGTCGGCGATCGGCGGGACGTCCTGCGTGCGGCGGAACACGTCGACGATGTCGACTTTGTCCGGGACCGCGCGCAGGCTGGCGTAGCAGGTCTCGCCGAGCACCTTCTTGCCCGCATAGCGCGGATTGACCGGGATCACCCGGTAGCCGTGCTCCTGCATGTACTTGGCGGCGAAATAGCTCGGGCGGTACCAGTCGGCCGAGAGGCCCACGACCGCGATGACGCGGTTCTCCCTGAGGATTCTGCGCAGCGTCTGGATGTCGTCCATGGGCGGGAACTATATCCCAGGGGCGCGCCTATAATCATTCGCTTTGGCCGGAGGAGAAGAACGTGTACGTCGAAGAACGCATGTACGTGCTGCAACCGGGCAAGGCGCCGGAATACTTCAAGCACTACGAAGCCGAGGGGATGGCCGTGCAGCTCAAGCACCTGCCCAATCTCGTCGGCTACTACGTCACGGAGGTCGGCCCGCAGAACATGGTGGTCCACATGTGGGGCTACGACGATCTCAACCAGCGCGAACGCTGCCGCGCGGCGATGCAGGCCGACCCGGCCTGGCAGGCCTATCTCCCCAAGGTGCGTCCGCTGATCGTGTCGCAGGACACGCGCTTGCTCAAGTGCGCGCCGTTTTTCGTCGAGCGTCTGAAGAAGATGCTCGCCGCGGCGAAGTAGTGGGCGTGGCGAGCCTTCATCCGCAGGTGGTGACGTTGCTCGAGCGCGTGGCGCGTTCGCCGTTGCCGCCCTACGCCACCGTTTCGCCGTTCGTTGCGCGGCGCATCTACCGCGACACTCGCGCGGCGGTTTCGCCCGCGCCGCCCGAGGTGGCCGAAGCGAAGCTCGTGCTCGCGCCCGGACCGGGCGGACCGATTCCGCTGCGCGCTTACCGGCCGGCCGGCACGCGTGCCGAGGAGATCCTGCCTGCGCTGATGTACTTTCACGGCGGCGGCTGGACGATCGGCGACCTCGACACGCACGACGTGGTGTGCCGCCAGCTCGCCAACGGCGCGCGCTGCGCCGTGTTCTCGGTCGACTACCGCATGGGCCCGGAGAGCCCGTTCCCCGCGGCGGTCGACGATTGCATCGCGGCGACGCGCTGGGTGGCGGACGAGGCGGGCGCACTGCGCGTCGATCCGCGGCGCATTGCGGTCGGCGGCGACAGCGCAGGCGGCAATCTCGCCGCCGTGGTGGCGCTTGCCGCGCGCGACTCCGGGAGATCGCAGCCGTGCTTCCAGCTCTTGGTCTACCCGGCGACCGACCAGCGCTTCGGCTTCCCCTCGCTCGAGCGAAACGGCGAGGGCTACCTGCTCACCCGGCAGTCGATGGAGTACTTCCGCAGCCACTACCTGCCGCGGCGGGAGGACTGGGACGACTGGCGCGCATCGCCGCTGCTCGCGCCGAGCCTCGCCGGGCTGCCACCCGCGCTGGTGATCACCGCCGGGTTCGATCCGCTGGTGGACGAGGGTCGGGCCTACGCCGAGCGCCTCGTGCGCGAGGGCGTGAAGACGGCGTACCGCGAGTATCCGGACATGGTGCACGGCTTCCTGCTGATGGGTGGCGTGCTCGACACCGCCAGGGCGGCTGTTGAAGAGTGCTGCGGCGCGCTGCGTGCCGCTTACGACGGAGTGAAGTGATGAAACAGGACCTCAAAATCCGCCACGGCGGCAAGATTCTCGCCGACGCGCTCGTCGGCCACGGCGCGAAGATGGCATTCGGCGTTCCCGGCGAGAGCTACTTGCCGGTGCTCGACGGAATCTACGACGTGCGCGACCGGCTGAAATTCATTGTTTGCCGGCAGGAGGGCGGCGCGTCGTACATGGCGGAAGCCTACGGCAAGCTTACCGGCGAGCCCGGCATCCTGTTCGTGACGCGCGGCCCGGGCGCCACCAACGGCGCGATCGGCGTGCACACCGCGTTCCAGGACTCCACGCCGATGGTGGTGTTCATCGGCCAGGTCGGTGGCGACTTCGCCGATCGCGAAGCGTTTCAGGAGATGGATTACCGGCGCATGTACGGCGAGATGTCGAAGTGGGTGGCGCAGATCGACCGCGTCGAGCGCATCCCCGAGTACCTGAGCCATGCCTTTCACACCGCGACCGCGGGTCGGCCCGGGCCGGTGGTGCTGGCGCTGCCCGAGGACATGTTGTTCTCCGAGGCTGCCGTCGCCGACGTGCCGCACTACAAGACGGTCCGCGCGGCACCCTCGCCGCGCGACATGCAAGAGCTCGAACGCCTGCTCGCGGGCGCCGCGCGCCCGTTCGTGCTGATCGGCGGCGGCGGCTGGTCGAAGACGGCTTGCGATGCCTTGAAGGTTTGGCTCGAGACGAGCGGTCTGCCCGCCGGCACGTCGTTCCGCTGTCAGGATCTCGTCGACAATCGCAGCCCGAGCTTTGCCGGCGATGTCGGCATCGGCATCAATCCGAAGCTCGCACAACGCGTCATAGAGGCCGATGTTCTGCTGGTGATCGGCGCGCGCCTTGGCGAGATGACCACCAGCGGCTACTCAATTGTCGAAGTGCCGGTGCCCAGGCAGAAGCTGATCCACGTGCATGCCGACCCGGAGGAGCTGGGGCGCGTGTACCGGTCGGTGCTGCCGATCAACTCGGGCCCTGCGCAGTTCGTCGAGGCGCTTGCCGGCGTAAAGCTGAACGGCGCGAAATGGCGCGAATGGACGCAGGGCGCGCGCGCCGACTACGAGGCCTGGAGCCGGCCGCAGCCGATTCCCGGCAAGTTGCAGTACGCCGAGGTGGTGAAGTGGCTCGACTCGACGTTGCCCGAGGATGCCCTCGTCACGGGCGGTGCGGGCAACTTCTCGGGCTGGGTGCACCGCTACTTCCGCTACAAGGGATTCCGCACCCAGCTTGGGCCGACCAACGGCTCGATGGGCTATGGCCTGCCCGCGGCGGTGGCGGCCAAGCTCGCCGCGCCCGAGCGCACCGTGGTGGCGGTTTGCGGCGACGGCGATTTCCTCATGAACGGCCAGGAGTTCGCGACCGCGGCGCAGCATGGCGCCGCGGTGATCGCGCTGGTGGTCAACAACGGCATGTACGGCACGATCCGCATGCATCAGGAGCGCGAATACCCCGAGCGCATAAGCGGCACCGAGCTGAAGAATCCGGACTTCGCCGCGTATGCGCGCGCATTCGGGGGGCACGGCGAGACGGTGGAGGAGACCGCGCAATTCGCGCCCGCGTTCGAGCGCGCCCGCGCCTCGGGCAAACCTGCCGTCATCGAGCTGCGCATCGACCCCGAAGCGATTACCACCGCCACCACGCTCGCGAAAATCCGCGCCCAGGCCCTCGAGCGCCGCAAGCAGGCGGGCTAGGTGCTGGCGATGTACTCCGGGTCGTCCTGCTGCTCGCGCTCGAACTTGAGAAACTCGTAGTAGCCGCAGCGCGCGCTGTCCGGGTAGTCACGGCACACGCCGGGGCGTGACTCGTACACGCTGCAACGACGCGTCTTGCGATCGAGGAACGTGCACACGGTATCGTAGACGTCGTCCTTGCGATGACGCAGCACCATCGCTTTCTGGCCCGCGTCGTACTTGGTGAAACGCGTCTCGGCCGCCGCGTCGCTCAGGCCGAAATGGCGCGCGAGGCGCGCCACGTCGCGCTTGGTGATCTCGATCAACGGGTAGCTGCAGCAGTAGGCCGGGCACTTGTTGCAGGAGTAGAGCCGCCGCGGGCCGCCGTTGGCGCGCATCTCGCTGCGGACCGGTATCGGAAAGTTCTTGCCGTTCTTCATTGATGCAGGAGCGGAAGAAAGAAAGGCGCGCATTGTACGCGACTTCAGTGAACATTTTCACGCTTAACCCTTTTTGCTCCCGTGTTCGTTTAACTCCCGCATGAGCCTGCCGTGCCGGCGGGCGGTCACGTGAAAGGTGATGCGATGAAGCTGCTTTCGATTCTGTGGGGCGCGCTCGCGGGCCTGCTGTCGCTGCAGGCTTGCGCCAGTGGCGGGCTGGTCGACGTGAGCGTGTACGATCGCGCCGAGGGGAAGCGATTGCCGGTGCACTGGCACACGGGGCGTGCCTGGGTGGCCGGAAAGCCCGGCAACGAGTACCTCCTCAAGCTGCGAAACCGCAGCGGCGAGCCGTTGCTCGCGGTGGTGTCGGTGGACGGGGTGAACGTTATCACCGGCGAGAGTGCGGATCCGCAGCAGTCCGGGTACGTGCTCGCACCGGGGCGCTCGATCGATATCCTGGGCTGGCGCAAGAGCCTGTCGCAGACGGCGGCGTTCTACTTCACCGACCTGGGGGATTCGTACGCCGCACGCACGAGCAGGCCCGGCAATGTCGGCGTCATCGGCGTGGCGCTCTATCGCAAGAAACAGCCACTCCCGCCGCCGGCGGCGCTCGGCCGCGCCGAGGAAAGCGCAGCCGCCGCGCGGCCGGCGGACGCCGAGAACAAGCTCGGTACCGGGCATGGCCGGCGCGAGCATTCCCAGGCCTATTACACCGAGTTCGAGCGGGCGAGCCGGACTCCGGCCGAGATCGTCACGCTCTATTACGACAGTCGCGAGAATCTTCTCGCGCGAGGCGTGCTCACCGAGCCACAGCCGTTCCCGGGGTTCGTGCCCGATCCGCCGGGGGTTAAACTACCCTGGCATGGGGGCCACGGATGAACAGCTGATGCTCGCCTACGCGGCGGGCGACGCTGCGGCCTTCGAAACGCTTTACGCGCGGCACAAAGGCGGTCTTTACCGCTTCGTGCTGCGCGGCATCAAGGAGCGGGGCATCGCCGAGGAGCTGTTCCAGGAGATCTGGATGCGCGTGATCGAGTCGCGCGCGCGCTACGCGCCGCAGGCGCGCTTCGCGACCTGGCTCTACACGATCGCACATCACCGCATGGTGGACCACTGGCGCAAGCGCGGCATCGTGGCGGTGCCGCTCGAGCCGGACGATCCCGACGACCCGGCGCCGAACGAGCCCACGGCCGACGGCGCGCGCGAGCCGCAGCGCCAGGCCGAGACCAACGAACAGCTCGCGCGCCTGGAGCGCGCGCTCCAGGCGCTGCCCCCGCCGCAGCGCGAGGCATTCCTGCTGCGCGAGGAGGGCGGGCTGTCGCTCGCCGAAATCGCGTCTACGACCGGCAGCAACGAGGAGGCGGTCAAGAGCCGCCTGCGCTACGCGGTGGCGAAACTTCGCGGGGCGCTCGATGGCTGAACGCGACGACGAAGAGCTGAGCAACCGCTACCGCGCGCTCGGCCGCGAGGAGCCGTCCGCCGAGCTCGACGCGAAGATCATCGCGGCGTCGAGGCGCGCCGCCGCGTCGCGCCCGCGGCCGGGACGCTGGATGCTGCCGCTGTCGCTCGCCGCGGTGATCGTGCTCTCGGTAGCCGTGACGCTGCAGATGCAGCACGAGCCGGCCGCGCCCGAGGCGCCGGCCGCCGCGAGACCCGCGGCCCCTGCCGAAAACGCCGCGCAATCGGTCGCGAGTCCGGCGCCGGAGCAACAGGGGCCGGCCGCGGCCGTGCCGGTCCCGGGGCCCGCGGCGGTGATGGGGCGCCCGTCCCGCGAAGCGGCCGACCGCGAGCGCTTCGAGCGCGCGGCACCGGCCGCCGCCGAGGAACGCGCCAGGCAATTGTCCGCCGAGGAATCGCCGCAGCGCTGGCTCGAGCAGATCGCCGAGTTGCGCCGCGAGGGCCGGGACGACGAAGCGGACCGGCGGCTTGCCGAGTTCCGACGCCGCTATCCCGCTTACCGCATCCCGGAGGCGACGCTGGAAAGGGTCGAGCGCCGCTAGGCGGGAGGTTTCTCGCCGGCCACCTGCAGGAACACGGCGCAGGCATCGAGCCCGCCGAGCGCTCCGCGGCGTGCCGCCTGGAACTGGCTGCGCACCAGCGCGGCGAGCGGCGTGGGCCGGTCGAGCTCCTGCGCCATGCCGAGGAAGTAGCGCAGGTCCTTTTCCATCAGCTGTAGCTGGAACTGCGGCTTGAAGTCGCGCTGGAACATCATGGGCAGCTTGGCTTTCAGCAGGCGCGAGCCGGCCGCGCCCTCGCCCAGGATCTCGAGCACGGCCTCGCGGCCCACGCCCGCCGCTTCGGCAATCTGCGCGGCTTCGGCCAGCGCGACAGTCATCGTGCCGGACAGCATGTTGTTGATCAGCTTGACGGTGGCGCCGGCGCCCGAGTCGCCGGCATGCTTTGCCAGGCGGCCCATGGCCGCGAACAGCGGCTGCGCCTTTTCGAACGCATCGCGCGGCCCGCCGACCATGAACACGAGTTCCCGGCCCTGTGCCTGCTTGATGCTGCCCGAGACCGGCGCGTCGAGGTAGACGCAACCGCGGTCGAGCGCCTCGCGCGCCACTTCACGCGCGATCGCCGGGGTGTTGGTGCTCGAGTCGATGATGATGCAACCCTTCGCCGCCGCGCCGACCGCGCCGTTCGCGCCCAGCATGACCTCGCGCGTCGCATTGTCGTCCGACACGATGGAGACGGCGAACTCCGCGCCCTTCATCGCCGCCGCGGGGGAGTCGGCGACCTCGGCGCCCTTTTCCGCCAGGGCCTTGGTCTTGGCGCGGTCGCGGTTGTATACCCGCAGCTTGAATCCCGCCTGCTGCAGGTTCGCGGCCATGCGCGATCCCATCGCGCCCAGACCGATGAATGCTACGGTGGTCATATTCCTGCCTCCTTCGATTGCAATGTCAATGTCCGAGAATCTTGGATAGGAAAAGCTGCGCGCGCTCCGAGCGCGGCGTGCCGAAGAAAGCCTCCTTGGTGGTGTCCTCGACGATGCAGCCGCCGTCCATGAAGATCACGCGGTCGGCGACGCGGCGCGCAAAGCCCATTTCGTGGGTGACGACCATCATGGTCATCCCGTCCTGCGCCAGCTGCACCATGACGTCGAGCACCTCGTTGATCATTTCCGGGTCGAGCGCCGAGGTGGGCTCGTCGAACAGCATGGCGATCGGATCCATGCACAGCGCGCGCGCGATCGCAACGCGCTGCTGCTGGCCCCCCGAGAGGTTGCCCGGGAATTTTCCGGCATGCGCCTTGAGACCGACGCGATCGAGCAGCGCCAGGCCCTTGGCGAGCGCTTCCTCGCTACTGCGGCCGAGCACCTTGATCTGCGCCAGCGTCAGGTTCTGCGTTACTGTCATGTGCGGGAACAGCTCGAAGTTCTGGAACACCATGCCGATGCGTGCGCGAAGTTTCGGCAGGTCGGTCTTCGGGTCGCCCACCGAGATGCCGTCGACGGTGATCGTCCCCTTCTGGAACGGCTCCAGGCCGTTGACGCACTTGATGAGGGTCGACTTGCCGCTGCCCGAGGGACCGCAGACGACGACCACATCGCCCTTCGCGACCTCGGTCGAGCAGTCGGTGAGTACCTGGAAATCGCCGTACCACTTGCTGACGCCGCTGATATTGATCATGGAGGGCATTCCCGGAGGGTCAACGGACGATGGCGATGCGCGCCTGGAGCCTTCTGACGAACTGCGAAAGGGCGAAGCAGGCGATGAAGTACACCACGGCGACGAAGCTGTACATCTCGACCAGCCGCCCGTCGCGCTCGGCGACCTTGCTCGCCGCGCCGACGAAGTCGGTGATCGACAGCACGTAGACCAGCGACACGTCCTGGAACAGGACGATGGTCTGGGTCAGCAGCACGGGAAGCATGTTGCGAAAGGCCTGCGGCAGGACGATCTGCGCCATCGATTGCCAGTAGTTGAGGCCGAGCGCGTATCCCGCCGAGACCTGTCCGCGCGGGATCGACTGGATGCCGGCGCGCATGATCTCGCAGTAGTAGCACGCCTCGAACATGACGAACGTCAGGAGCGACGAGGCGAAGGCGCCCACGTGGATCGGCGTGTCGGAGCGCAGCACCCAGGCGCCGATGTACGGCACGAGGAAGTAGAACCAGAAGATCACCAGCACGAGCGGGATGGACCGAAGCGTGTTGACGTAGGTGCCCGCGATCCAGGCCAGCGGCTTGATGCTGGAGAGCCGCATCATCGCGAGCAGAGTGCCGAAAAAAATGCCTCCCGCCATCGCGAACAGCGTCAGGCGCAGAGTGAACGCCATGCCGTCGAAGAACAGGTAGCGCCAGGTGCGCGCGATGACGTCGAAATCGAAGGCGCCGGACATGATGCGCTCAGTGCCCCGCCGCGGGCGTGCCGCCCGCCGTGCCGATGTAGCCGGGGACCGCGACCCTGCGCTCGAGGTAGCGCATCAGCAGCACGACCACCAGGTTGACGAGCAGGTATATCACCGTGGCCGCGGTGAATGCCTCGAAGACCTGAAAGCTGTACTCCTGCATCGCGCGCGCGCGGGCGGTGAGCTCGACGACGTTGATCGTCAGGGCGACCGCGGAATTCTTGATGATGTTGAGGAATTCCGACCCGAGCGGGGGCACGATGATGCGGAAGGCCATCGGCAGCAGCACGTAGCGGTAGGTCTGCGGCAGCGTCAGGCCGAGCGCCGTCCCCGCCATGCGCTGGCCGCGCGGCAGCGAGTTGATGCCTGCGCGCACCTGCTCGGCGACCCGCGCCGAGGTGAACGTGCCCAGGCAAAGCACGGCCGGCACGAACGCGCCCCAGGGCGGGGGCATCTGCTTGATCCAGTCGCCGAGGCCCTTCGGCACCAGCTCGGGCATCACGAAGTACCACAGGAACATCTGCACCAGCAGCGGGATGTTGCGGAACAGCTCGACGTAGCCGTTACCTATGCGTTCGAGCCAGCGCAAGGGCGTGGTTCGGATCACGCCGACGATCGTCCCGGCGACAAGCGCGATCGCCCATGCGAGCAGCGCCAGCGCGAGTGTCCATCCCAGGCCGACGACGAGCGTGTGCAGATACGTGCCGCCGCCGTCCGGTGACTGCTCCCAGAAGATGCGCCAGTTCCAGTGGTAGTGCACGGCGTTTCCGCAGGTCAAAAATGCAACGGGGGCTGCTGCCCCCGTTGCGTCGCTGCGCCTGTCGACTTATTTGTAGACGCTTGGGTCGGGCGAATCGGTTGGGTGCTCGAACACGCGCTTCAGCGCGTCGCTCACGGGCGTGTTGAGGTTGATGCCCTTGGGCGGGATCGGGTTCATGAACCACTTGTCGTAGATCTTCATGATCTCGCCGCTGGTGTAGAGCTTGCTCATCGCGTCGCTGACGAGCTTCTTGAACTCCGGGTCGTCCTTGCGCAGCATCAGGCTGTAGGGCTCCAGTCCCAGGCTCTCCGACGAGATCGTGAATTCGGACGGGTTCTTGGAGTTCGCGACCAGGCCCGAGAGCAGGATGTCGTCCATCAGGAACGCGGTAGCGCGCCCGGTCTCGACCATGAGGAACGCCTCGCCGTGATCCTTCGCGGATAGGATGTTCATGCCGAAGTTGCGCGTGGTGTTGAGGACGTTGAGCGCGTTCATGTCAGTGGTCCCGGCGGTCGACACCACGGTCTTGCCCTTGAGGTCGTCGATCTTGTCCATGTGGGACGACTTCTTGGACACGTAGCGGTACTTCACCACGTAGTAGGTCATGCCGAAATCCACCTGCTTCTTGCGCTCGGCATTGTTGGTGGTCGAGCCGCACTCGAGGTCGATGGTGCCGTTCGCCATCAGCGGGATCCGCGTTGCCGAGGTCACCGGCAGCAGCTTGACCTGGAGATCGGGCATCTTCAGGTCGGCCTTGACCGCGTCGACGATCTTGTAGCAGATGTCCATCGCGTAGCCGACGGGTTTCTGCTTGTCGTCGTAATACGAGAACGGAATCGAGCTGTCGCGGTGGCCGATGGTGATGACGCCGCTGTCCTTGACCTTCTTCAGAGTGCCTTCGAGCGCCGAGGCGGGCGCGGCGATCGCCGCTCCGGCGAAAAGAGCGAGGACGAGAGTCGTGCGTTGCAGGGTGTTCATCTGGGTCTCCCGGTTGGACGTGGGCGCGACGGACGCGCGCCTTCTTGCCGGGCCATTCTCTGCATGCGCGGGAGGGGTGTCAAGCGGCCTTATATATAATCGGCAGCACCGGCATCGCGCGCTACAGGAGGGTCCTTGTCCGAGCCGCCAAAGCTCTGGGAACCGTCGCAGGAAGCGATCGAGCGGGCGCAGATCACCGAGTTCGCGCGCTGGATCGTGCGCCGCCTGAAGCTGGATCTGAACACGTACCCGGACTTCTACCGCTGGACGGTCGACAACCCCGAGGAATTCTGGAGCTCGGTGTGGGACTGGTGCGGCGTCATCGCCTCGCGCAAGGGCGGTACCGTGCTCGTCGACGGCGACAAGATGCCCGGCGCCAGGTGGTTTCCCGACGCGCGATTGAACTTTGCCGAGAACCTGCTCAGGCGAGGCGATCGCGGCGATGCGCTCGTGTTCTGGGACGAGACGGGATTCCGGCGCCGCGTGTCCTATGCCGACCTGTACAGCGACGTGTCGCGCGCTGCGCAGGCGCTGAAGGCGCTGGGTCTGCGCGCGGGCGACCGCGCCGCTGCGTTCATACCGAACATGCCGGAAACGGTGGTGTTCGCGCTTGCCGCGATTTCGCAGGGCATCGTATGGTCCTCGTGCTCACCGGATTTCGGCACCGACGGCGTGCTCGACCGCTTCGGCCAGATCGAACCCAAGGTGCTGTTCTGCGCCGACGGCTACGTCTACAACGGCCAGCGGCACGATTCGCTCGAGCGCGTGCGAGACATCGCGGCGCGGCTGCCGAGCGTTCGCAAGGTGGTGGTGGCGCCGCACCTCGAGGAGCGGCCGGACGTGTCCGACATTCCCAACGCGGTGCTGCTGGAGGAATGGCTGCGCCGCTACGCGCCGGGCGACATCGACTATGCGCAGATGCCGTTCGATCACCCGCTCTACATCCTGTTCACGTCGGGCACCACCGGCAAGCCCAAGTGCATCGTGCACGGCGCGGGCGGCTCGCTGCTGTCGGGCGTCAAGATGTACAAGCTGCAGTTCGACGTGCGTCCCGGGGATCGCTTCTTCTACTACACCACCTGCAACTGGGTCATGTGGAACCTGTTGTTCGCCGGGCTCTCGGCGGAGGCGAGCCTGATGCTCTACGATGGCTCGCCGTTCGCGCGCGGCGCCCGCGTGCTGTTCGACTTCGCCGCCGAGGAGCGCTTCACGCACTTCGGCACTTCGGCGAAATACATCGACGCGATCGCCAAGCGCGGGCTGAGGCCGCGCGAGACGCATGACCTGTCGCCGCTGCGCATGATCATCTCGACCGGCTCGCCGCTGGTGCCGGAGAGCTACGACTACGTCTACGCCCACGTCAAGCAGGACGTGTGCCTGGCCTCGATCTCCGGCGGCACCGACATCATGGCGGCCTTCGCCGACGCCAATCCGATCCTGCCGGTCTATCGCGGAGAGCTGCAGTGCCGCTCCCTCGGGCTGGCGGTCGAGGTGTATGACGAGCAGGGCGACCCGGTGGTCGGCGAGAAGGGGGAACTGGTGTGCACCCGGCCGTTCCCGTCGATGCCGCTCGGCTTCTGGAACGACCGGCATCACGAGAAGTACCACGCTGCCTATTTTGCGAAGTTCCCCGGCGTCTGGTGCCACGGCGACTGGGTCGAGCTGACCGAGCGCGGCACGATGATCGTCTACGGACGGTCCGACGCCACGCTCAACCCGGGCGGCGTGCGCATCGGCACGGCGGAGCTCTACCGGCAGGTAGAGAAGATCTACGAGGTCGAAGAGTCGGTGGCGATCGGGCAGCTGTGGCCGCCGGATAATCCTTCCGACACGCGCGTGGTGCTGTTCGTCAAGCTGCGCGATGGCCTCGTGCTCGACGCCGCGCTCGAGGACAGGATCCGCAGCAGCATCCGCGACAACGCCACGCCGCGCCACGTCCCGGCGAAGATCGTTCAGGTGGCCGACATTCCGCGCACCAAGAACAACAAGGTGGTCGAGATCGCGGTGCGGGCGGTGGTGCACGGCATGCCGGTGGGCAACACCGATGCGCTCGCGAATCCCGAGGCGCTGGAGCTTTACAGGGACATTCCCGAGCTACGGGACTAGATCAGTGCAGCGTGGCGCGGCGCCGCTCGTAGATGCCCTGTAGCAGGCGCAGGGAACCCAGGCCGATGGCGCGGTACGTGAGTGCGTGCCCGAGGTCCTCGACGATATCGAGCGTCACGGGCACGTGCAGCCCGGCGAGCACACGCGCGGCGCGCTCGGCGTGCACGCGCGAAACCACCGAGTCGAACTCTCCGTGTACCAGGTGGATGCGCGCGTCGATCCGGGTTCCGACCTGTGGCAGGCGCGCGAATTGCGAGGAGAAGGCCACCACCGCGCCCGCGAGGCCGCGCAGCTTCTTCACCGCTTCGAGCGCCACCGTGCCTCCCTGCGAGAAGCCGATCAGCACGGTGCGGTGCGGCGGCACGCCGAAGTTGGTCTGCTCCCGTCGCACCAGGTCCTCGACGTCGGGCAGCACCGCGTCGACGCGCTCGGCGCGATTGTCGGCGTTCAATCCGCGCGTGGGGAACCAGTCCTGCGCCTCGCCGCCGCGCGCCCCGGGCGCAAACCCGCTCGGCACCACCAGTGCGGCGCTCGGGAAACGCGCCTGGAACTTGAACGCGATCGGAATCATCGACTGCGCGGTGGCGCCGCCGCCGTGGAGGAACACGAACAGACGGTTTGCCTGATGCTCCGGCGGGGTGCCGAAGCGATAGACCCTGCCGGAGGACATGTCGGGCATTGTCGCCCTATCGCGCGCGTTCTGTAAACTCCCCGCCGACCGCCTTAAGCACGATTGTCCGAAAGCGAAAGGAACACCATGAGCAGCAAGCAATTCATGTCCGCATTCTGGGCGCTGGCCCGGCCTTACTGGGTATCGAAGGAGCGGCGCACCGGCGTCGTGCTTCTCGTCGCCGTGGTGGTGATGGCCCTCGTGCTGGTGTGGCTCAACGTCCAGTTCAACCACTGGTACAACGACTTCTACAACACTTTCGAGACCAAGAACCAGGCCGAGTTCTATCACCAGCTGCTCAGGTTCACGCTGCTCGCCTTCGCCTACATCATCGTCCTCGTGTACCAGGTCTACCTGCAGCAGATGCTGCAGATCGAGTGGCGCAACTGGCTCAACGACCGCTTTCTCGCCGACTGGCTGAAGGACCGCGCCTACTACCGCCTGCAGCTGCTCGACCGCGGCACAGACAACCCGGACCAGAGGATCGCCGAGGACCTGCGCATCTTCGTCGACAGCACGCTCTCGCTCGGCCTCGGGCTGCTGTCGTCGGTGGTGACGCTGGTGTCCTTCGTCGCCATCCTGTGGACGCTCTCGGGCGTGCTGAGCTTCACGCTCGGCGGCACGAGTATTTCCATCCCGGGCTACATGGTGTGGGTCGCGCTCGTGTACGCCATCTTCGGCTCCTGGCTCACCCACCTGATCGGCCGGCCGCTGATTCGTCTCAATTTCGACCAGCAGCGCTTCGAGGCGGACTACCGCTTCTCGCTGGTGCGCCTGCGGGAGAACAGCGAGGGCGTGGCGCTGTACCGCGGCGAAAGCGAAGAGGTCGAGAACTTCCGCGCGCGCTTCGGCAACGTGATCGCTAACTGGTGGGGCATCATGCGCAAGCGCAAGCAGCTCGGCTTCTTCACCATCTCGTACGCGCAGCTCGCGGTGGTGTTTCCCTTCGTGGTCGGCGCGCCGCGCTTCTTCTCGGGCGCGATCAAGCTCGGCGGGCTGATGCAGATCGCCTCGGCCTTCGGTCAGGTGCAGGGCGCCCTGTCGTGGTTCATCGACGCGTACACGCAGTTCGCGGCCTGGAAAGCGACCGTCGACCGCTTGACCGGCTTCTCCGCCTCGCTCGCTCACGTGCGCGAGGAGGCCGAGCGGCTCGACGGCGAGCGTGTCGAAGGCGCCGCATCGACGCTCGCGCTCGACGGTCTCGCCCTCGCGCTGCCGCAGGGCCAGCCGCTGCTCGCGCCGACCACGCTCGAGCTGAAGCGCGGCGAGCACGTCCTGGTGACCGGACCCTCGGGCGCCGGGAAGTCGACGCTGTTCCGCGCGCTCGCGGGCATCTGGCCGTACTGGAAAGGCAGGATCGCGCTGCCGCACGGCGGGCGGCTGCTGTTCCTGCCGCAAAAGCCCTACCTGCCGATCGGCACCTTGAAGCACGTTGTGTGCTACCCGGGTGACCATCGCGTCATCGGCGACGGCGAGGTGCGCGACGCGCTGCAGGCGGTGGGGCTGGGGCACTTCGCGGGCGAGCTCGAGCGGCGCGAGAACTGGGCGCAGGTGCTCTCCGGAGGCGAGCAGCAGAGGCTCGCATTCGCCCGCGCGCTGCTCACGCACCCGGACTGGCTGTTCCTCGACGAGGCCACCTCGGCGCTGCCCGACGACGACCAGGCGGTGCTCTACCGGCTGATCGGCGAGCGCCTGCCGGGGACGACGCTGGTGTCGATCGGGCACCGCGCCAGCCTCGCCGGCTTCCATGAGCGGCGCCTCGCGTGGCAGCCGTCGGCGGAGGGCGCGCCTCGGCTCGCGCCGGCCTAGGGCTTGGCGGGAAACACCATGCACGTCGAGGTGCCGTGCGCGTAAAGCTTGCCGGCAGCATCCTCGAAGCGCCCCTCGGAGGTGGCCGTGCGGCCGCCCATGTGCACCACCTTGCCGGTGGCGCGTAGCGCGCCGGTTGCGGTGGTAACCGGGCGCACCATGTTTACCTTCGATTCGAGGGTGGTGTAGCCCGCGCCGACGGGAAGCATGGTGTGCACACACAGCCCCATGGCCGAGTCGAGCAGCGTCATGGCGACGCCGCCGTGCACCGCGCCGATCGGGTTGTAGTGCTGCTCGCCCGGCGTGATCTCGAACACCGCGAGACCGGGGCCCACCTCGACCAGGCGAAACCCGAGCAAGCGGGCGATCGGCGGCGCCGGCAGCCGCCCTTCAATGATGCCGCGCATCCACTCGAGCACCGGAAGCGCCTTGGCGGACTCGAAGGCGGCGACCGGATCCTTCCATGTGACGGTGAGGCTGCGCTCGGTCTTCATCAGTAGATCTCCGCGGGTCGCGCTAGAGCCGGCGCCGCGAGGTCGGCGACCTTGGAGCGCCCGGCGATGAAATCGGCCGCCGCGCGCACGATCTCCTCGTCCTCGAGGATTCGGCCGTGCCCGAGGCCCTCGGTGAGCAGCAGGCGTGCGCCGGGCCAGTGGCGCGCGAATTTCTGCCCCTGGGTCCAAGGCACGACGCGGTCGGAGCGATCGTGGATGACCAGCGCCTGCGCGCTTAGCCGTGGCGCCATGCGCGGCAGCTCGAACTCAGACCAGCGCACGCCGAAGCGCTCCTCGATGGCTGCCTGCATGGCACTGCGAACCGACTCGGGAATCCAGTGCCAGCGCGCGAAGCGGCGCGAGTAGCCGAGCAGGTCCGCGGGCGGACTGACCAGCACCGCGCGCCTGAGCGGAAGGCCGCGGGCCAGCGCGAATGCCGCGGCGGCGCCCCCGAGCGAATGTGCGACCACCGCTTCGACGCCGCCGTGGTGCCAGGCGACCTCGGCCAGCACATCGGCGATATCGGGCAAGCCGGTAAGCGATCCGCCCGAAAGCCCGTGCGCCGGCTGGTCATAGGCGATCACGCGGTAGCCGGCAGTGGTGAGCGGGAACACGAAGCGGCGCAACTGGGTCGCGGCGCCGCCCCATCCGTGCACCAGCAGGACCGCCGGCGCGTCGCGCGAGCCCCAGGTCCAGGTCGCGATGTGGCGGCCCTTGTGCGCTACCGATGCCGAGCGCGCATCGATCAGATCGAGCAGCGCATTCTCCGGATGCTGCGGGCGCGGCGGCGTGAGGAACAGCTGCTCGGCCCACAGGCCGGCGAAGCGCGGCGCGAGCGCGGCCGAGACGCGCAGCGCGGTGCGGCGCGCCAGCGATTGGAACGGGAAGCGAACGATCGTGCTATTTGTGTGCGACGATGAGAGGGCGCTGGACATGAGACCTCCTTGAGGCGGTTAGTGGCGGGCGCTGCGCGCCACGAGCGCCTCGAACGCTTCGAGGGCGCGGCTGCGCGCTTTGGTGTAGCCGAGCAATCGCCGGTGGTGGTGCACCACCAGTGCGATGCCGAACATCTCGAACGCGATCTGCTCTGGATCGGTATCGGGTGCGAGCTGCCCTTGCTCGATCGCCTGGTTCACCGTGCGCTTGAGTACCTCGATCCAGGCACGCTGGCCGGACGCAATCGCGTCGCGAACCGCTCCGGGGCGGTCGTCGTACTCGGCCGCGCCGGCGATCATCGGGCATCCGCCGGGCAGGTCGGCCGATTCGGTCCAGTCGAGCCAATTGACGAACATCGCCCGCAGGCGGGGCACGCCGCGCGGATGGTCCATCGCCGGCTTGATGACGATCTCCGTGAAGCGGTCCTCGCCGTGTGCCAGCACCGCGAGCAGCAGTTCGTCGCGCGAGCCGAAGTGCGCGAAAAGGCCCGATTTGGACATCCCGGTCGCCTCGGCAAGCGTGCCGATGGTCAGGCCGTCAAGGCCGGCCTGGCTGACGATGCGCACTCCCTCGTCGAGGATCGCCGCGCGGGTGCGCTCGCCCTTGGTGGTCGCGGTGGCGGCAGCCATACCGCGCAAAATAGTACGATCGTTCGTAAATGTCAAGCGGCTGCGCGGCGGCGCGGTTCGCCCAGCACGTGTTTCAGGTATTGCCCGGTGTAGCTCGCTCTGTTGGCGGCGACCTGCTCGGGGGTGCCCTGGGCGACGAGGCGTCCGCCGCCTTCGCCGCCTTCGGGTCCGAGGTCGACGATCCAGTCGGCGGTCTTGAGCACGTCGAGGTTGTGCTCGATCACGACCACCGAATTGCCCGCGTCGCGCAGCCGGTGCAGCACCTCCAGCAACAGCTTGATGTCGTGAAAGTGCAGCCCCGTCGTCGGTTCGTCGAGGACGTACAGGGTGCGCCCGGTATCTCGCTTGGAGAGCTCGAGCGAGAGCTTGACCCGCTGCGCCTCGCCTCCCGAGAGCGTGGTCGCCGACTGGCCCAGGCGCACGTAGCCCAGCCCGACATCGACCAGCGTCTGCAGCTTGCGCGCGATCGCCGGCACGGCCGAAAAAAGTCCCGCCGCTTCGCTCACCGCCATCTCGAGGACCTCGTGGATGCTGCGGCCCTTGTAGCGGATCTCGAGCGTTTCACGGTTGTAGCGCCGCCCGTGACACACGTCGCAGGGCACGTAGATGTCGGGCAGGAAGTGCATCTCGACCTTGGTGACGCCGTCGCCCTGGCACGCTTCGCAGCGCCCGCCCTTGACGTTGAAGGAGAAGCGGCCCGGGTCGTAGCCGCGCGCGCGCGCTTCGGGAACGCCGGCGAACAGTTCGCGGATCGGCGTGAACAGGCCGGTGTACGTCGCGGGATTCGAGCGCGGCGTGCGCCCGATCGGGCTCTGGTCGATATTGATCGCCTTGTCCAGATGCTCGATGCCCGCAAGCGATTCGAACGGGGCGGGCTCGGCCGCGCTGCGGTACAGGTGGCGGGCGACGGCGGCGTACAAGGTATCGTTTATGAGGGTCGACTTGCCGGAGCCCGAGACACCGGTCACGCACACCAGCAGCCCGAGCGGCAGGTCGAGGTCGACCGATTTCAGGTTGTTGCCGCTCGCGCCGCGCAGCGA
>Ga0316620_10000051_pt1 | contig 49631 bp, 87 predicted proteins | sample OWC_Aug_M1_C1_D5_FD_207651 | JGI IMG/M metagenome (GOLD analysis project Ga0316620, IMG submission 207651) | Wetland soil microbial communities from Old Woman Creek delta, Ohio, United States - OWC_Aug_M1_C1_D5_B | ecosystem: Environmental > Terrestrial > Soil > Wetlands | place: USA: Ohio...
CCGATTCATCCCGCGCCAACATCCCGCGCTGCTCGTCCTCAGATTCAATGAAGATTTCACAGTAGGGGGTCAGGTCCATCGGCACCTCGGCCTCCGTGACCGCCCCCAGGATGAACGCCTTGATATCGGTCAGAGTGTCCAGCGCCGCCAGCCGCTCCACCAGGTATTTCTCGGCTTGGATGGTGAACAGGTTATCGGTGATATCGCTCATTGTGGCGCTCCATATTCCCTCATGATGTGCTCGCGGGCGAATTTATGCAGTTGGTCGTAATCCGGATCGGTCAATTGTAGCCATTTGCGGGCGGGCATCTTTTCCGTGCCGGTCTGGTGATAGCGCGCATAGTCTTGGGTATTGCTAATCCACAAATCGCCCTGACCGCGCACCTCGTAGCCAAAGCCCGCCCGCATCGTACCGTTAAAAACCAGGATGGGCGCACCGGGGCGCACGCGCTTTTTGTATGCGGCATATTTCTTAGATAGTTTGCGCCATTTGTAGGGACGCCCTTGCATTTCGTACTGATACGGGATATGGAATTTCACCAGGTAGTCGCCAAACCGGTTGTATACCGGCGTCATATTCTCAATTTGCGTGCGCCGCAAATCCAGCAATTTCGCCATTTTTGCCGCGCCGTCAGTTGACGACATGATGACGTTGCCGCCCGGAACATAGAACGTCGCCAGAATTACGTTTGCCATTAGTAGGTCTCATCCTCAACGCGCGTCGTCCAATAGCGATCCCGGTTGGGGAACGTTGAAATGCCGAAAGCTGGATCGATGTCAGAAAGCGGTTCGAGGCCAGGGAGTTCTTGCTCTCCCTTGCGTAACCGGGTTTTGAAGCCTTCGCATTGCTCATTCCAATACTCCACCCGCGCCGGGGCATTGTCTGAGACGAACCCCGCGTGCCACACGGCGACCGCCGCGCACATGCGGTTATAGCGTTTCATCAGCGCCACGGCTTGCGTGCCGGTAACGGGCACCTCGTACCCGGCAGCCTGCGCGATCCCGTCTAGCTCGGCGGCGGTGTCCTCCACGATTTCCAGCGCCGCTGCTCGGTCAGGCGTCCCCGCCTGTTTGATGACCACCTGCATGAGCTGCTCAACATCTTCCACAGTACAGTAGGCCATAGTTACGTCTCCGCCTCGATAATCAGATAGGCTTCAAAAATGTTCACCCCGATGGTGAACTTGACTTCTACCCGATATTGATACCCGCTGAGTAGGCTTTTGATTTTGGGCAGCGTGATGACATTGCCGAGTACCGCCGTGCTGCCGGTCATGTTGGTAGTCGTCACGTCGGTAAGCGTGCCGTTATCCGCCACCTGGTAAATTTTGGCGGTGGTAGACGTGGGCGCGCTGCCCCAGTTCGTCACGTCCAGGCCGTAAACGATTTGCTCATCCGCCCCCTGCGGCAGCGGGCTTTCGACGATCTCGCGGGTTTTGGTCATCGGTTGCGCATCTCCGGTAAGTCAAGCGCCAACAGGCGGGTATACAATTCCAGCGCCGTCGCCCGCGCTTCCAGGGTCAGGGCGGTGGAGCGCGCTACCAGGGTCAGCAGGAGCAGCACGACGCCGGCGAACACGTCGCCCACCTGGACACCGTCCGCCAACAGCAGGGAGCGCGCCAGGCCAAAAATATCCGCCACCGCCACGTTATCCGTGATGAAGGCCGCCAGCGCCAACGCCAGCGCGTCTGGGATGTCCAGTACCTCCAGCAGCACCTTGAAAACGTGCATGATGCGCCCGGTACTGACCAACCCCGCCCCGCCGAAATCATCGACGCGGGTATTAGTCCCATACACCCCCAGCCCAATGTAGTCCCCGGCGGCATACGTGGCGTCGGTGACGGTCAGCACTGCCGCGCCGTTGCGGTAGGCGGTGAAGGCCGCGCCATCCGCCCGGAAACGCCAGGCGTCGCCCGGTAGTTGGCTCGTCAGCGTCTGCCCGATGTTGGTCCAAGTGCCGCAGTCGTCATACCGGTAAACCTGCACGGCGACTTCCTCTGGGAGCAGCGGATTCTCGGTAAAATACACATACAGTTGATACCCCGTCAGACTCACTAGTCCCGGTTGCGCCACCCGCGCCCACAGCGTCGTGACGGTAGACAACCATTGATCCCCGCTCAGGAACACCAGGCCGCACTCGTGCGCGGGCGTGCCGAGGCCGGGCGTCCAGTACACGTCGTTGGTGCTATTCAGATCGAACGGCTGCGCGGCGTTGGTTTTGACCCAGACGTCATCCGGGTAGATGGTGCAGTAGGCGTCCAGATGCGCCCAGTTGGGAGAAGCAGTGATCACCTCATCAGCCCGGTTGAAGTTATCCAGTACCACATAAGGCGCACTGACGCTTTCTCCGGACTGCACCCCATCGGTCAGGGACAGGGAGCGCAGGATTTGCAGCAAATCCGCCACCTGCGCGCCGTCGGCAAAGGCGCGGCGGGTGGCGCTCGCGTGCGCTTCGGAAGCCAGCGCGCCGTCAGATGGAACTTTGCCGATCAGCCGGGTGTAAGTTTCCCATAACGCGAGTAATTCAGTCAAGCCTTTGCCTACCGTCAGCGGCGCGTTGTCTGTGACTTGGAGCGCCTCCAACAGCCACAGCGCCCAACTCAGCAGTAGACTATCCGTCACCTGCGCCCCCGCTGTCAAGGGCTTGCCCAGCGCGTTAGCCAACTGCGCCAGGCTCTGCGCGCCGTCGGTGATGGGCATATCCACCGCCTTGCTCATGCCCTCTCCGGCTGCCACGCCCGCCGCCAGCACTTGCTGCGCGGCGCGGGTCATGACCTCCGGGACTTGCAGTACTTCCGCCAGCCACAGTGCAAAACTTGGGCGCACCGTGTCGGTGAACTGCGCGCCCAACGTCAGCGATTTGTTAGGCCAGAGCGCCGGGGATGCGGCCACCTGCGCGCCATCTCCCACCGCCTGAATGATGGACGCCGCATAATCCGCCAGCGCCTCAGCCAGATCGCTCAGCGGCTTGCCGATGACCAATGCTTGCAACATCGTCACGGGCAAGTTTTCCGCCAGCCACAAAGCAAAGCCCGGCAGCGCCACGTCCGAGAACTGCGCCCCGGCGCTCAACGGCTTATGAGGATGCAGCGCCGCCAGCGCGTTTCCCGCCGCCCCCGCCGCCAGTGCGCGTTGCAGATCACGGGCATAGGTTTCGAGAAGCGGCGTAAAATCTACCAGGTTCTTGCCGATCTGCAACACCCGGGCGTCCGCCATCTGCGCGCCGGCCGTGAAGGCCCGTACGAAAGCCATGACTAACAGCGCGCTTTCGCCAACTGCCGCGCCCGCCGTGAAGTCCCGATACCACGTCACCACCCGATCAAAAACCTCGGCGGCCTGCGCGCCGTCGGCGTTGGCCTTGCCCACCGCGCTGTTGCGGGTGTCGGCGACCTGCGCCCCCGCCGCATCTGGTCTGGATGGATGCATGGCGCGGGATTCGGCGACTTGCGCCCCGGCTGTGAAGGCCCGTATCCATTGCGTTACCGGATCAAAGACATCGGCGACTTGCGCCCCGGCGGTCAGGGACTTACCGCCAGCCCGTGTGCCAACGTCGGCGACCTGCGCGCCCGCCGTCTGTACCAGGTAGGGACGCATGATGCGCGCGTCGGCAAGCTGCGCTCCGGCTGCCAGTGGCTTGCTCCCAGCTTTGGCGCTGGCCTCGGTCAGGTAGCCATAGTCCAACAGACTGAGCGTGAGGTTGCGACTGGCAATCAGTTCCTCGTCATCAAACAGGCTATAACCTGCGCGCCGCAGCCGGATATCTGCCATTAGTGGCTATCCCTCCCGATGGGTTGATACCACACACGCGCGCCGCCGCCGATAGTCGCCGTGCACAGTGCAAAATAAACTGCGCCGTCAGTGATGCGGGCGGTCGTCGTGGCGTCATACCGATAGAGGCCGGTGGCGGCTATCTGGGTCATAGCTGCTGAACCAATCAGGTCGCTGCCGTCGGCGGCTTTGATTACCTGAATCAGCGGCGTGGTAATCCCGGCGGTGATCGGTTGGGAATTCTTGTACCACGCCACGACATAGCGATCTGTCGGCGTCCCGGCAGCGTTGTCATCTATGAGCCAAACTTTGGCCTGGTAGGTGTCCATATCGGCGGCCAGGGTAGCGGCGTCAATTGCGCCGGCCGCTATCGCCGTAGCGTCGATTGCGCCCGCCGCAAACGTCGCCGCATCTATAGCGCCCGCTGCAATTTTAGCAGCAGTGATGGCGTCTGCGGCAATCGCCCCGGCGTCTATGGCGTTATCCGCAATTGCCGCCGCGTCTATGGCGCCGGCGGCAAACTTGGCATTCGTGATCGCGCCGGTCGCAATTGCCCCGGCGTCTATGGCATTGTCGGCGATGGCGTCAGCATCAATCGCCCCGGTTGCAATTGCGGCCGCTGTGATCGCGCCCGCCGTGATCGTGGCGGTGTTGGTGTTGAATCCGTGAGCCATGCCCCAGGGCAACAGAGTGAATGCTTCATCTATGACGGGCAAATCCGAGACGTCGAATGGCGGATATACCGTTACCAATCCAGTAGCTGCTACGTAATCCACTACGCACCGACTACGGAATGGGGAAAAAAACAGAACTGTGCAACCGATGATTTGATCGTTTACTGTGTAGGCTGGGGACAGATTGGCAGCATAGAAGGTGTTGGTAGTGACCGTATCATCAGATACCGTCCCATACGGCCAGGCCAGATCGATGTAGCCCGCTGTATTCAAATCATATTCACGTACTCCCAGCATGTAGGCATAGGTAATTTGATTGGCCGTGTCCAGATCGAACTCGTGCTGCGCCGAGGCGTTGCCGTAGGTGTCGATGGTCAGCGCCATGTCCAGCCAAGCTTTAGGCGACGTTTGATCCACGACGTACACCACCACCCGCGCCGCCTGCATTTCCGTGGCGGTCAGCACAATGGAGTACCCCTGCCCCTCATCGGTGAAGCCGTTGGTGGTGTTACCCTCGGCGGCTTCGTCTTTCATAATTTTGGTGTCGCCGGCGGCGTGCGCGGCGTCGGATTTGAAATCCACGCCGTCGGGGGTGTAGAGTTGGAAATCGATGGTGGCCGCCACGCCATATTTACGCAGGTAAACGCCATTCACGGGCTAGTCCCTCAGCTTGTACAGGTTTGTGCCATGCGCGCCCAGGATGTCGGGCATGAGCGTGGTAATCGTGTTCATCGCGTTGGCGACTTCGGTCGCGCCGATGTCCATCCCGGTATATTCGAAATCAGTTAGGAAGTCCGTACCGCCTAGTTTCGTCCATTCCTGCGCTTGGGCAGCGGCGCGGGCTTGCGCTTGCTCAATGAGCGCCAGGATTTGTGCCGAGGTCGCCCGAATGTGATTGATCAGTGTAGCCTGTTGCATTTAGTCCCTCCGATGTCTGAGGATGGAATGGGTGTAAATTTGCCAGATTTCCGTGGCGCTCAGCGCCCGCGACCAGATCGCGGCTTCGCTCATGAGGGCGTCCAGCGGCCAGCTATTGTCTACATGCGCGCCGATACGGAAGGGGGCAGTACCGTCATAGATACCGGCTGAGTAAGCCTCTGGGGTAGAATCCAGCACGCCGTTTTGGTAGATGCGCATGTATGAACCGTCGTATGTAGCGACGACGTGATTCCAGCCCCCCGCCATATAATCCCCCTTAACTATCGTATAGCTAGTACCGTTGCCGCTTAGATTCAGTTGAGGGATTATGGTATCAAAAGCCAGATCGTAGTACAGCCACAGCATGTAACCGCGCTCGTTGGTGGCCGCTTTGTATTTTTCGAGTAACACCTGACTAGCCACCCAGGTCGCCGGCTTGACCCAACACGCCAGCGTGATGTTTCCGGTGATGGCAAGTCCCGTCTGCGCCGCGTCCGTGATTTCCAGGTACTCGGTGTTCGCGGCGGTAAACTGCGCGCTCAGTGCGCCGCGCTTGGTATCGGTGCTGGAGGTGACGGTGTTGTAATCGGTCAGATCGTTGTTGTTGGCGGTTTGGTCATAGCGCGTGCCGCTGGCCTCAGTGAGCAGCCATAGCCCCTGGAGGTTGGTATCGTAGGGGTCAACGGGCATTTAAACCGCCGTGATGGTGAGTGTCCAGGTGACGGTCAGGCTATCGCTGGCCGCTTTGTTGATAACGGCAAACACTGACCGACAGAGCATCGTACCGGCGGTAACATCGTTGAAAATCCCCGCTTCGGTGATCGCGCCCGTGCCCGTCCCCGCGCCAAACGTCGCCAGGTACACCACGCTGTTGGTGCTCTGGGTGGTACTGGTCAGGGCGACGCGCCCCAACTCCGAACCCAGCGCGGTGTTGGCGGGGTCAACGGCGACTGCCCCAGAGCCAACTGCCATGTGACTCATGGCGACTTCGCCCTGGTCAGAAAGTTGATCGGCGATGTAGGCCAATCCGACGTTCACCACCAGGTTGGGAAAGTCGCGGGAGTCCAGCAGCGTGCCGTCGGCGGCGTGCAAATCCAGGCGCAACCGCCCGGTAACGCGCGCTTTGCCATTCCAAGAATCTAGCAGGTTTTGCAGCGCATTGGTAAGTTCCGATAACGGCGCGGTAGGCATACCCAGATACGCTTGCAACTGCGCGCCCAGGGTCAAGGTTTTGGCTAAATCCATCATGGTATCTATTCCTTTCCGGGGCGGGCTAGTCGCCCGCCCCGGTATATGTGAGGTTATCTATAGATGTCCGTTGGCGCGACGTAGATGGTGGTAGTAACAGTCCGGGCAGCAGTGGGATTACCGGTCAGCCGGTAACACCACGCGCCCGCTGCGGCAAATTCCAGATTGAGCGAGGCGTCGCCGGTAACGTTAAACGTCTGCGGGCTGTTAACCCGCGTCACGCTCGCGGCTACCGCTGCCACGTCCACATAGTGATAGGTTTCGGTGAAGGGCGTGGTAATGTCACTGTAACTCAAGGTTGCCGTGAAGGGCGTGGTCACATCGCCGTAGCTCAAGGTTGCCGTGAATGGCGTGGTCGCATCACTGTAGGTAATCGTCACGGTGTACGGCGTAGTCCGGTCGCTGTAGGCATAGGTCTGCGTGAAGGGCGTGGTCTGGTCGGTGTACAGATACGTCATGGTGAATGGCGTGGTTACCGCGCCGTACTCGTAGGTGACGGTGAAGGGCGTGGTGTTCGTCCCGTAGGTATAGGTTTGCGTGAACGGCGTGGTGTTTGCGCCATACTCATAGGTTACTGCAAACGGTGTCACGTTGTCCGAGTAGTAGTAGGTGGTGGTGATGGGGTGGGGGTAAGTGCCGGTGATATCGCTCGTATACGTGATGAACTTCGCCAACTGTACCGGCGCGCTGGACGTTGCGGAGATGTAATCCGCTGCCACTACCGGTGTGCTGGATACATAGTTGATATACTGTGACGGCACAACCGGAACGCTAGAGGTATCCGAGATGTAACGCGCCAGCTGCACGGGCGTGCTGGCGATGGATGAAATCTCCCGCGCTAGCTGTACGGGAGTACTGGACATTGAAGCTACCTCGCGGGCGAATTGTACCGGCGTGCTGGACTGACTCGCCATTTCGCGCGCCAACTGTACCGGTGTAATTGAACCGCTGGCTAATTCGCGGGCAAGCTGTACCGGCGTGATCGACCCACTCGCCATTTCCCGCGCCAACTGTACCGGCGAGCTTTCCACATAGCTGATGTACCGGCTCGCGGCTACGGCGGGGCTGGCGACTAACACGGTATCGTAGGCGTCTGCCCAGTTGGTCACATAAGCGCACCCCACCGGGTCGATGGAGCGTTGCAGCGTGTATACCACCACGTCAGCCGCGTCGGTAACGTCCTGCGTCACCTGAATGTTGAAAGAGCCATAGGCTTCCTGTGACCAGGCCGTGCCGTTCCAGTCGTCAGTATGCGCCGTCCCCGCGTCTACCGTGATGCGTCCGGCCAAGTTGGTGATCGCGTCGGCGTTCACGGCGCGGGGTGGGACATCGCTCTTGAACAGGAACAGACTCAGCAGCAGCACAAAAGCCAGCGCCACAGTCAGAAACAATCTAGTCTTCATGTCACTCCTCCCTATGGAACGGCGACGCCGTTATCGTAACTGGTGGCGGTGAAACGCCAGCCGCCGACATCTTCAGTGGACGCGCCGCCCATGACCATTCTGATCTTGTAGTCCACACTGTCGGTGTCAAAGTCGCCCATCATGGGACTGGCTAACCCACCGCCCAGCGCCAACTGCGCAGACGCCCGCATGAACAACTGCGGGTCTTCGTAGCCTTGCAGGAAGCCCACCTCCACCGCGTGCCCGTCGTTCAAATCCGCAAACAGGAACCAGCGGGTTTGATAGTTGACCGTGTCCCACATGCGGATCATCGGCTCGTAATGCACCTGCATTCGGCTGCGGATTTGGTCAGGCAGAATCGAGATGGTGGGGATATTGCGGTCGTCCGTCGCCCCCACTGCCATGACCGTCGGGGAGTTCACAATCTGCTCGGCCTTGAACTGCATTTCCCGCGTGGCGACAACCAGGTGAATCGGGTCGTTGCTGAAGGGCAAGCCCCCGCCGCTATCGTCGGGATAGTTGCCCATCTGACCCAGGATGTAGGCCAGCGCCGCGGCGCTGATGCCGTGCTGGAAGCTGTTGCTGTAGGTGGTGGTAGTCCCGGCCTCGGTGGTGAAGCTGTGGTTGGTTTTGTACAGGTCGGTGTTCACTCCACCGGCCGCCAGATATAACCCCGCCGCTACGTAGGCTTCGGTCTGCCGCGCTCTGTAGGCAAAGTCATCGGGCGTTTCCGCGAGTGCGCCCAGGTCGTCGTTGATGAGCGCCTCCCAGAAGATGTTGCGCACGCTGCCCCGTTTCTCCACGGCGTAACTGTACTTGGCCTCACTAGGCTTGTCGGCTTTGTAGGCTTCGCCTGGTTGCAGCACGCCCAGAATCCCACCGCCGCGCCCGGCCTTGAAGCGCTTCACGTCGCGGAAATCCATGACGCTCGCCACGTGAATGTAGCTGCGCCAATCAGAATCAATGGCGCGGTACTTCGCCAACAGTACCCGGTCGATGGTATCCCCAAAGAGCAAGGGATAGTCATCCGGAGACAGGGCGGCGCGCAGTTGGGCGTGTAGGCCAGCGCTCAGATAGTCATAAGCGCCGTAGTCGCCCAGATACAGCGATTTCATCAGGTGGCGGGCGCGGGCGTTGGTGAACATCGCCCCATAGGTTTCATAGAACCGCCCGTAAAGTGTGGCTTGCGCCTGCACCAACGGGGAAACCGGCTGTTGGCGCGCCTCCCACGAGAACTGAAAGCTCTCGCGCTTCCGCCGCATCTGCGAGAGGTTGCGCCCCAGGGGAACGCCCTCCCCCTCAGTGAATACACTGCCGTTAGTGGGTAGCCCCTGAAAACGATAGGCATACCCACTGTCGGCGTCAAACAGTTTCGGATCAAAGTTTTCGCTCATGTTTATCATCCTCCATTAGGCGTGCTTGTAGCCCACCCACTCCACCCAAATGTTAGCGGTAGCCCCGGCGGTGATAGTTTCCAGCGCCATGCCAAACTCCGCGCCGTTGGTGGTGTCCTTATTGACGATGGTACTATCCAACGCCAGAATATCACCCACGGCTACCGCGCTGTTGCCGCTGTTGTCCACCGCCGTCACGGGGAGTTTTTCAGCGAATCCCACCCCAGAGGTTCCTGAGCATTTCCCGGCGGCGTCCCGGTCGGTCTGGGCAAAAGCCACCACCACCCCCCGGCCACCCACCAGAAATACATCCCCGCTCACGACCCCAGACGGGCAATCTACATCAAACGTGAAACCGTTGTCTTCACGCATCCCACTGGTTAATTTTGGCCCAGTTGAATAAGCCATCGTTTACCTCCCTCTAGCGGCGGTTTCCGCCATTGCCTCAGTGAAACCGGGAATCATCCGAAAGGCTTCTTTCGCCTGCTCGAAATCAGATTTCGGCGGCGTGGCGGGCGACAAGGGGACGCCCCCGCCGCTGCCCATCCCGGTGATTTGTCCCGCGCCCGGCGATTTGACCAGCGCGGCCTTTAGCTTTTGCGCGTATGCCGTCAGCGCCTCAGTTTTGGGTGCGCAGGCTTCCTCCGGCGTTTCCGGCGCGGGGGCGGGTCCCGGCAGCAGCGACTGACACACCGTCAGCCACGCCTGATGGCTGCACACCAACTCGTCCGGCGTTTCGCCGGCCATGCAGCCCTGATAGGCGTCGCCCCACATGGTTTGCAGCGCGTCGGGGATTTGCCCCAAAATTTCCGGCAAATCGGCGGGCGCTTCCGTGGCTTTTTCGGGTTCTGCCGGCGGCGCTTCCTCCCCAGCGGCCTTGAGACGCGCGGCTTCAGCTTCCAGGAGCGGTTTAAACTCTTTCGGCAAGCCTTGCGCCTCCATCACACGGTCAACAATATTGACCTGCCCCAGCGCCTCGGCGATCTGGGCGTCTACCAGTTTCTTCAATTCATCTGGTGTCATAGTTTCCACTCCCTCACTCGGTAATTGTGATTCTTGTAAAGCGGCGCGCCCTCCGGCTGCCGCCGTTGTGACTAGATCGTGTGACGTTGCCTGAGTAAAGCGTGTCACGCGAAAACAGCCATCCCCCTCACGCACTCCTTCACCTCCGGCGTTGATGCTCATGTCTCCAATAATTCCAGCGCGGATTCTGTCCGCGATCCAGACATCGGGCGGGCTGGCGCTCAGCACCGCCCCCGTGAAACGCATTTCATGCCGCCCGTCATCCCGCCGGTATAACGAAAAGTTCTCGGCGGGTGGCATCCGCCCCACTTGCGTCCACACGTCTCCCTCTGGGCGGTCTTTGTCCTCGGTGCGTGACGGGTGGTTGATGCGGATCGGCTTGTTGGCGAACACCTCCGGCGCGGTCAGCAGCGCCTCACGGGTGTAGTAGTTACGGTTGGCGCTCAACCCCTCAATAATCAGCACGCCATCCATTAGCGCGGTGTTGGGCTGCGTGGCTTCCCGGATAGTCAGGCAGGCGGGCGTCGTTTCGTGCAAGGCGGATTCGGTGACGGTTTCGGGGACAGCGGCTTTCACGGATTCCTCCGCCGGCCACTTCCCCGTTAGCTCGTGTTCTTTCCAGGCGCAGAAACCTTCCGGCGAATCCATCTTGCCCCGCATGGCCTGGACGCATCCCGCAAAATCCCCACCCGGTAAACCGTTAATGGGCATGGGCGACTCGCTTTTGGCGGGGGCGCGGCAAGGCTTCGCTATCCGCCAACGTCACGGGCGGCGCGGTAAAACTCACGACGTCCGAGGCTTCCACTAGGCGCGTTACAGCAGCTTCGAGGGGCTTAACCAATGCCTGATAGAGCGTGACCACGCCTGACCCCGGCATTTGTACCACGGCGACGCCACCTTGCAGTTGCCAACCCTCGGCAATCGCTTTCTCAATTGCTCCGCAGAATTGAACTTCGTAATTGCTTTTGATAACTCGGTAATTCATTTTTTACCTCAACTGATGTAGAGCAGGTCTACACCCTCCAAGTTGATCGCCGCGTCAATGTAAAAATCAACCAGGTCAACCCGGTTACCGTGCGGCGGGGTAATGGTGACGCTATCCCCGGCGCTCAGGATCACTTGCTGTGAGGTTGTTTTGTCCACGGCGCTGTCCCCGAAGTAGATCGCGCCCGTGTTAGCGTTTTTGGCGCGCACATACAGCATGTATACCGGCGTGCTGGCGGCGACCAGCGGTACTGCCGTCCCGGAAGTCGTGACCGTTTTACTGCCGCCATGCGGTCTGAGGCGTTGCCCGATAGTGTCAATTCCACCTGCCATTTAATCCTCCACTACATGCCCGATAACTAACGCCGTGGCAGACGTTAACCCGGTGAGGTTGTCTTGCACGATCAGTTGAATTTGATCCTCATGATCCCCGTCCAGGCGAATCACTACCCCCGCGTTCTCTTGTCCGCCCAGATGACAGACTGCCGAGAAGCCGTAACTGCCAGCAGGGGCTTTTAGCGCATATTCCCCGGAACACGTCAGGCGCAGTTGCCCATTCGTTTTGACGTTGCCTACGGCATAGACGACGCCGCTATGCGTATACTGCAATACCAGGCCATTGGTCAAAGCCGCCAGTGCGCCGAACTTGCTGTCATCCATTTCGGCATTGTCAGTGATCCCGATGCGCACCTGAGTTACATCCATGCGCGATCCCGCTGCCGCCCCGATGCGAAAGGTGACCGGGTTGCTGCTGCCGTCTACGTTCATGGCGCTGCTGCCGTAGTTGATAACGGCGGCGGCGGTAAACGCATAATCGAACGGCGTGTCGGTGGTTAACGTCGGCGCGCCCGCAATGCTCAGGACGGCGGCCTGAAACTGCCGCCCGGCCTGCTTGATGCACAGGATATGACCGGCTTGCACTCCGGTGGCGTCCGTCACGGTCATGACCCGCGCCCCGACACTGACGGTTGCGGCCAGCGTCAGGGTGCCGGCGGGGTTGAAGAACTTCAACACCCGCAGGGGCGTCGTTTGGTCTTGTAAAGCCGCGTCCGTGCGGCGGTAGTTAATCGCAATCCCCATCGTACCCCCTAGAAACGCAAAACGGCGCGCACCTCATAACGAGGTACGCGCCGTGGTTAAGGTCAAGCCTTGTCCTGGCTAGTTTTCGATCTTGCCGATCTGGATGATTGTCCAGTCGGGTCTGGTGGTCAGGGTCAGGGTAATCTGATAACGATACCCGCGTTCTAACCCCCACAAGCGCCGCGCCAACTTCACGATCCAATCCGGGATAGGCGTCTCTGCTTTCATTGTATACGCAAAGTCGGCGGGTGTCAATGGTTCACTCGTCATGGTGATTGTTTTGCCGTAGACTGCACCACACTACGAAAGCCGCTGCCGCTATCAGCAAGAGCGCCAACGCCAGCGCCCAGGTATCGGCGGCGGCCACGACTGCCTGGACGCTACAAACTCCCGGCGCGTCCGGCCAGGGCAACGGTGAGATAAACGGCGTGCGTGTGGGCAGGTAGTGGCCCACCCACGAGGGAATGGTGGGGGTAGGCATCAGGCCACCTCCGCTGTGTCAGGGATAGGTACGTACATACGTTGTAACTCGGCGCTGTCTATGTAGTATACCGCGCCGTCGCCATAAACCTTGTAGCTGCCGAAGGCGGTATGAATGGTAATGGCCGCCCCCGTGTTATCGCAGATGTCAACCTCCAACGCATCGCATGTCGTCAGGTTTGAAAATGACGCTTTCATCTCGCCTCCCGATACAACGCGCAGGCAGCGTTGCCCGATTCCTCAGAAATCCAAATGCCGTTGGATTTGCGGTACTTGAGCGGATTCCAGCGTTCCGCCCGACAGAGGCAGTTGTCACAGTGTTCTGCCGGGGTCAGACGCCAATAGCAATCGTACTCAGTCGGTGATTGCTTTTTGATTTCCCAATGGCAGAGACAGTATACCAGGCACTGCGTCGACCCGTCACGGGGTTCAGCGGGCAGCGCGGGCAAGCCAGTGTCCACCCGTTGCGCGGCTTCCCACGCCTGGCGATACAGCCCCATCAGGCTCTCGGCATACATCCGCGCGCGCATGTCGCCACCCGGTAACGCGCTGCTTTGTTTGATCTCGCCGAACCAACGGGACAGGTGTGCTTGCTGATTGGTCATGTACTCGGCGATCAGTTCCTGCGGGTACTTCCCCGCCACGCCGCCGCCGGCCTGCCAGCCCAGATCGGCGATCTGATGGGCAAACCGCCGCAGCATCCCCGATACCCGCGCCCGGAAATTCAAGCGCGCCGTCGGGGAAAACTTGCTGTTCTTCAACACGTTGGCGGCGTCCGTCACGTACTGCGCGCCCTGGCTAACCAGCGCCAATGCCTGAGCGCGGAAGGTTTCAGCTTCCATCAGGCGCACGAGGCGCAGAGCCTCAAGCAGGGCAGCGCGGTCAGTGGTCATGCCGGATAATCCGCCGTCATGTGGAAATCCACATCCGCCTTGAACACGATGGAAACAAAGCATTTTCCGGTTTCCTGGTCGTAGTCCAGCGTAAACCCCGCGCACTCGATTTCTTGATCGGCGGCGTCATAGATGTGCGGCACTCCCGCCACGTCGCTCCGAATTGATACTTTCCGCGTGTTGGGCGTCGCCGGGGCTAACCATGTGTCAAACGTCTCCGGGGCTAACATGCGTCCCGCGGCCAGGGCGGATAGCGCGCCATCCGCAGACTCGGTATCAGTTGAAAAAAAGTTCATTTCAAAACCTCCAAAAAAATCCGTGATATATCCGTGTCATCGGTGCTTATATCCAATATACGCTGGACGATGCCGTCTTTTATGTCATGTGTGTCTATGAAAAAAGCAATCTCAATCTCTGGTATGTGTACAAACGCGCACCAGTGATCAGCAATGTTTTGGACAAACACCGTGCGCATTTTGCCCAAGACGTTTATTTGTTTTCCGTCAAGAGAAACAACTGCCGATTGCGAGTAGTCATGGTTTATATTTGATTCGCACAGAATACACAGATCGCCAACTTTCATTTTAAAGCCTCCTAGACTCCGGCGCTAACAGTATATCGGGTCATCCCTGAAGTTATTGCCTGGATTTCAACATTCATGTATTCTATAGCTATCTCTGTTTTTTGTTCACCTGTATATGCATGTGCCACAAAATGCTTTTTGCCGTCTGAATCTTCTGTTATCTCAATCTCTATCTCGATCATTTCAAATCCTCCCTATCAGTCTTACTCGGTATATCTATGTTCAGTATATCGCCTCCAAAAAGCGATATCGGCTTTATTGTCCTACTGTCCAGAATATCCCCGTTTTCAAAAACATAAACACAAGTTATAGTGTCCCGGACATTTGTGATTTTGCCTTTTATGGATTTTGTCCCGTCAGGCCATTCTGCGCAAAGCGATTCTTTGGCCTGGTAGTACTTCTTGCTTTCTTCAGAATACACAAACAGTTCTGGGTATGCCAGCACGGGCGGGGTATCATATCCGGGATCTATAACATGGGGTGTCTGCTTCACGGGTTGGTAAACAGCCCGTGAATATAAATATTCGTACTCAACTGCCAACTCTGGAAAATGTTCCCTGATAAAATCCAAAAAAACTGTATCGTCTGGCCCGATGCCCTCAGATTGGCATACATCGGACATTCCTAAAATGACTCTTGCAATATCTGCATCTACCGCCAACATTGCAACACGCTTTTTTTCAGTCACCTAACGCCTCCTCAATTCGCAGTCTGAGCGCCTCGATCTTGTCGGCGGCGCTATCGGGGAAGCCCTGCGCGGGCAGCGGCCCTACGGCGGGGACTTTGTCTAATGTCAATTCGGCCAGGGCGGTAGCGATGTCCTGCTCCCCAAACGCCTGGAGGATGTAGCGGGCGATGCGCTCCGGGGCAATGTAGGCAGTGCCGGCGGCGCTTTCCGCGCTGATAAGTTGCGCTATGGCGGAAATAAAGCCGGGCAAATCCTTCTCGACAATTGGCGGGAAATCCAATTCGAAGCCCAGATCGCGGGGTTCGCCTGAGGGAGTGACGGCGGACAGCGCGCCGTATTTCACGGCCTGGTTGATCCCGAACTCGACGCTGTCTTTTACGATACTCTCAAAATTTTTCTGCCACCACTCGAAGCCCTTTTGCTGTGGGCCGTCCATCGCCTGCGCCGTGGCCAGATTCCCGATCATGGGATTGCCATTCAGGTTGGGAAGCGTGATGTCTACGCCGCTAGAAATCCCCATCTGAATCATATAGTCGTCGTTTATGGCGTTGGACGATCCGGTGTCTACCGCCATCTGCTCCAACTGCGCGGATTCATTTTGCAACAGCACCCGCCCGCCTGGAGCGCGTTCCTGGTCGGCGCGGCGCGTGGGCGTGTCCTGATAGCGCCCGAAGATCGTGCTGCCCCACTGGGACAGCATCCGCTGCACCTGTGAGGTTGAGCCTTTGACGTTTTGCTTCCAGGCGAAAGTAGCCAACGCAATCAGCAGCACGATCCGATCTTGCATGTAGCCTTTTCGCGCCTTGACGTAGGCAAACGCCGAGTAAAAAGCAGGCATACCGCGCAGGCCGCGCGTGTTGGTCTTGTATTGGTGCATGTATTGCCTAGTAATTGCGTCCCCCACCGTGCTGTGCTCCGTCCCGGTGTAGGACACAAAGCGCAAGTTGTCGGATTCGCGCAGGTCAGCACCACAACCAGCGCAAACCGCCGCGCCCGTCACCGCCTGCCCACAGCGCGCGCACTCGTGCACCGTCGGCAAGTCGGCGGGTTGCGCTTCGGGGCAGCCCCAGTCGGGCCAGTAGTCTTGCCGGACGCCCGGCGCGCTGTAGGCGTGCGCTTGCCAGTTCCAGACTTGCGGCGACCAGGTACGTTGATAGTAGATGGGCTTGCGGCGATTTTGCGGGTGAGTGATGACCTGCTCGATCTCGTCGGTTAGGACGCACGAGAATTTAACGCCGCCCGTCAGGGTGTTCACAAACACGGTCAGAAAGATTTCGCCGTCCTCAATTAGCACCTGGGACAGTTCCCACTGCCCCGTGATGCGAAACAGCAGATCGTTGTCCTTGTCGCCGGTCATAGCATCAATGACGGCCTGGACTTCGGGGTCTTTGGAGCGCGGCCCAACGATGCCGCGCCCCCACACGTAACGGATTACCAACCATACCGCCCGATGCAGCAGCGGGTCATGTAGGGAATAGTAGCGCGAGGCTCTGACGGCGTCCTGCCGCACGTAGGGCAGTTCCGATACCCCGGCGTAGTACGTCGGCGCGAGGCGCTGCCAACCAGGTTCCTCTAGCTCATCGGAGACAGACTCACGCACTGGGGCGGTTTCCCGCTCAGCGCGTTGCTCCCAGTAGCGCGTCAGGGATTGCGGGGAAGTGTCGCCGGTTTCGGCTTGGAAGCGGGAAACGTCTTCCTGGTAAAAGGCAATTTGCGCCAACAGTTGCTCGAAGCCCCGGCGACTGGACGGCGGCAGCACCCTCCAAGCCAGCCATTGTTTCAGTTTTTCTAACATCAGTATATACCTCCAAAATTATCGCCAACGATCCCAACTATCTCATTCAATCTGAAAATACCGGAAATGTTCCCCGCACCATCTATGAAATATAAAATGATTTGATTAACTGTGTAATCACCAAGAGTCTCGCCAAATTTATATTCTTGCGCCTGCAATTTTATGGCCCGACCACCTATCAAAATCACTGTGAAAACAGTCATAATCACCCCATATTCATAAAATGTAATGACACGGCATAGGCTGCAACCGCTGCGAGTATGCCGGCGACCACAATGAGCAGCCAGGCCAGCAGCCGCCAACGTTCCTCGAGGACGCCCAGATGGTAAAGCAGCGTCTCACGGTAAGCGTCCATCATAATGCTTCCCGTGCCGCAAGCCGCGTTTCCGGGCATACTCGGCGCGCTCGGCGGCGGTCAGTTTTTGCAGTTGGCGGTAGGACAGTTTGGGATCGTCGCCCCCGCTGAGCAAATCCGCCAACGCGCCGAGTTCGTTAAACGCCGGTGTCAATTTATCGGAGATGATGGCAGCGATTGTATTGGCTGCCGATACCCAGCGATCTAGCACTGCACGCGCGGAACTGTCGGCGTCAGTGCCCGAACTGAATTTTGTGTTATCGGTTTCCATCAGTACCCCAAATTGGCAATGTTTTGGAAAGCGTTGGAATACACCAACGGGGCGTTCTTCTCTTGCCAGAGCAACGGCCCAACGATTACCTGAATCACGGCGTCGGCGCTGTCGGTGGAGCGCCCCAATCGTTTGCGGATTTCTTCTTTGCTCTCCACCAACATCTTGCCATTGCTGCCGATGCGCTTGACGTGGGGCGCGGTCAGTTCGCCGGTCAGGGCGTCATCGGGCGGTAGGCAGACTTCAGCGCCGTTCTGGGGGTCTAGCAATTCCCGCATTAGCCACCACCCGGCGGCGCGCCAATTCTCGAAGCCGAGTTCCCCGCTGGCGTCAGATAGGTTCGTCGCCGCCCCCGCGTTGAAGGGTATCGAATCGCGCCCCATCTCGGTGAGGCGATGCTGCACCCCCGCGCCCAGGCCGATCACGTCCACCACCGCCACGCCACCCTTTTTGAGGATGGCATTCACTTCGCCGGCGATCTCCATCGTCGTGATGGAGGGGTCAATGGCGAAAGCCTTGCTGCGGATCTCGGATATCTTGCAACCGTCGTAACACAAGGCCAGGGTGATCTTATCGCCACCCGTGCCGCCGCCCACGTCCACCCCCACGCCGGTAAACTGCCGCGCCGGGCGGCCTTGCTCAGTCCAGATTTCCCACCGCTCGTTGGCGGCCTCGACCCACACCAGGGGAATGATGCCGGTCGTCTGGGAGGTGGCGAATTCGCCCAATACCCGGTTCTGATAGACGGCGCTGCCCTCTCCCCACTGCGCCAAACGTTGCGCCGCCCATGCCGCGCTGATGCGCCCGGCGGCTTCGGCAGCGGCCAGGGTAATGTGGCGGGTTTGCCAATCCTCCAGCCCCGGCTTGTGATTGTGAATATCGAAAAAGCGGCCTTGCGGCTCGCCGGGGGTGCTGATGGCTAGGGCGAAAACCTCTTGCCCCGCGTTGCCGCCGTCGGTGGAGAATGCGCCTTCGGTAGCGTCCCAGATACCGTCCGGGATCGCCTTCGCTTCATCGTACACGTAACACACGGCGCTGGCGTGCATCCCCTCGATGAACGCTGGATCGTTGGAAGCCACGGCGAAAGCCTCACCCGTGCTTAGTTTCAGGTTGAGAGTCAGCAGTTCGTTCTGGGTAAACGGCGGGCGTCCGATCTTGTCCCAGCGTAACCGCCGCGCCCACTTGTGGACTTCGGGGAGCAGATAGAGCGACAGTTGCCGCCAGGCGCTCGCGGTCATGGCGAGTTTCCAATCCGTCACGCCGTCACGGGTCAGTGCAAACCATAGCACCACAATGGCAGCGGTCATCGTCTTTCCCGCGCCGTGCGGACTGCGTACCGCCACGCGCCGCCGCTGTACCAGTTGGGTGAGGATGTCAGCCTGGTAATCTGTCAGGCCGTCGCCGGCATCCCAGCGCAGGCAGTCACGGGCAAAAGCGGCGGGGGCGTTGCGATAAGCCGCCTGAAACACGCTGTACCCCGACAACAGCGCGTCAAGTTTGGCTTGCTGCTCAGGCGTCAGGGTTTGCAGGCGGGCGTCAATGTCCAGCGTCATCCCCATCTCCGAGTAGTGCTTTGATGCGGCGCGCGCGCTCTTCGGGGGTCAAGGTGATGTTGGTAGTTTCGATAGGCCCGCCGTCCTTGCCGGTAACTTGCACGTTATCCCCCCACGTTGCCCGGTCGCGGCGCTTGAGGTATTCCAGCGCCGCCCGCCAGTCGCCATCGTGGGCGGCTTTGGCGATGACGGCGAGGTAATGATTGCGGGCTTGCGCTTCGGTGCGGCGGACTAAGCCGAAAAACTCGAAAAATACACCCCGCTTGGACGCTGCGCCTTGCTTCATCCAGTTGTTAAAAGTGTCGTAATCCACGCCAGCAGCTTCGGCGGCGTCCTTGTAGGTCGCGCCGATGATCAACGCCTTGATGATGGCGTCCTGCGTTTCCGGGGTGAACTTAGTCGGTCGGCCTGCCATCGTTCACCTTCACCGGTGCCAGTCCTAAATCTTGCAGCCGTTGCAGAGTAACCGCCACGTATTCCGGCGCGATCTCGATTCCACGCCCCAGGCGTCCTTGTCGCTCGCAGGCGACTAGGGTTGTGCCGCTGCCGAGGAATGGGTCGTAGACAATCGGCGCGTCGTGATTACGAATAGGGCGCTCCATACATTCAAGCGGCTTTTGTGTGCTGTGCGGCTGTTTTTCTTCCTTGCTACCGCCCATAATGTGATGAGGTGAAGCAATATCCCAAACTGTTACTTCGTTATTAGGTCCAATCCAGCAAGCCGTTTTACCTTTGCGCACAGCATACCAGCACGGCTCGTGCTTATAGCTATAATGACTCCTACCAAATGCCGCGACTGTCTTGTTCCATATAACCTGCTGCTTTATTTCAAATCCTGCCGATTCAAGCCCGTCCGCTACCAATCTATTAAAACAAGTTGCGTGCCAGACATAGGCAACATCAACTTTTACCAAACAGTACGCTTCGCGCCAATCGGCGTTTTCATCCCAATCTATGCCTTTTGCCGATTGCGGTCCAGCTTGCGATATACCGGCATCCTCCCGCCAGGATGTGTCGTGTTCAATTCCATACGGCGGGTCAGTCACCATCATCGTTGGTTTGTCGCCTTGTAAGCACTTCTCCACCACCGCCTTATCCGTGCAATCCCCGCATACCACCCGATGCACGCCGTTAGCCGTCTTTGACGGTATCTCCCACACGTCTCCAGCCTTGACGCCCCACACCGCCAGCAGTTCCTCAGCGCGATCCACCTGCGCCCCGGCGTCCACCGGCGCGGCCTCCGCTTCCCGCGCCGCCAGCATTTCGCGCAGGTTGGCGGCGTCATCGTTCCAAGCCGTGAGCGTCTCGGCGTCCAAGCCCCACCCGGTTAGCTCCTCAGTATCCCACGCCGCCAGCTTGTCCCAGTCGAAATGCCCCTGCGCCGTCCTGAGCAAGACCGCCAGCTTCTCGCGCTCTTTGCGCGTCAACTTGCGATTGGCGACGCGCACGGCAACCTCGAAATCCGGCCCGAATTCCTGCGCGGCGGCCCACACTTGGCGGCGTTGGTGGCCGTCACAAATCATGCCGTCCGGCTCTATGGCAATGGTGGCGACTTGCCCGAAACTGCGCAGGGATTCCAGCAGCCGCGCCGCTTCCTCATGCCCGATGGCGGCGGGGTTGTCAGCCCACGGCGTCAACTCCGAGAGGCGGCGCGTGTCATTAGACCAAGCAATGTCACTCATTCGTACTCCTCACACAGTCCGCAGAACTGCAACCAGCCAGCATCTTCCGGCCTGACGTGGATCACGTCGCCCTCAGCGCAGTAGCGCAGAACGCCCGGCGCGGCGTTGTAATCCGGGTAATGCTTGCCGGTGATGCGGCAACGGAGCATGACAAATTCAGATAGCGGCGCGGTCATGGTAGCTCCTCATTGTATTTCAAGGCGTCCAAAGCCACTAACGCCATATCTCGCACAGAATAAAACGCATAAATTAACATTGATCTATCTGGTTTGTATGTGGCGATACTATCCAATGCACGCCTGGCATACTCGTATTTTTCAGATAGCCTAGCGTGGTTATTGGCAGATTCTTGTAGCACCCCGGTTATCAAATCGCATTCTGCGCACTCTGGTTTCATGCCACTCCTACCCAATTGCTCAGACATCATCCCACCAATTTTTGGTATACCATATAATTACTGTTATAGTACTGCAATTCTGAGATTGTGTGATAAAAAAAACTGTAATATCATCTTGATGCGATTCAATAAACTTATTCAATGTACACTCAATGTCAATAGAATTTCCATCTTTTTGATTAAATATAAATACTTTGCAATTCATGCCAACTCCTTGCCAAACTGCTCCATATACCAGCGAGCGGCGGCGCCGATCTCGCCCCCCCGCCTGGAAATGTCCGCAATGGTTTGTTTAGAAACATCGAACAAACCGAATGTGCGCAGGACCCGGGCGCAGGCCGTGAGGTAGGCTTCCCGCCATTCGACGAAATCACGGGGGCGGTAGTACGTCACCACCCGCGCCAGCACGTCATCGGGCAGGGCGTGCAATGGCTGCCCGGCGTGCTGGCCTTCGGGGAGCAGGTGGGCTTCGGCTGCGGTGATGGCGGCGGGGATCATCCAAACACCTCCGGCTCTGCCGCGCACCACCCGCTCATATCCGCCGCGAGTGCCGCCGCCGTCTCAGGCGCTCCGGGCGGGGCGTCGCCCAGTACCAAAAACGCAGGGGTAATTTTTGCCATAGGCTATGCCTCCGGCGCGCCATGCCGCTCCTCGACTATGTCCCGCAGATGTTGCAATTCCTGGCGGTTATAGCTGATAAACTCGTCCAGACGCTCGGTATGCCCCTGGAGCATGGCGCGGATTTCGGTGAGGTTGCGATGAAAGATACGCTCCAGGTTAGTGATCCGGTTGTGAAATGCCGTCACATCCTCTTGCAACGTGGTCAGTTGTGAATCTATCTCAGATATGAATAGGGCAATCATATCTGCGATGGATACTGTCTCATTTTTGGATGGGGGCATTCGTGTACCACACCCTGATAATCACCGCCACCACGCCCGACACGATCATTGATACCGACTGCCAGGTGATCGGCCCTTGCGTCAGCAGGCCGCCCACGAAATCCGCAATTCCGGCGATAGTCAAGAGAATCGCCAGCCACACAGTTTTAGATGTATACCAGTTTTTCACAAGTGCCTCCAATGTTTACCGCCGCGCCGCCGTCTAGCCATTCCGGCCCTATCCTCTGCGATTGTCATGCACGGCGCAGCGGATTTGCTTTACAATGCCCGCCTGCCTCCCGGCGGTGGGCAAGGTGAATTATGAGGAGGTTTCAGCAGGCAAACCTTGATTCAATTGTAAGGCGAATTGGAGGGCGTGTCAATACTCACCGCCTAATTGCCATCTGCGAACAGCGATGATTGCCGCAGCGAATTCGTTGTTTCGACTACAGGGACCAGGCGCGGCTGGGCAATGGTGGAACGCAGCCGTTCAATGCTCAAATCCAGATAGGCGGCGCTCAGGTCAATGCCGATGTAATGGCGGCCTTCCTGCAAGGCGACCAGGCCCGTTGTGCCCGCACCGTTGAATGGGTCAAGGATTACGCTGCCCGCATAGCTCCCCGATAATACGCACTTGCGCGCCAACTCCGGCGGCATGGTCGCGAAGTGCGCGCCGCTGTAGGGCGTCGTGGCGATGGTGAAAACGCTGCGGGCGTTGCGGGTGGCGGCGACTGAGTAATCCGCCGCCGTACCCCCCAGGGTGCTGCTATCTGTGTTCTGTAACGCTTTGACCTTCCTGGTGTTGCCGTTGATATGCTTCTGCAAAGTTCCGCCGTGACTAGTCTGGCTACCCACCTCTTGTACCGCCACATTGTCATAAAAATACCGTTCGCTCTTTGCCAACAGGAAAACGTATTCGTGGCTCTTGGTTGGGCGATCCGTTACGCTTTCCGGCATAGGGTTGGGCTTATGCCAGATGCAATCGGCGCGCAGATACCACCCGGCAGACTGCAAAGCGAAGGCGACGCGCCAGGGAATACCGATGAGGTCTTTGGGCTTGAGGCCAGATTTTACATGTACTTGTTGTCTCTCTGCGGCCTTTGAAGTTACCGGCTTACCGTCAATTTCACGCCCTTGTACGCTATCGTGGCGGCCTATCTCGCCACTGGCATAACTGTCTCCGAGATTAAGCCACAGCACGCCATCCGCCCGCAGCACGCGCCACACCTCTTCAAACACGGCAACGAGGCTGGCGACATAAGCCTCCGGGGTAGACTCTAAGCCAATCTGCCCATCGACTTTATAGTCACGCAAATTATAGTAAGGCGGTGACGTGACGCAACATTGCACGCTTTCGCTCGGCAGTGTCCGCAGCACGGCCAGCGCGTCGCCACAGTACAGCGTCACACCGGCGGCGGAATAGTAGGGCGTCATTCCGCCTCCTCCGTGTACCGACTCTCCGGTCGCCACTCATACACCGGCAGCGTTTCTGACTCCCGCGCCGTCGCCCGTTGCGCTGTCGGCCACACCCGCAGCACTTCCCGCGCCAGGCGGCCTAGCTCGTCGCCGTCTCCGTGGTGCATGGACGCCACGGATTGCGCCAGGCGGTAAACGAGGGCAGTAGTGGCGGGGTCAAGCAAAGCGCCGTGGTAGGTCGTTAGGATGTTGCTCATGCTTTTTTCCTCCTGATGTTATGTCGCCGCAATAATTCATAGGTTGCCCGTTGGCTAATTTTGCGCTGGCGGGCAACAGCGCGCTGGATGTCCTGCGCGACTTGGCTGATGCGGGTATGTGTCGGATAAAACGAAACGATGATAAACACTACGTTTTTGCTCATGTCGCCCGCCATTTCCAATCGGACGGCTCGAGGTAAAAACACGGCGCGTTGTCCCAGGTGTACACCCGCACGCGCCGCCCGCCTTCGGTAATGCGCCAACCGCGCCGAGGTGTGCCGTAGCGTTCCCGCGCCGCCCAGAGCAACCGCGCCAACCGTTGCGCCGCGCCGCACTCCGGGGGATAGCGCCGCCCGTTGCAGGTCACATACCGCCAGTACACCAGGTCGCGCGGGGTACAGCGGGAGCGCCAAATTTCGATGGTGTGGGCGGCGGGTGGGTTAGGCATGGCGTCTCCGTTCAAACTCGGCGATAATCAGCGGTGCGCTCCAGCCGAGTATCGGCTCACCGCCGGGGCACACGGCAAAAAAGGCGCTCTCGGCCTCGGTCAGGGCAGCGCGGGGACTGCGCTTGATTTCGACCCACTCACAATGCTGCCCAGCGCATAGGATAATGTCGGGGATGCCGTTTCCCACCCGGCTCATATCCACCACCGTGTACCCGGCGGTGCGCAGTTCCAAGACGACCTGCTGATGGTTGGTATCAGTTTTGCGGCGGTAGGGCATTTTAGGGCCTCCGGGATTCGCTCATAGTCGGCGTTACGCGGTTATGCCACAGAGCATGGCAATGCGGGCAAAGTTGCGCCGTCGGCCATTTATCAGCGTCATCGTTGAAAATGTAGCGCGGGGCCCAGTGGTGTGTTTCCGTACCATGCGCGCCGCAAACTGCGCATGGTTGGGATTGTTCTCTAAAATCAGCCACTATGGGCAGATCGGCAGCGTTGCTCGGTCTGGTCAAGAATGGATGGTTCGCTTTCCCGATCTTTTCAGATGTGACGTTTTCGCCACATTCCAGGCATTGGACAAAAACTTGCTCAGCGCCGTTCGTGGCGATCTGTTTTACAATGCGCGTTTTTGCATGATTACAATCCATCATTTCACCTCCAACGGGGCCGCAGCCCCATACTCGAAGCCGTCAATTATGGTTTTTTCGTCGTGTCCACTGCGTTCCCATCCAGGTGTAGCGGTAACAATGTCGATCATGGCGGAAAATGCCGTAGCGTAATCCATTGCGCCCCCAGCAATGTATCCACCTACTAACCGCGCCGCTTTGAGCAAAACTGTATGTTTCTCACCTACCACCGCCCTGGTAATCATTGCCTGTGCAATGTCTAGCACGTCGCCAGTTTTAGCGCCTTGCGCCTGGTACTGAGTTCGTGATGGTTCTGCGGGTAACATCCCGGTCAACTGATGCAGCGAGTACTCCATGTTCAGCCAGCGCACGAAAGCCACCTCCGGGAATTCTGGGGCATACTCTGGCTTCCAGTTGCGGCTCCCCGGCACGCGCAGCACCCGCGCCAAATCCGCCGCGCCCTTGTCGCCTTTGACGAATGCCACCCAGCGCTTTTCCAGGCTGCGCGCATACTCGCGGGTGTCGGCGTCAGTGAGCATGAGCGGCTTGTCCAGCAGCCAGTAGCAATGATAGCCGCCACCGCTGTCTATGATGACGGTCGGGGCGGGTGTCAAGAGGCGAATGTGGGTGAGTACCTCCAGTTTATCGCCGCCGGCCGGCGTGTCGAATTCGGCAAACAGGCAGTTGAGCGCCGCTATTTGCGCCAGTTGTGCGCGCACTTCGGCAGGGGGGCGGGGTTCATTGCGGGCATTGGTCGGGGGGATGACTGCGCAGGGGTTGACGCCAAAATATAGGTTACGGGAGAAGCCGGGTTTGATGGCGGTGGGGAGGGCGTCCACTGTGAACCAATACGAAATCTTGCCAGGATTTACCCAGAACATAGCCCATTGGCCGCCGCGCCACAGGTGGGTAAACAGTTTTTTAGCTTGCTCATAATTGTCCATAGCTCCTCCGATGATAACCAACCTACCAACTAACCAACGTGCTCCTATATATACTAAATCAACCTTGCCATACCATTCTTTTAAATCACTCTTTTTAAAAGATATCTCTATAGAAAGGTTGGTTGGTTGGTTAGGTTGGTTATTTCATTTTTACCACTAGTAAAATTACAGTTCCTTCTATAATATGTAAACCCTAGAAAACATAACCAACTAGGCTAAGGTTGGTTATAGTTGGTTATTGGCCGCCGGCGCACTCCCTGATATCCCCGCACCTGGACGCCATTTATGTTGATTTTGTTAGCGGGCTTGACCGCTCCAAGTTTTTTCATAGCAGCTGCAATGTACATCCCTTCACCCTTCGGGCTGTTGGATATGCGCCAGCCGATGTTGTGCAAAGATTCAATGATTTCAGTAGTCGCCACAAACCATGACATATCCATTGTCATGGTCGGGTTAATCTCAAATATTCGCTCGATCCAATCCTCAAGCGGATCTTGAATCACGTACCGCTCTTTGATCCCGTCTGCCTGTTGCCCCTCGCCGTTGTCCAGCCGCCAATCCTCACCAGCATTGTAGGCCGCCACGGCCTCGGCCCATATTTGGTCAATGTCCAGACTGGTATAACCCCAATCAATTTTAGTGAGTTCGGCAATCACGTATCGGCGGTTGCCAGTATTATCATCAAGCAACCCGCTGCCGTCGGCGTTAATTGTGCCGATGAATGACGACAATGCCGGCTTGACAATGGAGTGTTTACCATAAGGCGCTCTGACGGTAACTTGTTCCATCGTCAAAAAACTTTTGAGGGCGTCCCGGTCGGCGCGGCGGGTAGTGTTGCCTAGCTCCCCTACCTCCCAAATCCAGCGCGTCATCAGGGATATTAGCGAGTCTTTGTTATCGGGATGGATGGCGGCGTCCAGGTACATCCCCGGCAGGGGGCAAAGCCACTTGGCAAACTGTGACTTACCGATACCCTGCGCGCCATCCAATACCAGCATGGCGGTTTGTGTCCCCGTGTAGGCTTTGGCTACTGCCCCAATGAGCCAGCGCCGCAGGAAGAAAGCAAACATGCCGTCGGTATCTGTGAACTTGTCGGAAAGTCCGAGAATGTGGTTTTGACCATCCCATTGCAATCCTGACAGATAATCCGTAACGGGATGAAACGGGCGGGATTGCGCCGCGCGGGTATAGGCGTCCTCAATGATATTGAAACGCACATGCCCCAGGTCGGCCATGCGGGAGCGGATAGTGGCGGCGGTAACATCGGAAAGCATAGCGCCGTTGATATATACCTGGTCATCCATCTGATTCAGAGAAAACTCGTAACCCAACTCGGCCAGAATCGCTATGTATTCCTCAGCTTTGAGACGTGGCATTTTCTGGGGCGGTAGTCCGGTCGGAGCGGATTGCACTGCTTGCAGCAAATCCAGCTTGTGCCAGGTACTGTCATCCAACCGGGCTTTTTCGTGCAGGATTTTATCAACCTTAGCGGGTTTGTGGGTATTGGGGTTTAGAACGGAGTCACCGATACGCAACTCGGGCATGGTTATCTCCTATGCAATAAAAAAGACGGTTTTGGGATAGACAGCCCGGCGAGAGTAAACCGGGGCTTTGGCAGGCCCCAAAGGGCTGCCCATCCCAAAACCGTCTTGATTACCACAAAAAGATATACCATTTTAACCTCTCGCCTTCGCGGGCTTATCGGCCTTGCGACCGGAGGTTGCCAGCCTCACCCGCTGATACTCCCATTATACCTCCACCGCCGCAGTCGTCAATATGACAGAATGCGTCATAATTGCGGAGCGCCGCGGCTATTGTCGTCACCCTCATCGGCCGGCCCGCCAGCAGCAGCGGCTGTATGTGGTGTTAGGCGGAAACGGCTATTGAACCATTTGTAAACGCGCGCCTCAACTGGCAACCAGTAAACGTATGGCATAGACCAATGCCATTTGTGCCACGACCACCATTCGTCGCTGTCAATGTCCGGTTGCGTTGAGCAGTTGATGTGCAATCCCGTTTCTGTTACGCGCAGCGTCTCGGTTTCCCATTCGTCAATATCGGTTATCTCGATAGGCGCGCCGCAAATTGGACAAACTGCCACATCCGCCGGTATAACTGGTAAATCGTCAAAAGTGATGTACTGCATATAGTTTCCATCCAACAATTCTTAAGCGGCCTCTCACGAAACCGCGCCACCGCTCGCCAGAATTTCTATGATCAGCGCCGCGAGTTCGGCATCTGACAGCTCCTCGCGCAGCCAGGTGGTGATTTCCAGTAAGGATATTTTTGTGGCGGGCTGTCGGTATATTTTTTTCCTAAAGTCAATCATTGTGCTCCTTTTGTTTTTGATTTGTGACAGTAACAGTTTCCCCACTCCGGGGACAGCAGCCGCAGCCGCAGCCGTTCAGCGTCGGTGAAGTGCGGGCTTTCGGCATTCGTGCATTCACCAACGACATACTGCCAGTTACCGTTGCCGCCCGGGTTGGGGACGCCCGAATCATCGTACCGCAGCGGCTTGAAGAAACGGCAGGTTTTACAGGTGGGTTTGGCGATCATCGTTACTTGTTTCCTGCTGTTGTTCTGTGTCCGCCGCCACGCTCACATTTTCTCATATTCACTCCCTTGCAATTGTCGCCACGTCGCCACCTGCGCGGCTTCCTGCGCCGTCCGTTTCCCTGGCTCGCATTGCACGCCCGCATACCCCACGACGTTGGCATGGCAGTTCGGCGCGCCATCCTTGCCGCAACCGAACGGGCAGGTGCCGAATTCGCGCCGACAGAGCGCCAGCGCCAAGTCCTGATGGAGTGAACCGGTCTTAATGTCCATTGTTACCTTTTCCCATCTCTGATAGCACCGGAGGTATCTTCACCGCCTGGTCATTGCCCGCCGCGCCATCTGCGTCCACCGGGGTCAGGCGGAAATTGTACACAACCGAATTGCGCAGTGCCTCAAATGCCTGTTTTTCCGCCTCATGTGCGTTGTGATCCTCAACCATGACCCATCCTGTAACCTGAAATGTATAAAAATTTTTCATCATATAGCTTCTCCGTTGTGTTCGGTTGCCGCAACGGGTGTTAGGAGCGGGCAACAAAAATCATGACATTCCGGGGTCATGTTATGCGGATGGGCGCATGTCCCTGCGCAGTTTTCAACCACCGCGCAGGTGGGGATTTCTGCGTCTTCGTTCGCCGCTTTAGCGGCCATGCAGCCGCACAACCGAATTATGCGATTCACCCGTTGACAGTCAAGAATTTCATAGTCAGTTGACATTTCGCACTGATCGCACGGTACGCCCGTGTAATGCACTTCTTCCCAAATATCTATCCACATAGTTCCTCCAGTTCAATTTTCGTCACTCCCCACCCAACTTCCAGCCGCGCCGTCTGCTCCGCCGTCAACAGCCGATAGCGCACCGCCTCCGCCAGTACCTCACGCGCTTGCCCCGGCGTGACCTTGCCGCGCTCCGCATCCTGGCGGCAGGCGTCGTACCGCCCAGAGGCTAACGACTGTACAAACATGCACGTTGGCGTCCCCACGGAAGCCGCCACGAATCGCGCCCGCAACCGTTGCGCCAACTCGTAGCGCATGGCGGTCAGGTCGTCATCCTCATAACTGACGCCGTCAATGATCATAGTTCCGCCCCGCTCAAATCCAGCCAGGCGTCCAGCGCCAGCGTGAACCTCGGCAGGATTTCCGTGAGGTTGTGCTGTTGCGCGGCAGCCAGGTTGCGCTCCAACAGCGCCAACAGGTTTCCAGGCGCGTCCGGGAACTGCGCCGCATCGTTGCGCATGACCTGGTCGACCGCCGCCGCTTCACGGAACAGCGCGACCGCCGCCCGCGCTTTGATGACGTTTAGCTGCTCAGTGATCTGCTTCATCTGCGGGACGGTAAACATTTTGTCGGCGTTATCATAGTACAGATCGAAGTACTGCTCCAGCGCATCCCAGGCCGCGCGGTGTTGCTCGCGGATTTCGCTGCACTCACAGACTACCCCCAATCCGCCCAGCACCTGATGCAGGGCGCGCAGGGCGAATACTTCATCGTCGCGTTCCAATTTCTTAGGCATTGATCGCCTCCCATCCAAAAAAGTCCGCCGCCCAAGCGAAGTCCACGCCGGCGGCTTCCGCCGCTTGGCGGTCAGTTTCCCGATCTCCAACAAACAGCACGTCTTCAAAACGCGCTCCGAACCAATCCACATCTCCCAGAATCATATCTGGGTGAGGTTTTTGGTAATTTTGATTGGTTTGAACGTCATAATGCCGTGCTCCTATCTGTCGCTTTGTCCATTCCAGTTGCTCTATAACCTCCCGGACGGGTCGTCGCGCGCTCTGATTGCTGGCGATGCACATGATCACGTCATCCGCCCGCAACGCCGCGCACTTCTCGGCGACGCCGGGCAGTAGCGTAAACGCAAACGCGCCGGTTGCGCCATCCCGCAACGGCGTTAGCGTGCCGTCGGCGTCAAAAATCACTAGGCTATACTGTTTATCCATGTTGTACCTCCCTGCGTTCTTTCCGGCTATACCGACTACAGCGCCGGTTGCGTCGGCAGCATAGCGTTAAGCGCCGACAGTCGCGGCACGTCCCGCTCAGTCCGTGGCGGGTGTTGTATTCCTCGGCGCACGCGCCGTTTACCCACCACGTACACAGCGCTTCTTTGCACGCGCCACCGTGGATACAGTGGCGTGTGCCGGAGGGCTTTGTCACGGCGACCGCGACAAACTTGGTCATGGCGTCACCGCCTGGCGTTGCGCGCTCCACAGCGCCAACCGGCGCACCCCGGCGGACAGGTTGCCATCCCCGGCCAGTGTCAGCACATGGCGCAGACTATCGCCCATGCGCTGATTCATACCACGCAGTCTCCCGCCCCCCGCCCGCCCAACTCGCCTCACGTCATCGGCGGGCAGCGTTGGCATTGCCGCGCTCCACTCATGCGCCAATCGGCGCAGGGCGGTGGAGACGTTGGCGTCCACCGCGCGCAGGGCGTCCAGATGCCGCGACCCTAACTTAAAACTGACGAATTTTTCATTCACTGCTTACCTCCCCTATTGAAATTTATACCTTCATTATATACCTATTCCAGTGGCGTGTCAATACCTTTTATGGGTCAATACCTAATTTGTACTGATTACAAACTGGAAATTGATGGAGAATAGGTATTGACATTTGATGGAATAGGTATATAATAAGTATAGAGTTAAGGAAACGAAGGAGAAAACGAAATGACAAAGAGCGAATTTACCAAGCAGATGAAGCAGCAGGCAGGGGTTGGGGTTACAAAGTTCGAGTTTTCTCAATTCGTTACTTGGGCTGGTGATCACAGTGATGAGAAGGTGCGCGGGTTCGCTTGGGCAATGCGGTGGGGGATGCGGACACAACGCTTTAGTTTTGAGGTAGAGCAGGCAATGCGCACCATGACCCCCGCCAAGATGGTTGAATTTATGGTAAACACGGTTTGGGATTGCCCGAACAACCAACAGGCAATGGTCAACCGAGTTAACACAATGTTTCGGAAGTTTTAACTACAGGAGAATGACACAATGACAAAGCTCAGCACGAAAACACGAGGCAGCAGCAAGCTCTTTAAGTCACAGGACGGCGGGAACGAAACCGCTATCGTAACCTACCGCGAGGACGGCGAGACCAAAACCGCCGTCTTCAAAGGCGAAGGTTGCGCAGAAAGAGCAACCGAGAAGATGCAGGGACTGCGCGAAAATGGCGCAACCATTGTTTCTTACACGGCGGCATAGGGGGGATACTATGACCACATACTTTGGAGGAACAGAGAATGCAGCCCGCCGGCTTGAAATGCCCGCAGTGGGAGCCGGGTTGCAGGCCAGCTTGAAGGAGACATCTGCAAAACTCAAGGTTGAGCAATGGTTCAACCTTGAGTGGAATTGGAATGACGGCGCGGGCGCGGTGGCGTTTTTGCAGGAGCGCGGCGCGCGCTGGATTTGGAAAGACAATCAGGGATATTGGTTGATTTAGGGAGGCTTGGAATATGTTCATGGAAATCATCGAAGACCTTAAAGCCGTAGCAAATTCGCAATCAACCGAAACCATAGTCAGTTGTATCCGCCTCATCGGCGGGTCAATGGAAGTCCCCACAGAAGAACGCCTGGCGCGCGCGGCGCTGATCGAGGTGTACAAAGAGCGCGCCGGGGACGAGGCCGCCGAGGCCCTTATGGACGAAATCGGCATGTAAAGACGGAGGAAAGACACGATGGAAGAAAAAACATTTGAACCAGGAACAATCGGAAGATGCAACCGTTGTGATGCGAAATTCACTTTCACAAAGCCGGTGCGGGCAGTGCGCGAAAACACGCGCTGCTGGCGGGTGATGGATATGGCAATGGCCGAGTGTGGGCATTTGGATACGCATTGGATTTTTGACGTTGATAATCAGATGGAGGAACAACCATGTTAATAAATATAGACGATCTGCACGGATATACTCGAACAGTTGAATTGGAGAGCGTCGGCGCCGTCTGTCCTGATGATGACGTAATTTATTTCGATGAAGTGCCTTTCAAACTGTCATCAGCACGAGACGCCACCACGCGGCAGACGGAAAACGAGATAGCCGATCTGATAACCGCCTCAGAGAAAAATCTGACGGCAGGATACAGGGCAAGCCAAGAGCCAGTTCAACTGCTTGTGGCTCTAGGTTTCTCCATAACACACGCTCTTATTGCCATTGCCCGTATCCTCAACGCACGGAATGAATATTGTCGTAACGGAGAACAAAAATGAGTGCATTAAACGGAAAACAATGGGTGGCCGGTCACATCGGGACGACCGGCTTCGAGAGTAAGCCGGTTGAGGTTGAACCGATGTTTTTTGTCACAATTGATCGTAATGACCAAACCGTCACGATCAATGACGAGGTGACGAACGCCAGCGCAATAGAATTGCAGGCGTTCATCACTACCGCGGCGACATTCGCTGCCGAGACCATCCCCGGCAGCGGGGTGTATCGCCTGACGCTGGAACAGCTGCGCGCAATGGGTGTAGCGGCAAAAGCGGCAAAAGCGGCATTTCGGCAGAGCCTCGCAGGAGGCGCTGTAACGCGCCAGGATGACCGCAGCAGGGAGCGACCTGCCACCAGTGGGTGTTTTGTCCCCGGCTGTCATACTGCCGTTTGTGACGAGTGCGACCCGCAGTCATGCACGGAATTGGCGCAGGTCGAGGCGCAACAGGTCGCGGACTGGCGGGATGATTTTGAGAGCCAATCCCGGCCAGGTGCCTGGTAGATTACTCAGCGCGCCGTCACGCGCTCACTCGCCCGCCGATGACGGACAACGGCGAACAAAGGATATGAGGAGAAAAGCAATGGATAAACTGACTATGACCATAATTGAGACTCGCCAGAATCACACCGCCGCCCGTCAAGTGTTGGCGACGGCCAAAGAATCGCTGGAACTGGTGGAGGCCGAGATTTTTATGGGGTGTGACTACAAAAGTTTGGGGAGCAACGAAGCCGAGCGCAAAGTCCGCTTTGACTCCCTGAAACGCGCCGACCCGCGCTGGCGATTCGCCGCCCGCGCCCTGGCTGCCGCCGAAATGCAGCGCGACGCCACCGCCGATACCCTGGCCGCTGCCGAGGATTGCCGCCGGGCCTTCGAGAACGCATTGAAGGCCGCTTATCTGGAAAAGCAATTTGGGTTCACCGTGAACCCGGACAGCTTCGATTTATTCAACTTAGCGTAATGAGGAGAAAACAGCAATGGAAAACAATGATGAACTCAAGAAATTAGCCGATGAACAAGATTTCCTAGAAATGGAATTCGAAGGTATGGATGGGATTGGTGAAAGCCTGCCCGTAATTCAGTGGACTAATGATCGCAAGGCTTATGAAAACAAGCATGATCGGGGCGGGTTTACCATGACACTGGATAATGTGGAGTTAGCTGGCGACTATCCCGCCGGAGCGCAACCTGACAAAATCAGTTTTGAGCCGAACGCAGATAATCCGCAGGGTAGTACCGAGCAGTGCTACAGCACGACTACTCTCACCATATATCCGTTTGCTAAGCGTTTTGCGTGGTTTGCGGAGCGAGTGCGTCTGCCGCGCGACTTCGATTACAAATCCCTTAAGGCTGCTGGTGTGAATCCATACAGCAAGCGCCAGGTGCAGGCGCTGGTCAAAGGCGCGCATGGCTATTTTATCGCCCTTGTCACTACCAAGTCCACGACTGCCGAAGATCTGGGTAATTCCCTGGAAATGCACAACCGCGCATCTCAGAAAAAACTAAAGGCCAACAACATTACCCGGAGGGGCGTGCGGATCAATGGCTTTCGGTGGTTTGCGCTGACTCTAACCGCCGGTACTCCGAAATTGCGCGGACAGACTGGCAAGCAGTCCACTGTCACGCCATTGGAGTATGGTGGTACAGGCGATTTGCTCCATAGCGAATTGCGCGCCGAATGGTATGACGGTGATCGGGTACGAGAATTTGAGACGGCTTGGAATGATGCGCCGGGGAGTCCAGCGGAAACGCCGACTGCATCGCCAGCAATGCCATTTCCCGAAGAACCGCCATCTGACGACGCCAACTACCCGGAGTTTTAGCTGTGAAATTCCCCACCATTACCGATACTCAGGGACGCCGTATAGCGTCCCTGAGTATCCCCGAACTAGACACACTGCAAGCGCGCTGTGAAGCCCACGCCGCCGAGTGCGCGCGGCGTGGGCTGACCGTCAAACCGGAGATCGCCATGATGTGCGCGGCGGTGCAATATTTCCGGGAAGACTCTGAGCGCGGCCCCATCGCAGCGGCGTTTGCGCGGTTTTCTGAAGCGCGCCGGGAATGCATTGGCTTGGGCTATGTGGTGCCGCCGATTTCCGGGACGCCCCACGCCACGCAGATAGACAGCGTAACGGCGTTGTTGGCGCAGGCCGCTGCTGCCGCTGTCCCGCTGCCCGGCGAAGCGCCGCAGATGACCCGGCGGATTACCGATGATTACAAGCAGGCCATCAAAAACGCCATTGACCTGCTAAACGAAAAGGCGCAGACCGGGCAACGCCTGCAAGCGTTGACGTTGCCGGAAATGTTCAAAACATCATAACCGCCAGCTTCAACTGGCGAGTAGGGAACATAGTGGGGATGGCGCGGCCCCTCGTACCGCGCCAGGAGGAACTTGTGAAAGCGGGTGTTGCAAAATCAAACGGAGTTAAATTCATCATGGTTGAATTAGTGCTGGAAGTCCCGGAAACCATGCCGCTATCCAAAGCGGCGCGGCTGCTGGAATTGCTGCCGTCAGTGGCGGGACTGGAGGTGAGTGACTGCGATCCTATCTGGGATGAAGACGACGATCCTTTTGAGGATGTTAAATTCACAGCGCAAAATAGCGACTGGATGCTGAAATGAAAACGATAATTGCGATACTCACGCTTAAGGTCCCGAACGACAGCGACATGGCGCTCCCCAAAGCAGCGCGGCGACTGCGGGTACTGAAAGAGGTGGCCGAGTTGGAGGTGGGGGGCTGCGCATTGGTGTATGAGGTCTCCCCAGAGGAAGCCGAGTATGAGCGGCGCTGCTATGAGCAGGATATGACGGCAGCGGCGAGGATGTGAGGTGAAATTATGGGACGCTTAATGATACGATTAGAAGCCGAGGAGTGCGTCGCGCTCTGGCGGCTGGCACAACAGGAGCGCCGCGATCCGCGCGATCAAGCTGCTTTGATTATCCGCCAGGAATTGGAACGACGCGGCCTGTTGGATACACCTGAAACCGATGAGCGTAACGACGAGTACGACAACGCCTGGCGGCGGTTATGCTTTCGTCTGGACTTGCCGACGGCGAGCACCGTTGAGGACGTGATTTCAGCCGCAGGGAATAAAGCACCATGACTACCAAATTTCGCAACGCCCCCGCTCCCCTGTGGCGTGACCCGCGCTTTTGGTCATTGATTATTCCCGCTATCGCCGCCACCCTCGGCAGCATCGCCTATGCCGTGCAGGGTTTCGCTGTTAGCAATGGCGGTGTGCTGCCGGCGGCGTGGGTCAGTTATGCCGTGAAATGGGGCGCGGTCTTGCTGGCTGTCGGTTGCGAGGGTGGCACACTGACCAACGCCGTCGAGGTATTCAGAAAGCGCGCCGCCGGCCATGCCGTGCGGTTGGATTACGTGGGGCTGGCGATCTCCCTGGTGGCGACTGTTACCGCCAGGGCGCTGGCGTTGTCTGGGTTACAAGCCCTGTGGACGATGGGCTTGCTGGTGGTGGCCTCGGCGCTGGACGCCTACGTCGGGTATATGGAACTCGGCTTCTACACCGCCGAGGCTGACGCCCGCCTGGAACAATGGCTAACCGCTAGTGAGTACCTCCAGGCGTCCAACGACCTGCGCGGGGCGTTCGCTATCCTGCGCGGCGCAAATCCGCAGACGCACGAGGCCGCGCAATTGCGCGCGCAGGTTACGCAACTCAACGCGCAACTGGACGCTGCCGATGCGCAGGTGCGCGCAGGTCAGGCGCAGATCGCGCAATATGCGGCGCAGGTTGCGGAAAGTGCGGCGCAGGTTGCGCAACTCGAGGCGCAAGTGTCCGCAGGTGCGGCGCAGGTCATGCGCAGGTTGCGGACTGCCAAGCGCCGGTTTCCGCAGGTCAAGCGCATATTGCGCGCACATGCCGCGCAACCTGTGGCGCAACTGCGCAAAGCCGAAATTTCCGACTGGCGCAACCTGACCGCCCATCTCAACGGCCAGCGCGCCGGTCTCACGAAAGCCGAGGGGCGGGCGCTGATTACCGCTGCTGGGTTGGCGCTGCCCTCCCCACGCGCGTTTGACGGGTGGTGGCGCGCGTTCTGCACAGAGCGCGGGGAGGAAGTGTGATGCACAGATGTCCCCGCTGCGGTAGCGCCTGCGATTGTGATATGGAAGACATGTGGTTTGATATCTATCCTGAGGGCTGTGACCATGACTGCGGCTACGATGACGATGGGGAGTATGACGATGACGACGTGGAGTATATCATCGACGGTCAATACCTAATTTGTAATCGATACAAACTGGAAAAGGTATTGACAATAGCCAGAATAGGTATATAATAAATAGTATAGGGGAGGACAAAACGCCCTCCCACTAGGCAGGCAGATAGAGGAGAATATGAGATGGAAGAAATCACAGTTTCACTGAAAGATCGTAATTGGGGATGGGCATACAGCACACAGCCGGTTCGGACTAGAACTGGCTTGACCATCGAGGAGCCGGAAGTCCCGGATTACACCGGGACGGTGGCGCAGATTCACCGCAATATCACGGAGGATCGCACCTACAATAGTTTGGGGGGCGCATGTCACTGCGACCGGTGGTTCTATGACGGCAAGCCAGTACAGGCCGTTGAGTGGCTGTTCCAGGATGACCCGGACGCCGAGCCCGGCGGGCCAAGTCACTGGGGGTTCACTTCCGATTTGCGGTTCTTCGACCCTAGCGACTTCGGTTTTCTTGGAGAATCGTTCAAAATCAAAATATAGAACTTTCCCCCGGTTGCCCCGCTCCGACCAAAAGCGGGGACGACGTCCTGCTGCCCCGGTGGGCGCAGACGGTGGTTCGACTCCACCCCGGCAGGCATAAGGGGAGCGATAGGCGCTCCCGGTAAGATGAGGAGGCTTGATATGTTTACAAAAGGGCGTTCGTACCAAAGTGTTCTGGCGAGTGTGGGCGAAAGCCTGCACGAGGTGATGGTGGACATCCTCTTGGTGCGTGACCCGCGCACCGGAGAAGAGTTCAGAATTTGCGAAACGGGCATCACACAATGGAAAGTGGACGGGGTTGAGTTGCAGGTAATTCGCAAAGTGGGAGAAGAACTCCACCTTGCATAGAATCTCAACAAAACCACCAGTACAGCGACCGGGAAACACGCACACCGGCGCACGCAACAAGCCAGGGCTGCGGCCGGCGTGAGGAGAATTAAAAATGAAAACGTACGATGTGGTCATCGACACCTATGGCTATCCCTACGGGGATGCCATAGAAACTGGTACTGGCAGTCTGATGGGGCTGGCGCGGAAGTGTGCCAACCTCAGCCCGCGGGCAAGCAATAAATATGCTTGTCGGATTACAGAGGTTCAAGCGAATTCTGCGGATGAGGCCGTTAAGATCGTTGCGCAACGAGCGCGACGCGATAACGGATAAACTATTCAAATGAAACCAGGAGGTTTGAAATGGAAATTTTACTTGGATGGGTCGTCATCGGCCTATACAACAAATTCATCGGAAACGGTCAGCTCAAAGCAACCGATACGCCTGTAGAAAAAATAGATGATGAGGAGGAGCGCGAATGAAAAGCGTTGTTATCACCAGTTCTATTTTGGCAATCGTGATAATCGCCTGGCTGTGCCTTGCCAGTCTAGGAGGGCTGCTCAACGCCTGGGCGGAAAACACCGCCGCCGCGAAACTGGCTCAGGGGCAAGCCGACTCCATGCGCATTGCGGCGCAATCGGCTGCGGATGCGCAACTTGCGTATACCGGCGCAGGTGTGCGCGCCATTGACGCCGACCGCCGCGTGGCGCATGGCGCAAGTGCGGCGCAGGTCGCGGTCGTGGCGGTAGTCGTCTGCGCAGTTTGCGGCGCAATTGCGTGGCTTGCGTGGCGGCTGCGTATGACTGAGGCGCAACTGCGCGCCGTGATTGCGGCAGGTTGCGCGCAGGTGGGCGCAGTTGCGGAGGTCTCGCATGATTGATTACGCAGTTTTAGCGATAGTTGCGGTACTGATCTGGGAAGTGCTTTACCAGGTACTGGTAATTATGGACATAGATAGAATAAGCGACAATGACATTCTTGAGAATCGTAGGGAGAGGCAATGATGTTCCCTCAGCAACCCGGCGGGCGGGAAACGCGCCGCGTCTCCGTCGAAACCGAAGTAACCATCGCGCTCAAGCAGGGACTGCTGGCGGCGGTCGCGGGGTTGATTGCGGCGTTCCTGTGGCAGCGGTTCACCGTCGGCATTGCCAACGATGTGATCGCGGCGCGCCCCGCCTGGCAACCGGCGCTGGACTGGTACTTGCTGCGGCAGGCGCGGATGTTATTTACCGTCGGCGTCGGCGTCCCACCATTGGCGCTGTGGGTTTCGATGCTCCTCAACGTGTTTGATGGTTCATGGCCGCCCACCCGCCGCGCCCAGGCCGCCGAAGACGGCCCGAACGCGCCGCGTTGGTTGCGGTGGGTGTCTGGGTGGCGGAATGCAAAGCCAGCGACGCGCGCTATCCCGGAGACTGACCAGTACGAAGGCCGCGCGCCGTCCATCCCTGACCCGGAGCAGCAGCGCCCAAAGCTGGACATTTTGATACATGATCCAAAAACCAAGCAGACAAAACGCGCCTGCCCAGACCTGACCATAGCCGACTGGCAGCGGTTGGCGCGGTACTTCGAGCGTGGCGGGCGGTCAGTGAGTCAGGGGGACTTGGAGGACAGCGCGCATTTCTCGAGAGGCCGTGGTGGCCGGGCGCGGGTGGTAAACAAGGAACTCACGGACTGGCAAGGCTTGACCAGGGTAGGGGAACAGCAGAAGCCGCTGGCGATTGAGCCGTTTGCTGCGTGGGTCGTGCGACGCGGTTACGCCACCGACGAAGCCCTTCCCTCCCCCGTTTAGGGGGTGTCCTGGGTCTGTCTAGGGTGTCCATGTGGACAGACAGACGGAGGACAGACGGACATAAACGGACAAATACGGACATTACAGGAGTGATATGAGCAAAACCAGAATTGAATGGACTGATGAAACTTGGAATCCCGTCACGGGCTGCACACCGATCTCGCCGGGCTGCGCCCACTGCTATGCGCGGCGGATGGCAAAGCGTCTGGCGGGGCGGGTGGGTTATCCGGCTGCGCCGCATGAGTTTGACGTGACGCTGCATCCTGACAAGTTGAGTGAACCGTTGACGTGGCGCAAACCGCGCCGCGTGTTTGTATGTTCAATGAGCGATCTGTTTCACAAAGATGTGCCGTTAGATTTCATCTGGTGCGTATATGATTCAGTCCGCACCAATCCGCACCACGTTTTTCAAATTTTAACCAAACGCCCAGAGCGCGCACTCGAATTCTACAGATGGCTGTATGGTGATTCGGATGTGCCTAAAAACGTCTGGTTCGGCGTCACTGCCGAAAATAATGCAATGTGGGCAAAACGTCGCGATGCGTTCCTTGCAACACCGGCTGCGGTGCATTTTGTAAGCATCGAGCCCGCTCTTGAATGTCTGTATTTTTCAGGACGTGACATAAGCCGTCTGGATTGGGTCATCTGTGGTGGTGAAACTGGCCCAAACGCCCGCCCGATGGATTTGGACTGGGCGCGGGCGTTGCGCGACCAGTGTGTTGCGGCGGGCGTGCCGTTTTTCTACAAGGGCGCGGGGACGGCGACGCTACCCAAGAGCGATCCGGAGTACATGCGTTTGGATGGAGCAGAATGGAAACAATTCCCGCAGTAAACGGCGCGGCGTGTCCCGCTTGTAACAGTGAACTTACCCGTAACATCGTGGTCAGCGTAGATGCTGCCGGCCACCCGCTCGGCGGCAACGAAGTCTGGCTGCGCTCCCCCAGCGAATCCCGCTGGAAGTTGCGGGCGTGGTACAGTCAGAACGGGTTTTCGCGCACTGCGGCGCTCTGGACTTGCGTAGACTGCGGCGCGCATTGGGTAACGCCGATGGAGGTGCAGCATGGGTAAACGCGAGCACTTTGTAGCCAAAGAAATTTTACCGGAAGAAGGTTTAGATTTTCATCAGGTTGTAAAAGACTCATTGAACCGCAAAGTTATCTGTGCTATCTATGAACGTACAGAATTTAACCACACCTACGTTTTTAGCATGGGCTATAGCGAAGAGCGTATTAGAACCGGATATATGCGCGGCGGCATAGAGATGACCGTCCGGGGATACATCGAAGACGTGAGTGCCGATCCGCTCAAAGATGGCAATGTTTGAGTTTTAATCAGTCAGGTAAAAAACACCGCCCAACCTGGTATAGGTTGGGCGGTTCTTTTGTGCTACACCGGTACTCCCGAAATCGTCACCGTCACGTCGCCCGTAAAATGCAACGTGGTGGTAGTCTGGACAGGCGGCGGGGGCGGCGGTGGTTCTACTCCCCCGCCATCAGGCCGCGCAACGATGGCCGCCGCGTGCTGCGGGCGCGTCGCCAACTGCGCGTGGTCAAACAGCGCCACATCTGGGTTAAACGCTATTGCCGCATCCAGGAACGCGCCGAAGTCATCCGCCGATAGCTCGGCGTTATCCTCATAGTAGGCGACCGGCGCGGCGATGAAGTTCACCCGCGCGCGGGAGGCCGCCGGCAGCGTAGTGTAGGGGATTACGTCCAGTTCACTGACGTACTCCATCACCAGCGCCCTGTCCAGCAGATCGTGCGCCAGCCACTCGTCCCACGGCTGCGCGCAGGTGTCAGTGTTGAAGCCGCCCGCATCGGTCAAGGGGACGCCCGCCATGGATAGCTCCAGGCCATGCGCTTGGGTCGCCGTGTGAATGGCGGTGATGGCTTGCGTCCACCCGGCAGCTACTGCGCTGCTGGCGCTGCTGGCACTGGCCCGGAAATAATCCAGCGATATCCCCGCGATCCCCGGCGTCGCCGCCAACTGCGTGGCATATTGCGCAATCGCCGCTTGCACTCCGGCAGCCGTCGGGTTCAGCTTGCTGCCTAGTTTCCAACTGGCGGGGGCGTTAGCATACCACACCAACGGCCAGTACCCCGTGCACCACCACACATGCACTCGCAGGCCAGCATCCGCCGCCGCGCTGAGGAACTCCGGGGATGGCGTCAAATCCAACGCCACCAGGTCACTCACATGCCAGGCAGCGCAATGCGCCAACAACGCCGTGCGTCCCGTCGTCTCGTAGTTACCGCCTTGTACGTATAGCCATCTGCTCATAGTTACCTCCCAATATCACTCAGCATAGAACTCTACAAACCCTTCAATGATTGCCGCCGTGCGGCGCATCTTGGTTTGCACGACATCCATAGACGCCAGCCACGCTGTCCACGTCTCCAGCAGTTCCGACACCCCCGCATAGTCCCGCGCCTCCAACAGCGTCTCCATCTGCTCGAGGATGTTCAGCGGCCACAGCGCGCTCACGTCGGACAGCACGGTTTCGATCTCGGTTTGCTCAGTGCTGATGCGGGCGATCAACTTATCTGCCAACGAAGCCGCGCCGATGGCGTTGGTAATCCCATTGATGGTATGCGTTACTTTACTCCTGTCCATTGATTCGTATCCAGGTTGTACAACACGAAATCCAGATTATTCGGCGCGGGGCGGGAAACGTTGGCGATTTCCAGCGCGGCGGTCATGCGTCCATCCCCCGCCCAGGTGCGCGTGATTTTGATGACATAGAACAAACTGTCTATGTCCAGTACCAACTGCCCCGCCGTGTCCAGTTGCCTGACCACCATGCGCACTTTTTGCCCGACGCGCAACGTCGCCGGTAGGTTAAACACCTCTGGGACGCTGTAGTTTTGATAGGCGGTACTGTAGCGGGTCAGATGCGCCTGCACCGCGTTATACAGCACGTCGGCGGCCTGCGCGCGCGCCGTGGTGTCGGTGTCGTCGGTGGGCTTGATCCAGCTAAACTGCGGCGTGTCCTCTCGGACGCCATAGACTGCCTGGCTTACCGTATCCTCCACATAAAAACACGGGCGCTGTACCACGGCTTCCCCGCCGGAATAACCGCCAACGATTGCGCCGGTTAACGTCAGGGTATTGGCGGCGACGCTCTGAATGGTAACCACCTCGTGGGTGTTAGTCCAGGTGGCTTTAGTCCCCAGCCAGATCACTTCGCCGGGCGTGAAATTCGTACCCGTCCCCGCCGTGACATTGAGCGTGGCGACGCCCGCCAGATGCGCCCCAACCAGCGCCGTCTCCACGCCCAACGGCCCGCGATTGGCGCGCACTTTGATGAGCGCGCTGGCATTTGAGGCGTCCCGCAGATCGAACTTCGATGCGCCCAGCGGGTACAGGCGGTTGGCGATGTCCGCGCTGATGTTGGCGATCTGAAGCTGATTCAGGTACACCATGCTGGCGTTGGCGGTAGACTGCGCGGCCCGTACCTGCGCGGGCGTGACGAGGCGCACCCCCGAATCCACGCCAAACACGCCATAGTCCAGCGTGCGCGCCGTGGTGCCTTCCCGGAAGTGATCGCCGGTCTGCTTGGACAGCGCGATCAACGCATTCAGCACGGTTTGGCTGTCATACGTGATGGTGGTAGGCGTGACGGAGGGCGTCACGCTGCCCGGCGTCCAGCCGGTTTCGCGGAGTAACCCCGTGCCGCTGCCCGTCGTACCGAGGATTGTGGCCGTCGCCACGTTGTCATACACCCGATTGTATTGCGTGCTGAGGTAAATCAACTCGCCTAACCGGTCTGGCCCGCCGACACTCACGGTGCGCGGCTGCAAATCGTAGGTGATTTCCTGCATGATCCCCTCAGCGACAATCCCGGCGGCGGTGCGCACCTTTACCCGGCGTTCGTTCTCCACCAGGTCTGTCACCCGGGGATCGACTGAGGGGAATTGCAGCGTCACCCGGCCGGCGGCGTCCAGCACTTGCTCCACCGTCACGCTCAGGATGTTTACCAACGGCCCGCTGCCCACCAATGCGCCGGCCGCCGAGTACACGTCACACACAAAAACGGGATTAGCCATAGTTTATGCCGTAAATGCCTGATACCATTCCGCCGTCCCACTGACCAGGGGATTGTAGCATAGCAACCCACCCGATACCCAGGTGGTGACGTTGTAGGAAGCGACGCCCGTACCGGTGTACTCCTCTACCAGATCGATGGTATAAGCCGTAGCGTTGTCTACTTCCCATACCCCATCCGCATCCGTGCCCGTGCCGAGGATATACACGTAATTTCCGTTGGCTAGGCCATGCGCAATCGCCGTCGTAACCGTGATCGGCGCGCCGGTATTCGTAACTCCCGTAATGCTTACCGCCATAGTCCAGCGCCCGCTGCTCCCCGCGCCGCTGGCTGCCGTGCCGTTGAGGGTGAAGGTTTGCGCGCCGGTTACGGTGATGACAAAACTGCCGTCAGTGATCCCGGTGGAAAAAATCCTGACCCGTTTCCCGCTGCTCATCCCGTGCGCCACGCCGGTGGTGATGCTGATAGGCGTGGTATTGCCCACCGCAGTAATGTTCCCGCCCACCGCCGCCCCCACCATGATGTAGTAGCGGCGTGACAGCGTGCCCAGCGCCCAGCCCTTGAGATTCAGCGATAGCCAACCTACCTGGTTATCCCCCAGAGTGATCGTCGAATTCCCGGAGGCGTTAGCGTAGGCGTCCACGCCGTCATTGGTCACAGCCATATCAGCGCTATCGATTTCCAGCACGTTGCCGATTTCAACGCCATTTCCCACCAGGTCGTCCCATTGCACTGACGGCCCGTCATCCGCCCACAGTAGATAAGGGGTAGGCGCGATGATATATAGCCCCAACCGCCGCCATACCCTGACACTGATGATCGGGTAGGTGTTGGCGGTCAGCGTCACGTTGATGGGCGGGTTGTCGTAACTCCCGGAGTTCACCGCCTCGTAACTGCCGATGCGCGTGACGGTGCGCGTGATGGCATTCTCGGAGTACCACACCCCCTCGGACAGTCGGAAAACCAACGTCACCGGGTAGTTAGTATAGTTGCGCCCGTAAAATTCCCCTTCCTGCACCGCGATGCACTTCGCGTTAGCCCAGCGGATAGGGATGGCGGCGGCGGTGTTGCGGGTTTCCTGCCAAAGTTTGGAGCGCCCCAGCGCGATGGTGTACTGCTTTAGGTTGTCGCTCTCAGTGGTAATATTTGCGTATGAAGTGCCGTGCAGTTCGCCTTTGAGCGTGATCTCTTTGGCGGACAGCGGAAATGGATCGTCGCCAAAAAAATCGAATTCGCCGTCCGCCCCCGATACCGCCGCCACGACTGGCGGGCGGTTGACTTCCTGCGGTTGTTCGCCCTTGAGGGTGGGCAGTGCGTATGCCGTTAGGTAGGTGTCGCCGAATCTGGTGATTGCCATTTTATAACGCCCCCGCCGGTATGCGTATCCCGGCCTGTCTCATGCGCGTCATTTCCGATTTGATGCCCTGCGCGATCTGCGCTCCGGTTTGCCGCGCGTCGCCGCCGGGCAGTGCGCTCACGTTTACCTCGATCTTCTCCACGGTCATGGAGTTGTCGGTGAAAGCCCCCGCGCTGATAGCGCCCGCGCCCGCCGTACTCAGTGCCCCCGCGCCGCCCACCGTCCCCAACGCCTCACGGACAGTGCGGGCAATCATCGGCAGCAAGTCGCCCAGCGGCGCGACCACCTCCGGCGTGGGCGCGTCGCCGATCATGGCTAACAACGGCTGTAGGGCGATCCCGCCGCGTGCCAGGGAGATCGGCGGCAACTCGCCCAACGGCGGGAGTCCGAGAGCCGTGGCGACAATGTTGTAGGCCCGGATCAGCCCGTTGAGCGCGCCGATCACGCCGTTGATCCCGTCGGCAAACGCGCGCTTGATTTTGCCCATGATCCCGTCTGGCCCACCGATGAAGTTAAACAGCCCTTGAAACGGGGCGGTAAGTTTTTCCAACAGTCCGCCGCCGAACCCCCCGATAGCAGTAAAAGCATCGCTGATGGCGGTTTTAATGGTCGTCCATATCCCCGTGATAAAATCTGAGACGTCCTGCCAGGCACTCTCAAATGTGGTTTTGAAGGCATCGAATTTAGCCTTGATCCCGGTGAACATCTCGCCAGCTTTGGTCGTTACCGCTGCCCATGCCGTGCCCAGCGCCGCCGTGAAAGTGTTCCAGGCAGTGGACAGCGCGCTCTTGAAGGTATCAAAGCCGCTGCGAATACTGGTAAACATCGCGGTGGCCTTATCTACGACGCTTTGCCATAGGGCCGCCAGCGCCGTGATCATCGTATTCCAGGCGGATTCTAGGTTGCTTTTGAAAGTGGCAAATTTGGCTTTGATGTTATCAAACATTTCGCCGGCCTTGTCGGTAATCCGCTGCCACAGGTCAGTGATGGCTGTAGTCATGGCGTTCCAGGCGGATTCTAAGCCGCTCTTAAAAGCGGCAAACTTAGCCCGGATGTTGTCAAACATCTCCCCGGCTTTGGCGGTGATCTCACGCCATTTCTGCGCGGCATACGCCCCGATAGCGTCGAGGATGTTCTGGAAGAAGTTTCGCAGGCGAATCAACCCTGCCAGCAGAATCGCCACCAGTTGCAAAAACGTGGTGCGGATGCGCGTCCAGAGCGCCGTCGCCACCGCGCCGATGCCCTCAAAAATATTCGTGGCGGCGTTGGCGGCCTTGAGCAGATAGCCAATGATGATCGCGATCACGCGCATGACCGTGGCCTTCAGTTCGTTGAACTTTTTCTTGACCCACTCCACTGGCCCACCGGCGTTGTTCACCTCGTCTAGAAAATTAAGCACAGCGGGGATCGCCTTGTTGATGAGCCAATCCACTACCACCGAAATCGCCCCGGCGATGTCCTCAGCCAACAGCGTGACAAATTTTATAAAACGGGGGTCCTCCAGCGCCGTTGCCAGCGCGTTAATCAATGGCAGAATGGCCGTGCCGATGGCGCGCAGAAAAATGTTCTTGATGTTTTCCCAGGCCTTACCGAGGCGGGAGGTTTCCTCACCGAAAGACCCGATCTTGTCCTGCGCGGTTTCGATGGCGGCCTCGGTGCTTTCCAGCGCGCTGTCCACTGATCCCATGCTTTCCGCAACTTCTTTCCCCTGTTTGGTGACGGTTTCGGCGGCGCGTCCCTGGCGTTGGATGAAGCCCGCGCCCACGTCCCCGAAAGCCCCAGTCAAGCCCGCGATCTTCTCCTCCGTATCCTGCGCAGCGGCGCCAATTTTGCCAATGCCGGCAGCGGCTTTACTCGCCCCGGTCGCCGTATCCTCACCGGCTTTTTCAGCAGATTTGCCCATACCCTCCATACTATCCGCTGCGCCGTCGGCGGCCCCAGACACGCCGCCGCCGCCACTGGTCACGCCCGCCATAGCGTTGTTCAGCGCGTCCATGCCGCCCAGCGCGTTAAACGCGCCAATGCCCAGCGCGGCAATGCCCCCAACTGCGCCCAACGCGATCCCGCCGATGCGCCCCAGAATCCCCACGCCCCGCGCGGCAATATTGAACAGCCCGCCCATGCCGCGCATCGCCACACCCGCCCCCCGCGCCATGTTCTGAAAGGCCATGGCGGCCCCGGCGGCGGTAGGCCGCAAACGTCCCAACTCGCGGGCGGTATGTGCAGCGCTGGCTGCCATGCCCGCCATCCGCGCTTTGAGGTTGCCGATTTGCGCTCCCAGCACTTGCTGCGCGGCTTGCAGGCTAGAGGTGTCGCTTTGAGTAGTTAACCTATAGATGTCTTCAATGACGGTCATGTGTTTTTAGCTTTTCATCCTCGGCAGCGTGGACGGCCTCAGCGATTACCAGGTGCTCGTATAGCTTATACAGCGGCACTTGACCTCCAGGTAACTCATACCCCTGTTGGCGGTAGTTCAGTCCGGCGGCGTTGAGGTTATACTCCTGAATCGCCCGCCGCGCGCGGCGCTCTAACTCTTGGGTGTCGTAATCAATGACGGCAGCCCTGTCACCCGTCGCCCGCGCCAAAGCGTTCCACTCGGCTACGTCGGCGGCGCTCTTGGTCTGGACTATCCCCGGATGCAAGATCGCGTCCCTGACCAGGCGTGTCAGGGTCGTGTAGTAGGGTTTGTCGGCGTCAGCGCCCGCAGTTCGGCAGCTTCCTCGGCTTCGAGTTGGGCAATACGTGCCAGCAGTTGAGTCACATGCGCGCGCGGCAAGCCCATGACCTGCCGGGGATTCAGCCCTATCAGGCGGGCATTCAACCGCGCTAAGTTTTGATCGGCGGATTGCGTCTTGACCTCCATCCGAATCAGGCCATCGAAGTTGCCCGCGTCGCCCTCGGAGGTGAGGAAGGCTTGCATTTGATCCATGCCCCGAATCGCCTTACCGTCAAACTCAAACACAATGCTGCCGCCCATGTCGTCCAGGCGCTGCTGGGTCAGCCAATCCAGCCGGGTCTTCAACTCGTAACTCACGCCGTCCGCGCAGGTATAGGTTTCGATGAAGTTACTCATCAGATCGTCGCCTCGGTATTGAGTACCACCATGTTCATCGCCATCGTAGTCGTGCCGCTGGTGGTGTTAGTGACGGCAGCGGATTCGGCGGTCGCCTCGACCGTGTACGTCTGCTTCGCCTTATCGCCGGCCACATCGGGCAGCGCAAATGGTGCGAGAAACACAGCGGGGAAGTACAGTTCGACGCCGAGGTTGGCCGACTTGAGGAACACGGCCTTGAGCGTGACCGGCGTGCCCGCATTGGCTAACCGCCAGAGCGTGACGGCGTGATCGCACCAGTCGAATTCCAGCGTTAACTTGATTTCCCGGTTCTGGGGACAGAACGCGCCCCGCGTGCGGTCGGCGGTCAGGAAAAAGCCGTCAGTGTCCAAGTTGTGATTCACCGCCAGCTTGAGACTCGACAGGGTAGACAGCGCCTGCGGACTACCGGCCTGCACCATGCGCTGCGTCGTGGGATTAAACGTAAACGTTCCGGATCGCTGCACCGTCGCATCGTAGAACCATAGGCCGCGCCCGCTGGGGGTGGTGAGAGCGGTGGGTACGACGAGGTTGGGCGTGTTGGTGCTGGTGCTGTAGTTCCACACCAGGCCATCGCCCGATGAGTTATTACTCGACTCGGCCACGTCTTTGGCCTCCCAGTTGAATGTCAGCTTGGCGCGCTCCTTTTTCACGGCGTTCAATTCGTATGAGTTTATCAGCCCGCCCAGGATACTCAAGCCCAGCGTAGACTGATAGTAAATCTGGGCGCTGAAATAATTCAGATCGGTGCTATCGTCATAGAGCAGGCCGTGCACATAGTTGGTCGGGCCGCCGCTCGTCGTGGCGTCAGTCATGAACGTTTTGAACAGCTTGGCGATCCCGGTGTCAAACCATTCGGTTACAAACGCCCCGCCCGCCAGCCGTGCGCCGAGTTCGACGTCCGCAATGTCCCGACAACTCCCCAGGCGCCGCTGTTCCGACACCTCCCACTGCCCGCCATTCGCTCCCGCACTTTCGGCGGGGAGGTTTATGGTCGGCGTGAGGAAGGTCGTGATATTGACTTGTGGCGCACCGTATACAAAATACTCACAACTGTTACCCATGATTCACCTCCAAAAGACTCTGAACGATCTCAGTGGCTTGCAGCTCCCGCGCCGTTTCCGCCCCGATGCCGCGCACTGCCTGCAAATCCTGCGCGCCGTCCACCAGGCTAAACCGCGCTGGGGCGGATAGCGCCAAATCACACGCCAACCCGCAAGGCAGCGTGTACGTCTCCCCGCAAGCCCGATACCCCCAGGGGTTGACCTCACACCCTGCTGGGTCAGTACAGCGCAGGGTCAGCACCCCGCCCGTTACCGCTGTTTTATCCTCACACCCACAACCCATACTACACCTCCGTTGTTCGTTGGGAACGAATGAAAAAATCGATCTCGCCCACGTTCATCCAGGTGTTGCTACGCTGGTCAAATCCCAAGCCGTAACGCACCTGCCGCAGTTTAAACTCACAAATATATTCCCCGTCTACCGTCAAACCGTCAAAGTCGGAGTTAACACACCGCCGCAATTCGTCCCGCGCGTTTTTGACGTAGTACCCCACGCGCGCGTGGCTTTCCAGTGTGACCACGCGTCCGGCTGCGCCGAATACCAAATCCGTGCCGATTTCCTGCGCCAGGTTCAGCACAAAGCGCAGTTTGCCCATATAGACCGATTCATCCCGCGCCAACATCCCGCGCTGCTCGTCCTCAGATTCAATGAAGATTTCACAGTAGGGGGTCAGGTCCATCGGCACCTCGGCCTCCGTGACCGCCCCCAGGATGAACGCCTTGATATC
>Ga0316620_10000052_pt1 | contig 49585 bp, 49 predicted proteins | sample OWC_Aug_M1_C1_D5_FD_207651 | JGI IMG/M metagenome (GOLD analysis project Ga0316620, IMG submission 207651) | Wetland soil microbial communities from Old Woman Creek delta, Ohio, United States - OWC_Aug_M1_C1_D5_B | ecosystem: Environmental > Terrestrial > Soil > Wetlands | place: USA: Ohio...
TTGCGAGCTTCTCGAATCCGAACGTGCGCTTCGCCCCGGGTGCCCGACCCCGCGCAATCGCCGCCGCCTCAACCAGCAGGGTGCCACCGCCGCACATCGGGTCGAGCAACGGTTCCTCCGCTCGCCACCCGGTCAGCATAACGATGCCCGCGGCGAGATTTTCCCGTAGCGGCGCCTCGACCACCTCGCCGCGCCAGCCACGCTTGAATAGCGGCTCGCCCGACGTGTCGAGGTACAGCGTTCCGCGGCGCTCCTCGAGAAACGCATGAACGCGCACGTCGGGGTGCACCCGCTCCACGCTCGGGCGACGGGCAGTCGCCGTGCGGAAGCCGTCGCATATCGCGTCCTTGATGCGCAGTGTGGCGAACTCGAGGCTCTTGAGCGGGCTCCTGTGCGCCGTGACGTAGACACGCAGCGTGCGATCGACGGAAAAGAGCCGGGTCCAGTCTACCGAGTACGCCGCGCGATAGACGTCGTCCTCGTTGGCATAGGGGAACTCGGCGATCCTGCACAAGACACGCGAGGCGATGCGCGACCAGAGATTCACGCGGTAGCACAGCCGCCAGTCGCCCGCAAAGGCTACGCCGCCAGCGAGCGCCCGCCCCTCGCGCGCACCGAGCGCGCCAAGCTCGTCCGCGAGCAGCGCTTCCAGTCCGCGGGGACAGGGGGCGAAGAACTGCTGCTCAGAACGGCTTGAGGACAACCAGGATCACCACGCCAAAAAGAATCAATACTGGCAATTCGTTGAACCAGCGGAACCAGACGTGGCTCTTGGTGTTTCGCTCGTTCTTGAAATCAAGGAGCAGCTTGCCGCACCACAGGTGGTAGCCGATCAGCAGCGCCACGAGCGCGAGCTTCGCATGCAGCCAGCCGCCGCTGAAATTCCAGCCGAGCCAAAGCCAGGTGCCGAAGACGAGGGTGAGAATTGCGCCGGGGGTCATGATGCCCCAGAAGAGCTTTCTCTCCATTACCTTGAAGCGATCGATCGACGGGCGATCCTGCGACATGGCGTGGTACACGAACAATCGTGGCAGGTAGAACAACCCGGCAAACCACGTCACCATGAAGACGATGTGCAGTGCTTTAACCCAGAGCATCGCGCGATTATCGCGTCAGGCGGCGGCGCGTGAGTACCACGGCAGCATAAAAGCCCACGATAGCATAGGTGGCGAGCACGGCCGCGTGGCCGAGCATCGCCGCCGACAGCTGGCCCGAAAGCAGCGGCCGAACGATCGACACGCCGTGATACAACGGCAGCGCCATCGCGATCGCCTGAACAGCGCCTGGCAGGCGCTCGATCGGGAAGAACACACCGCTCAGCATCATCATCGGCGTCAATACCAGGGTCATGTAGTAGCTGAAGAAATCGTAGCCTGTCGCGAGCGCATTGATCGTCAACCCGAGGGCCGCGAACGCCAGCCCGGTCAGCAGCACCACGGGGACGGCGGCGAGCGCGAGCGGCACGCTCGAGTAGCCGAACGCGCAGATCACCGCCAGCATGCATATGCCTGCGGCGAGCGACTTGGTTGCCGCCCAGGCCCATTCCCCCGCAACGACGTCCTCGAGCGTCATCGGCGCATTGAGGATCGCATCCCAGGTCTTTTGCACATGCATGCGGGAGAACGCCGAGAACAACGACTCGAAGGTGGCTGCATACATCGTCGCCGATGCGACGAACCCGGCCGCGAGAAACGCGAAGTACGTCGTACCCTGGATCGTGCCGAGGACCGCTCCAAGGCCGTAGCCGAGGCCGAACAGCATGATCAGTGGGTCGGCGAGGTTGCCGAGAATCGAAGGTATTGCAAGCTTCCTCCACACCAGCCAGTTGCGGAGCCAGACGGCGACGAAGCGCAAGCTGAGCGCCGGCGGAGCGAATAGGCGCGCACGGGACATGTCAGTCGCGCAGGTCGCGCCCGGTCAGCTTGAGGAACACATCCTCGAGGTTCGCCGGGCGGTGCAGGTAAAGGAGCTCGCTCTGTCCGCGCAGGCTCGCGATCAGCGGCTCGACATCGTCGGCGTAGCAGAACACCGTCTCTCCGGCGCGCTCGACGCGCGGCGCGATGCGCCGCGCGTTCTCCATCCACCGCTGCACCTCGGGACCGTGCACTTCGACCACCTGTGCCTCGACGTGCGCGGCGATGAGCGCGCGAGGGCTGCCTTCGGCGACGATGCGGCCGTGGTCCAGGATTACGAGGCGGGAGCAGAGCCGCTCGGCCTCCTCCATGAAGTGCGTGGTCAAGATCAGCGTCTTGCCCTCCTGCGTAAGCCGGCGCAGGCGCTCCCAGATGAGGTGACGCGCCTGCGGATCGAGTCCGGTCGTCGGCTCGTCCATGAACACCAGGCTCGGGTCGTTGACTAGCGCCCGCGCCAGTGTAAGGCGGCGTTTCATGCCGCCGGACAGCGTATGGAGCTTCGCCGCAGCGCGGCCCTCTAGGCCGGCGTACTCCAGCAGCTTCGGGATACGCGCCTCGATGTCGCGTGCGCCGAGCCCGAAATAGCGGCCGAATACCACCAGGTTCTCGGCCACGCTGAAATCTGGGTCGAGGTTGTCGAACTGGGGTACCACGCCCACCCGCGCGCGCGCCTCGCGCGCCCGGCGCGGCACCGGTTCGCCGAGCAGCTCGATCTCGCCGCCGTCGGGGTCGATCAGGCCGAGGCATAGTTTGAGGATCGTGGTCTTGCCGGCGCCATTGGGCCCCAGTAGCCCGAAGCACTCGCCTTGCGAAACACGCAGATCGACGCCGCCGATCACCTCGAGCCCCGCGTAGGACTTGCGCAGCCCCTGCGCGGCGAGCACCGGCCGGCTCATCGGCCCCAGCGTCCCTGCACGATCGTACGCAGCACCTGCAGCTTGCGATGGAAGAAATGGTCCGCGCCCGGCACCACGACCACCGGCAATTCTTGCGGCCGCGCCCAGTCGAGGACGGCCGCAAGCGGCACGGTTTCGTCCTGCTCACCGTGGATGACGAGAGTTCCGGGGGGCACCTGCGACACGTCGAACCGGCCGACCGCGACGCCCACCAGCGCCATGCGCTGCGGGTGGATACGCTGCGCCAGCTTGGTCTGCATCGCTGCACCAAATGAAAATCCGGCGAGCACGACCGGAAGCTCGCCGAACTCGCGCCGGCCCCAGGCGAGCACCGCGGCGAGATCCTCGACCTCGCCGCGCCCCTCGTCGTAGCCCCCCTCGCTCGCGCCAACGCCGCGGAAATTCGGGCGCAGCACGACGTAGCCCAGCTCGACGAAGGCCCGTGCCAGCGTCTGCACCACCTTGTTGTCGAGTGTTCCGCCGAATTGCGGGTGCGGATGCGCAACCAGCGCGATGCCCTCCGCTGCTCCTGCCGGCGCGTCGATCGCGCACTCGATGCGGCCCGCAGGACCGGCGACGAACTCGCGCCGGGTGCTCGCTCGCATCAGATCCTGAGCCGCTCGACGATGCGGCCGTGGCGGACGTGCTCCTCGATGATCTCGTCGACGTCGTCGCGGTCGAGGTAGGTGTACCAGACCGCCTCGGGATAGATCACGATGCAAGGGCCTTCCTCGCAGCGATCGAGGCATCCTGCCTGGTTGATGCGCACCTTGCCCTGGCCCGCGAGCCCCAGTTCCTTCACGCGTCGCTTGGCATAGTCGCGCATCTCGGAAGCTCCCTTGACGTTGCAGGAGGTGCGCTCGGCCGGGTCGCGCTTGTTACAGCAGAAAAAAACGTGGCGTGCGTAAAAGGACATAACGCGAATTTTACCCGAGCGCGCCGCGCCGCGACGCGAGCCAGGTCAGGTAGCCGAGCGCAGCAAAGGGCCAGATCGACGACACGAGCCGCGTCAGGCCATTGAAATTGAGAAAGTGCCCCTGCCGCCATACCGTCAGGGTCGCCGCTACGTACGGATTGGGCGGAGCGAGGTTGACAAGCACCGTAGCGGCCATGAGCAGCATTGCCGCCAGTGCCAGGCGCACCGGCCTTGGGAGCGCAACGGCCACGAGCGCGGCGAGCACGCCGATGCCCAGGCCCTGCATGGCGCCCGGGGTCAACCAGACGAACACGTGCTCGGCACGCATCAATATGGCGAACGCAGCGGCCTTCACCGCGAGCGCGACGAGTACCAGAACCAAGACCATGGCGCGAACACGGCTGCCGGGCGTCACGATCGCGGAGAGTAGCAGTGCCGCAGCGACGAGATTGGCGGCGGCAGTGAATGCCTCAACCGAAACGAACAGCTCCGGCGCGTGTGGCGCGCCGCCCGGCGTAGCGAGCAGATCCCTCAGGTCGCCTGCGCCAAACAGCAGCATCGCGGGGTTCAGCTGCGTGAACAGCCACAGGGCGACGAGCACGAGACCGAGATCGGCCGCGGCGCCGGGAAGGAATGCTCTCGCGCGCAACCGCCTGAGCGGGCCGGCGTCGAGTAACCAAGGCGCCAACCGCGTGGATAGGACGGCCCCCGCGAGCGCCCCGCCGACGTTGCACAGCACGTCCAGGTTTGAGGCAACGCGCGCTGGCAGGAAGCTTTGTGCCGCCTCCAGACACGTCGACAGCAGCGCACCGCTCGCCGCTGCAGCCGCGAGTGCCCAGTGCCGCTGCAAGCGCGGATGAACGGCCAGCACGCAGAGGAACCCGAAGGGCACGTAGCCGAGGACGTTCGCGACCACATCGAAGGCCGTAACGTAGGGTGATGGCGGCGCGACAAGGTAGGCGAACGCCGGGAGTCCCTGGTCGCGCCAGCCGGAAAACGGATACAAGGAGGCGTAGACCACCAGCAACGCGTACACGGCGAAGGCGGAGCGAGCCAGTAACGACGCGCGCGCGCGCATCAGCGTACCTTGATCTCCACCCATAGGCGGTTGAGCATGCGCCGGGTCCGGCGGTCGTAGTCGCGCAGCATCTCCAGGTGCTTGAAACGCTCGGCGTCCGGAAAGATGGCCTCGTTCCGGGCAATCTGCGGGTCGATGAGCGGCATCGCGGCCTGGTTCGGATTTCCGGCGCCGATGAGGTTGGTCAGCTCCGCCGATGCACGCCCTTCAAGCCAGTAATTCATGAACATCTGGGCCAGGTCCGGGCGCTTGCCAGATTTGTGCATCACCAGATTGTCGAGCGCAAAAACCGCGCCCTCCTTGGGCGTCGAATAGGCGATGCTGAAGTGGCGCCCCGCATTCCTCGCATCCTGCTGCGCGGTGTACAGGTCGTTCGAATAGCCCTGCACCAGCCAAATGTTGCCGACCGTGAGTTCCTTGAAATACGAGGCGGCATTGAATGCCGCCCAGTATGGCTTGGCGCGAAGGATCAGGTCGCGCGCCTCCCGGAGCCTCACCTCGCTAGTCTCGTTGACGGAGTAGCCGAGGTATTTGAGTGCCGCAGCGAACAACTCACGCTGCGAATCGAGCACGGTCACCTTGCCCCTCACCTTCTCGAGGTAGCGAGGCTCGAAGATCACCGCCCAGGTGTCCGTCGGCAAGCCGAGCTCACGCATCTTCTCGACGTTGTAGCCGAGGATGGTGAGCGAATACGCATAGGGCACGGAATAGCGGTTTCCGGGGTCGAACCAGGTGTTGAGGTATTGCGACTTGATGTTGCGCAGGTTCGTGATTTTGGACGCGTCGATCGGACGCAGCTGGCCTGACTTGATCAGCGCCTCGACCGCGTTTCCCGTCGGGACGATCAGATCATAGCCGGTGGCCCCGGCGGCGAGCTTGGCGAGCATCTCCTCGTTGTCCGAGTAGTAGTCCTGCACCAGACGGCAGCGGCACAGCGCCTCGAAGCGCGTGACCGCGTCGTCGGTCATGTAGTTGTTCCAGTTGAACATGCGCAGCACGTCCTGCGGCGCGGCGCGCGCCACGCCGGCGACGAGGGCCAGTGCGGCGGCGAGCGCTGCCCAGAACGCCCGGCCGTACATCACGCCTTGGCCCGCATCAGGTCGGGCGCCAGCTTGCCGGCCGTGATGATCATGGCAAGCGTTAGAACCATGAGAAGAGCCGATACGGCGTTCACCTCGGGGGTCACGGCCACCTTGATCATGGTGTAGATCTCAAGCGGCAGCGTCTTGGTTCCTACCCCCGAAGTGAAAAAGGTGATCACGAAGTCGTCGATGGACAGCGTAAAGGCCATCAGAGCGCCGGCGATGACCCCCGGGAGGATGAGCGGCAGCGTCACCAGGCGGAAAGTCTGCCAGGGGGTGGCGCCGAGATCGCGCGCCGCCTCGAAGATCGATTCGTCCATGCCGGCGAGCCGGGCACGCACGATGATCGCGACAAAGCCGATGCAGAACGTGATGTGCGCCAGCACGACCGTCGTCAGGCCGAGTTCCACGTCGATGCCAAGAGCGCCGAGCAGCGGCTTCGCCGTGTTGAGGAAGAAAATGAGCAGCGACACACCCAACAGGATCTCGGGCATCGCGACCGGCGTGAGCACGAGGAACGGCAGCAGCCTCGGCCTGAAGCGGTGCATCGATATTCCCGCCATGGTGCCCAGCACCGTGGCCATCAGCGACGCGACGCAGGCGATCGTCACGGAGTTGAGCGCCGCCTGGAGCATTTCCTCGTCGGCGAAAAGCTTGGAATACCAGCTGGTTGTAAACCCCACCCACTCCGCGTTGAGCTTCGAATCGTTGAACGAGAAGATCACCACGATGATCAACGGGATGTAGAGAAACGCGTAAACCAGGAGGCTCGCGAACCAGAGCCAGAAGTTCTCCACCTCGCGGCGCTTTCCGGCGAACCCCAGCCCGAGCGCGAGCGCCAGCAGCGCGAATGCGATTCCCGCGAGCACCATCTTGCCGCCGGAGGCGAGGAAGCTGCCGAACAGCACGGCGACCGCCAGTCCCTCGACGAGGAGGGCGAGCCTACGCACCAGGGTTTCCTAGCCCGATCACGCGCGCCTCATGCCACGTGCCGCAAGCCAGCTCGCGGCCCCCGCCACCGCGAGCACCGCCACGGTCAGCATGAGCGAGAGCATGCTGCCGAAGGGCCAGTCCCGGGTGCCGAGGAAAGACTCCTTGATCATGTTGCCGACGATCCAGTCGTCCTTGCCACCGAGGATCTCCGGAATAGCGAACATGCCCAGGACGGGAATGAACACCAGCGCCGAGCCGGAGAAGATGCCGGGAAGCGACAGCGGAAAGGTAACCCTCCAAAAGCGCTGCCAGGCATTGGCGCCGAGGTCCTGGGCCGCGTCCAGAAGCGTGGGGTCGTGCTTTTCCAGGTTCGTGTACAGCGGCAGGATCATGAACGGCAGGTGAACATAGACCATGCCGCAGATCACCGCGAAGCGGTTGAACAGCAGATCGAACGGTCCGAGGATGATCATCCACGCATAGACCCGCACCAGGAAGTTGGAGGCGAATGGCAGCACCACCAGCAGCACCATCAGATTGCGGGTGCTTTTCGGCCTGCGCGCAATGAGCGCGGCCAGCGGGTACGCCATCAGGAGACAGACGAAGGTCGTCAGGGCCGCCACGCCGAAGGACTTGGCGAAGATCTCGAAGTACACCCAATCGCCGAAGAACACCGAGTAGCTCTCGGCGGTCAAGCCGGCCTCCTCCCCCGGCTTACTTTGGAACAGCGGTGCCAGCCCGCCAAACTCACCCGGGTAGCGGAACGAGGCCACCACCATGATCAGCGCCGGCAAAAGAAAGAACAGGGCCAGGAACAGAAACGGCGGTCCGCCGACCACCCACCTGAGCGCGCGCTGCGAGCGCATTTACTGGGTAAGCACCACGCCGGCTTCGGCCGGCCAGGCAATGGCGACGGCGTCGCCCACCTCGAAGAACTTGGCGCGACCCGGCGCGGAATTCGGCAGCAGCGCCTGCAACTGCTGGCCGTTCGGGAGGTCGACGATATAGGTCGTGACGTCGCCAACGTAGAGGAAATCGTGCACCTTGCCGCGATAGCGGTTGGGCAGGTCCAGAGCCGCGTCGGGGGCCGCGATCCTCACCTGCTCGGGGCGCAACGCGACGGCCGCCGAAGCTCCAGTGCGCAGGGGGGCGTCGCCGCGCGCCTCGATTTCACCCAGTCCCTGCACCCTGAGCCTGATGCGCCCGTCCCCGGACTCGGCCACCTCGCCCTCGAGCATGTTGATGTTGCCGATAAAGTCCGCCACGAAGCGGTTTTTCGGCATGCCGTAGATCTTCGAGGGCTCGTCGAGCTGCTCGATGTGCCCCTCGCTCATCACCGCGATGCGGTCCGACAGCGCAAGCGCCTCGGTCTGGGAATGCGTCACGAATACGAACGTGATGCCGACTTCCCGCTGCATCTCGAGCAGCTCGACCTGCATCTCCTCGCGCAGCTTCGCATCGAGCGCGCCGAGCGGCTCGTCGAGTAGCAGCAGTCGAGGACGATTGACGAGGCTGCGGGCGAGCGCGACGCGCTGCTTCTGGCCCCCGGAGAGCTCGTGAGGATACTGATGCACCTTCTCCTCCAGGTGCACCAGCGCAAGGGTATCCCTGACCCGCGCCGCGATCCGGTCCTGCGCGACTCCAGCCATGCGCAGCGGGAAAGCGACATTCTGCGACACCGTCATGTGCGGAAAGAGCGCGTAGCTCTGAAAGACGGTGTGGATCGGCCGCCGCTCGGGCAACGTATCGGCCATATTCACGCCGTCGAGCACGATGGCGCCCGCGTCCGGCTGATCGAAGCCCGCGATCATGCGAAGCAGAGTCGTCTTGCCGCAACCCGAGGGGCCAAGCAGCGTGAAGAACTCTCCGGATTCGACTGAAAAGCTGACATCATCGACCGCGGTGAGCGAACCGAAGCGGCGGGTGACGTTGCGGATCTCGAGTAGCGCCATGCTGCCTGTCAGGATAAACCGCAGAATACTAGCAAAGATTGCCGCGAATTCGGCGCACCCTTTCAGAACAGCGTGAAGAGCTGGACGGCGAGCAGCGCGGCGAGCAGTGCGATGAGCGCGGCGAGCAGCCGGTTGCGGCGGGAGCTTTGCGCGGTTAGCAGGGCAAGCGCCCGATCAAGCCGCCCGAGCCGATCCTCGGCGAGCGCCCGATGCAGCAGGCGGGGAAGCTGAGGCAGCGTTGCGGCCCAGTAGGGGGATTCGTGCTTGAGCGACTTCACCAGGCCGCGCCAGCCAATCTGTTCGCCCATCCAACGCTCGAGGAATGGCTTCGCCGTCGTCCACAGGTCCAGGTCGGGATCGAGCGCACGGCCGAGCCCCTCGATGTTGAGCAGGGTTTTCTGCAGCATCACGAGCTGCGGCTGGATTTCCACGTTGAAGCGCCGCGACGTCTGGAACAACCTCAGTAGCAGCTTGCCGAAGTAGATTTCCTTCAGCGGTCGCGCGAAGATGGGCTCGCACACCGACCTGATCGCCGCCTCGAACTGGTCGATGCGCGTGTCCTCAGGCACCCACCCGGCATCCAGATGCGCCTGCGCGACGCGTCGGTAGTCGCGATTGAAAAATGCGACGAAGTTCTGCGCCAGATAGTTCCGGTCGACATCCGTGAGGGCGCCCATGATGCCGAAGTCCAGCGCTACGTAACGACCGTCGTCGGCGACGAAAATGTTGCCGGGATGCATATCGGCATGAAAGAAGCCGTCGCGAAAAACCTGCGTGAAGAAGATTTCCACCCCGGCACGCGCGAGGCGCGGAATGTCGATGCCTTTCGCGCGCAGTGTCTCGATCTGGGAGACCGGCGTACCGCGCATGCGCTCCATCACCATCACGCGTTGCGAACACCAGTCCCAGTAGATCTCCGGCACCTGGAGCAGCGGCGAGCCGGCGAAGTTGCGCCGCAGCTGGCTGGCGTTCGCCGCTTCGCGCATCAGGTCGAGCTCTTCCTCGAGGTGGTGCGAGAACTCCGCCACCACTTGGCGCGGCTTGAGACGGCGGCCGTCCGGCCACAGCCATTCGACCAGTCGTGCTCCCGTCTCGAGCAAAGCGACGTCCTTGGCAACCGCTTCCTCCACGCCGGGGCGCAGAACTTTGACCGCCACCTCCCGGCCGTCGTGGAGCGCGCCGAGGTGTACCTGTGCGATCGACGCGCTCGCCACCGGCTCGCGCTCGAAGGTTGCAAACAGGTCGTCGATCGGCTTGTTGAGCGAGCGCTCGATCTCCGCCACGGCCAGCGAGGACGCGAATGGCGGCACCTGGTCCTGCAGCTTGGCCAATTCGTCCGCGATGTCCCCTGGCAGCAGATCGCGCCTGGTCGAGAGCACCTGCCCGAACTTCACGAAGATCGGGCCAAGCGTCTCCAGCGCGCGCCGCAGCCTCTCTGCACGCGGGGCGTGCCGCCCGGGCGCGAAGGGCGTCAGCAGGCGGTTCTGCGCCAGGCGGGGGACGAACTCGTACAGGCCGAAGCGCAGGCCGATCCAGAGGATGCGCAGGAACCGGAAGAGCGCCGAAGGCATCGGCTTCAGTAAAGCCGCTCAAGGCGCTTTTCGAGGCGCTCGAGGGCGTCGCGCAGGCGCGCAGTGTGCGCCGCCAGCTGGTCCAGCTCGACACGATCGACCAGCACGCGCTGCTCTTCGACTGCATACTCCATGAGGCTCTTGGCCATGCGCTTGACGGAATCGGCCTGCCAGGCAGCGAAATTCCTGGCCAGGCCGACGAGGCGGTGAGCCGCCACGTCGCCCACGAGCTTGGAGAGATCCTCCTCGGGGTCCCACCGCAGGTGGCGCACCAGTTGCAGTACCTCGCCTGCGAGGCGCGCGTTGCCGGTCACTTCCACCGAGCGCATGAAATGCTCTTCCCCACGGGCCAGCGCCGCGAGCGCGTCGGGCTTGAGCCTGACGGTAAGCGTAGGCTGCGCGCCCTCCGCGGCGGGCGCGCAGCGCCCATCGGCAAGAATCGTGAAGCGCAGCTCGGGCAGGGGGGCCGTGGCCAGCGCGACGGTCTCCCCGGCGAACGGTGCAAGCCGCGTGCTCGCCCAGGTTTCTGACGCGATCAGGTGGTTGAGAACCGCCAGAAAGGGGGTTTCGAGAGCAATCATGTGGCTGAATCAAAAAACAAAGGCCACCTCGCGGTGGCCCGGGCTCGCTTCCAGCTCCCTCAGTGCATCTGCTGGATGCCTGCGAGCAGCCAGCCAGTTGAGCCGTCGACCGGCTTGGCGAGGTTCCATACCTCCGCGAACCCCGCCGGTGCCGCGCCAGGCGACTCACGGATCATTCCCGAGAATCGAACGCTCGCAACGTGCGAGTCCCCTTCGGTCGCCACCTCGAGCAGCTCCGCGGCAAGTGCCACCACGTCCGTGTGCTGCGTTGCCCCACCCCGTTCGGCGAAATCCTTGTGCAGTTCATCGTACATCTGCGTCGTGGTGAACTGCCGGATCTCGTCGAGATTGCCCATGTCGCTCGCGACCTGCAGCTTGATGAAATTCAGCTTTGCCGCCCGCAGGAAGCCGGCGACGTCGAAATCCGCAGGAACCTTCGGTCCAGCTTGCCCCGAAGGCGGCGCGGCTGAACCCAGCGCCTGGGAGGGGGGTGGGGCGACCACCGTTTCGTTTCCAAGTCCCGCGTATCGCAGGGGCGGCAACGGCGCAGCGCGCGGGCGTGCCCGCAGCCAAAGATAGGCAATGACGACGAAGGTGAGCACCGCCAACAGAAGCACGCCGCCGAAGCTGCTGCTGCCGAACAGGCTTCCAAGCAGCCCGCCCATGGCGAGCCCGCCCAAGGCCGGAAGCCAGCGGCTCGTCCCAGGCGCCGCTGCGCTGGCGGGCTGCTGCGCGGCGGGAGCCGGTTGCGCCTGGCGCGTTGGAGCGGTGGGCGCCGCGGCGCCTACGTTGCGCTGAACGCCGAGCGAGCGCGCACTGCCCAGACGCTTTGCCTCTGCGTCCGCCACGAACAGCGTGGAGCCGATGAGCGCCCCGGCCAGCGCGGGCAGCAGGTATCGCATTCCAAATCTCCTCATGGATTCCTCTATGACGGGAATCCTACCGCAGCGGTCGCAGCCGGAATAGCGGCGGCTCTCAGATTTTGTAGCCTTTGTGAACCGCGACGACGCCCGCGGTGAGATTGAAGTACTCCACCTGGGATAGCCCGGCGTCCTTCATCATCTTCGCGAGGGTCGCCTGGTCCGGGTGCATCCGGATCGATTCGGCCAGGTAGCGATACGCCTCCGCGTTTCCGGCGACGCGCCGACCGAGCCACGGTAGCACCCTGAACGAGTAAACGTCGTAGGCGCGCTCGAGCGGTTTCGCGATCCGCGAGAACTCTAATACCAGCAGGCGGCCACCGCGCTTGAGCACGCGCGTCATTTCTTCGAGCGCGGACTGCTTGTTGGTCATGTTGCGCAGCCCGAAGCCGACGGTCACGCAGTCGAACATCGCGTCGCGAAACGGCAGTCGTTCTGCATCGCACTGAATTGCGGGCGCCACCGAACCGGCGTCGAGCAGCCGGTCACGTCCCCGCGCGAGCATCCGGGCGTTTATATCGGTCAGATACACTCGGCCGGTCGGGCCTGCCCGCCCGGCCAACGCGCGTGCGAGGTCGCCGCTGCCCGAGGCCACGTCGAGTACCCATTCGCCGGGGCGCACCCGCGCCACCCCCACCGCAAACGCCTTCCACAGGCGGTGTAGGCCGAGAGACATCAGGTCGTTCATCAGGTCGTAGCGCTCGGCGACGCGGTCGAACACCTCGGCCACCCGTGCGGCCTTGTCCTCGGCGGCTACCCGCTCGAACCCGAAGTCCGTCTCGCGTGTCATATGTATGCGCTTACTTCTTGTCCCGACCTTCTCCTGCGGCCTCTAGTCGGGCAATATAGTCGGCCCACAGCCGTTCCTGGTTCTCGCCCAGCTCGTACAAGTACTCCCACGAATAGATGCCGGTATTGTGCCCATCGGAGAACACCGGTTGCACGGCGTAGGACCCGACCGGCTCAAGCGCCGTAATATCGACGTCGCGTTTGCCCGTTTGCAGCACCTCCTGTCCAGGACCATGGCCGCGCACTTCCGCTGACGGCGAGTACACGCGCAGGAACTCGAACGGAAAACGGAAGCTGCGCCCATCGCCAAAGGCAATTTCCAGGACGCGCGATTTCTTGTGCAGGCGGATTTCGGACGGGACGGGCGCTTCGGCGGCGGGCATGGCGGGATTGCGCGTGAGCGGGGTCGGAATGATACCCCGCCCGGTGCAACATGACTGTCACGAAAAATTCTTAGAATCGTCGCATTTGGCAGAACGGGCGGCACGATGGCAGTAAACATCTTGGTGGTCGAGGACGAGCAGGCGATCCAGGAACTCATAGCGGTCAATCTGGAGCATGCTGGCCACCACGTCATCCGGGCGAGGGACGCCGAAGCGGCACTCGGCATCGTGCGCAACGCGCTTCCGGACCTGATGTTGATCGACTGGATGCTGCCCGGGATGTCGGGCGTTTCGCTCGCCAAGCAGCTGCGCCAAGCCGAGCGCACGCGTCAGATACCGATCATCATGCTCACCGCGCGCGCTGCGGAGCCCGACAAGATCATGGGCCTCGAGGCCGGGGCGGACGACTACGTCACCAAGCCGTTCTCCCCCAAGGAACTGGTCGCGCGCATCAGGGCGGTACTGCGCCGACGTGCGCCACAGATGACGGACGATCCGGTAGAGGTCGCGGGTTTGCGGCTCGACCCGGCGACACATCGCGTTTACGGCAACAGTCGGTCGCTCGAGCTCGGCCCGACCGAGTTCCGGTTGCTGCACTTCCTCATGACACACGCCGAGCGCGTGCATTCCCGCGCGCAGCTACTGGACCAGGTATGGGGTGATCACGTCTTCATCGAAGAACGCACCGTCGACGTGCACATCCGCAGACTCCGAAAGTCTCTCGAGGTGTCGGGTCACGACCGGCTGATCGAGACGGTGCGAGGATCCGGCTACCGCCTCTCCGCAACCACGCTGTGAGACAATTCCCGGACGCCAACCCTGCGGGTTCCTAGGCGAATGAATCCGGTCTGGGCCAGTACTTTTGGCATCATTCTTGCGGCGGCTGCGGCGGGACTCGTGCTGTGGCCCCTGGCCGGCGCGGTCTGGGCGTGGGCCGCGGTCGCCGTCGTGCTCGGCGCAAGAGTGGCCTACCATGCGCGCCACCTCGCCTCGTTCCTGTCCTGGCTGGAGCACCCGACGCTCCAAGCGCTCCCAGTCGGCAGCGGTGTCTGGGAAGAGGCTTTCGCTCGACTGCACCAACACCTGAAGCAGCGCGACGAGGAGCAGCAGGGGCTGCTACGCGCGCTCACGCGCCTGCGCGCGGCGGGGCAGGCTCTTCCCGACGGAGTGGTGATCCTCGACTCGGGCGATCATATCGAGTGGTCGAATCCGACCGCCGAGCGGCACTTCGGCATCGACGCGCGCCGGGACCTGGGACAGGCGATCAGCAACCTGGTTCGGCAGCCGGATTTCGTCTCCTACCTCGAGGCGCATCGCTACGCGGAGCCCCTGACACTTCGTTCGGCACGGAGAGAGGAAGTGGATCTCTCGGTGAGGATCATCGAGTTCGGCGCCGATCAAAAATTGCTGCTGTCGCGCGACGTCACGATGGAGCAGCGGCTTGAGACCATGCGCCGGGACTTTGTGGCCAACGTCTCCCACGAGCTGAAGACACCCGTGACCGTGCTCTCGGGGTTCGTCGACACACTCGCCGATCCGGCAATCGAGCTGAGCGACGCGCAGCGAAGCCGGTTTCTCGGCTTGATGCGTGAGCAGGCCCAGCGCATGCGGCGGTTGATCGAGGACCTGCTCACTCTTTCAGCGCTCGAGGCGGGGAGCGCCCCGGATGACGAGCAGGATATCGACGTTCTCCCCTTTGTCGAGAAGCTCGCCGAGGAAGCGCGCCTACTGTCCGGCGGTCGGCATCGAGTCGCTACGTCGGTGCAGCACAGCAGCCGCCTCAAAGGCAGCCTCAAGGAACTAACCAGCGCATTCTCGAATCTCGTCTCGAACGCGGTCCGCTATACACCGGACGGCGGGTCGATCCGGCTCAGCTGGAGATTCGACGGAGCACGGGGCGTCTTCAGCGTCGAGGATGACGGCATCGGCATCGAGCCGCGACACATCGCACGGCTCACCGAGCGGTTCTATCGAGTGGACAGCAGCCGGTCGCGGGAGACCGGCGGCACCGGGCTCGGCCTGGCGATCGTGAAGCACGCACTCACGCGCCATCAGGCGAGCCTCGAAGTCCGCAGCGAGCCGGGCAGGGGCTCCACCTTCAGCGCAGTGTTTCCCGCCTGGCGCATCAGCGCGACGAGCGCCGCGCGCGCCGCCTAGTCGCTCTAGGGAAGGATCTCGTAGGCGACGCGCTCGAAGTCGGCGCCGCGCTCGATGACGTCGGTCAGGCGCACCCGAACCGGGGTGTCGACGAACACCTCGATCACGCGCTTCGGCCTGTACCACCCCGCGGCCAGCACCAGCGATGGCGGCGAATCGAGGGCCGGCACGCCGGTCAGCGACAGACCGGGAATGTACTGCTCCTTCAAGGCATTGATGCCCGTCGATCGAACCGCCGTCGCCGCCGGCAGGCCCGGCAGCAGCCGTACGCCGGCGTAAAGATCCCCGTTCTCGTTGATCATCAGCCAGCGAATCTGACCGAGCATGAAATTCTTGCTGTCCGCCGGGCGCACGCCGATCAACTGACCGTGCGAGAAGCGCTTCCCCGGGCTGCCGGCCGGCCGCAGCATCTTGAGTCCTTGTGCGCTCTCGTCTTCCAGTCTCCAGCGCTCGAGAACGATACCCTTGGACTCGCTGTATTCATCGTCGTGCCGCGTGCTGATGCGCCCGAAGGTGGCGAGCTCCTCGCGCTCCCTCTTCGACAGGTCGCCCTGTGTGCCAGGTTGCCTGAATACCTGTCCCGAGATGTGGTAGTGGATCGAGGCCATGCCGTTGCACACTTCGGCCTCGTTCATTGCGCTGCGCCGCTCCAGGACGCGCGTGGGACGTGGCTGGTACCACTGCCGGTACAGGAATACCAGCAGCTGCTCGCATGAGGGCTGCACACAGTCCTCGCCCAGCGCGAGTTTGGCCGGCGATTCGCCCTTGCGCAGCAGCCCGATGCGATTTCGCAGGCTCTTGGCGAGCCGTCGGGCGTCGAGATACCGGGGCACGCTCACCCCGCGGCCCGCCTCGGCAAGAGAAATTCGCTCCGCGCAGCGATCCCCGGTTAAATCCACCACCAGCTCGGGAACGTCCGGCTCCCGGACAGGCTCCTTGAGGATCTCTACTCGGTCGGCCCAGCGCTCGAGCAGGAAAGCGACAAAGGTGATCTGACGCTGTGCAAGCTCGTTGGGGTTGCACATTCCCATCAGGACCGCTCGCAAGTAGGCGATGCGCGGCGAGGTATCGTGCACATCCCGGTTCATGTAGTCCTTCACCATCTCGTCGGGTACGCGCAGTTCCTCTGCCCTGGCGTAGACCCGATGAAGCGCCGCCCATTCCCGCGCGGGCACCTGGCGATAAGCGCGATAGTGGTGAAACATCTTGAGGCCTGCATAGGCCAGCGTGCGCTGGCAAACCAGCCCCGCCTGCGAGCGGATCCCCGGCTCGCCCTCGGCGACGGCATCAATGCAGCGCAGGTACCCCAGGTGCATCTGGTCCCAAAGATCCACGGTGTCCTCGAACACCTGAACCTCGCTTTCGACCATCGGCAGCGCGCGGTTGGTGAAGCGCTTGGCCTGCTCCATTTGCACGAAGTGCACAGGCTCACGCAGCGCTTCCATTACCGCAAGGCGGTTCACCGCCTTCGTAGGAAAGCGGTTGAATTCCTCGACCTGCAAAAGCAGCTGGCGCTGCGCGGCCGGGATGTTGGCGAGGGGCACGTGCTCCAGCCACGCCTTGCAGCCGGCAGCATCGATGAATTCCGGTGACGCATTTGGGACCAGCTGGGGCAATGCGGTGTCGTTCATGACGGACGCTTCACGGAGTAGATCGCGTAAGCAAGGCGGAAAGACGCTCGCCGAGCTGCGCGTCCGACACCGCGGGACGCGCGTCGCCACTGCTGGCGCGACGCGGTGCGGCCCAGACGGGGTCCGGAAAATGGGGGTCGTCGATATGCCGCGCAATGACGTGCCAATGCAAATGCGGCACCTGGTTGCCGAAGCTCGCCAGATTCACTTTTTCGGGGCGGAACAGCTCGCGCAACGCCGATTCGCAGGCGTAAACCGCGTCCATCAGACGATGGCGCTCGCTTTCGGCGAGATCCGTCATCTCGCGGACGTGGCGGTTGAGAATCACGCGGCAGTATCCAGGGTAGTCCTGAGACGGCGCACGCACGATTCGGCAAAAGCCGTCGCGCCACAGCATCGGGCCTCCGTCTCGCTCGCAGAACTCGCAATTCATCGGTGCGAACGCCTTCGCTCGCCCGTGTTCCAGGCCCGGGCCTTGCCTCCCCGAAACGTTGCGGCAGCGCGCACCGCGCCTAAAGCAGCACGCGCTCGATGCCGCCAGCGTTGGCCTTGTGAACGAATTCCGGCAACCAGTTCTCGCCTAGCAAGCGGCGCGCCATCTCCACCACAATATAGTCGGCTTGCGCACCAGTGTCATCAGAGAATCGCGCCAAACCCTGCAGGCACGAAGGGCAGGACGTGAGAATTTTCACACTCTGGCGCGAATTACCGCCGCGTTGCGCGGCGACCCCCGCCGTGAGCTCTTCCTGCTTCCGGAAGCGCACCTGCGTGGATATGTCGGGACGCGTCAGCGCAAGAGTGCCCGATTCACCGCAGCAGCGTGGTGCGAGCGCCACCTGCGTGCCCGTCAACTCGCGCGCGACTTGGAGCGGCTGATGCTGCTTGATCGGGCTGTGGCAGGGATCGTGGTACAGGTAGCGCTCCCCGCTCACGCCTTCGAGCCTCACCCCTTTCTCAAGCAGGTACTCGTGGATGTCGAGCAGGCGAGATCCCGGAAAGATCTTGTCGAACTCGTAACTCTCGAGCTGGTCGAGGCAGGTCCCGCACGAAACGATCACCGTGCGGATGTCCAGATAGTTCAGGGTGGTTGCCAGGCGGTGAAACAGCACGCGGTTCTGCGTGATGATGCGCTCGCCGCGCTCGGCCTCGCCGGCCGCCGTCTGCGGATAACCGCAGCACAGATACCCTGGCGGCAGCACGCATTGGACCCCGACCTGGTACAGCATCGCCTGCGTCGCCAAGCCGACCTGCGAAAATAGGCGCTCCGATCCGCAGCCCGGGAAATAGAACACCGCCTCGGAATCCTCGCTCACTCTGGCCGGGTCGCGCACGATCGGCACGATCTTCGCGTCCTCGATATCGAGCAGCGCCCGCGCCGTCTTCTTCGGCAATCCGCCTGGCATCGGCTTGTTCACCAGGTGGATGATCTGCGTGCGGACCCCCGGCCGGCCGGTACTCGCCGGCGGCCGCGCAGTCTGCGCGCGCGCCAGTCCGAGGCTTCGCGCCACGCGGTAGCCGGCACGCTGCAGGCGGTAGCCCCAGCCGATCATCGCCGCGCGCGCGAGCTTGACGCTGCGCGGATCGGTTGCGTTCAGGAACAGCATCGATGCGCGCGTGCCGAGGTTCGCACGCCGCTTGCCGCTGCGCCTCAGGAGATTGCGCATCGCAATCGACACGTTGCCGAAATCGATATCGACCGGACAGGGGCTCTCGCACTTGTGGCACACGGTGCAGTGATCGGCGACGTCGCCGAACTCGGCATAATGCGCGAGGGCCACGCCGTGGCGCGTTTGCTCCTCGTATAGGATCGCCTCGATCAGAAGTGACGCCGCGAGGATCTTGTTGCGCGGCGAGTAGAGCAGGTTCGCTCGCGGCACGTGCGTGGCGCACACGGGCTTGCACTTGCCGCACCGCAGGCAATCCTTGATCGACTCCGACACGCTACCGAGGTCCGTTTGCTCGAGGATCAGCGATTCCGCCCCGATCAGGGAAAAGCTCGGCGTGTAGGCATTGGCGAGATCGCCGCCGGCTAGCAGCTTGCCCGCGTTGAAGCGGCCATGCGGGTCGACCGACTGCTTGTAGGCGCGAAACGCTTCGAGCTCGCCCGCCTCGAGGAACTCGAGCTTGGTGATTCCGATCCCGTGTTCACCCGAAATGACCCCTCCGAGCGATTTCGCCAGCCGCATGATGCGTGCGACCGCCTGAGTCGCACGCCGCAACATCGCGTAGTCATCGGAGTTGACCGGAATGTTGGTGTGCACGTTGCCGTCGCCGGCATGCATGTGCAGCGCCACGAAGACTCGACCCCGCAGCACGCGGGCGTGCACGCCCTCCGCGCCTTCGAGCACGGGGCGAAATGCAATTCCAGAAAATATCCGGCGCAATTCGTCGCGCACCTCGGTCTTCCAGGACAGGCGCGCGGTTCGCGCCTGCAAGGCGTCGAAATGCGCGTCCATGTCGCGGCCGAACTCCTCCCAGCGCGCCCGTACCGTGCGGATCAGGTCCAGGGCGCGCTGCGGCCGCTCCCCGAGCACCTCGGCGGACGACAGTGGCTCCTCGAACTTGTAGAGCGGCAGGTCGCCGGAGAAATACGCCTCGAGCGCATCCAGCAACTCCAGCTTGTTGGCGATGGAGAGCTCGATGTTGATGCGCTCGATGCCGTCGCTGTACGCGGCCAGCTTCTCCAGCGGTATGACGACGTCTTCATTGATCTTGAACGCGTTGGTGTGCTTGGCGATCGCCGCCGTGCGGGCGCGATCGAGCCAGAAGCGGCGCCTCGCCTCGGGGGCGACCGCCACGAACCCCTCGCCGCCCCGCGCGTTGGCGATGCGCACCACCGCCGACGCTGCGCTCGCCACCTCGTCGACGTTGTCGCCGACGATGTCGCCGATCAGTACCATGCGCGGGCGCTGGTTGCGACGCGACTTGGTGGCGTAACCGACGGCCTTCACGTAGCGCTCGTCGAGGTGCTCGAGACCGGCCAGCGTGGCGTGGAGATGTTCGTCGAGATAGGCCTTGATCTCGACGATGGCCGGAACGGCCTCCTTGGCGGACCCGAAGAACTCCAGGCATACCGTCCGCGTGTGCTCCGGCATCCGGTGCAGGATGAACGTCGCGGACACGATCAGGCCATCCGTGCCTTCCTTCTGCACGCCCGGTAGCCCGGCGAGAAACTTGTCTGTGACGTCCTTGCCGAGCCCCGCTTTCCTGAAGCGCCTGCCCTCGATCTCGAGGGTACGCTCCTCGAGCAGGCGCTTGCCCTCCGCTGCGTAGCGACGCAGTCGGAAGCTGGCCGTCGCCGCATCGTGAATCTTGCCGAGATTGTGGCCAATGCGCTCCACCTCCAGCCATTCGGCATCCGGCGTCACCATGCGCCACGACACCAGGTTGTCGAGCGCAGTGCCCCAGAGGACCGCTTTCTTTCCCCCGGCATTCATCGCGACGTTGCCGCCGATGCACGACGCGTCTGCCGAGGTGGGGTCGACGGCAAACACCAGGTCCTGCGCTTCGGCTGCCTCCATGACCCGCCGCGTCACCACCCCGGCTCCGCAACGGATCGTGGGCACTCGACGTCCGACGCCGGGCAACTCGATCCACTCGACCGCTCCGAGCGCCTCGAGCTTTTCGGTGTTGAGCACCGCCGAACGGCGCGTGAGCGGCACCGCACCCCCGGTGTAGCCGGTACCTCCGCCGCGCGGGATGATGGTGAGGCCCAGCGCGATCAGCGTTTTGACCAGCGGCTGGACTTCGTCCTCGCGGTCCGGCGAGACGACGACAAAGGGGTACTCGACACGCCAGTCGGTCGCGTCGGTCACGTGCGACACGCGGGCGAAGCCGTCGAAGGAGACGTTGTCGCGACGCGTTACCCGCGCCAGGCGGCGGCGCACCCGTGCGCGAAGCGCGCGCGTTTCCTCGAATTCCGCAGCGAAGCGCTCGAGCGCCGCACGCGCCTCGCCCAGCAATCCTGCCACTCTGTCGTTTTCACCTCGCCGCGATTCGATTTCGTCGAGGCGTCGGCGCATGCCGGCGAGGACCTCCGCACGACGCCTCGGATGCTCGATGAGGTCGTCTTCGAGGTATGGATTGCGCAGCACCACCCACATCTCGCCGAGAACCTCATAGAGCATGCGCGCCGAACGGCCGGTACGGCGTTCGGCGCGAAGTTCCGAGATCAGGTCCCAGGACCGCCCACCGAGCAGGCGAAGGACGATTTCCCGATCCGAGAACGACGTATAGTTGTACGGGATCTCGCGCAGGCGTGCTTGCATGAAGCGGATTCTATCGGGCGGCGGCCACACAATAACCGCGCCGCGTACGGGGCCTAGTCGGGCTCGGGCGAGCCGAACACGTCGCGGTAGCTGGCGTAGAAGCTCGCGAGCAGAGTCGGCAGGATCACCAGCAACAACGGAAACACGAGCGATACCGCCTGCATGCGCAGCTCGCCGGCGAACACCGATATCAGTGCGTTCAAGACAAACAGCGGGACCACCACGGTGATCAAGGCGGCGAACGCGCCGTAGACAAGAAATGCCCGCCAGTTCATCAGGCATGCGAAGAAGCTGAAGAAGAGCGCCTTGGCCGCGCCCACGCCATGCCAGGCGGCGAGCACGGGAGCGAACCAGAACGCCATCATGATCGGAACGTACAGCGCGGCCGCAGTCGTCAAAGCCACCAGAAAGCTCCCGGACTGCACCACGGCGGGGTCGGGCTGCTCGCCGCTCAGCATCCAGCGTGCCAGTGCGCCGCCGTCGGCAAGCGCGGACGCCGCGAGCAGCAGCGCCAGGCAGACCAGATACACGCCGCCGAGGGTGAGCTGCGGACCGAGGTTGTCGCGAAACCCGGAGAAGAGAAGAGGCGCCGCGGGTGTCGTACGCTGGGCAGCCGCGCGGCTCACCGCCATGAATCCGACCGATAGCGGTGGCACCAGCACCGAAGCGAGCGCGATGCCGACCTTCGGTACGAGCGATACGCCTGTCATTAGCATCCAGTAGGCGAACACCAGTGCGATCCAGGTAAGCGGCGCGACCCGAAACAGCTGCCATCCCTCGCTCAGCCATCGGGCGCCACGGAGCCATGGAACGATGCGCGCGGTGGTGGCCATTACTCTACCCAGGGTGCTTCGGCCGCGCCCGCCCGCAGCGCGAGGATCTCGCGGAAGTGCTCGGGGTCGTGCGCATGGACGAGCATGCCCGGCCGCGGCAGGTGCAGGTCGTACAGCCGAGAAAGCCAGAAACGCAGCGCCGCCGCCCGCAGCATGACCGGCCATGCGCCGCGCTCCAGCGCGACGAAGGGCCGCAGCCCGGCGTACGCGCCGAGCAGCGCCCGGGTCTTCACTTCGTCGAGCCGGCGATCGCCCGCAGCATCGACCAGGCACCAGTCATTGGCGCAGACCGCAAGGTCGAGCAGGAGGCAGTCGATGCCGGCAAAGTAGAAATCGATCACTCCGGTGATTCGCCCGTGATCGAACAGCGCATTGTCGCGAAAAAGATCGGCGTGGATCGGCCCGCGCGGCAGGTCGGGAAACCGGTACAGCGACTGGAACCGGAGCTCCTCGTCGAGCAGCTTCAGTCGCGACTCGTCCAGAAACGAGCGCACAGCATTCGCTGCCGCGCGCCACCATTTCGGCCCACGCGGGTTCTCGAGATAGCCGGCATATGACCGACCGGCAAGGTGCATGCGAGCCAACAACGCGCCAAGCTCGGCACACTCCCGCGCGCCGGGCCTTTCCATCGATTTTCCCGGCAGGCGCGTGACCAGGGCAGCGGGTTTGCCGTTGAGGTGCGAAAGGTACCGATCGGATAGGTCGGCGATCGGCGCCGGGCTCGGAACACCGTGCCGCGCGAGGTGCGCCATCAGATCGAGGTAAAACGGCAGTTCCACGGCCGGAAGCCGCTCGAATAGCGTCAATACGTAGTGTCCCTGGCTGGTCGAGACGAAGTAATTGGTGTTCTCGATGCCGGCCTGTATCGGCACGACACCGACCAGCGTGCCGACCGAGTAGTTGCGCAACCACTCGCTTAGCTGGGTATCGGAAACGGGTGTGTAAACCGACATAGGCGCGCGCGACGGTGCTCCGATCGGTCACGCGCCCGGCGCAGGCGCAAGCCGCAAGTTCAGTCCCAAGTCTTGATCGGCCACATCGGAACGCGCACCCCATCGTCCAGCGAATCGCGACGCATCCAGTTGCCGTTGCCGGTCGTGTCGATGAGGTAGTAGGTCGGACCGTTTTTCGGCGTCACCTTGAGCATCACTACCTGACCACCCTGACGGATCGCCTCGACTTTGTCCCCCTCCTGTACCGGAATGCTCACGCTGGGTTCCTGCACGGGGTTGGTCGCCCCGGGCGGCGGAGGCGGGGGCCCCGGCAGCGGCTCGAGCTTGGGTGGCGCGTCCTTCTGCGCGAGCGCCGGGAGCGCCGCGGCAACCAGCAGGATGATGAGGATTCGGCGCATGGACAAAGCCAAAGGGAATTCTATCAGAGCCGCGACGCTCAAAGATTGAGCAACACCTCGCGCTCCTCCGGCAGTGGCTCGAAGCCGCGCTTTTCATAGTATGCAAAGATCGCGTCGACGACCTCCTGCGGCTCGTCGAGAACCTGCAGCAGGTCGACATCGGCGGCATCGATCATGCCGTCGGCCACCAGCCGCGCGCGGAACCAGTCGAGCAGGCCGGTCCAAAAGGCACGGCCCATGAGCAGGATCGGCATTCTTCGCGTCTTCCTCGTCTGCACCAGGGTCAGCGCTTCGAACAACTCGTCGAGCGTGCCGAAACCTCCGGGGAGCACGACATATGCGCTCGCGAACTTCACGAACATGACCTTGCGCGCGAAGAAGTGCCTGAAGCTCAGGCTGACGTCCTGATACGGATTGGCCCGCTGCTCGCGCGGAAGCTCGATGTTGAGCCCTACGGCAGGCGCGCGCCCGAAGAACGCGCCCTTGTTGGCGGCCTCCATGACCCCGGAGCCTCCGCCCGAGATCACTGCGAACCCCGCGTCTGAAAGCAGCCGCGCCGTTCGTTCGGCGAGGGCGTAGTGCGCCGAATCGGGGGTCGCGCGCGAACTTCCGAACATGGACACCGCCGGCCGGATGCCCGCCAGGCGCTCCGTGCCCTCGACGAACTCTGCCATAATGCCGAACAACCTCCACGCCTCCCGAGACGGCATCTCGTAGGCTGGGCTGGCAGGCTTCGGCAGCTTTTCGTTCTTCATCGTGTCTGGGAACAATCCTGAGAAGTTGCTCCTGCTCGTGGACGGCTCGTCGTATCTGTACCGTGCCTTCCACGCGCTGCCGGAGCTGAAGAGCCCGCGCGGCGAGCCCACCGGCGCCATCTATGGCGTGCTGAACATGCTAAGGCGGCTGGCCACGGATCACAAGGCGCACGCTCGCGCATGCGTCTTCGACGCCAAGGGCAAGACGTTTCGTGACGAGGAATACGCCGAATACAAGGCGCACCGCCCTCCTATGCCCGACGATCTTGCGGCTCAGATCGAGCCGCTCAAGGAGGCGATCGAAGCGCTGGGATGGCCCGTGCTTTGCGTAGAAGGCGTGGAGGCGGACGACGTCATCGCGACGCTCGCCGAGCAGGCGAAGCAACGCGGCTGGCGGTGTCTCATCTCGACCGGCGACAAGGATCTCGCACAGCTGGTCGACGAGCACGTGACCCTGGTCAACACCATGTCGAACGAGACGCTCGACGTCCCCGCGGTGCTGGCGAAATTCGGCGTGCCGCCCGAGCGCATGGTCGACTATCTCGCTCTGATCGGCGACGCGGTCGACAACGTTCCGGGCGTGCCGAAAGTCGGCCCGAAGACGGCAGCCAAATGGCTCGGGCAGTATGGCTCGCTCGAGGAGGTGATGGTCCGCGCCGGCGAGATCGGCGGCGCGGTCGGCGAAAACCTGAGGCAGACGCTAGATTGGCTGCCGACAGGACGCTCCCTGCTGACGGTTAAGCGAGACGTCGCGCTGCCAGTGACGCTCGATGGGCTGATCGACGGCTCGGGCGACCGTGCGCGTCAGAGGGAGCTGTTCCAGCGCTTCGGCTTTCGCACCTGGCTGAACGAGCTCGGTGGCGCACCGGCCGCAGCGGCAGCAACCACGGGCCCGGCGCAAGCGGAACGTCGCAGGTACGTCACTATCGGCGACGAGCGGGCGCTGCGCGATCTGATTGCACGGCTCGACGCTGCTGACCTGGTCGGGTTCGACACCGAGACTACTGGACTCGAGCCGATGCTCGCGTGCCTGGTAGGCATGTCGTTCGCCTGCGGCGACACCGCGGCCTACCTGCCGCTCGCGCACGAGTATCCGGGCGCGCCCGAGCAGCTCGGCGCCGAGCGGGGGCTCGCGCTGCTCAAGCCCTGGCTGGAGGACGCGAACCGCGCCAAGGTCGGGCAAAACCTGAAATTCGACGCGCATATCCTCGCCAACCACGGCGTGCGCCTGGCAGGCATCGCGCACGACACCCTGCTCCAGTCCTACGTCTACGAGGTGCACGAGCGCCACGACCTAGATTCCCTGGCGCAGCGGCATCTGGGCTGGAAGACAATCTCCTACGACGACGTGACGGGCAAGGGTGCGGCGCGCATCCCGTTCTCGGCGGTCGAGGTGCAGCGCGCCACCGAGTATGCCGCGGAGGACGCGGATTGCGCGCTTGCGGTGCACGATGCGCTCTTTCCCAAGATCGCCGCCGACGAGAAGCTGAAATTCGTCTACCAGAAGATCGAGATGCCGGCCCTGCCGGTGCTGCTGCGGATGGAAAGAAACGGGGTGCTGCTCGACAGCGGGAAGCTCGAGCGCCAGGGCCACGAGCTCGGACGCGAGATGCTCGAGCTCGAACAGAAAGCCTACGAGGCGGCCGGCCAGCCGTTCAACCTGAATTCACCCAAGCAGATCCAGGAGATCCTGTTCGAGCGCCAGGGCCTGCCGGTGAGAAAGAAGACGCCCTCAGGCGCGCCTTCGACCGACGAGGACGTGCTCGCCGAATTGGCGCAGGATTATCCGCTGCCGAAGATCCTGCTCGAATTCCGCGGGCTGGCGAAGCTCAAGTCCACCTATACCGACAAGCTGCCGCGCATGGTCAATCCGCGGACAGGGCGCGTACACACGACGTACTCGCAGGCGGTGGCCGTCACCGGACGGCTCGCCTCCGTCGATCCGAACCTGCAGAACATCCCGATCCGCACCGCCGCTGGCCGCCGCATCCGCGAGGCCTTCGTCGCGCCTTCGGGTTGGAAGATGGTCTCTGCGGACTACTCGCAGATCGAGCTGCGCATCATGGCGCACCTGTCCGGCGACGAAGGGCTGCGCCACGCGTTCGCGCACGGCCACGACGTGCACCGCGCGACCGCTGCGGAGGTATTCGGCCGACCGCTCGAGGAAGTCACCGCCGACGAGCGGCGCACCGCCAAAGTAATCAACTTCGGGCTGATCTACGGCATGTCGTCCTTCGGTCTGGCGCAGAATCTAGGCACAGAGCGCGCCACCGCGCAGGCATACATCGATTCCTACTTCTCGCGCTACCCGGGAGTGAAGCGCTATATGGACGAGACGCGCGAGCGCGCCCGCACGCTGGGTTACGTCGAGACCGTGTTCGGGCGCCGCCTGTGGCTGCCCGAGATCAGGAGCGGCTCGCCGCAGCGGCGCCAGGCGGCGGAACGTGCGGCGATCAACGCGCCGATGCAGGGCACCGCGGCCGATCTGATCAAGCTTGCGATGGTGTCTGTTCAGGATTGGCTCGACGAAAAGCGGTTCGTATCCAGACTGATCATGCAGGTACACGACGAGCTCGTGTTCGAAGTGGCGCCGGACGAGCTCGACGCGCTGATCGAGGGCGTGCGCGCGCGCATGCAAAACGTCGCCGACCTTGAAGTGCCGCTGATCGTCGACGTCGGCGTCGGCGAGAACTGGGACGAGGCCCACTAGGGGCCGCAGGATACTCAACGCAGTGCGCCGAAGACCTTCTTGATGATGCTGGAGGCCGAGCCGACCGGATCCTGGCGGATCTTCTTCTCCTCCTCGGCGATCATGAAATAAAGGCCGTCCAGCGCCTTTTGCGTAACGTAGCCGTCGAGGTTTGCGTCCTCCTGCTTGAGTACCCCGAAGCGCGCGCCGACCTGGGCGTACTCGTTGTATTTCTCGGCGAGCTGCACCTTCTTCGTCGCCTGTCGCACGATCGGCAGGAACTTCGTGCGCAGCTGGTCCTGGGTCGTGCGCCGGAAGTATTCCGTGCCCGCCGTGTCGCCGCCGGTGAGTATGCCCTTGGCGTCCTGAACGCTCATCTTCTTCACGGCATCGACGAGCAGCGTCTTCGCTTCCGGCACCGCGGCTTCCGCGGCGCGATTCATGGTCAGGACGAGCTCGTCGGCGTAACGGCCCATGCCGAGCGTGCGCATCAGCCCCTCGGCCCGGCGCAGCGACTCGGGCAGCGGGATCTTGACGCGCGCATCGCCGAAGAAGCCGTCGGTGCGGCCGAGCGTCGCAACCGCGGCCTGCGAGCCCTTCTCCAGTGCCGCCTTGAGGCCGGAAACCGCCTCCTTGTTGCTGATGCGCTCGAGCTGCGCCACGACCGGGCCGTTCCACAACAGGGCGCATACGCCCACCATCAGCGCGCAGGCGCGCGCCGCACTCGTCATCGTTCCCATACGCCCTCCGCCACCCCGACCACGCCGCCACCGACGTGGACCTCGATTCCCTCTGAAGTCTTCTTCGCGCGCAAGCCGAGCGTCGAAGGCCGCCCCATCTCGTATCCCTGCCCCACCGCGATATCGATTTCGCGCCCGCCGAGCACGCCGTGCTCCACCAGATACGCGGCGAGGCAGCCGTTGCCGCTGCCGGTGGCAGGGTCTTCCGGTACGCCGTAGTACTCGGCGAATACCCGCACGCGCAGTGACTGGCTCGGCTCGTGCCCGCCTTCGGCGAACACCAGGACGTTCTTCGCCCAGGCCTCGCCCACCAGCGCGAAATAGCGCTCCCGGTCGATCTTCGCGCGTGCCAATGCGCTCGCGCTACGAAGCGGCACGATCACCGTGGGAAAGCCTGTCGATACCTCGGCGACCGGCCAGCGCGAGTCGATATCGTCGGTCGACAAGCCCAGCATACGCGCGACCTCGCCCGCGTCGAGCGTACTGCCGAAGCGGGGCGGCATCTGCTTCATCCACAGGGCTTCCCGGCCCTGGACGCGCGAGAACCTTACCGGAATCCTGCCCACCCGCAGGCTGAGCACGATCTCCTCCGGTGCGGCCGCGAGCAGCTTTTCGTGTATTACCCAGGCTGTGCCGAGCGTCGGGTGGCCAGCGAAGTCGATCTCAGAATTCGGGGTGAAAATCCTGACCTGCCACGCACCCTCGCGAGGCTCGCGCGAGGCGATGAACGTCGTTTCGGAGAAGTGGATCTCTCGTGCGATCGCCTGCATGTCCTCGTCCGACAGGCCCTCGCAATCCACGAATGTGGCGAGCGGGTTGCCACCGTAGCGCGACGCAGTGAACACGTCGGTGAAGTAGAACTTCGGCTTGCGCACCGTCATCGGCCGCCTGAACGCGGTTTCTGCCGGTCAGCCCCGCTTATAGACGATCTTTTTCGTTCCGCCGTCGCAGGTGCCGACCACCTTGCCGTCGGTCGCCTGGTCCTGCGGCACGATTTCGAGGGTGTAGACCTGCACCCCGTTCGCCTTGATCTTGGCGTCGATTTCCGCTTTCAGCTCGTCGCAATCTTTCCTTGCCAGCGCGTGCGTCGCCGCAAGCGCCAGCGCTACCAATACCGCCATTCGTTTCATACCATCCCCCTTGGATAGGACGCCATCATGCGGCTCGACCGCTCGCCGCCCCCAAGGAATTATCTGACAAGGACGGCAACCGCGATAGCCAGGGCGGCCAGCGCGACGCAAAGCGAGGCCGTGGCAAGCAGGCGCGCTCGGCGCAGCGTGCGCTCCGCGTTCGCGGCTCCCTGCTCGAGCGCAGTGACGGTGCGCTCCAATTGCTCGGCAAGCACCCTTACCGACTCGGCATTGTGCGTGGCTGCGCTTTGCAGTTCGGCGATTTGCTGCGCCATCGTCTCGGACGACCGATCCTGTCCCCTGCGGCTGAAAACCGGGATCGCGGCCGTCACGATGTTGGTGACGTATGGCAGGACGGCTTTCAGCGCGGCCATCCAGTCGGCCACACGAACTCCTCTCAGCCGACGCCGGCGCCGTGCGCCTGGCGATCGGCATGATACGACGAGCGCACCATGGCCCCGACGGCGGCATGGCGAAAACCCATCGCCGCAGCTTCGCGCTCGAACATGGCGAAGGTATCGGGATGAACGTAGCGCTCCACCGGTAGGTGGTGCGGCGACGGTTGCAGGTATTGGCCGATGGTGAGCATTTCAACGTCGTGTGCCCTGAGATCCTTCATCACCCGCAGGATCTCGTCGTCGGATTCGCCCAAGCCGACCATCAACCCGGACTTGGTCGGCACGCCCGGGTGAAGGCGCCTGAATTCCCGCAGCAGCGTGAGCGAGTGCGGGTAGTCGCCGCCGGGACGCGCCTTGCGGTAGAGCCGCGGCACGGTCTCAAGGTTGTGGTTCATGACGTCGGGCGGTGCGGCGCCAAGGATCTCGATCGCGCGCTCCACTCGTCCACGAAAATCGGGCACGAGCACCTCGATGAGCGTACTCGGCGAGCGCTCGCGCACGCCGCGAATGCAGTCGACGAAATGCTGCGCGCCGCCGTCCCGGAGGTCGTCGCGATCGACGCTGGTGATCACCACGTAAGCGAGCCCAAGCCGCGCGATGGTCTCGGCGAGATGGCGCGGCTCGTCGGCGTCGGGCGCCAGCGGCCGGCCGTGCGCGACGTCGCAGAACGGGCAGCGGCGCGTGCAGATGTCCCCCAGGATCATGAACGTCGCAGTGCCCTTGCCGAAGCATTCCGCGATATTCGGACACGAGGCCTCCTCGCACACCGTATGCAATCTCTGCTCGCGCAGGATGGACTTGATCTCGTAGAAGCGAGATCCGGGGCTCGCAGCCCTGACGCGGATCCAGGGCGGCTTCGCGAGCGGCTCGCGGGGCACGACCTTCACCGGTATGCGTGCCGTCTTCCTTTGGCCCTTTTCCTTCACGCCCGCTTCACGCATGTTCGAGCCTCGCGATCAGGATCTCTGCGAGCCGGTCTCCCGCCTGCATGAAGGTCCGGTCGATCCCCAGGTCGCGCAAGCGCGTGACCGGCAGCCCAGGGTAGCCGCAGGGATCGATCTCCGCGAACGGCGCGAGGTCCAGGTCCACGTTGAGCGCAAGGCCGTGAAAGGCGCGGCCGCGCGAGACGCGAATGCCGAGCGCCGCGATCTTTGCACCGTCCACGTAGACGCCCGGCGCCCCTGACCTGCGCCCCCCGCGCACGCCGTACCCGGCGAGCAGATCGATGACCGACTGCTCGAGGATCGAAACGAATTCGCGCACCTTGATCGAGCGCCGGCCGATGTCGACGAGCGTATAGAGCACGGCCTGTCCGGGGCCATGATAAGTCACCTGCCCGCCGCGCTCGACCCTTATCACGGGGATGGCGACGTCCGCCCCCGGTGCATGCGCGGCGTCCGCGCCCAGGCCGAGCGTATACACGGGCGGGTGTTCGAGCAGCCAGATCTCGTCCGGCGTGTCGGGGGTGCGCCGCGCAGTGAACGCGCGCATCGCATCCAGCGTCGGCAGATATGGCGCCAGGCCGAGCCGCTGGAGCCGGACTTGCGGCAGCGCCGTTGCGAGCACCGCGGCCATTCAGAGCACCATGACCACGGAGGGATGGTCGCACAGCTCGCGGTACAGCGCGTCGAGCTGCTCGCGCGACCGCGCCTGCACGGTTACGGTGAGGCTGATGTACTTGCCTTGCCGGCTGGGACGCATTTCCATCGTCGCCGGCTGGAAATCCGGTGCGTGCTTGAGCACGATCTCCATCACGCTCTGCGCAAAGCCCGCCTCCCGGCGGCCCATCACCTTGATCGGGAAGTCGCAGGGATAGGTGAGCGGCGACTCGCGCACCTCTTCCATGGTCAGACTGCCAAGGCTTGCCTGCCCGCGCGCATCACACGCTGCTTGAAATCCTGATACAGGTGGTACATGCGCCGGAATACGGGGCCCGGCTTGCCATTGCCCACTGGCTTGCCATCGAGCTCAACGATCGCCAGCACCTCCTTCGAGGAGGAGGTCACCCAGATTTCGTCCGCGCCGCGCAGTTCGCCCTCCGTCACCTCGCGGAACTCGAGCGCCATCTTGGCGCCCCGTGCCAGCTCGACCACTACGTCGTAGGTGATTCCCGGAAGAATCAGATTCGATTTGGCCGGCGTCTGGATGACCCCGCCCCTGACAACGAACACATTGGAGGCCGACGCCTCGGTAAGCTTGCCCTCGCGCACCAGGATGGTCTCCGCCGCACCGACGTCCGCCGACAGCTGTCGCAGCAGGCAGTTGCCGATGAGCGATATCGACTTGATGTCGCAACGCAGCCAGCGGAAGTCTTCCGCAGTCACCGCACGTCCGCCCTTCTCGACTTGCTCGGCCGAGGGGTTGACGAGGGGATTCGACATCATGAATACGGTCGGCTCGACACCCTTCGGGAACGCATGATCGCGTTTCGCCACGCCGCGCGTCACCTGGAAATACACGCCCTGATCCTCGTGCGCCTGCTGCGCGACGAGCTGAGTGACGATCTCGCGCCAGCGTTCCCGCGAATATGGGTTCTTGATGCGCACCTCTGCCAGGCTCCTGTCGAGCCGCGCCAGGTGCTCGTCGAGCCGGAACGGGACGCGTGAATACACCGGCACGAGTTCGTACACGCCGTCGCCGAAGATGAAGCCGCGGTCGAGGACGGGGATTGTCGCCTCCTCGATGGGCATGAATTTGCCGTTGAGAAAGATCATCTCGCCCTCGTCACTTGATCCACAGGCGCAGTGTATCCCATGCCCTGCCGAAAACCCCCGCCGCCGCCACCGGCTCGAGTGCGATCAGGGGGTACTCCCCCAGCGGCTTGCCCCCCAGGGTCACACGCAGCATGCCGACGCGCTGCCCCTTGGCAACCGGCGCCATGAGCGGCTGCTGCGAGATCAGGTCGGCACTGATCTTGTCGGACTCGCCCTTGGGTACGCTCAGCATGAGGGTGCCGTCGAATCCCGCGTTTACCGTGGAAGAGGCACCTTTCCATACCTGGATCTGCTTCACCGTCTGGCCCTTGTCATACAGCTTCACGCTGTCGTAGAACTGGAAGCCCCAATTTAGGAGCTTCTGCGACTCGCTGGCGCGCGCTTCCTCCGAATGCGCTCCCAGCAGCACCGACAGCAACCGCCGCGAATCGTGTTTGGCCGACGCTACCAGGCAGTAGCCCGCGGCCTCGGTATGGCCCGTCTTGACGCCATCGACGTGCGGGTCTAGCCACAGCAGGCGATTGCGGTTGCGCTGCGTGATATTGTTGTAGCGGAATTCCTTCTGCGAGTAGTAGCGCGCGTATTGCGCCGGGAAGTCGTGTATCAGGGCGGCTGCGTTTCGATAAACGTCGTGCGCGGTACTGTAGTGTTGCGGGTCGGGCAGGCCGGTCGCATTCGCATAGTGCGTTCCGGTCATGCCCAGGCGCTTGGCTTCGCGATTCATCATCTGGACGAAGACATCCTCGGAACCGGCGACCGTCTCGGCCAGGGCGACGCAGGCGTCGTTCCCCGACTGCACCACCATGCCCTGGATCAGTTCATCCACGGTTACCGGTTTTCCCGGCTGGATGAACATGCGCGAGCCCGGCTCCTTCCAGGCGCGCGCCGACACGTTCACCGTCTGATCGAGCGAGATCTGCTTGTCGCGAAGCGCCTGGAACACCACGTAGGCGGTCATCAGCTTGGTGAGGGATGCCGGTTCGAAGCGCTCGTCGGCCTTGTCCGACGCGAGAACCTGGCCGCTCGACAGGTCCGCAAGCAGCCAGGCGTTTCCGACCATCCCGGGCGGGAGCGGCGCGGAAGCGTTCGCGAACGTGGCAACTAATGCGAGGAGGAAAGCGATCGGTATGCGTAACATGTCGGGCTCTCGAGCGAGACTGCGGATGCTGGTTGGAGGCGCTGCAGCGAACGGCTATCGGACAACGTACACCGGGATCAGGTTCACCTCGTTTTGAATCCGTGCGGCGACCGTGCTCGCGTCGGCTTCGCTGCCGTATGGCCCGAGGTGAACCTTGTACAGGCTGCCGCTTGCAAGAACGTACATCTTGTCGGACAGCCACGTCAGCTGCCTGTAAATGCTTGCACGAAAATTCTCGGCGGTCTCGCGCGCCGAGAACGCGCCAAGCTGGAGATACACACCTCGTGGTTCCTCGGTCGCCGGCGCAGGCTCGGACGGCCGAGACGCCTCGGGCGCCCGTGCCGGTTGCGCGGACGCAGCCCGTATCGACGACCTGCCCGGAACGATGCTGTCGACCTCTACCCTGGCACTTCCCACGGTGACGTAGCCGAGCTTGTAGGCCGCGGCGTAGGACAGGTCGATGACGCGGTTCGAATGGAACGGGCCGCGATCATTGATGCGCACCACGACGCTCTTGCCGTTTGCAAGGTTGGTGACGCGCGCATAGCTCGGGATAGGCAACACGGGATGCGCCGCCGTCATGGCGTACATGTCGTAGGGCTCTCCGCTCGAGGTCTTCTGGCCATGGAAGCGCCTGCCGTACCAGCTCGCCGTCCCGCGCTGCGTAAACGGCCGCAGCTCGGTAATCGGTACGTACCGCGTGCCGAACACCTCGTAGGGCCGGTTGGCCGTAGGGCTGAGCGGCTCGCGCCTGGGTTGCGCGTCGGCGATTGCGTCCAAATTCGCCGGCGGGTGCGCGCCCGGTCCATCGTCTTTGTAGTAGCCGCCAGCGCGGATCGTTCCCTGAGCCGCCGCCTCGGGCGTCGCGCGCCTCGGGGCGCTGCTGCAGGCCGCAAGCTCGAGCACGACGAGCATCGCCGTAGCGAAGCGCAGGCGCAGTCTCATGCTAGCTCGAACACGAGGTTGCCCGCGACCAGCGTGTAGCGCACGCGTCCCTCCAGCTCATAACCGAGGAACGGCGTGTTCTTCCCCTGGCTTCTAAGCGAGCCCGCATGGACCGCAAAGGGCGCATGCGGGTCGAATATGACGATGTCGGCAGGCGCGCCGTGCGCGAGTCGTCCCGACTGGACTCCGAGGATCCGCGCGGGCCGGCTGGTAATGCGCGCCAGGGTTTCGACGAGCGGGAGTTTCCTCTGGGCGCCCCATTTCAGCGTCAGGGGCAGCAGCAGCTCCAGTCCGGTGGCCCCGGGCTCGGCCTCGGCGAATGGGAGCTGCTTCTGATCCTCGTCGACCGGGGTGTGATCGGAGCACAGACAATCGATGGTGCCGTCGGCAAGGCCGCTGGAGAGCGCGTCACGGTCGCGCTGGCTGCGCAGCGGCGGCACCAGCCGGCAATGCGAATCGAAATATCCGAGGTCTACCTCCGACAGGTGAACGTAGTGCACCCCGACGTCGCAGCTGACCGGCAGGCCTTCGGCCTTGGCCTCGCGCATCAAATGCACCGCGGCGCCGCTCGAGAGCCGACACACATGTACCCGCGCGCCGGTAGCGCGCACAAGCTCGAGCACCGTAGCAAGCGCGATCGTCTCGGCGAACGCAGGAATCCCGGGCAGGCCGAGCCGCGTGGCAACGTCGCCGTCGTGCGCGACGCCGCCGCGCGCGAGCGCGTAATCCTCGGCCCGGAGCCAAACCGCGAAGTCGAATGTCGCCGCATACTGAAGCGCGCGCCACAGAACCTGTGTATCCGAGAGCGGTGCATTGGCGTGCGAGAACGCTACGCAACCGGCCTCCGCGAGCTCTGCCATCTCGGTGAGACGCTCGCCGGCCAGCTTCACCGTAAGCGCGCCCACCGGATAGACCCTGGCGCGCGACAGCGCCTTCGCTCGCCGGCGCAGCATGTCCACCAGGCCGGGCTCGTCGAGCACAGGGTCGGTGTCGGGCGGGCACGCCAGGCTCGTCACCCCTCCTGCGACCGCCGCATCCATCTCCGACTCGAGTGTGGCCTTGTACTCGTAGCCGGGCTCGCGCAAACGCGCCGAAAGATCGATCAGCCCCGGCGCGACGACCAGGCCCTCGGCGTCGATCACGCGATCCGGTTTGCCGGGCAGCGACTCGCAGACCCGCCCGTCTGCGATCGAGATATCGCCAATCGCGTCGCGACCGCTCGCTGGGTCGATCACGCGCCCGTTCTTGATCAGGATTGTCATCACGTGCCCGCGACCATGCTCATCACGGCCATTCGCACCGCGATGCCGAAGGTGACCTGCGGCAGGATCACGGAGTGCGGGCCATCGGCGACGGCCGAGTCGATCTCGACGCCGCGATTCATCGGTCCGGGGTGCATGACGATCGCGTCCGGCCTTGCGAGAGCCAACTTCTCCGCCGTCAGCCCGTAGTGCTTGAAGAATTCCTGGGCGCTCGGGAGCAGTGCGCCGCGCATGCGCTCACTCTGCAGCCGCAACATGACCACCACGTCGGCGCCACGCAAGCCCTCCCGCATGTCGTGGAACACCCGGACTCCGAGCGACTCCACGCCGGTGGGGATTAGCGTCTGGGGGCCGATGACGCGGACCTCCGGCGTCGCAAGCGTGGTCAGTCCGTGGATCAGCGAGCGCGCGACCCGGGAGTGAAGCACGTCTCCGACGATAGCGACGCAAAGCCGGGAGAAATCCCGTTTGTAGTGCCGGATGGTGTATAGGTCGAGCAGGCCCTGCGTGGGGTGTGCGTGCCGCCCGTCGCCCGCATTGATGACGTGTTCGTGAGGTTTGACGTGCTGCGCAATCAGGTATGGCGCCCCCGAGGAGGCGTGGCGGACGATGAACACGTCCGCCTGCATCGCCGAAAGATTCGCCACCGTGTCGAGCAGCGACTCGCCCTTGGTCTGCGAGCTGGCCGCAACGTTTAGGTTGATGACATCGGCCGAGAGACGCTTGGCCGCAATCTCGAAAGTGGTCCGCGTGCGCGTCGATGGCTCGAAAAACAGGTTGAACACGCTCTTCCCGCGCAGAATCGGCACCTTCTTTACCTCGCGCTCGGTCACGCCGACGAAGGAAGCCGCCGTGTCGAGGATGCTGCCAAGTACGTCGCGCGGCAAGCCCTCGATCGAAAGCAGGTGCCGCAGTTCCCCGTGCTCGTTCAGTTGCGGGTTACTCTGCACGCTCGAGCTCGAGTTTGAGTTTTCCGTCGCCGCCACGCCGCAGACGCAGGCGCATTTCAGCCGACACTTCGACTTTCGCCCCACAGTGCTGCGCGCAGATCGGCAGCTCGCGCCCGCCCCGGTCGGCGAGCACGACGAGCGAAATCGTAGCCGGTCGGCCGTAGTCGAACAGCTCGTTCATCGCGGCGCGAACCGTACGCCCGGTATAGAGCACGTCATCGACCAGCAGCAAGTCCCGACCCTCCACTGAAAACGGGATTTGAGTGCGCTTCGGATCGCGCGCCAGCCCCTGCGTGTGGTAGTCGTCGCGGTAAAAGGCGATATCCATGGTGCCGAGCGGCTCGATCAGTCCGAGCGCTGCGTGCAAGCGCTCCGCGAGCCATACGCCCCCTGTATGCAACCCGATCATCGCGGTATTCGGTCCGACGGACGGCCTCAGCTCGGCAACGAGCCGCGCGCACAGCGTCTCGGCGTCAGGCAGAGTGCTCATTGAAATATTGCTCCAGGATCAACTGCGCCGCGTACGAATCGAGCTCGCGCGCGCGCGAGGCCTTCGCCGCACGACGCGCACCGGCGACCTCGCGCACGCGGCTTTCGGCCTCGGCAGAAGTGTAGCGTTCGTCGACGCGCGCCACGGGAAGCCCGAAACGGCCCTCGAGTTGCCGCGCGAACCGCTCGACCCGCGCAGCCAGGGGATGCCGCTCCCCTTCGGTCCCGGTGGGCAGCCCCACCACCATTTGCTGGGGCCGCCACTCCTCGACCAGCCGGGCGACCGCCGCGAGGCGTGCGGCACCCGCTCCTTCGATACCTTTGAGCGGGTGCGCGGTGCGAAGGCGGGCATCGCCCACCGCCACGCCGGTACGCCGCTCGCCGAAGTCAAATGCCAGCACGGTCCCGGTGCTCTCGGGAAGGGGAAAACGGGATCGAGGAAGCGGTGGAAGATTCTCCGTGCGGGCCATTTGCCGCTCAGGCATGACCCGCTTCGTCCTGCAGCCGGGCGAAGTCGATGCCGAGCAGCTCCATCGCCGCCGGCAGCCGTTCCTCGACCGGTGTGTCGAAGATGATCGCGTCCGTCGCCTCCACGGTGAGCCACGCGTTCTGTGACAGTTCGTGCTCCAGCTGGCCGGCCGACCAGCCGGCATAACCCAAAGTGACCAAAATCTTGGCCGGGCCCTCGCCGCGGCCCACGGCCTCGAGTACATCCTTGGAAGTAGTCAAACCGATTGCTTCGCGGACCCTCAGCGTGGACTGCCAGTTTCCGGGCGGGGCATGGAGGACGAACCCGCGGTCGGTCTGCACCGGACCGCCGAAAAACACCGGCACGTCGACCAGCTCGCTGTCGCGCAGCGAGAGCGAGAGTCGCTCGAACAGCGCGTGCATCGTCATGTCGATCGGCCGATTCACCACCACGCCGAGCGCACCCTGCTCGTTGTGTTCGCAGACGTAGGTCAGGGTCCTCGCGAAATAGGGATCGGCCATGTTGGGCATGGCGATCAGGAAGTGATGCGTCAGGTTGATCGAGGACATGCTTCACAGCTATTTTACCGCATGCCGTTCGACTCCGCCGCGCTCGTCTGGTTCCGCCGCGACCTGCGCAGCACAGACCATGCCGCACTTCATGCGGCATTGAGCGAGCATGGTGCGGTGCACTGCGCGTTCGTGTTCGATACGGAGATTCTCGACCTGCTGCCCACGCGCAGGGACCGGCGCGTCGAATTCATCTGGGAAAGCGTCCGCGAGCTGAAGGACGCGCTTGGCGCGCTGGGAGGCGGCCTGCACGTTCTGCACGGTCGCGCCCGGGAGGAAGTGCCGCGACTTGCGAGGCGCCTGGGTGTGGCCTGCGTCTACGCCAACCGCGACTACGAGCCGGCCGCCGTCGCGCGAGACGAACATGTCGCACTCGAGCTCGGGCGTGCCGGGATCCACTGGCGTACGCGCAAGGACCAGGTGATCTTCGAGCGCGAGGAGGTGCGCACACGCGCGGGCGGGGATTTCAGCGTCTTCACGCCCTACAAGCGCGCATGGCTGTCCAAGCTCGCGCGCTTTTATTTGAGGCCTTATCCGATCGGCAAGTACGCTGCGCGACTGGCACACGACTCCGGAACGCGGCTCCCATCCCTCGAGGAAATAGGCTTTGGACGCACCGACCTGGCGGCGCTCCGGATCCCCACCGGGATGTCGGGCGGCGCCCGGCTGTTTGCGGACTTCAGGCGGCGGATCGACCGCTACCAGGAGCGGCGCGACTATCCGGCACTGAAGGGTCCCTCGTACCTGTCGGCGCACCTGCGCTTCGGCACCGCGTCGGTCCGGGAGCTCGCCGCCTACGCCTGGGGTCACGGCGGGGCCGGTGCGCTTTCCTGGCTCTCAGAGCTTATCTGGCGCGAGTTCTACTTCGCGATCCTCGCGAGCCGCCCGGATGTCGTCGAGCACGCCTTCCGGCGGGAGTACGAAGCGCTGCGCTTTGAAGACAACGAGATGCATTGGCGCGCATGGTGTGAAGGGCGCACCGGCTATCCGCTGGTGGACGCGGCGATGCGCCAGCTTGACCGCGCCGGCTACATGCACAACCGCTTGCGCATGGTGGCGGCCTCGTTCCTGGTAAAGGATCTTGGGATCGACTGGCGGCGCGGCGAGCGCTGGTTTGCCGCAAAGCTGATCGACTACGATCTCGCGGCGAACAACGGCGGCTGGCAGTGGGCGGCATCCACCGGTTGCGACGCGCAGCCATGGTTTCGCATCTTCAATCCGGTGACGCAGGCGCGGAAATTCGACCCGCAGGGCGATTTCACCCGCTTGTACGTGACGGAGCTCGCGCGCGTGCCGCTCCCTTTCCTGCACGCGCCGTGGACAATGAGCCCTATGGAACAGCGCGCAGCGGACTGTGCAATCGGCGAGACCTATCCGGCTCCGATCGTCGACCACGCCGAGGCGCGAAAACGTACTCTGGCGCGTTATGCGGCGGTCCGCCCGCGCTGATCCTCAGCGACCGACGAAGCCCGCGATGTGCCCGAGCAACTCGTCCTCCCGGTAGGGCTTGCCGAGGAAGACGTTGACACCGAGCTCCTGCGCATAGGCGCGATGCTTGTCTGCCGTGCGGGAGGTAATCATGATGACCGGAATCTTGGCCAGGCGCGGGTCGGCGCGCAGGTTGCGCGTTAGATCAAAGCCGTCCATACGCGGCATCTCGATGTCGATCAGCATCACGTCGGGCCTGGCCTGGGAAAGCCGCTCGAGCGCTTCGACGCCGTCTTTGGCGGTCACCACCTCGTAGCCTTCCCGTTCCAGCAGGCGACCGGTGATCTTCCGCACCGTCAGCGAATCGTCGACCACCATCACTCGCGGTCGCGCGGCCTCGGCCGCCGGCACCTGTTGGTATCCAGGAGCCGGCGTCGGTCGAGGCCGTTTCACCAGAGCCACCGGGTTGAGGACCAGCACGGTCTCGCCGCTGCCCAGCACGGTAATCGACGACACTCCCGGCACACGTGCGAGCTGCGGTCCCAGGTTCTTGACCACCACCTCCTGGTTGCCGATCATTTCGTCGACCAACAAGGCGACGGATTCCGCGCCGGAGCGCAGCAGCAGAACCGGTGCATAGCGGCGCTCGGCGCGTTCCGGCGCCCCGGGCTCGCCAAGCAGTTCAGGGAGGTAGGCGTAAGGGTAACGACGCCCGGCCCATTCGACATGACCGACGGCGCGCAGCTTGGCAAGCTGTTCGGCGCGCAGTTGTTGCACCTGCTCGACCATCACGCCGGGCAGCGCGTAGGTGCGCGCGCCAGCCTTGACCAGCACCGTCTGGGTCACCGCGGTCGTGAGAGGCAGGCGAACGACGAACCTGGCACCCTTTCCCGGTGTGGATTCGAGCTCGACGCGCCCACCCAAGGCACCGACCTCGTCCTTGACCACGTCCATGCCGACGCCGCGCCCGGCAATCTCGGTCACCTCGGTGACAGTGCTGAATCCCGGCACGAAGATCAGGTCGGTAAGCTGCTGCTCGGTCGGGGCCTCGCCTGGGGCGATGAGCCCCTTCCTGAGGGCCGTGGCGCGGATCCTCTCCATGTCGAGCCCGGCACCGTCATCCGCCAATGCCAGCACGACCTCGTTGCCTTCCTGGCGCACGTCGAGACGGATTTCGCCATTTTCGGACTTACCGCGCGCCACGCGTTCGGCCGGCGCCTCGATGCCGTGCGTAAGGGCGTTGCGCAGCAGATGCTCGAGCGGACCGGTAATTCGTTCCAGAACGGCGCGGTCGAGCTCCACGCCCACACCGCGCAGCTCGAGGTTTGCGCGCTTGCCGAGTTCCTTGGCCGTCTGCCGTACCAGCCGGTGCAATCGCTGAGCCAGCGTGCCGAAGGGCACCATGCGAACGCGCATCAGGTCCTGCTGCAGGTCGCGGTTGAGCCGCGCCTGGGCCGAGAGCGCAGCATCGGTATCGTCGACCACGCGCGTGAGGTTCTGCTGGACCGTGGCGACGTCGTTCACGCTCTCCGCCATCATGCGGGTAAGCTCCTGGAAGCGCGTGAAACGGTCGAACTCCAGCGGGTCGAACGCTAGCGATGCTTCCTCAGCCAGACGCACGCGCGCCTGCATCTGGGTTTCGGCCTGAATGTCGATCTCGCGCAGCTGGGCCCGCAGCCGCGCCACGTTCTCGGTGAGGTCCGCGAGCGCTGTCTTGACCGCCCGCATCTCACCTTCGATGCGCGAACGCGTGATCGCAACCTCGCCGGCCTGGTTCACCAGCTTCTCGAGCGTGTCGGCCCGCACCCGAAGTATCCCGCGCGACGGCCCCAGCTCGGGAGCCGGTGCGCGAGTCTCGGCGCGAGACCGCGCCGGCACCGCCTCTTCCAACGGCCTTTGCAGTCGCTCGAGCAACGCCCCGATGCGATCGAAGGAGAGATCGAGGTCGTCGAAGAGCTGCGCGGGAGACAGCTTCAGGGCAATCGCGTCTTCGACCCGGGTTTCCATGTGGTGGGTCAGCTCACCGAGGCTCATCACACCCGCCATGCGCGCGCTGCCCTTGAAGGTGTGGAGTACCCTTTGCAGCGCCTTGGCCCGATCCAGATTGCCCGGCTCGGCCCTCCATGCGCGCAGCAGCTCTCCTGCCTGGGGAAGCAGCTCCGTGCTCTCCGCGAGGAACAAGGGAAGCAGCTGCGTGTCGATATCGTCGTCGATTCGCGCCTGGCGCCGCTCCGCCAGGGCTTGCTCGGCCGGTGTCGCTTTCGGGGCGGGCACCGCTGCGGCAAGCTCGGGCGCGGCGGCAGCCCCAGGTACGGCCTCCGGCTGCGACTCGACGCGGCCGGGTACCGTTTCGAGTGCCCTTAACAGATCCTCGCGCGGCGCCGGCGCGCGGCGCGCACCGGCCTCCGCATACATGTCGCGCAATGCGGCGATGCTGCGCGCCAGAAGCGTCGTCTCCTCCGCGTCCGGTGCCGCGGCGCGCCCGCGCAGCCGCAGTAGCGCGCCCTCAAGCGCGTATCCGAGGGCGTGCATCGGAGCAATCTGCACCGTGCCGCAGATGCCCGCAAAGGTATGCGCTGCGCGCACCAGGTCGTCGCGCACCACCCGGCCGGCGGCGACTGCGGCGAGCTCGCGATCGAGCGTATCGAGGTGCTGACGCGCCTCGTTGACGAACACGGCGTAGAGCGATGCCGAGATCGTCTTGCCGTCGATGACGATTTCCGCTGCGCGCGCGAGCGGCTCGGCGGGAGGCGGTGCAACCGCAGGCGCCTCGCCGCGCCGTACCCGCTCCGCGGCCGTCAGCAGATCCGCGGAATCCGGTTGCGGCTCTCCCTTGTGCAATCGCGCGACCCAGTCGGCAAACACGTCGTGCGCCTGCTCCAGCATCGCCAGCAACTCCGGCGTGGCGCTGCGCTCATCCTGCAGCCAGAGATTGAGCACCTGCTCCACTGCCAGAGCCGCCTCGCCAAGCTGCGCGAGACCCACCATGCGGCCGCTGCCTTTGAGCGTGTGGAAGCCGCGCCGTATGGTGACGAGGTGCTGAATCAATGCCGGCTGCGCGCGGCTCTCGCGCAAGCTCTCGGCGATTGTCGCGAGAACTCCTTTCGCCTCCTCGAGGAATATCGCGAGCAGCTCCTGGTCGATCGCCTGGTCGCTGGCCTCCTTCAGCCGCTCGACCTCGGCAGACGGTTTAGCCGGCCGTGGCGCGAGCTCCGCCATCGATATCCTCAGGCGCTGGCTTCGGTCCGCACCGGAGGAGTCCAGCTGCGACAGCGCCTCGGTCGCCTGGCTGCCAAGCGACGCATTCGCGACCAGCTCCGCGTCGTCGCGAATCTCGGCAAGCTCATGCTTGAGCGCCGCCTTGAGGCGCTCGTCCTGCGGCGTTGCGCGCAGCGCCTCGTACAGCGCCTGCGTGGCGCGCGCCTTTCGACGGAGCTCGGTTTCAAGGCTCCCTGCCGCGGCCTGGTCCGGCTCTGCGGCAGCCGGCAGCGCACCGACGGGTCGCATCGCCGCGGCGAAGTCCGCCTTTCCGTGGCGCAGTGCGTCGAGGTAGAAGCCGATTCCCGACAGGATCTGCGCTACTTCCTCGAAATCGGCGACCTCCGGACGCGTGGCCGCGGAGGGGAATTCGCGGATGCGGTCGGCGCAGCGCTCCAGCGCCTCGCGTGCCTGCTCTTCGCCGAGCAGTCCGAGCGCGCCGCTGATCTGGTGAATCATCGGGTCCAGCGTCCGGAGCTCTCCCGCGCGCGCGGGATCGCGGAAGTACGCGTCCAGCGCCTGCTCAATCTTGTGCAGGTTGCCCTTCATCTCGGCAACCGCGCTGACGGTGGCAAGTTTTTCCTGCGCGCGCCGCGTCATCTCGTCGATTAGTCCGGCCGTGGGCAGCGCTCCAGTCGTTTCGGCGCCGAAGACGGCCACTGCGAGCCGCGCGAGCATCACCTTTACCTGGCGGTCGAAATCCGGCGGCAGCCTGCGGTAATTCTCCGCGGCGTTTTCCGCCAGCAACAGCGCCGTGGCCACTTCCATCGCCACCGGCTCGGTGATCGCAGTCTTGGGCCTCGCTTCCAGGTGGCCGGCAACCCGCGATATTTCCAGCATGAGCGCCGCGAGATCCGGATTTCCGAGCTTCGTGCCACGCTCCGAGATCGCGCGCGCGTGCTCGGCGAATGCCGCGAGCGCGCTTTCTATGCCCGCGGCGTACTTGCTCCATGCCTCCTTCGCGCGCTCGATGGAATCCCGAAGGGCGAGCGATATCGACATTCGCTGCGAAATGTCGGGTTCCGGTCCCTCCTGTGGCAGGGAGCCTTCAAGCCGGTATGCCTGGCGTGCCGAGAGTGCCCGCAAGCTCGCTGCCGCGCGCGCCCCCGCGCCGCCGACGCCTCCGGCGCGCGCGACCCAGTATAGGACCTCGCGCAGCACGCGCTCGGCCACCGACGACGAGCCGTCGGCCAAGCGCCTTAGTTGCTGCTCGACGCGCGTGGCCACTTGGCGCACTCCGGGCTCCGGCGCCAGGTCGCCCTTCGCCAGCGCATCGATGAGCGCGCCCGCGGCCCACCAGAACGAGCGCTGCGCGGGTACCGTCTGCGTCTGCTCGACCGCATCGACCGCGGCGAGCATTTCTTCGAGTGCCTCGCGGTGGCTGGGTTCGCGCAGCCACTTGACCAAACCGCGCTGAAAGCGTGTCCTCTGGCTACGCAGATAGCTGTTCGCCTCCTCGCCGGAAAGTCTTACCGTCGCCCTGTCGCGCGGCGGCGGAGCGAGCGACAGGTCTGGGAAGAACAGATCCGCTTCGGTCGGGCGCGGCGCGGCGCGCGCCTCGCATAACGATTGAAAGGCCGGGAAGAGCCTGAGCGGCTGATCCGGCGCGCCCTCGATCAGATCCGACAGATAGGCGCCGATCGCGGTAATCGCGTTCTCGAGAACCTCGACCGCCTTGGCCTCATTGTCGGCGCGCCCGGCCTCGAGGTCCGCCGCGAGCGCCTCGGCTTCCTCGAAGAAGCGGGACACGCCCTCCAGCCCGACGATTTGTACGGCACCCGCCGCCTGGTGCAGATGACCGCGGCAGTTCTTCAGCTCGCCGCGCGCCTCCGCCCTGCCGCCATACGACCTAAGCGCAGAGCGTGCCCGCTCGAGCGACGAGTCGATTTCGCTCTTGACCCAGCTAAGCGGTCCGATGTCGAAAGCGGCGCTCATCGCATTGCGGGGCGCAATACCCTGTCTCGTCAGAGTTTGAAGTTCGCCACGGATCCTCTGAGGTCCTGCGCCAGACCGGCGATCTGGGTCACGGATGCCGCGGTGCGCTTGGTGCCTTCCGTGGTCTGCTCGGTGATGCCGAGGATGTTGCGCATGCTCAGCGCCACCGCGCCGGCGGCCTTGGCCTGGCTCTGCGTGGTCCGGGAAATATTCTCGATCAGCGTCGCGAGTCTACGCGAAACCTCGCCGATCTCAGTGAGTGCCCGACCGGCTGCGTCCGACAGACGGGCACCCTCGACCACACCCTGGGTGCTCTTCTCCATGGCGCTCACCGCATCTTGAGTGTCGGTCTGGATCGTCCGCACGATCGCGCCGATCTGCTTGGTGGCTTCGCCGGAGCGCTCGGCGAGTCGCTGGACCTCCTCCGCGACGACAGTGAAGCCACGCCCTGCCTCCCCCGCCGAGGCGGCCTGGATGGCGGCGTTCAGGGCGAGGACGTTGGTCTGCTCCGTGATATCCGATATCAGTTCGACGATCTCGCCGATCTCCTGTGAAGACTCGCCCAGCCGCTTTATCCGCTTGGCGGTGTCCTGGATGTGTTCGCGGATCTCGTTCATGCCCGAAATCGCGTTGTGCACCGCCTGCTGGCCTTTTTCCGCGGCGGCCAGCGAAGCGCGCGCCACCTCGGCTGATTCGTTGGCGCTCGCCGATACCTGGTTGATCGCGCGTGCCATTCCGAGCACTTGCGAGCCGGTGTTCTTGATCTCATGGGACTGCCGCTCCGCCGCCGCCAGAAGCTGGGTCGACGTCTGCTGGGCGGATTCGGTGGCGGAGGTCACCTGTTCGGCCGCCGTGTTGATCCGACCGACCAGCGTCTTCAGCTCCTCGATGGCAAAATTGACCGAATCGGCGATCGCCCCGGTGATGTCCTCCGTGACCGTCGCGCGTACCGTGAGGTCCCCCTCGGCGAAACTCTGCATTTCGTTCATGAGCCGCAGAATCGCTTCCTGATTCTGATCGTTCTGGCTCTTGAGTGACTTCTCGTGGACCTCCGCCTGTTCGCGCCGGGCACGTTCATCCTGGACGAACACATAGGCGATCAAGGCGAGGACGATCGCCATCAGCACGCCCAACAGCACGATCACGTACACAGTCTTGTCCTGCGCGAGGTTCGCCTCATAGTCCTTGGCGAGCCGCTCGGTCGCGCCAAGCAGGGCTTCCGAGTTATTGAATATCGAGAACGCCGCCTGCTTGGCCGAAATCAGTCGCTGCATGTTACCCAGTATCGCCGCCACGGAGTCCTTGTAGCCACCGAACGCCCGCGCCAGCTCTTCCAGCTTGGCCACCGTGGCCGGATCGCGCGGCGCCGCAAGGCGCAACGATGGGCTGCCGTTCTGCAACGCTAACAGCGTGCCGCGAAAATCGTTCGTGTCCTTGCCGAGCAGGAACGCCACCTCCGGGTCGATCGTGTCGCCCACGAGTAGCGCATTGGCGTTCTTTGCCAGGCGTTGGGTCAGCATCACGAGCTCCGCCGTCGCGGAGATGTCGCGCGCCGAGGCGCCGGCCTGCAGCTTCAGCGTCTGCACCTGTTCGGCGAGGTCGAGCAGTCGCGGGTTGGCCCCGTTCAGCTGGGCAACCGCATTCCCCAGGCCCACCAGGATCTGCTGCTCCCTGAGCAGCGTCGTCGCGCTCGGTTCAGTGCGTTGCCACTCTTTCACCAGACCTTGCAGCGCCGGCTGCACGCTCGCCGGGCTCGCTGGTAGGAACTCGCCCCGCACCTCGCCGCCCCTTTGCAGCCTGTCCAGGATGGTGGCGAACGCGTCGCGGCTCGTCTGTACCTGCCTGAATGCGGCGGGGTTGCCGAGCAGCCCCTGCAGCGACGCCTTGGCCAGACGCTGCGAGAGCATGCGCAGCTGGCCGGCATCGGCAATGTACTGAGCGCCGTGCTTGGAAAAACGGTAGTTGTTCCAGACGAGCATGGCAGTGGCGATCAGCAGTACCACGAATACCGGAAGCAGGATGGCGAGCGGTCTGCGCTGCGCGCCGCCGGCCACGCTCGCGAGACGTTTCGCCAGCGGCGGGGCCTTTTGCGTGAATTCCGAGGCCGCACCCCGGCCGAACCTGAAGGGCAACTTCATTTCCATCGTTCCTCCCAGAATCTCAGGGCGCCGCGACGTCGAGAAAGTCGCGATGCGATAGCAACTTGGCGGCGTCGAGCTCGTGCCACGCGCGCCCTTCCCGGTCTCGCCACGTGCGGTCGGTCCACTGCGCGCCAGCACTGCCGTCGATCTCTGCCGGCTCCAACTCGCTCAGATTGCGCAGCCCGGTCAGCCGCGTCACGAGCAGCGCCGCGTTGACGCCCAGCGGCTCGCCGATCAGCAGCAATCGGTTGTCGCTAGCGCGCGAAGTCGGCGCACCACCGAGGAACGCCGAGAAATCCGTGACACCAAACAGCATGCCGCGAACGTTTGCCACGCCCAGGAACCATTCCCTCGTCAGCGGCACGCGGTCGATCCGCGGCACCGGCAGCAGTTCCCCGGAACTCTCCAGGCGCAGCAGCCATCGACTGTTCCCGGCTTCGAATGACAAGCGGGCGCTGGACGCTGGTTCGCCGGCAGCCGCCTTCAGCCGGTGGGCCAGGCTTTCCTGGAATTCGCGCAGGCTGACGCGTTTCGACATCAGGGTCAGTTAATGGCCGCGATCTTCGCCGCGAGTTCCGCAATGTTTACCGGCTTGACGACGTAATCCTTGGCGCCCTGTCGCATACCCCAGATGCGATCGGTTTCCTGGGATTTGGACGTGCACATGATCACCGGTATGTGCTTGGTGGCCTCGTCGCGCGCAATCTGGCGGGTCGCCTGAAAGCCGTTGGTACCAGGCATGACAACGTCCATCAGCACCAGGTCGGGGACCTCGGACTTGGCCTTTGCGATGCCCTGCTCGCCACTTTCGGCCAGCACCACCTGGAAACCGAGCTTCGACAAGCCTTCCAGCAGGAACTGGCGATCCGTCGGCGAGTCGTCCACGACCAGAATTTTCTTGATTCGCATGAGATGTCCTCCGTCCGTCAGGCGCCTTTGCCAGCCACCAGCGCTACTCCGTTACGCGCCCGCGCATGAGCGGCGACCGTCCTGATCAGACTTTCCTTGGTAAATGGCTTGGTCAGGTACTCGTTGGACCCGACAATGCGCCCGCGGGCGCGGTCGAACAACCCGTCCTTCGAGGACAACATGATCACCGGCGTAGCCGCGAATTTCGGATTCTTCTTTATCAGCGCGCAGGTTTGATAGCCGTCAAGCCGCGGCATCATGATGTCCACGAAGACCACGTCGGGCTGGTGATCGGCAATCTTGGCGAGCGCGTCGAATCCGTCCTCGGCGAGAATCACGGCGCAGCCAGCCTGCAACAGGAAAATCTCGGCGCTGCGGCGAATGGTGTTCGAGTCGTCGATCACCATCACCTTGACGCCCGCCAGTGCCCCAGTGCCCGCCATGTCCTCCCCCGCCCCCGAAATCAGAGTGTAGTTGAAGGATCCCTGCCCCAGCCGTGAACTAGTGCTGCCGTCAAATCTCGATCATCTCGAAGTCGTCCTTGCGCGCGCCGCATTCGGGGCAGGTCCAGTTTATCGGCACGTCCTCCCAACGCGTCCCGGGCGCAATGCCCTCGTCGGGAAGACCTGCTGCCTCGTCGTAGACGAAGCCGCAGATAAGGCACATCCAGCTCCTGTAAGTCTGCTCTTTCTCTGCCATAAGTGCGATGCGAGGTGCGTTAAAATGGCTCGGCATCTTATCGTATTCCGTTGCGCAAGATGCCTGCGCGAGCACCACTAGATGCCCTCCCAGCCTCCCATCGTGCTCACATTCGCGGCGTCCGACCCCACCGGCGGTGCCGGCTTGCAGGCAGACTTGCTGACCTTGGCGAGCATGGGCTGCCACCCTCTGTCGGTGGTTACCGCACTTACGGTCCAGGATACTCGGGGTGTCGACGGCCTGCTCCCGATCGAGGCCGACTGGGTCACCGACCAGGCGCGACGCTTGCTCGAGGATATGCCCGTCGCCGCATTCAAGCTCGGCGTGCTCGGCTCACCGGAGAACATCATGGCGATCGCAGAAGTGGTCTCGGACTACCCCGACGTGCCGATGATCCTTGATCCGGTACTCGCATCGGGTAGGGGCGACGCGCTCGCGAGCGACGAGATGGTGGAGGCCTTGCGCGAGCTGCTGGTGCCGCAGTCGACCATCGTCACTCCCAATGGCCTCGAGCTGCGGCGACTCGCGATGAACGACGTCGACGCCGAGGAGCCGGGACTCGACGAATGCGCGCGGCGACTGTTGGCGCTCGGCTGTGAGTTCCTGCTTGCCACCGGTACTCACGAGGCGACCACCGACGTGGTCAACACGCTTTATGGGCGGGAGGGCAAGCTGCGGGCGGACCGCTGGCAGCGCCTTCCCGGCAGCTATCACGGTTCGGGGTGCACGCTCGCTTCGGCGATTGCGGCCGCGTTGGCGAACGGGCTGGGCATGTCCGACGCGGTTCGCGAGGCGCAGGAGTACACATGGCAGGCGCTGGCGGGTGGATTTCGGCCCGGCATGGGTCAATTCCTGCCCGACCGGTTCTTTTGGGCCCGGGAGGTCGAGCGCGAGCCCGGCGGGGACGCGGGATGAGGCTCGCCGGTCTTTACGCCATAACGCCCGATTGTTCTGACAGCGAGACCCTGATCGCGAAAGCGCGTGCCGCCCTCGAACGCGCCAGACTCGGGGGCTGGGCGGCGCTGCAATACCGGAACAAGTCGGCCGACTCGGCCCGGCGCGCGGCCGAGGCGCGCGCGTTGCAGGAACTCTGCCGCGCGAGCGGGGTGCCACTCATTGTCAATGACGACCTCCAACTGGCGTTGGCGAGCGGCGCCGACGGATTACACCTTGGGCGCGAGGACGGCGACCTGGCGGCCGCGCGTAAGAAGCTTGGCGGTAAGCTCCTCGGCGCCTCGTGCTACGACAGGCTCGATCTCGCGCAGGCGGCGGTGGCCGCCGGTGCCGATTACATCGCGTTTGGCAGCGTGTTCCCGTCAGGCACCAAGCCAGGCGCGGTGCGCGCCCCGCTCGGACTATTCGCCGCCGCGCGCGGCCTCGGGGTACCGCTGGTCGCCATCGGCGGCATCACGCTGGATAATGCCGCCGAGGTGATCCGCGCCGGAGCCGACTGCGTGGCCGTGATTTCGGATCTGTTCGATGCGCCCGACATCGGAGCGCGCGCGCGCGCCTTCGCTAGCCTCTTTCCCATCCATACGAGTGTTTCCGCATGACGAGCCGCAACGAAGAATTGTTCACTCGCGCGCAGCTGCACATCCCCGCAGGGGTCAACTCTCCGGTGCGGGCATTCCGCGCGGTTGGCGGAACGCCACCGTTCTTCGAGCGCGCGGCTGGTGCTTACCTGTGGGACGCCGATGGCCGGCGCTACGTCGA
>Ga0316620_10000053_pt1 | contig 49375 bp, 34 predicted proteins | sample OWC_Aug_M1_C1_D5_FD_207651 | JGI IMG/M metagenome (GOLD analysis project Ga0316620, IMG submission 207651) | Wetland soil microbial communities from Old Woman Creek delta, Ohio, United States - OWC_Aug_M1_C1_D5_B | ecosystem: Environmental > Terrestrial > Soil > Wetlands | place: USA: Ohio...
CATGAACAACATCGAAGCCGCCAGTTTTCTCATTCCTGCGGGCTGGAAGGTTGACGGCGGAGTGCAATGGTTCCCCAACCACAGCATTCTGGCCAACCTGCTCATGCGCGTCACGGATCCGCAGACCCGCGCCGAGATCGAGTTCCTGCCCATCCAGAACTTTACCTGGCTGACGCAGATGGTCGTGCCGATGCCGCCCGGCACAAACTATCTGGGCAACATCCTGTGGCAGCCGATCACGGACGTGCCGCAGTTCATCCAGGCCTTCTATGTCCCTCAGCCGCTCCAGCGCCTGCGGGGCGCGCGCCTGGTGGTCAAGGAGGACCTGCCGGCGGTTGCAGCGGCGGTTGCCGGATCGTTGGACGGGATGTCCAGCGTCAAGTCCGCGCGCGTCCGCTATGAATACCAGGTCGACGGCCAGCCCTGGGAGGAAGTCGTTTACTGCACCCTCACCTTCATGAACTGGCAGATGGGAACTATCTGGTCGGTGCATTCCGCCTACTCCTTCCGCGCACCCAAGGGACAACTCGACCGCCTGATGCCCGTAATGAGCGCGACCATCGACTCGTTCCGACTGAGCCTCGACTGGTATGCCGGGTACATGTATGTGCAGAAGCTGTTCGTCGACCGGATGAACCAGGGCATCCGGAATGCCGGCGCCATCAGCGAGCTGATCGCCAGAAACAGCGAGGAAATCCGCCGGATGTTCAGCGAGTCCTATCGCCGGCGCTCGGAATCCCAGGACCGCATCAGCCGGAGTTTCAGCGAGTACATCCGCGGAGTGGACACCTACAGGAATCCGTTCGAGAACCGGCCGGTCGAGCTGCCGAGCGGCTATCGCAATGCGTGGGTAAACGCGCTCGGCGAATATGTCCTGTCGGACGATCCCAATTTCAACCCCAACATCGGCACCAACACGGAATGGCGCCGCATGGACCGCCAGAAATAGCCTCTTATCCGACCGGCATGCACAGGATCGCCTTTATCCTGGTTTCGAAGAAATTCCTGGCATAGGCGGGTTTGATTACAAGGGCTGTGTCTGCGCCCGTGCCGCTTCCCCCGATGGCAACGATTTCCTCGTCCGGGCTGACGAAGCCGTGCTCAGCGGCCATGACGCCGATTTCCACGCAGACTTTCACGCCCTGCGAGAAGAGCTTGAGCGTGTCGGACACGAGGTTCAGGGGAAGCAGACCGCTCTCGTATTTTCCCTCGAAGCCTCGCTCCACGCCGCTCAAGGCATGCAGGCCGCGCACGATCTTTATGCCGTGGCCGATCAGCAATTGCCGGTTTCTGTCGAATTTCTCCACTTCCTCGTGGTACCGGCTGCCGGCGCTGTAAGTGACCGCGACGATGTCGACCGAATCGCCGGCCAGCTTGCAGAGGCTGAGCGCCGTCTCCCCCGTGGATGATGCCACCACGATCGTACCGACATTCCGCGACCTGCAGCAGTCAAGGGCAATGGCCAGGGTTTTTGCGGTATTGCCGGGCCCCTTTTTCGCGAAATAGAAAATTTTGTCTTCCGTAACCTTGCTCATAGATATCCTCCTTAGGCAGCAGCACCTCACGGGCCTTCGGCGCACCCGGTGAGCCATGAAAACGTTCGGGATCGGGATCGGGATCGAGCTGATGGGCCTTCGATACCGATCCCGATCCCGACCCCGACCTTCCGGGTTGGAGGTCGGAGGTCTGAGGTCGGTATTTTCGGAGCGGCCGACAGGCACGCAGACGGCAAGATACCCGGCCGCGTATCCTCGGCGCCGCCCGATGGAGATTCTGTCGATGGATCAGAGCGGCACGATCCAGGGAATGACATAGGCATAGAACAGGACCAGCAGTCCCACCAGGACGGCCAGGATGATGCTGTGTTTGAAAACGAACCGGAACATGTCGGCTTCCCTGCCCGCCTGGCCGGTGGCGGCGGCCGCTACCACGAGACTCTGGGCGGAGATCATTTTGCCCATAACGCCGCCGGCGCTGTTGGCGGCGCCCATCAGTATGGGGCTGATACGCAATTGTTCGGCGGTGACTTTCTGGAGGTTGCCGAATAGAGCGTTCGAACCGGCATCCGTTCCCGTCAATCCCACTCCCAGCCATCCCAGAAGAGTACCGAACAACGGGAACACCCATCCCGTGCGCGTGAGGCTGAGTCCGATGATCGTGTCCATCCCGGAATAGCGCGTGATGTAAGCCAGTCCCACCATGAAGCTGATCGCCAGCAGTGAGGGAGCCAGCTGCCGGAAGGTCCGGAAGAGCGTCCGTACGGCTCTCACGGGCGAAACGCCCAGGAAGGGCGCGGCAAGGAAGGCACCGATGAAAATGGCGGTCCCGGGCAAGGCCAGAAAATTCAGGTTCATGCGCGCCTCCTCAGGGATCGGTTGGGGCACTACAGGAGGCACGCGGACCACCAGGTTGTGAAGGCCGGAAATCGGGAATGTCAGCGGGCCGAATTTCAGGTGCCGGTTGAATGACGGCAGCGCGTACAAGAAAATAAGCAGAGAAGCCAGTATGAAAGGGGACCACCCTTTAAGCACGGCGCCGACGGAGTGTTGCCTGAAGGCGACCCGGACTTCCGCGGGATCTCCGGCGATGATGTTTTTCGGGCTCCAGAACTTGAGGAACACCACCATGATCAATAGAGAAAAAATGGCGGACACGATGTCGACAAGACCCGTTTCGCCATAGTTGGACCAGGCAAACTGCATGAGAGCAAACGAGGCGCCGCTCACCAGCAGCGCGGGCAACACCTCCCTTGTCTTGCGCCAGCTGAAACAGGAACGCATCATCCACAGCGGCAGAATCAGGGCAAACGGCGGCAGGATTCTCCCCAGCATGGCGTTGAAGGCAGGTTCGGACAAGCCGGTCACACCGGCCAGCACACGCACCGGGTTGCCGACCCCGCCCCAGGCAACGGGCGCCGTGTTCGCCAGCAGGCAGATGGTGGCCGCCTGGAACGGCGGGAATCCCAGGCCGATCAGAAAGGATCCGGCAATGGCCACGGGCGCTCCGCCGCCTCCCGTCCCCTCGAGAAATGCGCCAAAGCAGAAGGCGATCAGAATCATCTGCACCCGAATGTCCCGCGACAGCGCCGCAATGGATTCCTTCATGACCTCGAACTGGCCGGTCTCGAGGGCAATGTTGTACAGGAAGATGGAAGCGATGATGATCCAGGCGATCTGAAAAAAGCCGAAAACGAAGCCGTGCAATGCGGCGTTCGCAATCAGGGACGGCGGCATGCGGATCACCAGGGCTGCCAGGGCCACGGCCATGGCCATGCCCGAGAGCGCGGCGATCCACACTTTCTTTTTCAGCACCAGCAGCACAAAGAACAGGGTCAACACAGGCAGGGCTGCCATTGCGGTCGACAGCGGCCAGAAGTGCAGGGGATTGTAGTTTTGGCTCCAGGGCATATCGCCCTCCTGGTTCGCGAACGTGGTCGTCAAATGCGTCCGAACTTGGCGATCGCTTCCTTCAAAGACTTGAACCGCTCGATGAACGGATAGGTCGAGTGCTCGGCGTAATCCAGTTCCTGCGCCTTTTTGAGCACCTCGGCCGCCTTATCGAGCGGCACGACGGCGACGCCGTCTTCGTCCGCGGTGATGATGTCCTTGGGGTTCACGGTCACACCGGCGCAGGTAACGGGGACGTTGACGCCGACACAGCGGTAGTGCCCAACCGTGGTGCCGGGCGATACTCCGCGGCTGTACACGGGGAATTGAATGCGCTGGAGCTGCGGCAGGTCACGGATGGAGGCATCCACGATGGCGCCGGCAAACCCGCGCACCTTCATGGTCGTGGCCATCAGGCCGCCGATGGCGCCGTAGTCGAGGCCGTTGTCCAACACCATGACGTACACCGACCCGGCAGGCGAATTGTCGATCGCGTCGATCATGCCCTGGGAGGCGGCGGATCCCTCCTTGTGCTCTTCCCGCTTCATCAGCACGGTAACGGCGGGCCCGGTAAACTTGGTCTTGAATAGCGGCCGCATGTCATGGTGCATGTAGCTTTGTTTGCCGTAGAGCTGCTCGATCGCATCCGCGACCGACGCGACTTCCGTCTGCCGGAACCCCTCGAGGATCGGGTCGCCGGCGGCTTGCGGGTAGTTCCAGCCCACAGCGGCCATCCCAATCACGGCCAGCGTGGCAGCAAGTATGTTCTTAGCTTTCATGGGCAATCCCTCCTGGAAACCGCGCCCCGGAGCCGCAGTTGCGCTGTGTGCGGCACGGATCCCGGCCCGGGGCGACCTTGCCGGCAAAACTCCCAAGCCGGCGCAACCCGATCATACTACCGGGAGCCCGCTGAGCGTTCGACGATTTACCGCAGCCCGCTTCCATGACGGCAAGATCCAGTCATCCCCACCCGTATGCGGCATGACACCGCTTGGTGTCCCTCGCATCCGCGCACGGCGCAAGCAAAGGGTTTTGGTTTGCACGGCATCGGCAAAGGTACTATCATCGGCCGCACACGATCCGCTGGCTTATCGCAGCTCACCGCAATCGAGGAGTTGAACATGAATAGAATAGCCGGAAAAGCTGCCGGGACGGGAGCCGCCCTGCTTCTGCTGGGAGCGGGCGCACTGGCGCTGCTGGCGCCGGTCCCTGCCCGGGCGCAGGTGTTCGCTCTCACCAGGGAAGAACTGATCGAGTTCACAGCCAAAAACCCGTTCGACCGATTCCCCGACGGGAGGCCGAAAATCCCGGACGCGATGATCGAACGCGCTCGCGGATTGTCCATGGAGGAAATCATGGGCATCGCGGCGCAGGGCTACCGCAACCAGTACGTCGACGGCTGGCGGATTCTGCATCCCGGAAACAAACTCGCGGGCCGTGCCTTTACCGTCCAGTTTGCGCCCGCACGCCCCGATCTGGATAGAATAGCTGCGGCCAGGGCCAAGGCGCGCGGCATCGCCAACCTCAACAACCAGGCGGTCATCGACATGCTTCAGCCGGGCGACGTGATCGTGGTGGATCTGTTCGGCAAGAAGGAGCAGGGAACCTTTGTGGGCGACAACCTCTTTTACTACATCATGAAGGCCACCGGAGGCGCCGGGATGGTGGTGGACGGCGCGATCCGCGACCTCGAAGGAATTTCGGGGATGGACATGCCCGCCTACTTCCGGCATGTCGATCCCAGCGCTATCGGGAGCGTGACGCTGGCCGGCTGGAATATCCCCGTGAGGATCGGCGGCGCGACGGTAATGCCCGGCGATCTCGTGGTGGGCGACCGGGAAGGCGTCTATTTTGTGCCGCCTGAACTGGTGGAGGGCATGCTCGACCGCGCCGCGGAAACGCAGATCCACGACGAGTGGACACGGAAAAAGTTCGACGAGGGCAAGTACAAATCGAGCGAAATCTACGGCAGCCCCCGCGATCCCCAGTTGAAAAAAGAATACGAGGAGTACCTGAAGAAGCGGCTCGAGGAGATCAAAAAGAAGAAATAAGCCTCTGTCACCAGATTTCAAAGGAGCGCGGCTATGGCAAGCGAACGCATTTCCAGGCGCCAGGTCATGAAAGCGATGGGGGCGACGGCCCTGACGAGTTCGGTAGTGCCGGCGGTAACGGGCCGGGGCGGTGTTGCGCCCGATGCGCGCGGCGCAGGCCGTGACACGCCGAAGATCTGCATGGGCAGTTCCGGCCGCGCCAGCGAAGCGGACATGCGCCAGCTGAAACAGATCGGCGTCGATCATGTGCTCATGGGCGGGCCGGCGATCCCCTGGCAGGAAACAGCTCTCCGCACCATCATGGACCGGTTCCGGCAGGGCGGCCTGACTGTCTGCAACATGATGATCTCCGGGTTCCCCAACACGATCTATGGAAGGCCGGGACGGGACGAGGAGATTGAAAAAGTCAGGCAATCCATCAGCGCCGCCGGAAAAGCCGGCTTGCCGGTTGTGGAATACAACTTCTACGCGCACCGCGCTATGGAGGGGTACTATGAGGTTGTCGGCCGGGCCGGCGCCGGCTACACGGGCTTCGATTACGAGAGGATGAAGGACCTGCCGGCGCTCCCGGCCGAAGGCGCGCACAACCTGGAGGAAATGTGGGCCAACATCACCTATTTCCTCAAGGCGGTGGTCCCCGTTGCGGAGCAATCGGGAGTGCGGCTGGCGCTCCACCCGAACGATCCTCCGGCGCCGCTCAGCCGGGGTTCGGAACAGATCATGGGAACCGTCGAAGGCTGGAAGCGACTCATCGAGATCGTGAAGAGCCCGGCGAACGGGATCACCTATGACTGCGGGGTCACGCGCGAGATCGGGCAGGATCCGGTGGAAGTGTGCCGCTATTTCGCGTCCAGGGACCGCATCAACCATATGCATTTCCGGAATGTGCGCATGCAGGTGCCGAGGGAGAAGTACGAGGAGGTTTTCATCGATGAAGGCGAGGTCAATATGTTCGCCGTGATGAAGGAAGTGGTCCGGCACAAGTATTCGTTGGCCATCTATCCCGAGCACTCCCGCGCTCTGGACTACGACCGGGAAGTTGCCAAGGCCTCCGGCGGGCTTCGAGGATACCCGGGCGGCGGCGGTTTTGCCGGCGACGTTTTCAACGTGGCCTACACCCGGGCGATGTTGCAGGCTGCATTGTCTTCATGAGGGGAACAGCCTCCCGGGGCCCCATGCCGCACCCGGTGACGCATCAAAACGAAAAAAACAGCCACGGATTTCACGGATTGCACAGATTTCCCGGACGATTCGCTTCCCGAAAAACTGCAATCAGTGAAATCCGTGGAATCCGTGGCTGCTTTTTTAATTCAGGAGGATCAGCATGCAGGAGCGGCAGACTCGTAGAGAATGGCTGTTGAGGACGACGTCGATCTTCTCCGGCGCCTGTCTTGCCGGGGCATCCTGGGTCCGTGCGGCAGTCGCCCCGACAGCCCCGGTCGCAGTCGCCAGATGCCCTGCGTATGATCCTGCCGGACTGCTGACGGCGCTGGGCAGGATGTTCGACCAGATCGGCGGCCTGGAAAGAATCGTCAAAGGGAAAACAGTCGCAGTGAAGGTCAATCTCACCGGCGCGCCCAACAATCGCCTGCAGGGTCTGCCTGTCGAGGATACACACTACACGCACCCGAACGTGATTGCCGCGACCGTGCACATGATCGGCAGGGCCGGTGCCCGGCGGATCCGGGTGCTGGAAAGCCCTATGGCCACCGCCGGGCCGATCGAGGAATATCTGCTGCGGGCAGGCTGGGAGCCCCGCGACATCCTGAGCGCCGCCGACAGGGTGGAATTCGAGAACACCAATTTCCTGGGCAACGGGAAGAAGTATTCACGGCTGGCAGTTCCCTTCGGCGGCTACCTGTTTCCCGCCTTCGACCTGAACCACTCGTACGAGGATTGCGATGCATTCGTCACGATGGCCAAAATGAAGGAACACGGGACCGCAGGCATCACGCTGTCCCTGAAGAACAGCTTCGGCATAACGCCCTCGTCCATCTACGGGTCCGGGGCGGGCAAAGACGAGCCGGATGAAATGCCCAAGGCCAATCGCCAGATGCTGCACAACGGCGCGCAGCAGCCTGCAAAACCCGCGCCGCCGGAAAAGGATCCGAAATCGCCCAGAGAAGGCGGCTATCGTGTGCCGCGTGTTGTTGTCGATCTGGTCGCTGCCCGCCCGATTGACCTCGCAATCGTCGAGGGAATCAAGACCATGACGGGTGGAGAAGGGCCATGGGTCCGCGATACTCCCACTGCGGTAAACCCCGGCGTGATCGTCGCCGGCAGAAATCCCGTAACCACGGACGCAGTCTGCATGGCCGTCATGAACTTCGATCCTATGGCCGATCGCGGCACGGCCCCGTTCGAGACCTGCGACAGCACGCTGCGCCTTGCGGAAGAGGCGGGCATCGGCACCCGCGACCTGAAGCGCATCGAGGTGCGGGGAATACCCGTCAAGCAGGCTCTCTTTGATTTTGCCGCGCTCCGCAGTCAGAGGCGCACGGCCAAAAAGTAGAGGAACATGTCGATGGGCGCCCGTTGCCGGACGATACCGGGATTTTGCCCACGCTGATCCCAGCAGCCTCGCCGGACGGGGCCTAAATACCACGGCGCCCCCTGAGCCGGATGCAGGTCGGAAGTCTGAGGTCGGGTGCCGGATGTCTGAGGGCGGTACATTCGGAGCAGTTTCGCTCCATATCACGGTTGCTCAGGAGGATTCAGCGATGACAAAGGAAACTGTACAGGGACTGATGGGGCGGCGTGACGTGCTGCGCACGACAGCCGCAGCACTCGCCACGGCATCCTGGCCGGACGGGACGCTGGACGCCACGATCCAGAACACCAGGACCGCTTCCAAACCCTCGGATTTGAGAATCACCGACCTCCGTGTGGCCGTCGTCGCACGGGCGCCCATGACGTGCCCCATCATCCGGATCGATACCAATCAGGGAATATCAGGCTTCGGCGAGGTGCGCGACGGCGCCAGCAAGACGTATGCCCTGATTATCAAAAGCCGCCTGCTCGGCGAGAATCCGTGCGACATCGACAAGATCTTCCGGAAGATCAAGCAGTTCGGTTTTCACGCGCGCCAGGGTGGCGGGGTTTGCGCGGTCGAAATGGCGTTGTGGGACCTGGCGGGCAAGGCCTACGGGGTGCCGGTGTACCAGATGCTGGGAGGCAAATTCCGCAACCGGATCCGCTGCTACGCGGACACCGACAGCTCGCGTGATCCCAAGGTGTTTGCCGGGCGTCTGAAGGAACGCATGAACCAGGGATTCACGTTCCTGAAGATGGATCTCGGCATCGGCCTGCTGCAGGGAATCGCCGGCACGGTCACACGCCCTCTGGGGCAGACGGACAGGGAGGTGAACCAGATCCAGCATATGTTCACCGGCATCGACATCACGCCGAAAGGGATCGACATCATGGCCAATTACGTCGCTCAGGTGCGCGACGTCATCGGCATGGAAATCCCGCTGGCAGCCGACCACTTCGGCCACATCGGCGTGAATGCCTGCATCAAGCTGGGCAAGGCACTCGAGAAATACAACATGGCCTGGCTCGAAGACATGATTCCGTGGCAGAACACCGAGTTGTGGAAGCAGATCACCGACGCCATCGACGTGCCCACGCTGACCGGCGAGGACATATACCTCAAGGAAAGCTTCATCGAACTGGCAAGGACCCATGCCGTGGACATGATCCAGCCCGACCTGATGACGTCCGGCGGCATCCTCGAAACCAAAAAGATCGGAGACGCCTGTCAGGAACTCGGCGTGCCGATGGTCCTGCACATGGCCGGCAGCCCCATCGCCTGCATGGCATCTGTGCACTGTGCGGCGGCGACGGAGAATTTCCTGATCATGGAGAACCATTCGGTGGACGTGCCCTGGTGGGGCGACATGGTGAACGGCGTTTCCAAGCCGATCGTCGACAAGGGGTTCATCGCCGTGCCCGAAGGCCCGGGTCTCGGCATCACATCGCTGAACGACGAAGTCATCAAGCAGCACTTGCTCGAACCGGGCTATTTCGAGCCGACGCCCGAGTGGGACAAGGAACGCTCCAACGACCGGCTCTGGAGCTAGCGTGGTGCTGCTGCCAATCATAACCGCGAAATACGCGGTTCAGCATTGCAGCAGCCCAGAAATGACAACGCCAAGACACCAAGGCGCCATGACGCGAATTATCAAGGCAGCAGTCGGTTAACTTTGAGTCTTCGCGTCTTAGCGGTAAAAATTCTTGCCAAACTGCAAAGCAAATTCAGCATAGTCATATGAAAGCGGTTTCGTGTGTTTCGTGTATTTCGTGGTTCTAGAAAGGAGAAGCGGGATGAAACGACGTGAACTGCTGGAAATGGCCGCGACCGGCGGCATGGCCGGTCTTATCGCGGCCGCGGACGCGAGGGCACAGGAAAAGGCGGCGCAGGCTGTGCGCGGCATGCCTTCTCCGAAAATCAAGGACATTGCCGTCATCAACACGCAGCCGGGCGGTGTCCGGCTCATTGTGGTGAAGATCACCACGGACCAGGACGGTCTGTACGGGTACGGTTGTGCGACCTTCACGCAGCGGGCTGATCTGGTGGGGCCCGCGGTGGAGAAGTACCTGCGGCCGCTCCTCCTCGGCCGGCCGGCCGACCGCATCGAGGACATCTGGCAGATGTGCTACAACTCCTCCTACTGGCGGAACGGCCCGGTGCTCAACAATGCGATCAGCGGGGTAGACCAGGCGCTGTGGGACATCAAAGGCCGTCAGGCGGGCCTGCCGGTGTACCAACTCCTGGGCGGCAAGTGTCGCGAAGCCGCCGCAAGCTATACGAGCGTCGGCGGAGATGATGCCGCGCAGATCGTCGACGGCGCCCGCAAAGCAATGGCGCAAGGGTATCGTTACATCCGCCTGCAGATCAGCACGCCCGGCATGTCCGGTTACGGGGCGGGCAGGGGGCCCGCATCCCCGCAGAAGGTGCAGGCGCTCCACAGCGACCCTGTCTTCGAGCCCGGTCCCTACATCCGGCGCGCACTGAAGATGCTCGAGGAGTGCCGCAAGCAGCTCGGCGACGAAATCGAATTGCTGCACGACATTCATGAACGCGTCTCACCGCGCCAGGCCGTTCAGTTCGCTAAGGATGTCGAGCCGGTCAAGCTCTTTTTCCTCGAAGATGCGCTGTCGCCGGAAGACATCGCCTACTTCAGGCAGATCCGGCAGCAGTGCAACACGCCGCTCGCCATGGGTGAGCTGTTCAACAGCCCGCACGAGTGGACGCCCCTCATTGCGGAACGGCTGATCGATTTCATCCGCATCCATATTTCGCAGGCCGGGGGTTTGACGCCCTGCCGCAAGATTGCCCTCTATGCCGAGCTTTTCGGAGTCAAGACCGCGTGGCACGGCCCCGGCGATGTCTCGCCGATAGGACACATGTGCAACCTGCACCTCGACCTGGCCAGCTACAATTTCGGCGTCCAGGAAGGGGGAGTGATCCGGGGGGTTGAAGCCGAGATGTTCAAAGGCTGCGAGACCTTAAAAGACGGTTACCTCTATGCCAATGAGTCTCCCGGCTGGGGCATCGAGGTGGATGAGAAACTGGCCGCCAAGTACCCCTTCCGGACCGATGGTGCGCGCGGCGGATTGAACGGCGGCTGGGGGGTGATTCGGCAGCTCGACGGCACCGTGATCAAGCAGTAGGGCCGCCCGCCATACGACCCGGCGCACCCGGTGGCGCATGAAAATGATCTTCGCTTGGCGTCTTGGAGCCTTGGCGCCTTGGCGTTGGATTTATTAACGCAAGGACCCAAAGGCGCGAAGACGCAAAGCACTATTTTCGGAACAGCACCTCCTGTTTCAATAAATCCAATTTTCTTGGAACCAAATACCTTGGGATATCGTATACCTGGTATGACCATGTACCAGAGCGATGAGATTGACAACAAGATCACCCAACTGCGCAAGGGGATCCTCGAACTGGCGATCCTGTCCGCCCTGTACCGGAAAGTCCATTATGGCTATTCGCTCGTCCGGGACATGGCGGCGGCCGGAGTGCCGGACCTGAAGGAGGGGACGATCTACCCCATCCTGTCCCGCCTGGCAAAAGAGAAACTTGTGCAAACGGAGTGGGTGGAATCCAGTCAGGGCCCGCCGCGCAAGTATTATTCTTTGACACCTTCCGGCCGAGCCATGTGCGAGGCGCTCCAGGACGAATTCCGGCATCTGATAAGACTGGTGGACGATGCGGCAAAGGCATCCGTGCCCGCTCCGCAATCCCCGCCGGGAAAGAGAATCATTATCGGGAGGCAAGACGATGAATAGCGATCTTCCTCAATCCGTGGAGAAAATCGTGAACGATTACCTGGGGCGGCTGGCTGCCCGCCTCCAAGGTATGCCCGCCGGCGACCGCCGCGAGCTGGTGGATGAGATCCGGTCTCACATATATGAATCCTATGTGAACGAAAGCGCTGGGGACGATATCGAGCGCATCCTGGCTGTGCTGCGCAGGCTGGGGGATCCTGCCGACGTAATTTCGAGCCGCATGCCGCAAGCCATTGCCCGTCTCGGGAGAGGCAAGCGCGCCCCGCTTTACATCCTGGCAGGCATTCTGATCGCCATGTTTGGGGTGCCGCTCGGGATTGGGGCCGCTGCAATTCTTGTCGGACTGCTGGCCGGGCTCTTGGGATTAATGATCGCCTTTTACGGCGCCGGCGTCTCTCTGGTGGTGGCCGGGTTTTTCACGTCTGTGGCAAGCGTGATTGCAATTCTGGCTCCGGGCATCCTTTACAGCATCAACGATATGGTGGGCTCGGAAGTCGTGCAGTTCGGCCCGTTTCAGCACAATCCACAAATGGCGGGGATCATCGGTCTGATAACCTCCCTGATTGTGATTGGCCTCGGCCTTCTCATGCTCTGGTCCGGCAAATACCTTTGGCGCGGATTCCGGTTCATCATCGTGCTCGTCGGACAGAAGGTGCGCAGCATCTTTGATCATTGGTCCCGCGAAAAAAGGGAGCCTTCCGGAATTCCGGTGCCGGCATCGGGGCACAACTGATTGCCGAAGCAGAAAAGCCGGAAGGATGGAGATCAGCGGAAGGCCCGGCCGCGCAGCGATGAGCCACGAAAACCAATTCTCCGGATAGATTCCCCTTTCTCAAAATATCTGCTTTCTTGTCAAAACCAATTGCCCGGGAAAGTCACATTCTCGGTATGGCTGTATGCCGGAGCGATGAGACAGATAGGATCGGGCAACTAATACGCCCTGACGAGCGTCTAATTACCAGCCAAGCACGGATTAAACTCGCCGGACAGGCGAAGGAATCACAACGGTATACCAGGTTGCCTTCCATGTTCGTTCCCGGGAAGCTGCAGTTTCAAAAACGGACACCGCCTGGAGTGCGGGTGGCGCGTGACATATTGGAGTCGAAATTCAACAACTCGTCAAGGTCAAGTTCTGGAAATAATAAGAGGTGTATTTGCGGAGTTCGAGGCACCCGTCGGCATCCTGGCACGGTAAGTGCTTAAATCAGGTTGTGGCAACAGACTGCGGCATGACCAAAAACATGGACATAAGGGGATCGGACGTGACTTCCGCCGATCAGAGCCTTGTCGAGCGGTGCCTCCAGGGAGACGATGCGGCCTGGGAATCGATCATCAGCTCCTATGCGGGACGCATTTTCCGTTTGAGCTACCGTTACACCGGACGCCGGGAAGAAGCCGAGGATCTGACCCAGGAGATTTTCATCCGCATTTATCAGAATCTGCGCAGCTTCCGTGCGGATACCGGCAGTTTCCAGAACTGGGCCCTGAGGCTCAGCCGCAACCTTATCATTGACCGGTACCGGCAGACGAGACGCTTTCAGCAGTGCGGCGGGAGCCAGGAACTGGATGCGATGCACCTTGAGGATCACAGCCGGCCAAGCCCTCAGAGAAAGATGGAGCAGGCGGAGGCCTCGATGCTGATCAGGCAGGCTCTCCAGACACTGTCGCCGGAAAGCAAGGAGGCGATCATCCTGCGTGACCTCGAAGGGATGGGCTACCAGGAGATGGCTGCGGTCCTTGGCGTGCCGGAAGGAACCGTCAAAAGCCGTATCAGCCGCGGCCGTACCGCTCTTGCCAGGCAGCTCTCCAAACACATGGCCCGCGGGGAAGTGTGGGTCTGACTCCCATTCTGCCGGATAGGGACCGGGCAGCTGAATCCCGTCGCGCATTCCCCGGCTGCTTGTCTGTGCTTGCCGGCGCCGGTTTTTTCTGAAAACGGGCGCGCCACAGGATCTCGCGGCCGCTTTCGGACCGGCAGCCGGTCTTGACGATTTCGCCTTGGCGCTCTGCCTCCAGAGGCGTGCCTCCCTCGCATTCCATACCGCTCAGCTGCCATCCCGCTGGTTCCGTCAGGAAGATCTCATAAGGGTCCCCGCCCACGACCCGGCTGCGTCCCGTCAGCAGGCCATCGCTCCAGGCCACGTCGATCAGATCCACGCCCCCTCCGGTGATGTGCCGGTTGGTGGCGACGACCTGGGGCCGGGACAGGCGCTCACGGATGATGAACACCTGTGAATTGTACTTCGCGGGCAGCTGGCCCGGGTTGAATGATCCGGTGAAGGCGCCGCAGTACTTCCTCTGCCAGAATTCGAAAACCAGATAGGTCCTCGCCGGATCCAGTCCCAGTTCTTCGAAGCGGATGCTGCCAGCCTCGCCGCCGGTGCGGCCCAGCACCTCCCAGGACTCGAAGGGACGGCTGACATCGAGCAGGTAGAGGTCGGCTGCAGGGACCAACCCCGCATCGAACGGCTTGGGATCTCGGCCGCTGACCTCGCTGTCCGCGCGCGCCAGCAGGGACGACCGCGACGCATCGACATCGTAGAGCAGGGCGGGCATCGTGACCAGAACGGGCGCGGCGCGCTGCGCCGGGTCGGCAAACGGCGTCCGGTAGCGTTCGGGTTTGTCGGTCAGCAGGAACAGGGATCCGGTCAGCGAAGTGACCATGGTTGAGCGCCAGGCTTCGGTTTCGCTCAACTCGATGTGGTCCGGATCATTCCTCCAGACGACATTGTTGAACGAGTTGTATTGCGCCAGGCCGGCGTAGGAAAAACCGTCGGTGCCGATGCGGCAGGCATCGACCAGGCCGATCAGTTCCGGCCTCACGCCCCAGCAGGCCAGCAGGAAGCGCTCGGGCCCGATCTGTTGGCGGACGGCGGCGACGTACGAGCGCAGGGCGTCGCCGGGCGTCACTCCTCTTCTCGCCAAGTGATCGCGGTACGTGTTATAGCCCTCGTAGCGCAGGTGCCGCAGCGCATCCAGCTTGAAATACTCCCAGCCCATGGCGCGCAGTTCACGGTAGATGGGGCGCACGAGGGCGTCGAGCGCGGCGGGGATAGAAGCGTCGACGACATGGTTGATCCAGTTGCCGCGCGCCAGGTTGCCTTCTGCATCCAGGACAAACCAATCTTTGTGCTGCGTCGCGTAATCCGTCTGGGGGAAGGCCGCGTTGGTCCAGATGCCGGGTTTCAGGCCTTTCTTCCTGATATACGACGCCAGCGCTTCCAGGCCGCCCGGAAACTTCTCGTTCGGCTTCAGCCACAATTCGGGCAGGCCCGTGTCTCGCTGATAGCCGTCGTCTATCTGCAGGTACTCGTAGCCGTAAGGCAGCAGAACGTCGGCCATGACGTCGGCGGTGCGCATCACGTCGCTCTCGGTGATCTTGTTGAAAAATGCGAACCAGGAGCACCAGCCGACGACCGGCCTGGGCCATATCGTGTAGGTCCAGGGCTGGTAAAAGCCGAGGCCGCGATGCTTCTGATAGAAACGCGGGCGGAAGCGGAGCACGATCTCGCTGCCGTGCGCCTCGAACGCGAACGTGCGGGACGACGGCCCATCCTTCTGGGGGACAATCCGGACGCCTGTGCGCGGCTGGTCGTCCACCGAAATCACCCAGTCCCACTTGCGGTCATACACCGCCTGATTCAGCAGGCTCCGGCTCAAGCCGGAGCTGTGCCTCACAATGGGCCGCCCGCGGACGGCACGATCCGATTCGCACGGGAACGCCTGCCCGCTGGCCGTGACCGTCGCGGCAATTTCGAGCGCCACGCGCCCGCGCGCATTAAAGACAATCACCTGGTCGACGATGTCACCGGTCCGGACAACATTCGGCACGGCGCTCCGGACCGCGGCCGGATTCCTGATCCGGCCGTCAAAAATCAGACCGCCGTTATAGCGCAGCTGGACGATCTCACCCTCCAGCCGCAGCGCGGCCGCGTCGTTCGGCGGCGGCGTGCCCTGCGCCATGCCGGGCGCGGCAAGGAGCACAAGCGCAACAACTACCGACAGTGCTGTATGCAATCTCATCATCTGCCCCTCCCGGTCCGAAGATACGCAACCGCGCAAGCCCGATCCCATTTGTATCGGGACCGGGGATGCGGCCCTCTGTCCTTGTCTGCCGCCTTTCTGCGGCTGATTGTAGATCGTGGATACAACTTGAACACCCATTATTTCCTGAAGTATCGGGTGTCCGCATCGTTTTTATAGGTTCTTGCATCCGACCCCGATCTGATTTGCGTATTTGCGTTACACTTCTTGACATCATGAGCATCAGTCTGCTAGGCTCAACTGATATATCTGAAGGTGTGGTTGAATCTGGCAAGGGCCTGTCGTTCGCTTTGCCGCTGTGCGGGGTCGGCACACTGTGATCCTGCAGCCGAAAAGCGGGTTCCCGGCCGGTGGTTGCATGCACAATTCAATCGTGATCACCAGGAAACCGGACAAATCATCGCCTCTCCGCTGCAACATTTTCACCATCGGAAATGGCGCGGAGGGGACGCTTCAATCCACCAACTCGTTCACATCAGGCATCCTCGGGGGCACTGAAGCCCCGATGCCAAACGAAATCATTGCGTTTGTACTGCCGAAGGCAGGAGGATAGCGACATGAGCAGAATACGCTTTGGTATGATCTTGATGGTAATCGTTGCGTGCGCAATCTGGGTGCTCGCCCAGCAGGCTCCGCCAACCCAAGGTACCGCCGGAGGGGCGCAGGGGCAAGGCACCGTAGGAGCGCCGCCGGCGCGGGGCGGCCAGGAGACGGCAGCACGAGGGCCGCGCGGAGGGCGTGGCGGCCGCGGCGGCGTCCCCAGGAAGCGCGTCCTTGCATGGGCGGATACGCGCAACGGTGTCGCACAGCATGAATCGGTCGGGCATTTCATGGCGGTAATCGAACGGCTCGGCTATGAAACCGGACTGTGGGATACACTCATCCGCACCGATTCCAACATCATTTCGAAGACGGCAAAGAAGACGGACGGCTCGCCGGCAAGCGGAGGGCCGAGCCTCAGCAACATCGACGCGATCTTTTTCCAGGGACACCGCGAGGTGCCGCTCGACGCCTCCCAGAAGGAGGAACTCCTCCAGTTCGTCAGTGAGGGCCACGGATTGGTGGCGGCACACGTCGGCTTGACGGCGTTTGAGTCATGGCCCGAGTGGGTTAACCTGCTCGGCGCGCGGTTCGTCGGCCACCCGATTTCGGGTGCCGGGACCGTGATCAGCGAGGATACCAACTTTCCGGCCACGAAGCACTTCGGCCCCTCGTTCCCATTCAGCGACGAGTTCTATCTGCCGAAAGATCTGGACCGCAGCAAGATTCACGTGCTGCTTCGACTGGACGTGAAGCCGGATGATACGCGGGTCCCCGGAGGCGACTATCCGCTGGCATGGGCGCATATGTACGGCAAAGGCCGCGTTTTCTTCGGCTCGTTCGGGCACACGAGCGAGTCGTGGGACAACCGGGATATCCAGCAGATGTATTTCGAAGCGATGAAGTGGGCGTTGGGCATGACGGACGCAAAGCTGGAACCGCATCCGATGCGGGGCGAAGCTCCGGCGGCCCAACCTGCGGCCCCACCGCAGCCAAAGAAGTAGAAGGGAACGTTCGCAACGGTACGTTTGCGCCGCGTTCGCCCCGGTGAACGCGGCGCGAGCCGTCATTGGCCAATCAGGAATTCCAGAACAGCCCCTCGTCGCGCACCCTGTGACGCATGAAAACGTTCGGGGTCGGGATCGGGGTTAGAATCGGGATCGAAGGTGTATCAGCTCGATCCCGATACCGATACCGACCCCGACGTTCCAGGTCGGAGGTCTGGAGTCGGAGGTCGGTATTTTCGGAACAGGGCGTCCAGGCTGTCCGGCCTAAACCCGTCCCATGATGAAAGCCAGCACGAAAAGAACCAGTGCCGCCGCCATGGCGATGGGGAAGCTCTTCTTGATGGGCTTGCCCTGGGAATACATGCCGATGGCTGCCGGCAGGGTGCTGCCGCCAAGCAGGCCGACGGCGAAGATGATGCCGAAGGCGCTGCCGTAAATGCCGGGATCGATCTTGGCGAATGTGACACCTACCACCGTCGGGAAGATGGGCCCGAAGCACAAGCCGGTGACAAACACCAGAAGCGCCGCGACATTCTTGGACTTTGCGGCGATCATGAGCCCGATGACCACCGCCGCGGCCAGCGCCAGGACGGAGATCACCCATACGCCGTTGGCGGAGGTCACCACCACGGTCGCAATCAACCGTGCGATCATGAGCCCGATCCAGAACGAAGACAGGACCATGTTGGCGCCGCGGGCGTCGAATCCCTGGTTGGCTGCGTAAGTGGAAATCCATCCGCCCATCGAGACCTCAAGCCCGACGTAGCAGAACAGCGCCAGCCCGGCGACGATGATCGCGGGATTCGCCAGGAGCTTGAATGCCCCTGCAAAGGCCTGCGCGAATGTCAGCCCCGTCTGCTGCACGGCAGGGTACGTCGCGAAGGCCGCGAACACGATGGGGACCAGGAGTATCAGGGTGATCAGGACGCCTGTGGTCCGATAGCCCAACCTGTGGAGGAGCATCCCGATCAGGAACGGAGTGATGAACGCGCCGATGCCGAAAAACACGTTGCCGAAATTGGAGGCCGCGGCGGGATTCCCCTGGAAAAGCACCATGGGGATCAGCGTGTTCCCCAGGTTCATGCACATGGCGCCGACACCCAGCAGGATGCACGACAGGACAGCGCTGCCGTACGTTCGGGAGGAAACCAGCAGGTAGACGGCAACGGCGCCGAGCAGGAAACCGGCGATCGCGATCGGCCGGTAGCCGAACATGTCGACCAGCGGACCGAAGGCCAGCACCACGAAAATGCTCGTGAACATCAGCGCGGAAATCAGCTTGCCGAACCGGGCATCCGTGATCTGCAGCTGCTTGACAAGCTCCAGCTTCAGCGCTCCGACTACGGAAAAGGCGATACCAAGACCGAACACACTGAGCAGCGCAACGATCTGAATCATTTCAGTTCCCTTTCTCGGATAGGTATTGGCAATTCACCTGCATCCCGGGGCTGCGCCCGGGTACGCCCATTGTACTGTACCTGCCGGAAAAAACGGCAAACAAAGTCCGGCAAACCGCACCCGGCGGCCGCCGGATCTCTGCCCGCTATACCGGCAACCGGGTCCATTTCCTCTCGCTCTGCGAGGATTCGACCACAGCGGCGATAAACGCCATCCCCCGGACCCCATCCTGTACCGTCGGAAAATCGAGATTTGCAGGATCCGGCTCCCGCCCATCCAGACGCGCCCTGAGAGAGAGCAGAAAACTGCGATACACGTTGGCGAAGGCTTCGATGAAGCCCTCCGGGTGCCCCATGGGAAGCCGGGTGTTCCTCTTTGCGTGTTCCGAAAGGTAGACCGCGCCGGCGTGGCGGATTTCCACCGGGCGGTTCATTCCTTTGAATGACAGGGTGTTGGGTTGCTGCTGTTCCCATTCCAGCCCGCCGGCGTCGCCCCAGACGCGGATGCGGAGCGCGTTGCCCTCGCCCACGCAGATCTTGCTGGCATGGAGGATGCCGCGGGCGCCGCCCTCCATGCGCAGGAGAACGCTGCCGTCGTCGTCGAGCCGGCGCCCCTCGACAAAGGTCGAGAGGTCGGCACAGAGCTCAACGATCTTCAGACCCGTAACGTATTCGGCCAGATTCTCCGCGTGGGTTCCTATGTCCGCCATGCACATGGCGGCGCCGGAGCGCATGGGATCGTTGCGCCAGACCGCTCTTTTGTTTCCCGAGGCCTCGACGGGAGCCGCCAGACTGCCTTGCGGATACTCGACCACAACCTTTCGGATCTTGCCGAGCTTGCCGGCGCGCACCATCTCGCGCGCTTCCTTGACGAGAGGGTAGCCTGTGTAATTGTGCATAAGCGCAAACAGCAGACCGCTGCGGTTCACCATGGCTTCAAGCTGCCGGGCCTGTTCCAGGCTCCAGGTCATCGGCTTGTCGCAGACCACGGCGAAGCCGCTTGTCAGCGCCTGCATCGTCATGTCGAAGTGAAGATGGTTGGGCACGACAATCGAGACGAAGTCCATCCGTTCGCCCGGCGGCAGCCGGCTTTCGGCGTGGACCATTTCCTCAAATGCGGTGTACACCCGCTGCGGAGGAAGGTAAAGCGCCGCTCCCTCGGCCCTGGAGCGTTCCGGATCGCTGCTGAAAACGCCGCACGCCAGCTCGCAGTCTCCGTCCAGAGCAGCCGCCATGCGGTGCACCGACCCGATGAACGAGTCCCTGCCGCCGCCGATCATGCCCATCTTGAGCTTTCCAGGCATAGCTCACAGTCCCCTTGCCCGGCCATCCATCGCCGCCGCGCACCGAAAGCATATCTCTAGTTTCAAAAGGCAGCCACGGATTCCACGGATTTCACTGATCGATATCGGGATTGGAGCCGCATATGAAATCAGTGAAATCCGTGGAATCCGTGGCTGCTTTTGTTCTTTTTCATGCGTCACCGGGTGCGCAACGGCGCATCAGAGGCTGTTCCGAAAATACCTACTTGCCGGAAGCGGCACCGACATAGGGCACTACAGCCGGCTTGCGCTTCAGGACGCGGACGAACGGGAACGTCGATCCCGACTGCGGCACCAGCTTGTACATCTGATAGCGGATCAGGCCGTATTCGGACTGCGGTTCGAGCAGGCACGGAATCAGGTTCGCTGCCGGCTGATCTACGGAAACGTAGATGTCTCCCTGCCGGGCCGTGTACCTGGACGCCTGCGCCGTCACCGAGATCTTCTCCGGAGCCACATAGTCCTCTTTCGAGGGGACGATTTCCGTTACCAGATAGCTCTCGACTTCCACGGCGCTATCTTTTGCAAATGTGGCGAGCAGGATGCCATGATCCAGCAGGGTTTTGATGACCGCCTGCTGCGCGGACGGCACGATATAGCCGAGAGGCCGCCCGACCGTCAGCCGCGACTCCACGATCGGAAACCAGTTTTTCACAACCTGCGTTTCCACCTGGGGCGGCTGCGCCGCGTCCGCGGGCGCGCCCGCCCGCCCCTGACGCACGAACGACTTGAGCTGCAGCTCGGGCTGTTTGGGATCCCGGACATAGGCCATCTTAAGATGCACGACGTTGCCGGGCGCCGGTTTCCTGGCCCTGCGCAGCAGCTCTGCGCGCTGCTCGCGCACCATCGTGCGCACCTGCCTGCCGTCTTCAGCCACAATCTCGACGAGCGCGCGTATCCCGGCATATTGCCAGCGTGATCTTTCCTGCAGCGTCGGCACATCGTGACGCGACGAGCATTCCTGGATGAAGGACAGCGTATCGTAAATGCCCGGGCTGTTGCGCCCGTCGTTCAGATCGGTCGTGCTCGGCCGCATCAGGGTTTCGCGCGGCTGCCCCTGCGCGGGACGGTCGGGTGCGCCGGCCGCCTGATTGCTCCCCATGGTTTCCGAAACCAGGTACTCATGCCAGGTGAAGCCCGCCGCCGCCACCTTCTTTTCGAGCACAGGAAAAACCTTCTCCCTCGAGTAGCGTTCCAGGCTCGGATGAATGTTGATGTTGGAGACGCACCCGGTGGACACCCGGTAATAATCATCCCCCTTTTCGTGAAGATCGAGCGTGACCTCCGGCATCCAGGCGCGGAACACCCTGTGGATGGCCTGGGTCTCGGGCGACTCCAGCTTGACGTGGTCGCGGTTGAGATCAAGGTTCTGCTCGTTGGTCCGCCGGTTGACGAAATTGCCGTACGGATTGGCCTGAGGGATGATCAGAAAATTCAGCTGCTTCAGCAGCGGCTTGAGGTCCCCCAGCGCCAGGTCGCGTATGACCGCCAGCGCCGCCTCTTTCGCCGACTGTTCGTTGCCGTGCTGCGAGGCCGCAATCATGACCGTCAGCTTGTTGCGGTTCAACTTCGCCGGGCTGTCGGCGCCCTCTTCGCTGATGACGCACAGATAGAGGTTGGCCGCAGGAAAATCCTTCATTTCCAGAGTCCGGCCGATCACCTGGACGGTGACCTCTTTGGCGGCGCCGTCAAGGGCCTGCAGAAAGCGAGTCACGTCCGTATACTGCGTGTATTGCTTCCAGCCCGATTCCTCTGCCGGCGTTTGAATCGATTGCGGCCGGACCGGCACGGAAAGCAGGCAGAGAACGAATGTTGCCTGAATTGTGAAACGGAATGACCTGATTGTCATGAAACACCTCCACAGCCTCTCATTCGTCCATGGCGCACCCGGTGACGCATGAAATCGTTCGGGGTCGGTATCGAAGATGCATCAGCACGATCACGATACCTATTCGAATGGCACTAAGTTACGCGATATTTCCTGTAGAACGTGGACGTGGACCTGGACCCGGGCAAGGATTGAACATTGATTTCTGGATATCAGCCCCGTCTCGAACAAGATCATCCCGGTCCACGTCCAGGTCTACGTCCAGGTCCAAGTCGAGGTTTTGCATAGATATTCCCTTAACTTAGTGCCATTCGATACCGATTCCGATACCGACCCCGACCCCGACGTTCGTGGCTTTCGTTCTGTTATCAGAAGGGACAAAACCAACCTCGACAGCACATGCTGCTATTTCTTGGCCGGGGTCTTCCCTTTGACGGGAGCCAGTATTTTGGCCTTCTCCTGCAACAACTTCTGGAAAGATTCGTTGTCGGTTTTGAAATCGGCTGCGGTTTTGCCCACGCGGACAATCCGCACGCTCCGGATTTCATAGCCCTTTGCCAGCTTGTCGAGAACCGGCGCACCTGCGATCACCCTGCCGATGGCCGGGTATTTGACATCGAGATCCGGCCTGGGCTTGAGTGTGAGGTACAGCTGATTCTCGCCGGTCATTCCCAGAACTCCGGGCGCATCGTGCCGCAGCGTCGTGTTGAGCTCTCTCAGCAGGGTGACGCCGGCAACGGACTTCTGGACTTCGGATTCGATCACTCCGCTCGCGACGTCCATGGCGACATCGGTGATTCTGCCGATGGGAACCGCTGAAGGGGGCTGCCCTCCCGCGCCGCCTCTGCCGCCGCCCCCGCCGCCCGGTCCAGGTGCAGGGCCGGGTGCAGGGCCAGCGGCGCGCCCGCCGGGGCCACCCGCCGGAGCGCCCTGCCGTTCCACGATCCGGATGAATTGCGCCGCATACAGAGGCGCATTCGCGTAATCCAGGGTAGTCATGAAATGGACCGACGCATCCGCAGGCCCGACGGTGAAGTCGGCGTACATGCCGTCTGCGAGATAGACGCCATCACGCGGCAGCGGCTTGTCCAGGTTCGCCACACCGTAGGCGACGACCGCGGTTACCAGCGCGGAATGCTGCTGGTGCTCCGTGTACGGGACCAGCTCGCTGTACAGGTCATAAAGCGTGTGCCACGCGTGGTTATACCTGTAGTCGGTCTGGGTCCGGAAGTTCAGCGTCGGCACGGTTACCATTTCGAACGAAGAGGAATCGGTGCCGCCGGGGCTGGTCGCGTGCGCCCTGGGCATAGTCATTTCCAGCCGGAACGGCCACTTCGGATTCAGATTGGCCAGCGGAGCGGTGATCCTCTGAAAATCCGGATACCAGGTCTCGGGCACAGCCGCTCCGGTGATGGTGCTCGGGCTGCCGTCGCGGTTGATCATCATGACGATGTTCGGCTGAATTTCGGGATGCTTCTTCAACCACGACTGTGAGCCGAGCAGGCCGCTCTCTTCGGCGGCGAACAGCATCATGATGATGGATCGTTTGGGCTGGCCGCCGGCGGCTTTGACGAGACGGACCGCCTCCATGCCTGGGGCAAAACCCGATCCGTCGTCAACGCCTCCGGTCGCGCCGCTGAAACAGTCGTAGTGGCCGCCGATGACGATGTACTCGTTGGGGTAGGTTGTTCCGCGGATCGTCGCGACCACGTTGTGATATTTGACCGGGCCCATCTTGAACCAGTTGCGGATGTCAAACTCGAGCTCGACAGGAGTGCCCTTCTCGACCAGTCCCCTGATTTCCTTGTACTGGTCCGCGGCCAGCTTGATGTCCGGCAGGACGGGCAGTTTGTCCCAAGACACGGCGTGGCCGTCCAGGATGCGGAAGGGCTCGATCGGAGACGACTGGATCGTACCCAGAGCGCCGGCATCCACCATCGCTCTGGTGAGCGGCGGGATAAGCTGGGAATCGGCGTATTCCGGCGTGGGGCGGCGGCCGTCGCGGGCGAATCCGGTGCTGTCGCCCGGGATCAGCACCCAGGCGCCCTTGTAGGCGCTCTTGTTTGCGTTGACTTCCTCGATCGCCGCCTGGACAGCGGAGCGCTTCTTCTCCACGTTTTCCGGCGTGGTGTTGCGTCCCGGTATCGAGTACGGGTCCGTCTTGAGGATTACCACCGGCCCGCGCTGCAACCCCTTCGTTCCCGCAGTGAAGCTCGGCGTGCCAAAGAACAGGGCTTTCTCCGCGGGTTTCACCATTTTGCCGAACCAGGGGCCCCGGTTGAAGCCGACCGGCATTTCACCGACCTCGTCCAGCTCGGCTTCCATTCCCCACTGCCTGAACTGCCAGGCCGCCCACTCCGTCGCGTCGCTGTACGCGTTCGTACCCGTCTCGCGGCCGCCGAACCGGTTGCTTGCATAATCGTTCCAGGTCATGACCTGGTTGTCCTTGGTGCCCAGTTCCATGATCTTCCTGAGGACGGGATCATCCTGAGATTGCGGGAAACTCTGCCCGGCTCCCGCCGCCATTGCGGCCGCCAGCAGAACGATTGCCATGAGCGAAAAAAACCGTTTTCCAGACACGTGCCCTCCTTTGCCGGCAAGCCAGCCCATTCGGATGAGGAGCAGTGTATGCAAAAGGGCGTCGTATCCGCAACATACAAAAACCATCGCAAAACCGTCGTTTCGCGCATGCGGGTGGGGACGGGCTTCGATCCGTGCCCGCCGCGGTGAGCGGTTAGAAAGGGGAAGACTGTCAAAAACTGCGGGTGTCGGTCCTGGGAATTCGAATTCGAGGCTGGTTCGATGTTGAGCGGACTGTCTCCGTCAGTGCCAGAGTGCCGGCACTATCTTGGATTCCAGCAGAGTTCCGTCCCGGGTAATCAGATGAGCTCCGGTGACACGGCATGCGCTGACGATCAGTCGGTCGAAAGGATCCTTGATCGCCGTGAGCGCTGCGAAGGTCTCGATTTGAAGGAGGTCAAGCGCAAGAAACTTCAGGCCGGGTGCCTGCTCGAGTGCCGTGCGCAGCTGCGGCAAGCCTACCCCGATCTTATCCCGCTCCCGAAGCAGGGTGATCTCGGCGGCTACGGCCGCGGGAATCCAGGCAATAGATCGGCCGGCCTCGACTGCCTCCAGGGCGCGGCGGGCTGCCTTTCCCAGTTTTGCAGGCGCAGCCAGGGAATAGATACATGCATGAGTATCCAGCACATAATCGGGCAAATTCCCCTCACTCTTTCCCGCCCAGGGATCCCCAGATCGCCGACCGGACTTCCGCGATCTCGGCATCACTCGGGATCCGGCTTCCCTGATATAGGCCGAGGAATTTGCCCGGGCCGCGGTCCGGCGCCATTTCCGCCAGCAGGGTCTCGAGGTCATGAACCACCTGCGCAGATAGGGAGCGCCGCAGGTTCCGCGCGCGCGCTGCCAGCCGCCGTTTGAGGGGCCCAGAAATCCTCAAGGTGATCGTTGCATCACGATTCATGTATGCATTATGCACCATTCTGTTTACAGAAGCAATCCCGCGCCCAGAGGCAGCGTTACCTGACCCTGGTTTCGGGAATGGGGACGGACCACGATAATTCCTGATTAACTAAAATGGCCTCTGAGTTTGCCTATAATGAACCATTCACTCTTGTCCTGCCAAAGCAACAAGAAGCCGCGTTCCTTAGATCCAAAAAACGCCCATGATGTTTTGATTCCAGGGCCTTGCAGAAGCCTGCGAATCCCTACTTGTTGCAGCAATTTCAACAATTATCGTGGTCCGTCCCCAATTCCACCTGCTTTTGACATAAAACCAGGATATCGGGCGCTGTGAGGCGGGTCACGCCAGGCAACCGGCTGCGCCCAGACAGCCTATTCTTGCTATCCTTGTGGATCAAAAAGCGAAGCGGGCGCCGAAGGAGAGACGGGGCAGCTCGTTGTTCCCAAGCATCGCCTCGGAGACAAGCTCCAGTCTTTTGATTCGTATCTTCAGGCCAAGTCCTCCGCCATATAACTCCTCATAGTGGACGTAGTCGATCTGTTTGTCCAACTCGCGAAAGAAACCGCCGGCAGCGACGACATACGGCCTGAGGGCGCCCTTGTCGTACAGCGAGTACTCGAAACGTCCCACCACGTTGACGCGCCGGAACCGGTCACCTGGGGCGAGGTAGATCTCCGGACCAATCATTATGCGCCGACGGACGCTAAGGAGCACGTTTCCCCCGATGTGCGGAGCGATCGCCTCATCGAGGAACATTTTGACGCCCCCGGCAAAAACACCGATTTCTCCCTTGTCCTGCGCCTGCAATCCGCCGGGCAGGCATGCGAGGGCCAGAAACACCAACATCATTTGAAACGGATTCGATTTGCTTTTCATCGCCATTTCTCCTTCCTTCCTCACAGCCACTGCGTCGCGCTTTTTCCCGGATTGCCTGATGATCGGAATCGCCAGCCGATCGCCACCTCCGCACTTCCTGCGAAGTAGCTCTTGGACATCGTGACAATCCTGGCCTGCGGGCGAACGTACAGCCCTTTTGCCGTGCGAATGGCTTCTCTGACGCCGAGTTCTACTCCGCCGGTGGCCAAGGAGCTCATAGGAAGGACAAGCTGCCTGATGTTCGCACCCTCCTCCGGGCGCGCTCCCTTGCAGGTGGGCCCCTCAGCTGCTGAAAAGATGCGATATGTCAACTAAGCCAAAACCAGGGTTCTCTTACTGGGTTGGATGCCATCATAACTCGAAACGATTCTTCAGGATAGAGGATTTTAGGAACACCTCAGGTATGAACACCGGCATGCGGAGCAGATTAGCAGCCTCGATCAGGGGATATAGGAGCAGGCGGCTGGGGTGATCGGCGGGGGTCTCGTTGGCAGATCCAGGCAATCAAGGATCTTGTGGCTGGCTTCGAGCGGATTGATTGCCGCAAGGATTCTCATGCGCGCGCCACAGCGAGGACATTTTAAAACATCAACCTCGAAAATTCTTCGCAGGAGCTGAGCCCGCGAGTAGTTCCGTTGCTGGCAATTCTCTTTCTTTCTAGCGTTTGCGGAGTCGGCCTCAAATGCGGAACAAGGCTGACCCGGAAAAAGCCATATCCTGGATCGGAGGTCCAGCCACGCTGCAAGCCACCACGCGCCGGCGTTCCAATGCCAGGACCACGAACACGTACAAGATCCTGAAGGTCACCGTCGGCATGGATGGGTTACTTTTCCGAATGAAATAATCCGCGTGTTCAGGATTTTGCGAACTAGAAGTGCGGGCGCCCGGGATCTCGCAGATCCGTATCTGGACACCCGACCGGGGAGTTCCCTTCCACTGCACACCGGCCATCTGTATAGGAGGCCACCCGTGCACCATCGATACTTTTCGACCTGGCAACATCTTCCGGATAATCAGAAGCTAACTGTTGAATCAGAACGCTGAGGCGCCTTGTTGTTGCCGTTTGGAAATCGCTAAGGGGCATAGTTTTCTCAAGATTCAAAAGGACGGTATACCGGATGGCCCGGTATTTGGCAACAATCTCGCTGAGAACACATTCACACGGTTCATGCGCTCGATTCATGATGGCCGAGGTCAATTCCTCCAGCAGATCAAGCTCCAACCGCCGCAAGCCACGATAGTGTTTACTGACATGTTGAAAACATACTGCCGGGGCCGATACCGACTTTTCTTTATCTTCGCCCTTCATCAGCGCTGTTGCTTCCGTAGCGATGAAACCTCTTCGTAACAGGTCTCTGATAACCGACATCAGATTATCACCCTGGGCTTGCCAATTCAGGGTTTGCCGGACGACCGCAAAAATATCCGGATTGACATAGTTAAGAACGGGGTATTCCAGTTTGTCCGTATCCAACGGGCCCAGCATCACTACCTTCTGTTCCCGCTCGATAAGCCTGATCCATCGGGCCAGGCCGGAATGTGCCCGGACCCGGCAGCGATTGAGCACGTTCGATCTTTGATGAGGGCTGTTCATGGAATCGAGCCGCCGCATAAACTCGATATTTGCAAGAATTTCGCGAGGGTTTATCATGAGGGGATCGAACATGATCATGCCTTCGGCAACGGTGTACCCCAATCGATCCAATATACTTATAGCGCATGCACTTTCATGAACAGAATTGTCCTTGCCGTAACGTTTCAGTTGCTCGTCATTGCCCGATTCGATACCGAGGTAGACAAGAACACAGCCGGCTTCCTTTAACCTCTGAAAGCGCAGGAGGCGCGCCGCATTGCCTTGATCATCACCTTCAGCAAATACAGCCCTCACCCGGGCAGCGAAAAAGAAGTGCAAGACAATCCCTTCCCTGCGCAATCGGATAAGTGCCTCGATAAACTCATCGACAGCCTGCAGTTCCTCCGGCTCATCCGGATCCGGGATAAAATCCTCGCTGACACAATTGAACACGCGTGCGCCGCAGGCATGCCCGCGGCGCAATTCCGCAATCACTTGCTGAATCGGACGATGGTAATGGCGAATATTGCCCCCACAGGAACTACGCCAATGAGCGATCGCGCAAAACGAACACCGCGAATGAGAACAGCCCCTGTTGAATTCAAAATCGACCGCCTCCTCCAGTTTGGCGAATTCGGACAGACGATAGGTAACCCGGAGAGGCGGGTAGGAGTGCCCTAAATCAAAGCGCTTCTGGTCTGCCACATAGATGGCACCGGCTTCCTGAAAAGCCACGTTTGGGATCCTCCGCTCCCGAAGAAGAGCCTTGAGTTTTCCGATGTCCGGCGCGCCGCGTCCGGCAGTCTGTGCCCGCAGCAGCCGCACGGCATCAATAATGCCACGCACTGCGGCCTCACCTTCATTTGTCACCATAATCGCATCAGGAAATTCCCGCAGCAGCACAACGTGGGCCAATTCACTTTGCGAGTTCCCGCATATCGCAATCCACTTCTTGTGCAAGACGTGCGATAGAATCGGTCGCGTATTTCGCAAGGTGTCGATTTTCATCGAAATTCCGGTGATATCCGGCTGGATGGAATCCAGCTTTGCGATAGCCGTCTCGGGCGCATCGGCGCGGTGCAATAAGACAAAATATATTTCAACCGATCGGCTTAGAAATGCCGGCATGCCTCGATGCGTAATTAACTCTCCACCTGTTTCTCCGGAATAACCGACGATGTCCCCGGCGAGAACCTCAAGGTTAAGCATGCGTGGTGTGTTACCGATAATCGCAATGGTATCCACCAGGGCTATTCGGAGAGGATGGGTAAAGGACGTGGCAGTTTGCGAAGTCACGGTATGATATCTTGCGCTAGCGGCTCCTGGGCGACCGTCCGTGGTTCATAGAAACCTATGTCAGCGAATCCGTGTCTCTTCGCGGCAGATGATCTGCCCGAAAAAAGCACAAGCCCTTTAATTTGCAGTTGCCCGAGCTGAACGCGTCGACGGCAGGTCCTGATAAACAGTGGTCTGTCAACTCGCGCAGCAGTTCCGCTTTGAACTCTGATTGTAACTCAAAACGCATTATCAGGATAGAGAATTCCGGTGTACCTCTGGTACACCTTTACAATGCGCGGCGCAATCCATCAAGAGGCCACGGATTCCATGGATTCCACAGATTTAAATACAAACATGATCCGTGAAAATCAGTGGAATCCATGGCGTTTTTGCTTCTGCTTTGTCAACGATCTGTGCGCAATTACTTCTGACGCTGTGTCTTACCTTTGTCGCGGCATTCAAGCGGCTTTCAATTTGCGCCGGCGACTACATGTCCACTGGAGTCGTTTGGTCGGCGAAAGCCGGGTCAGAAAAAAGGCGTCAATTCTTCTTGAATGACATATTGCCTGAGGAAAAGGTGTTTTTCCGCCTTGGTCGGCGGCGGGTTATCCTCAACCACAAACCGTATGTCGAAGAGCCCGGGATACTCCGCTTCGAGGGCATTCCGCAAGAAACTGGTAGCTTCGCCGCCGTCCCCGGGATTAATGGGAACAACGGTGACAATCAGTTCGCCCGGCCGACGCTGTTCGATGCCGAACCGGCGGATGGTGCGATGAGTCTCTGCGAACAAGTGACAGAGCAGCATCGGCCCAAGGCAAGCATGGCCACCGGACTTTGTGTAAACGAGCGACATTCGCCGCCCCTCGACTGCTTCCCAAGAAGAATAGAAAGTACCGCAACGGCATGTCCTGCGCGCAGGGATGGCCCAGTCTCCAGTGTCGTAGCGGATGAGTGGCGCACAATAGCCGGCAAATCCCGTGCCGATGACTCTGCCGGACTGTGCCTCAGCCTGGATTGGATCGCCTCGCGAGTCGAGGAGCTCGGTGTAGCCATAATAGGGGAGCACGTGGTACAACCGCGAATGTTGGCAGCGCCAAGCCGATACAACATGCTCTGCCTGGCCGTAAGACGTCAATACCGGCACCTTGAAGACGCGTTCAATCAGGCGTTCCTGGAACTCGTACAGCATCTCGGACTGAGTAAATACCCATCGCACACCAGGCAAACGTGGCAGCCCTTGACGCTCCATATAATGGCATAGGATGGCAAGACTTGACGGGACGGCGTAGACAAGCTGGGGCCCGAAAGCCCGGATCCTCCGAAGATAGTTCTCCAGATTGGCGTCTGTCATGTTGCTGGTCGACAGGCGCATGGTTTTCCCCAGTTCCTCGAATCGCACATACTTCGCAATGGCATCCTCCACCGGCCCTCGCAAGAGAAGCTTCCGGGCATTAGTGGCGACGCCGAGTAGATCATAAATATGGTGTGTATATGCGAGTTCTCGAGCGTCGTCGCGCAGCTGGCGCGGAAGGCGCAGCGGCTGCCCGGTGGTGCCGCCCGTATAGCGGTAGTAGATCGACGACCGCTTCACATTGGAAGCGATAAACGCCTGGTGGTTGGTCCTGTATTCCTCGCGGGTGAGAATGGGATACTCGCGAAAGTGGTCCAGGCTTTTCAATCGGTATGGATTAACACCAGCTTTGCCAAAGGAATCGTTATAATAGGGAACATGCTCGTAAGCATGCACGAGCACCTGCCGTAGCTTATGCAATTGCAGCTGCCGGCATTCCGCCGGCGACGAAAACTTGAGGGAAGACAGTGCCCGATGATGGCGCTGATACAATGGGGATAAGAGCCGGCGGAGATAGCTCCAATTGACCCTGAGCGTTGTTGCGACTGCGGATCCCTTTTCCCAAAAGGACGACATGCTATTGATTTCCTGCGATTTGCACGTCTTTGTCTGCAAACCAGGGCTGAGTCCCGGGCGCGATTGATGCTACTTGGACCTTGCATCCGAGCCGATGGCGGACTGCTCTCCCGGTAGAGCGGGAGACAGCACTGGCCGATGCCCCCGATGCCTTGGGCAGTTCCGTTCGCAAGCCGGGGGAGTCAGCAGTTGCGTGCTCGAGATAGCCTGCGATTTTAGGATCCGAACGATCTGAGCGGCCCAAATTGGCGAAGAATTGCTTATGCACCTTGGATTGGAATCCCTAGTAGCTTGAGATTGGACCGTGGATGGCTCATAGGAAGGAAGGACAAGCTGCCTGATGTTCTCACCGTCCTCCAGGCGCGCCCCCTTGCAGGTCGGCCCCTCCGCTGCTGATAAAATACGATATGTTACCCAAGCCAAAACCAGGCTTCTTTTTCTGCGCTTTATTTTATCATAACTCAAAACGATTCTTCAGGATAGAGGATTTTAGGAACACCTCAGGTATGAACACCGGTATGCGGCTTCAGGTAAACAACCATGACCATGGAGCGCACAGAAAAAACGAGATTGGCGCTTACGTCTTTCTGATAGGAAGGTTTGCAGGGGAGCAATTGCTGCTCCCCTTTTCATACTTTATATCTGGATTCTACTGAAAAGTGGGTCACTGCGGCCGGTGGCTCCAAGCGAGATAGAGATAGTAGTTGCGGACGTCGTTGGCCGTCTGCAACATGCCCGCCTTCCACAAGAGTTGGAAGTACATCAGGTCGACTTCCCTCGAGGGTGCCAGCTCATGGATCGGCTCGACGAGGTACAGGGCGCGCTCGATGGACGCCAGGTTCTCCGCCGCGGCTGTCGCCTTCCTCGCGACCATTACTAGTCGATCGATGTCGCCGCCGGCCACTTCGAGGAGCAAGCCCGCCTTGTCGGTAGCGGTGACGTGAGCAGAGAGGCTACGGGCGGTTCCGTCGAACCAGCCCATGTACTCGACGTAGATGCCCTTGACGACGGATGCGAGCGAGTTGACGAACTCACCGCACGGCGACACCGGCCAGAACTGATTGCACTGCGACAATACGGCATCGGGGATCGTCACTTCCGCGATGATGTCGTCGAGGCTTTTTCCCTCATTGATCTTGGCCAAGGTCTGTTCGTGTATCGAGTTCAGCGCTGCGAGAGTGGCGTCCAAGTACAGGAGGCCCTTCGACCTGCCATCCGGCAACGGGCCCATAAATAAGCTGCGGAGCGGGAGGTAGTACTGCAGCTGCCCCGAGGCAATTGGATATGATGTTTTAATGTCGAACGTCTTCATCAGTTCAACGGCTGCAATAACCTTCCGGATCGGAATCACCGGCCACTGCAAAGGGGCGGTATTCACCAGATGCCCGTCGAAAAGGCCAGGCGGGATGAGCATCTTCATCGAGGGAATGTAGGTCACCAGCCCGCCGATCTCGTCGAGGGTTCTGGCGAAGCGAAACTCAACATCCTGGAACTGCAAGGTCAGCTGTGGAGGCGTGACGAATGTGAACTGGACGTTTGGTATGGGTTGATTGGGAGCGGATGGCAATGGAGATGTACCGAACCAGTCGTACGAAGGGGGGCTCACGCGCCAGTCGGTGTCTCGCGGCACCCGGAAATCAGCGGGCAGGATTGGAAAACCGCCCGCGACACGCAGACGGCGCACTCCGGTACTCGATGTCATCCACTCGTTCGGTGCGACCGCCTGCCGGGCCGACAAGGCGTCAGCGAAGGCGGCCGACGTGATAACGGTGAGCGGGTTTTGCGGCGTCGCCGCCTCGTAGAGCTCGCGCGCCGAGGCCCAGCTGCTTTCCATCACGTCCGGAATGATCAGCCACCGGATCGGCTTTTCGATATGTGTGCTGATGTAGTTCATCAGCCACTCCGCCATATCGATTCCAGGGCAGCCGACCACCGCGACGTAGTTTGTGGTTTCGATCAACGCGATTCCCGGATAAAAATTAGACCCCACGTCCGGAACGGGGATCCCATGAGCGTTGCCGGTCGTGTCGGACTGAACGGGCGGGATCACGGCGCCGCCACCCGCCCCGGGGAAAACGTGCACCCTAGGTAAAGGTTGGCGGGGCATTAAAGTGGCAACTTCGTTTTCTTTGTTTATATGGCTGATGAGTAGGTTCTCGTTGGTGATCGGCAGCCACCACCATCCGCGCACGTCGCTGCCGGGTACGGCACCGCGCGGGAGGTTGGGGTCGCGGTATGGATAGACCGAGTAGACCGTGTCAAGCCGCCACTGCCCTGGCTCCTGGGTGTAGGTCGGGATTGTGGTTGCGACCAGAATGGTGATGGTCACGAACAGTATTGCGAATCTGGTGCTTTTCATGTCCTCCCTCCCTTCTCATTTGAACTGTTGAAATGCACATGCTTATGAACAACCCTCTAAAAACAGCATGCCTACCGCACCTGCTACGAATGCGATGCCGGTCGCGATTGGCCTACCGGCGGCACGATGTACTTGATTGAAGCGCTGCAATCAGAGCGAAAGTGTTCTTTCACAGGACACCTCCGATGGTCGTGCTTGAATAGCGGCGAACTTCAAATTGCAGCAAACAAAGGACCGAAAAGCGTTCCGTCCCCAGTGACGCTCACAGCATCGTTTTCAGACTTCCACTCCTATAAGAATGTGACGGATTTGGTGAGACCTGCAACTCATGATTGCCTGTTACATGAAAAGGAACGTGGTTCCAACATGAACGCGGCTCCAGCATTATAGGACGAACGGCCCGAATGGGGTTAGAAATTCTTAATGCCGGCGAATGGGTTAGGAGATGGTGCGCGAGAGATTCTGGGATTTTGCGAGGCTGGGCTGCAGCCTCTGGGGACCAATTAACAATAGGTCACAGTAGGAACTTGCACCGGTTTGCCGTGTGGTACGGGGCGGTACTGAATCAATCGCCAACGCCGTTCGTTGTGGGCGAAAAGGTGGTTGAAATCGTCGAAAACAGGACCTGTCGCTTGCGGCATCTGGTAGGGCCTGATTCTGAGCCGGGTCATGCTTGGCGCAACGCGATGACCGACGAGGAATGGGTCGACCGGGGTGCCCTGGACGACGACGCTTGGTATGCCCCTGTGGGCGATTTCGGCATGGATGTACGCCTCAAGACGTAACGATCTGCTGGTGGCGAAGATCTGGCAGCTCGGTCGACTTTATCGACAAAGCACAATTCGCTGAATGAGAACTGTGAATTCCGGCACCATCCAAGGATTTGTCCCACGAAGTCGCTAGAGTTGTATCGGGAGCGTACCGAGGGCACAAGCCGACATGATTAAGACCATCGTTGCTGGCAATTCTCTTTCTTTCTAGCGTTTGCGGAGTCGGCCTCTACTGCGGGGCAATCACGGTGCCTGGGCGCATCGCAGGCCGGGGATTCGGGAACAACCAGCGGCCTCCGGCCGGAGGCCGGAGCCGGGATTCCGTGATACCTCTTATGTAGAGTTCTACATAACAGGTATTACGGAGCTTTTTCCAATGCGCGCCGGGTTTCCGTTGGAGGGGACAGAGTAACCAGGCACCGCTGGTCAGGTTTTCTGTTGCGAGTGTTTGATCCAGACATAGACCGGCAGGCTTCCCATGAGCAGCAGGAATCCCCAAAACACTGTTTCCTTGCCCGCTCCCACTATGGCCCAGAGCGAATAGGCGAAGGCCAATATCGCGAGAACGGAAGACGCGAGAATCGGCTCGCGCCGGCCGCGTTGCCGATCCCTGATGTAAATCAAGAGCAGCGACATGGTGGAAAACACATAGGGGAACAGAGTCGTAAGAGTGGCGAGAAGTATGATGAAGGTGAACATCCCCACCAGACCCCGGGTGTAGTTCGTTACCACCAGGACCGTTATCAGCACGCTCGACACTGCCAGCCCGGCGACCGGCGTCCCCCGCGTCGAGAGTCGTTTGAAAAGGGCCGGAAACAGGCCGTCGATCGCCGCTGCTCTCGGCAGTTGCCCTTGAAGGAGGATCCAGCCGTTTAGCGCCCCAAAACAGGAGATTGCCGCGCCGGCGGCTACGGCATAGCCCGCCCATTCGCCCCAGATGGCCTTCGCCGCATCGGCAAACGGTGCGGTTGAGGTTTTCAGCGCAGCAGCCGGGATCACACCCATCACCGCGACGGATCCCAGAATGTAAACGGCCGCTGCCGCCAGTGTACCGAGGATCGTGGCACGCGGGATAGTTTTCTCCGGACGAATCACGTTGTCCGCCGGAACGGTGGCCGATTCCAGGCCGAGAAAGGCCCAGAGCGCCAGGGCCGCAGCGCTGGTGATGCCGCCAAACAGCGGTTCTCCGCCAGTCTGAGCGAGTTTGAAGTTTTCCCCATTCATGTAGAACAGACCGAAAACACCGACGAAGGCCAGCGGGACCACTTTCAGGATCGTGGTCGCCAGCTGAACGATTCCCGCGGTCCTTACCCCAAGCCCGTTGACCAGGGTGAGCAACCATACCGTGGCTATCGCGGCAGCTGCCGCCAGCATGCCGTTGGCGGTCAATGCCGGCAGGAAAACACCCAGGTAGGAGATGAACGCCACGGCTATGGCCGCGTTTCCGCACCAGATGCTGATCCAGTACCCCCATCCCACCAGAAAACCGGCGAAATCGCCGAAACCGGCGCGCGTGTACGCATAGGGGCCGCCTGCCTGAGGAACCAGCCTGCTCAGCCGAGCGAAAACCAGCGCCAGCAGCACCGCACCGGTTGTGCTGAACAACCATCCGAAAATACTCAGAGCGCCATAAGGCGCCAGGGAAGCCGGCAGGAGAAACACTCCCGAGCCGATCATGTTGCCCACCACCAGCGCCGTGCACATCCAGAGCCCAAGCTCCGGAACCGGAGCCTTCACCGTTTGGTCTGCCAACGCCGCTCCTCCACAACTGCGAGAAATGTGATCATGAGACTTGGCCGGCATTGTAGAATTGCGGTGACAGGTTACTCAACTTCGATTTTGGGAAATTATCAATGTCCTCATGCGAAGCGGCGCACCCGGCGACGCCTAAAAAACAAAAAGCAGCCACGGATTCCACCGATTTCACAGACAGTTCCTTTCCCGAAAGACAACAATCAGTGAAATCCGTGGAATCCGTGGCTTTTTTAAAATGAGCACTATTTTCGGAGCAGCAATATGAAAAACGGTGGATGGATGGAATTGGCGGTGCTCGTTTCCGGATTCCTGTCGTTCCTGGGAATGATCGCTATTTTCCTCGCAGGGCATGACATCTGGCACGATTTTGCTAGCCCTGAGGTCTGGGCCAGAGCGGGACAGAACCTCCCGAACTGGTACTCCCCGGTGAACCAATGCCCCCTGGAATGGGGATTCATGCAGGTCGGGTTTCTGTTCATCCTGGCGTTTCATGTGTTGCTGTTCGTCAGGCGGCTGGTGAGCTCCGCGTCAGACAAGACCATATAGGCGCTGCGGCCGGAACGCGAAGGCGCCAGGACGCCAAGGTGACTGGCCGGACGGCCTCAGGTTTTGCCCCTCTGCGGATCCCCGAATGCGCTTGACGCCAGGGAGCCTCACTACCTAGAATCGGCCGGGGTTCGATCAGAATAACTTCAACCGGCACATTTTCCCTGTAGGCGCTTATGAAAAAACTTCTCGTTTGCAGTCTGTTCGTTATCGCCGCCTGCGCATCCGTAGCGGCCCAAAGCAATCCTTCCTGGCTGCGTTATCCGGCCATCTCTCCGGACGGCAAGACGATCGTCTTCACATACAAGGGCGATCTGTACCGCGTGCCCGCCGCCGGCGGCACGGCCGCGCCGCTCACCGCTCATGAAGCCCACGACTTCATGCCGGTGTGGAGTCACGACGGCAAACAAATCGCTTTTGCCAGCGACCGCTACGGCAACTTCGACATTTTCGTCATGCCGGCCGAAGGGGGCGAACCCCGGAGAATCACCTTTCACTCCGCGCAGGAATACCCCTATGCGTTTGCCAACGACGACAAGAGCGTCCTTTTCGGCGCCGCACGAATGGACGCCGCCAGCAACCGCACCTATCCCACCGGCTCGCAGCCGGAACTCTACCGGGTGCCGGTAGCCGGCGGCCGGGTGGAACAGGTGCTGACGACGCCGGCCGAAGACGTAAAACTGAGCAAAGACGGCCAGTTCATGCTGTACCAAGACAGGAAGGGCGGCGAAAACGCCTGGCGCAAACACCACACTTCCGCCATTGCCAGGGACATCTGGATCTTCGACAGCAAAACGGGCACTCACAGAAAGATCACCACATTCGCAGGGGAAGACAGAAATCCCGTCTTCACCGACAACGACAAGGCGTTGTACTACCTGAGCGAGGAGAGCGGCTCCTTCAACATCCGCAAAATGAGCCTGGCGGGCGGCAAGTCGCAGCCGGTCACATCCTTTACCAGGATTCCGGTCCGGTTCCTGAGCGCCTCCGCCAACAACACGCTCTGTTTCGGATATGACGGCGACATCTATACGCAGCAGGGGAACGGCAAGCCTCAGAAGGTGAATGTGGCCATTGCCGCCGACACCAAAAGCAACAACGAAAGGGTCACGCCGGTGACCACCGGCGCCCGCGAGCTGGCGGTTTCGCCGACGGGCAAGGAAGTGGCTTTCATCGTCCGCGGCGAGGTGTTCGTCACCAGCACGGATGGCGGCGTCACCAAACGCATCACCAATACGCCGGAACAGGAAAGAAGCGTGAGCTTCTCTCCCGATGCCAAGGCCCTGATCTATGCGTCCGAGCGCGGCAACCGCTGGAAGATTTATGAAACCCGCCGGACACGCGACGAAGAACCATATTTTTATGCGTCCACCGTCCTGAAGGAAACGCCGCTGATCGACAACGAACAGGAAAACTACCAGCCGGCCTACTCCCCCGACGGCAAGGAGGTCGCCTTCATCGAGAACCGGATGACGATGAAAATCCTCAACCTCGAGTCCAAACAGACGCGCACCCTGCTCACCGACCGGGAATTGTTCTCCATGCGCGACGCGGACCAGTATTTCCAGTGGAGCCCCGACAGCAAATGGATCCTCTTCGACTATTCCGTTCCCGGTATCAATCCCAGCGAGGTCGGGCTGATCCAGGCGGACGGCAAAGGGAAAGTCGTCAATCTCACGGAGAGCGGCTTCAGCGACAGCCGGCCCAAGTGGATCCTGGGCGGCAAGGCGATGCTGTGGTTCAGCAATCGCGACGGGATGAAAGCCGTAGCCCAATCGGGCGGCGCGCAAACGGATGCATACGCGCTCTTCTTCACCCAGGAGTCGTGGGACCGGTTCAGACTCACCAAGGATGAGGCCGCTCTGGTGAAGGAAATCGAGGAGAAAAAGGACAAGGCCGAGGCCGCAAAGGAAAAAGAGAAGAAGGAAGCCAAGCCGGAAACCGTCACGATCGACTGGGAGGGCCTGAACCTGCGCAAGGCAAGGCTCACCATCCACTCTTCCTCCATGGGAGACGCGCTGGCGAGCAAGGACGGCGAAACCCTTTACTACCTGGCGCGGTTCGAAAGAGGCATGAACCTGTGGACCACCAACCTGCGCACACGCGAGACCAAGATGCTGGTGACGCTGAACGCCAACAGTGCCGGCATGGACTGGGATAAAGAACAGAAGAGCATTTTCCTCGTCGCCGACGGCGGCATTTCCAAGATCGATCCGGCGAGCGGCAAACGGGACACTATCGGCATCAACGGGGAGATGGTGCTCGACGTCGCCGCCGAACGCCGGCTGATGTTCGAGCACGTCTGGAGAAGGACCAAACAGACCTTCTACACCGCGGGTTACCACGGCATCGACTGGGACGGCTACAAGCCGGTCTATGAGAAATACCTGCCGCACATCGGCAACAACTACGAGTTCGCGGAGATGCTGAGCGAAATGCTGGGCGAACTGAACGTTAGCCACTGCGGCTCCAGCTACTCGAGCTCCAACCCCAACGCCGATGCCACCGCCGCCCTCGGCCTGTTCTACGACCAGACTTACAGAGGGCCGGGAGTCCGGATTGAGGAGGTCGTCAAAGACGGCCCGCTGGACAAGGCCGGCATGAACGTCAGGCCCGGAATGATCCTCGAGGCCATCGACGGCGAGACCATCGCGGCGGACAAAGATCTGCCGCAATACCTCAACCGCAAAGCCGGCAAGAAAATGCTCCTCGTGGTGGCCGACGGCGCAAACAAGCGGGAGATCACCGTCAAGCCCATCACTCTCAACGAAGAGAACGGCCTGCTGTACAGGCGCTGGGTACGGAAGAACCAGGACGAGGTCAACCGGCTGAGCAACGGCCAGCTGGGATACATCCACGTCCCCGGCATGAACGACAGCGCCTACCGCACGACCTATGAGGAAGTGATGGGCAAGTATGCCGACCGTAAAGGCATCGTCGTCGACACCCGTTTCAACGGCGGCGGCGACCTGGTTGCCGACCTGGCGATGTTTCTGAGCGGCAAGCGGTTTTTCACGTACACGACCGACACCCGCAGCAACGGTTACGAGCCCAATTTCCGGTGGACGAAGCCCAGCATTTCCCTGGCCAACGAGGCCAATTACAGCGACGGCCACTGCTACGCATACTCCTACCAGAGCCTGGGCCTGGGGAAACTGGTCGGCATGCCAGTCCCCGGCACCTGCACCTTCGCCGGGTGGGAAAACCTGCAGGACAGCAGCATCCGCTGGGGCGTGCCGCCTCTCGGCGTCAAAATCAACGACGGTTCGTACCTGGAAAACCACCAGACCGAGCCGGACATCAAGCTGATGAACGAATACGAGGTGGTAAGCAAAGGAAGGGACCAGCAGCTCGAAGCAGCCGTCGCCGCCCTGCTGAAAGAGATCAAATAGCAGGATTAGAGCAACAAAAAGCTTGAACCACGAAATACACGAAAGCATTTTCGTGTATTTCGTGGTTGGGTTCTTGATTCCTCCGGATTTTCGAGGTTGAGAACCCCATCACCGGAATTCATAATGGGCATCCATGGAGGAACCCGGTATGACAAGGATGCGAGTTTGGACGGCGGTCGTGATGGCGGCTTCGCTGGTTGTGGCTAGCGTCTTCGCGCAGGCTCCGAAGACGGCTGCAAGTGCGGCCAAGGCGCCTACGACCCGGGAAATGAACCTGCTCTGCTGGCAGGAGTTCGGCGAGCTGGTGCCGGAAAGGATCCGGACAGTTCTGCTTCCGACCGGATCGCTCGAGCCCCACGGTGTGATTCCCAACGGTACCGACAACCTTGCCCCGGAAGCCATGGCCCGGGACATTGCCGGCCGTGTGGATGCCCTGATCGCCCCAACCCTGAATTACGGCATGACCGATGCCATGAAGGCATTCCCGGGAGCTGTGTCTATCTCGGCGGAGGCCTACAGCATGTTCGTAGAGGACATCCTCCGGAACCTCGCTGAAAAGGGGTTCAAGAACATCATCGTCCTCAACGGGCACGGCGGCAATACCGCCGTCCTGAACGCCGCATCGACCAGGGTTGCCACCAGGGAGCATGTCAGGATCCTTGTCGTCAACTGGTGGACGTTGGCCGATGACATCACCAAGTCGGTTTTCAAGCAGAACGGCGGGCACGCCGGCAACAACGAGACTGCGTACATCCAAGCCGTAGTTCCAGCCCACGTCCATCCCGAACGCTATGTTCCGGAGATGGCATCGCCCAATCCGCCCTCGGGCGCGTATTTCGCCGTGCCGGTGACTTCCTCCATCGGGCTCTATGAACCGGGCCAGGGCTATCCGACATTTGACCCGGCGCAGGCGCGAGAATATTTCCGGAAGGTCAACGACCGTGTCGTGGAGCTCATTCTCGACACCCTCGCCAAGTGGGACCGGGCCGGGGTGTATAAGTAAGGAAAATCCGCGGACATCATGCAAACGCCGTTCGAGCCTGAATCGCATTGTCCCTGCCGCCTGGCATGGCATATGAATTCGATTGACATTGACATCTGAAAGCATACAGATTACATTAATTCATATGCGCACCACACTGAATATTCCAGAGGAGCTGTTGGACGAGGCCCGCCGCCTGCTGCAGTTCCAATCGAAAACTGATACCGTGATCTTCTCCCTTCGCGAGTTGATCCGGAGGAAAAGGATTGAAGAGCTCAAGGAGATGGCCGGTTCCATACAATTGGATGTTGACTTGAACCGATCGCGCCGCCGCCCCCGCAAGGCACGCCGATGATTCTCGTCGACACCTCCGTCTGGATTGCTTATTTCCGCCTATCCGAGGGGCTCCTCACCACCCATCTGCAGAAGCTCCTTGATGAGGATCAGGTCGCACTGGCCGTTCCGGTGAAGATGGAGATACTTTGCGGAAGTCCGGCGAGGGAGTGGGCCCGGCTGCGCCGGGTTCTTGGAGCCCTGCCGCTCTTTTTCCCTTCGGACTCGACCTGGACGCGGATGGAAGACTGGATTCGGAAAGCTATTTCTGCAGGGGAACGGTTCGGGATGGGGGACCTCCTGATTGCCTCGCTGGCCGCAGAAAGGGATGCTGCGTTGTGGTCCCTCGACGGTGATTTTGCACGCATGTACAAACTCGGTTTCGTTCGTCTTCACGCGCCAATCTGACCTCGTCCTGGTAGCTGCGGCAGCGCGCCGTTACCCGTCACGGACCACAGCCATTGCCTGCGGCCAAAACGGCAACAGACACGCACCGTTTTGCAGGCGTGAATTCCCGCCTGCCTTTTGTCTTATGCGCCCCCGGTGCGCGCATGAAGCGCCGTCACCGAGATCAAAAAAAGCGCATCGCGAATCGCCGGTTGGCAGGTACACTAGCACCGGTTGTCTCAGGGAGGCGAGTATGGAGCACGGTGTACGCAAGCTGGTTTTCCTGGTACTTCTGGTTTTTGCCATATCGGGCTGGACTGCAGGCCATTCTTTCGCGTTCCCGTCCCTGGATCCGCTGCAGGCGGCCGGCGCAAAACCGGCGGCGCCCGACTCCCAGAAGCCCAAGGCGGACGCCGAGGAGCGCGCGGTTGCCGCTCTGACGGCGCTGAACGTACCGCTGGGGCGCGACCCGTCGGGAAAGATTCTGTGGATCGAGGCGGGCAACGGCGAGCTGACCGATGAAGCCATGCGCCATCTGCCCGGCCTGCCGACGCTCGAGTGGCTGGAGATAGGCGGAGGCAAAGTGACCGCCGCCGGCATGGCGTTCCTGAAGAACTGCGCCGCGCTCCGGCGTTTGTATGTGCACGATGTCAGCCTGGCCGGCGATGCGATGGAATGGCTGGCGGGTCTCCGCCTGCAGGCGCTGTCGCTGCAGCGCACGGGAATCTCCGGCAAGGTCCTCCAGCACATGAAGGCACCCGGCTCGCTGATCGTGCTCAATCTCAGCGGCAACGACATCCTCGACGACGACCTCGGCCTGGTCGCGCGCTTCACCGGCCTGGAAGTCCTGGCGCTGCAGGACACCAAGGTGACGGGAGCCGGTCTTGCCGGGCTGAAGAACATGGCCAGACTCAACGTCATCAACCTGATCAACTGCCGGATCGTGGACGCCGACCTGCCCGTTTTCCATTCCATGCCGAACCTGCGCATCGTGCAGGCGGCGGGCTGCAACCTCAGCGACAAGGCCGTCACGGCACTCACCGACAAGCTGACCATGCTGGCCGTGTTCCGCTGACGGCGCCCCGCGCGGAAAGGAAGGACTCGCCAATGAATCGAACGGCAAAGACAACTGTGATCGTGATCCTCCTGGCCCTGGGCTGCGGCCCGCTGGCCGGGGAATTGCAGCCGTCGGGCCAGGAAACGCGTACACCGGACGTCGTCTATGTCGGATCGCCCTACGACGTGGTCGCCGCCATGCTCAAGATGGCGCGCCTGACAAAAAACGACCTGGTCTACGACCTGGGTTGCGGCGACGGCAGGATGATTGTGATGGCCGCCAAGAGGTACGGCTGCCGGGGCATCGGGTATGACATCGATCCGGAGCGTGTTGCCGCCTCCAAAAGGAACGTGAAAGAAAACCGCGTGGAAGGCCTGGTCAAGATCGTTCAGGCAGACCTGTTCACTCTCGATTTCAGCAATGCGGACGTGCTCTCGCTCTACCTTCTGCCTGAGATCAATGAAAAGCTCCTGCCCCAGTTCGAAAAACTCAAGCCTGGGTCGCGGCTGGTCTTTCACAACTACGGCCTGGAAGGATACAAGGCGGACAGAACGCTGCGCATCGAATCCAACGAAGACAATGTCGGCCACACCCTGTATCTCTACACAATCCCGCTGAACCGGCAGCAATAAGTCCGCCTTTCTTGGGAGGATTACCATGTCTGTCAACTTTTGCACGAAATGTGGGCAACGTCTGCAGCATCCGGCGCGCTTTTGCGACAATTGCGGCACACCGGTCGAGGACACGGGACGAGGCGAAAGCCCTTCCGCAGTCCGGCAACCCTTGACGTCCGGGTCTGCAGGCCTGGGATTCGAAATACCCAGACTATTCCGGGACTCAACCGCCCAGGAAACCGACACCCGCCCCTGGGGGATCAATACTTTTGAGCTGAAAACAATGCTGAGCTGCTCGTTGTTGGACGCGCCCCTGGATACGGGGTTTCTCCTCTGCAAGAGGCCGGATAGAGAACTGTGCAAGCTGGTTCCTCTCTTCTACGTTGACGGTATGCAGGGGCTGAAAGTTCTCGGCTGCTCCAACGTGAGCTATTACATCGATGATGCAGAATACACCTACGTAGCCGATGAGTCGCGGAGCGCTCTGGCCAAAGGTGTATCCGAGGCCTACATTGCGGCTCAAAAGGACCCGGTCTGCCGAATGAACGTGTACATCCATTTCAAACCGCGGGAAGAGGATTCGAAAGCGGACTTTCTCCAGGGAAGGTGGGCCACCTGCATAGACCAGAATGACATGCGCGACGTCCGCGCCAACCTCCAATTGCCGTTGTCGGGCTTGATGCTGAAGCAGCGGCTGCGGGAGCACGAGCGCTGGGCTTCGGCAATACTTGCCCGCGTTCGGGACGCACAGCTGCAGGCGATCCTCAATCGGGTGGTGACCAGCATGCGAGCAGCCCAGCAGAGAATACCCGACGGCTTCGCGCACGACATACATTGCGTGGCCTATTACACCCATAACCGCGAGTGCCAGAACACTGTGCTCATCGCGGAGGAGCCGGAGCAGGCCGAACCGGCCGGTTTGCCGGCGCGCGCGCCGCAACAGGCTCTGCGCATGCTCGGAGGCGAAGCCGGGCTCGGCGGCGAAAGGACGCCGAAAGGCCCCCAGGCGCGCCTCTTCTCCGAAACTGCCTTTACCGGAAGTGTCAGACGGCCTTGAAGCAGTCCCTCAGAATAGAGGCATCTGCAGAATCCGTGTAATCTGTGAAATCCGTGGCAGGTTTTTGGATCTAATGTTGTATTTCCGGAACAGCATACCATCATGGAACCCATCATGTCGCGAGCCGGCGAGGCGTCGCCCATCCTATGCGCCGATCCCGAACCGGAGTGCCTCACCGCGCCGCTCCCGACCACCCTCTGGGTGGAGCTTACCTCGAAGTGCCCGTACGATTGCATCTTCTGCTCGCGCCGCACTCTGCGCGGCGACGGGGAGCACATGGAACCGGGCATCTTCCGCTCCCTGACCGCCGCACTGGTTGAGCCCGAGATCATCCGGCTGAACTATTCGGGGGAGTCGGCCCACTGCCCTTACCTGGCGGATGCGATCAGAGCATCTAAAGCCACAGGGGCGCAGACCGAACTGGTGACCGCACTCTCATCCATCAGCAGCCGCACCCTCCAGGGGCTCGTCGAAGCCGGGCTGGACCGCCTCACGATATCCCTGCACACCATGGACCCGGCACAATACACGGAACTGTATCGCCACGCCTCTCTCGATCTGCTGCAGGCAAGGGCCGCCGAGTTGTTCCGCTGGAAGGAGGCCCTGGGCTCCGCGACGCCGCAAGTGGATTTTGCCTTTGTGGCGATGAACGCAAACCTTGATCAGTTACTCCCGGTCGCCTGCTATGCAGAAAGCCTGGGTTGCCGGCAGCTGGCCGTTCTTCCGGTCATCCGCCGCGATCCCATCCCCTGCCGATTTGAAACGGAATTGGAGGACGGCCGTTTGAGAAGTTCGTTCCGGCAGGCTTTGCTCGAAAGCGTTGCCCGAGCCCGACGGCAGTGTGCGCGGATCGCAATTGAGGTGCAAAGCCCGGAGCTGGAGCCGCATCATGAGTTGGACGGCGTCCCCAGATACTGCACGGCCGCGCTTCCCGAAAGTGCCCGCATCCGCACCTGCGAACAGAATCCGTGGGAGACCGCTCACGTGCTGGCCAACGGTGATGTGGTTGCCTGCGAAATACGGGACAGGGAGGCCCTGGGAAATCTGCGGCAGCAATCGTTGGCGGAAATCTGGCAGGGAGCCGGGTATCGCGCCTTCAGACAGCACTATCTGCGCGGCGAATCACCGGCTTGCCGGAACTGTGCCTGGAAAATGGCCTACTTCCCGGCGGCGATGGGCCGCCGGATTGCCGCCGCTGAAAACGCCGGCCAGCTGCTGCGAGGCTGGCATGCGCGCGATTCCTCGGGGACCCTCTGGAGCAAGCACGACGCGTGGGTCATGCTCGGCAACCGGCCGCCGTGCCGCCTGCTCCGGCTTAAGGGCCTGCTGCCGCGATCGCTCGATGGGGGCGATAACTACATCGAGGCATCCAGCGAAGGTATCACCATGGGCCGGATCTGGAATCCGGCCGGCGAAGATGTTGTCTTCGACACATGCTTCGAGCTGCCGCCCGCCAGCCCGCTTGTCCTGCAGGTGAAACTGTCGACCCGCACCACCTTCCGCCCCGCGGACGCCCGGCTCAACACCGACACCCGCAGGCTCGGTTTTGCCCTTTTTCTGATGGAGCTGCTCTGAAAACAGGCCGAAAGCCCGGAATATCGGGGTCGCAATCGGTATCGGAATCGGTATCGAGTGGCGAATCTTCACGATTCCGATACCGACGCCGAACGTTTTCACGCGTCACGGGGTGCGCCACGAGGCGTGTGAGGGGCTGCTCTGAAGATAGAGAGTGGCAGGTGGCGTCGTGATCGGCAGTTCGCATGGAACAAAAGCCGACCACGATCAACTATCCCGCTGCTGTTTTCATGCGCATGGGTGCGGCAAGGGCTCCTGGATTATAGTATCAGTATGAAACAAGCGCACGGCGCGCCGGCATGGCTCAAAGCCGCCGCCAGGTACACGCTGGTCCTGCTGATTTGCGGCTGCTCGATCGCCGGCAGCCTGGCGGCAAAATTTATCCGCAGGATATACCGGCCGCCTGTCCCGGCTGACCGGCATCCTCCGGGCCCCGGCATCTCCGTTATCATTCCCGAGCGTGCCAACGCGCTCCTGCTCGAGGAGACGCTGCGCAGCGTGGCGTCGGCACTCGCGGAAGTCACGGAACCGGCCGAGGTCATCGTCGTCGTGAACGGTTCCGATCCCGCGGCCTACAGCTCGCTGCAGGTCCGTTTCCCGTCCGTCCGCTGGACCTTCGTCAACCGGCCGCTCAGTTTCAGCGCGGCAGTCAGGCAGGGTCTCGCCGCGGCGCACTTTGGCTGGGCCTATCTGCTCAACAACGACATGGTCCTCGACCGGTTTGCACTCCGGGAAGTGCTCCGCTGGCGGTCCCCGCATGTCTTTGCCGTCGCGTCGCAGATCTTCATGAAGGATCCCGAGCGGCGCCGCGAAGAGACCGGGTGGGGGCTCTTCCGGATGCGTGACGGGTTCATCGAGCTGTTCGACGCGGCACCCGAAGACCAGACAACCACGCGGGGCGCGCTCTATGCAGGAGGCGGCAGTTCGCTGTTTCAAAAGCGCCTGCTGGAAGGGATTATCTCCAGGCGGGATCCCTATCGCCCGTTCTATTGGGAGGACGCAGAGTGGGGCATCGAGGCATGGAAACGGGGATTCGAGGTCCTCTTTTGCCCTGCTTCCAGGGCCTGGCACAGCCATCGGGCAACAATTGCCGCGTTCTACACCGCCGAAGAAATCCAACGGATATCCGATCGGAATGCCTGCCAGTTCCAGCTGCGGAACCTGCTGTACACCGGGCGGACCAGGGCGGTGCATCGGCGCCTGCTGTCAGCGCACAAGGACACACTCCTCCACCTCGCCGCGCCGGGAAACCTGCTTGACATGATCCTCACCAAGATCAGGAGTGCACTGCATCCCTTCGACGACACCAGCATCGAATACGTCCGCGACAAGTACTACAGCGTGCCGCCGGCCGGCCTGGCGGACAGACCGGTCATGCTCTTCGTTTCCCCATACGCGATCTTCCCGCCCCTGCACGGCGGCGCTGTCCGCATGCACGGGCTGCTGCACAGCCTTTGCCGCCGGTACCATGTGATCCTCTTGAGCGACGAAGTCACGGCGTATTCCGAAGGCGCGACGGAGTTCTTCGCATCGCTGGCAGCCGTTCACCTCGTGGGGGGACGAAGGGATGAGCCACCGGCGCGCGGCGCTTCGAAAATGGAGAGGATCAGGAGCCACTGCCACCCTATCCTGGCCGCCGAGCTCCGCAGGCTGGCAGCGGCTTATCTGCCGGCGCTGGTTCAGATCGAATTAACCGAGCTGGCCGGGCTGGTCCGGGAACGGACAGGCGCCACGCCCTGGATAATCACCCTGCACGATGTACAGCTGCCGCGCAGGCAGGACCCGCTGCGCAGAGACGACAGGCGCGTGCTGAGGCTCATCCGGAGGTTTGACGCTGTCATCGTGTGCTCCAGGGAAGATCAGGAACTGGTACGTGCGGCCCGAACGGTTCTGGTACCCAACGGCGCCGCGGTAGAGGCAAACCCATACGTCAGCTCCCGCGGCTCCAGAATGATTCTTTTTATGGGGGCTTTCCGTTATCATCCCAATCTCGAGGGCATCCGGCTGTTCCTCGAAAGAGTGTACCCGGCCCTGCGGCGGAAGGTGCCGGAGCTTCAGCTGTGCCTGCTGGGCGGACGCGACGCTCTGGAGATCGCTGCGCACATCGACTGCTTCAGGATGCCGGGCGTGACCGTTTACAGTCCCGTATCCGACGTCCGGCCATTCATCCGGCGCTCAACCGCCACGATCAATCCTATCTACGGCAGCCGGGGCTCGAGCATCAAGGTGATCCAATCGCTGGCAGCCGGACGCGCGTGCGTCTCCACGCTGGACGGGGCCCGCGGATTTCTGGAGAGACGCCCGGCCTCACTCATCGCCGTGCCGAAGGTAGAGGATTTCCGCGAGCCTCTCGAACACCTGCTGCTCGACGAGGAATATCGCTTCTCGATCGAACAGGCGCCGCGCGATTTTCTCGAAGAGCACTCCTGGGAAAATTCGGGCCGGAAACTGGTGGAACTCTGCCAGGAATTCATCGTTCCGGAGGCCTCCCGCAATGCCTGACACCAGCCCCTACGATTTGATAGCCGAGTTTTATGACGAGGACATGGGGCTCAACAATCCCGGGCGAGATATCGAGTTTTACGTGCGCCAGGCAGGGCGCGGCGGCGGAAACGTCCTCGAACTCGGCTGCGGCACCGGGAGAATATCTCTCCCCCTGGTCAAAGCAGCCTGCCGCACAGTGGGCCTGGACCGGTCGATGGCCATGCTCCGCCGGCTGCAGTGCAAAGCCGCTGCCTCCCTGCTTCCGGAAGAGCAGCGGCTGCTGAACTGCTTTTGCGCGGACATGTCCGCCTGGTCCCTGAAGGAGAGATTCGCGCGGATCCTCTGCCCCTTCTCGGCCTTCACATACCTCACCCGGGAAGAGGACCGCGAGCGCATGCTGGACACAGTGCGCCGGCACTTAACCGCAGATGGGATTTTTGTCCTCGACCTTTTTATACCCAGTCAGGAAGTCCTCAGCCTGCCCGACGATCATGTTTTTCACGATTACCGGCGCAGACGGCAGGATGGGACCTTTCTGGAACGGACAAAAACCATCCGGAAGGATGCCGTCCGCCGGACCAATCTGGTCTGCCGCACCTACCGCGTGCTCGCTGCCGACCGCACGCTCCTGCGTTCCGTCACGACGCGGTCGTTCATACGTTACTATTTTCCAGAGGAGATGATACGGGTGCTGGCAAGCGCCGGTTTCGAAGTAACGGAACACTATGGCGACTTCGCCGGCTCGCCATGCCGGTCTGACTCCCAGGTGATGGTCTTCGCTTGCCGCCCCGGCGGCCACAACCAATGGAACCACGAAGACCTCAAAGAAACACCTTTTGATCTCATTGCCTGATGATCAGCTGCCGATGGCGCATGGGCCTGTGTAACCCAGGTTCTTTGAGGTCTTCGAGGTCTTTGTGGTAGATCAGTTGATTTCCAGCTGATTCACGACAATCAGCATAAAACTGTGCTCACAAAGCACGAATTAGCAGCGTAGTATTACGATGTTGCAGCGTAGTACTGCGAATGCTCCAAAAAAGGGGTTTTGTACTTCTTG